>Ga0326727_10004881_pt1 | contig 39234 bp, 36 predicted proteins | sample MB2enrmetagenome_FD_207643 | JGI IMG/M metagenome (GOLD analysis project Ga0326727, IMG submission 207643) | Lab enriched peat soil microbial communities from McLean, Ithaca, NY, United States - MB29MY | ecosystem: Environmental > Terrestrial > Soil > Wetlands > Peat | place: USA: New York...
CTATGACCATTGGAAGGCATATTTCACTTCGGTCCATGCTAAAACTGAGCGAAGCAAGCAAGGTGATTGCGAATCTCGCCTTCGCCTAACTGGTTGGATGACATGCTGCCGTCAGCCAGGACGAACCCGGCCACGCCCGTGGGCGCGAAATGAAGTCGTTGGTTCATGCGTTAACTTCTCTTTTCAAAAACACGTTTGTGCGGTGGAACTCCAGAAATTCTTTTTGCGGCTCGGCAAAGCCGCCGACATTGACGACGCGGTCTGTGATGATTCCCATTTTGTTCAGTGACTCCTCGTGAGCCACGGGAGAAATAAGCAATTCGCCGCTGTTTTCAAAGGAAATAAAGCCCCGATCGAACAGGTGGTCAATCGTCGGCGTGAGCAGCAAGCCATTGCCCTCGAACAATCGCTCGCGGTTGTCTGATTCCCGCCAGGGCTTGATGTGGCTCGCGATCAAATGTTCGGGCCGGTCCACGCGGGTGACGCGACAACACCGTTCCACGTGCGAGACGTTTTGACGGAACAAACCCTGGCCGCGCCGGGCCTTGATGAGCGCCTGCTTTTCGGTGTCGCGCAGTTGGCGATCTTCAGAAATCCGTGTGCACTCGCGTTCTTCCCATTCAACAATGCCGCGAAGCTCCGGCAGTGGCGTTTCCACCGTTTCGGAAAACTGGATGCCTTGGATGATTCCCAGAAGCTCGGGCGAGGCGAGTTGGGCGATGACCAGCGCCATTGGCCGGGGAATTTGCGCGAGGTAAACGCCCTGGTTGCCGTGGCCATTTGGTCGAATTGGCGAATAGCGGTCGGGCAGGGTCGGGCCTATAACCTGCATGTGCTGCGTGGGCAAAATCGGATCTGTGAAGCGCTGGAAATCAATGTCCGCCCGCCAGCCGACTTGATTCCAGGCCTGGCCGATATGACCAAATTCATCCGGCCGCGGCGAGGTGTAACAATGCGTCCGGGCCATGCCGAAGCCTTGAATCGCGCCGTCTGCGAACGAGAAGACGACGTCGCCCGGCGCGACCTCTCGCATCGTTTCGTAAAACGGATTAATCCGGTCGTTTCTTTTGCGCTTGGGTGACCAGATGTATTTGCCAAAAAACTCCTGTCGGAAGGTCTGCTTGTGATTGACCCACCAGAAGTTCATCTCTTTCGGCTCACTCCCCGCGGCTCAGCCATGACCCACTTATGGCAGATCCGACAGAGATTTACAGCTTCAAACTTGCACGTCTCAGCCTGTAGGATTTTCTTTGCCCGCCTAAACTCCCCGGCTAGCTTTCTGTCATTCCGAATCTGGGTTTATCTGCGTCCATCCGTGGTTAATATCGCCTGAATAGATTCGTCGTTGGCACCCCGTGCACGCCGCAGGGTGCCATTGAAAGACCGGCGCGCAGGGGACTGACGCGCCCTACCGCCGCATTCCGGATTTGTTCCGTCTTTTTGTGCTCTTTGCGCTTTTTCGCGGCAAGAAATCCGTCCCTCACCGTTGTTCATACACAACAGCGAGTCACTGTTCGCGGGTAGAACGGGCGGAGCAGGATTCTTCACGTGGTGCCGGTCACTTGAGCCAGTTGATTTTGATTTCCTTTTCCAGTGGTTTGAATTCCGGGTCGCCGGTGAGGAGTTCGGAATTCCTGATCTTCGCCAGCGCGGCGGCAAAGGCGTCGCCGGGAAAGGGTTGGCCAGCTTTCACGGGTGCTCAAGGTTTCTCCGCCACGACCTTGCCGTTGCACCAGATGTAAATAGGCGTGCCGTGGAGGCGGGCGGTTTTGCGGGCCACGCGCGCCGAGCGGCGCAGGGCGCGACCGACCGCTACTGCGAAGCGAGAGGGACGTTTCATTTTCGTTTTCATGGGCCTTGTTCCATCAGACGCGGGGCGTCGCCGGAATTGTCATACACCGCCCACGCATCCGCAAGCGGGCGGTAGAATTGTTGAAAGTTCATCCAACCGCGAGTGAATCGGCGGAACACGTCGGCGCGCCGCACGTTGTGTCCGCCCTGCCGGACACGAGCGGCGATGCGGCGCAGCGCCAGTTGCGGCGACGGCAGGCGCAGGAAAATAATCTCAATACGGTAGCCGGCGGCTTTCCAGCGTTTGAGGCGGTGCAGATAAACCAGTCCGCTCAAGGTGGTTTCAAAAGCAAAGTTCACACGGATGCGGGCGAGGCGGTCAAGTTCCGCAAGGAACAGCCGGCCCCCGGCGAGGGTGGCCAGTTCCGGGCGCAGGGGCGAGAGGCCGCTGGCAATAAGATCGGCGTTCACGAAGTGAATCACCCGCGCGTCCTTCGGCAGGAACTCGCGGGCAAAGGTTGTTTTGCCCGCGCCATTCGGCCCGGCAATGACGATGCAGCGGAGAGCTTTGGACGATTGGCGCATCATTTCAGCCAGTTGATTTTGATTTCTTTTTCGAGCGCCTTGAACTCGGGGTCGCCGGTGAGGAGTTCGGAGTTTCTGACCCTGGCCAGCGCGGCGGCGAAGCAGTCGGCGCAGGACATCTTGTGGGTGGCCTTGAAGATAGCAGCTTGCCGGGACAGCGTGAGGTCGGCATCCACCAACTCGATGGGCAGGCGGGACAAATCTTCGGCCACAGCATCCGCAGCCTCCTTTCCGCCCGCGCGCCACATCCCGTAATAAACCTCCCCCCAATTCACCACGCACAGCAGCAGGCGCGTTCTATCGGCGGCGGCCTTGTGGATGAGCGCCTCGACAACCGCCCCCGCCGCTTCGCCCTTGAAGAAGGCCATCAACGCCCAGGAGTCCATAACCCTGGAGGCCATGTCAGTATTCCTTCTCCTCGCGTTTCATTTCCTTGAGCGTCTCCATCAGGGGCAGGTGCCTGTATTTCCCGCGCAGGCTGCGGATGAATTTGCCGGTGACGGGTTTGATGAGAATGCCGTCCGGCGTGCCTTCCACATAAGCCCGCGTGCCTTCCTCAATCTCGAATTCCTTCCGCAGCCGCCGGGGAATGACCACCTGGCCTTTCACCGAGAAGTAAACCGTTTCCATTTTTGTTGCTACACCCATATATAAATCCTACACAGCTAAAAAAGTAAGTCAACATATTTATGGTAGGATTTAACAGACCTGGCCGATCCGGCCAAATTCATCCGGGCGCGGCGAGGTGTAACCATGCGTCCGGGCCATGCCGAAGCCTTGGATCGCCCCGTCTGCGAACGAGAAGACGACGTCGCCCGGCGCGACCTCGCGCATGGTTTCGCAGAACGGACTCGCAGAGGTCCCCAGGGCTTTTTCTTCTCTGCGGTCCTCTGCGAGTCTCTGCGATCTCTGCGTTAAAATTCCTTTGCATCTGGTCGCGGCTTCGCCGTGCTGTGTTCATCCTTGGTCAAGACTGTTCAGCCATCCCGCACCGGCTCAATCCGAGCTCATCAGGTGCAGCAGTGAACTGCGGATGGTGAGGGCGAGCAGATCATTGATGACGTCGAGCACGATGAACCTGCGCACCTTTCCCCAGATTTCGGTTTCATAGGCGGCGCCGATGTGCAACAGCAGCGAATCCAGCATTTCGCGCGTATCGTCGCGGGCCAGTATGCGTTCGAAGCCGCGTCGGACAGCCGGAAACGACACGTGCGCAATATTCGTATGTTCCAAGGTGGTTTCCAGGGCCAGCCGGAGCAGCACCCGCATTTCTTCGGATGAAAGCCCCGCGTCCCCCGGCGTCGTCCGGTTTGTGGCGCGTCTGGAGAGGAGCTGGTAGAGGGCGCGAAACCGGATTCTTTGCGCCGGAGCTTCCAGCCAGGGTTCGGGGCGCAACCGGCCGAGCGCGGCGCGGGCCGGGTCGGCAGCATTGCTGACCCGCTCCAGAAGGGGCGTTCCCATGATGCGCTCGTCTTCCCACCAGCCCGGGATCTCTTCGAGCCGGCGGTGGCTTTCCTGCGCCATGCGCAGGTCGAAGTCCCGGACGAGGCGGATTTCTTTGTGCAGATAGCAGTAAGCGAGCGGGGTCAGCACTGCTTTGCGCAGGCGCAGCGGCAGCGGCACCAGATCCGGAAGCACCAGCCGCACTTCCAGCCTGCCGGCGTGGCGTTCCAGCGCGGCGAGCATGCACACGTCCCAACATCCCTCGATCCGGGGCAGGTTCTCATGCAGATTCATGCCGGCCAGCAGCGAAACCGCGGCGGTGTGCGTGACCTCTCGGTTCAGCAAAGGCGTCAGCCCTTGCCGGCTGGCGATTCCATACAGGAAGTCATACGCGGTCACCTTCTGTTTGGCCCTGAGGGCGGCCCACGCGAAGAACTGTTTAAGGGTGCACTGCCAGACGACCTGTTCGTCCTGGGTTTCGATGCTGCCCAGGCCGGCTTCATAGAGGGCGAACGCGTAGGCGCTTCGCAGCAGCGCGCGGCCTCGCGGCCCCTTCCACTTCCCATGCTCCTGCTCCAGCTCCCACGGTTTGAGATGCATGCAACCCCAGCCGAAGAATTCCGGCGCGACGCGATGGAGCGCGGTGAAGGCCGACACTCCGAATCGGGACAGGATTTGCGGAGAAACCTCATCAAAAAGTCTCGCCCAACGGCGGAATGATCGGGCCGCTTCATAATTCAACTCGCCCGTTTCGGTGAAAAGCTGCGGCTCGGACACCCGCACTTGTTCCAGGACGGTCCGGGCCACCCGGTCGAGCACTTCCCAAATGGCCTGCTGACTGTCGTGACAGACGCGCTGTGGCAGGGCGGAAACTTTTCCGAGAACCTCGGGCGGAAGATTGCCGGCGCCGATCGGTTCGAGGCATCGCGCCAGCACCGCCCGCCAATCCAACAGCCCGCTCTCGCGCAGGAGCGAGGGCGGAACCCGGACCCCGAGGGAAAGAAACGCGTCTTCCCAATCCGTGCGTCCGAACGCGCCAATATTCCAGCGGGGCTGGCCCTGTTCGATGGTCACGAGCCGAAGCCCGTGCTTGATCAGCCAGAGCGCCGCCTTGATCAGCATCTCGGCAGCTCGTTCATCGCTGAGCTCCTGCCTCAGCGTCAGCTTCCAGGGCCGCACGGGCGGATCTTCCCCACGCGTAACGCCGGCAAAAGCCGTCTCCGGAACCGCGCTGGGGCGGATGAGACGAAACCCCGTGCTTTTGAGCAGGTGACGCAAATCTGCGTTTTCAATGTCGGCACAGGTGCGCAAACCGAATTTTTCGGAGAGGAGATAGCGCAGGTAAACCGGCGCGCGCCGGTCGAAAACAGATCGCTGTGCGAGGGAGAGCGAAGCCAGCGCGACGGGCGGTGCCGCGTGAGACAAGGGACAGAGCAGCGATTTGGGGTAGGAACCCAGAAACCCTTCCGCCTGCGGCCTCACGCAGTGCCACGCCGTGAGAATCAGGAGTTCGTCGTAGTCCCGAGCTTCCGGCCCATTGGCAACGCTCGCCATGGCCGCGGCGATGCGAAAGACCTTTTCAAAGTGCGGAATTTCAGTTTCCTCCGCGCCCGGCTGTTTCGCGCGCAAGGCCCGGCATTCGGTCTCGGCGAAGGGGAAGTGCTCGGAGATGGTTTGCGCTTTACCCAACACCAGGGCGTCGAACTCCGGCAACTGAATGCAGGCGCGCGCTTCGTCGGGATCGGAAGAGATCGTTGAAGGAACGGGCCAGCCGTGCCGGAAAAGCGGGTTGGCTGGGGCCTCCGGCTGCGGCTCCGCCGCCGGTACGGCGGGCAATGGCAGGATTGCCTCCCCTCCGGTCCAGGGACGCTCATCGTCCAAGCGCGCCGGTTGCGTTACATCAGGGTCGGTCCAGACGGCCACAAGATATTTCTATCACGTCTGCGGTCTAATGTCACCCATTTCGTGAGGCGGCAAAGGGACAGGGGTGTAGGGGTACGGGTCAGCCGAAAGGTTGGTGGGGCGAGCGTCCTCGCGAGCCGTGATTGCGTTGGAGGGAAGCGCTTCGTCGCTTCCCTGATTTCTTGGGCACTGACGGAGCAATGCCCTCCAGTCAACGCGTGGCTCGCCGGGCCTTCGCCGCGCCGAAGCGGCTTCGTCCGCGCAGGCGGGAGTCTCGCCGCACCAAACTGCGCCACTACCAGGGGGGCGGCTTGGCACCGCCAAGGCAGAGCGCCGGGGCCGCGTGGGCCGCTTAGTCCGCCCTCTTAAAACGCCCTGCCGGCAGTCGCCGTTTCAGCACTTCACAGTTCTGCAGGGCGAGATCGTGCATTTCCAGAATCAGGCGGCGCAGCCTTTCGCCGAAGGCCGTGAGCGAAGAATCGAAACTGGAACTGGCCGGAAAAGGCACAGCCCGGGTTTTGCTCTTCGACCTCAACTGAACTCCGTTGGTTGCGGCCGCGCCGCGCCGGGTCCCGGCGCGGCTGTGGTTCAAAAATGTTTCTGCAACCACAAGAGCATTCGCTTCAGCCAGTCGAAACTCACATACCCATGAACCGAGGCGTACTCGATGCCGAGCAGACCGCCAAAAGCAAGGAACCACCCCCAGCAGAGCGTCCGATCCTTGCGATTTTTGGCCCAACCCAACGCCGCCACAGTGTTCACAACCGCGGCGAGCGACAATCCCCACAAGGTCAGCATCTGCGCCTTCGGAGTCGAAGAAACCCGCAGCGCTCCAAACTGTGCCCCCGTAATCGCCGGGATGCCGATAAAGATAATGATCAACAGAATGCAGTTGACGCACTTGATCAGAAGGCGCTGCATACGAAAAACTCCATTTCCCTTCCGCACTTCGGGAATGACGCAACCACTAAGAACGCAGCGCGGCCTGGCCGCAACCAACTTCGAGCATGGAGATTGAGGATGGAAGATGGAAAGATGCCCTCACCCCGCCCCTCTCCCATCCGATGGGAGAGGGTGGCCTCCGGCCGGGCCTTCGCCGCGCCGAAGCGTCTCCAAATCGAGAAGTATGACCGGCTTCGGCCACGCAGGCGGGTGAGGGTCGACTGGAAAAAATTGCGCGGCCTGAGAAAATTTTCACGGGTAGTTAGCAGTACAAACATCATGCGGCAAAGAAAGGCGCGAGAACATTCCGCGCCACCTGGAGCGCCGCCTGGCGCCCGGCGAGGGTCCTGCCAAAAGTGTCGTCTTCCACCTCGATGCACACGAACCCGTCGTAGCCGACTTCGTATAACACCGCCATGAACCGCGCCCAATCGATGATCCCGAAGCCGGGGATGCGCGGCTCGTGCCACAGGTTCGGGAAGGAAAAGATGCCCACTTCATTAAGCCGGTCGGCGTCGATGCTCATGTCCTTGGCATGGAGATGGAACAGCCTTTCCTTGAACTTGCGCAGCGGGCTGATCGGATCCATGTGTTGCAGCACAAAGTGCGACGGGTCGTAGTTGAGCCCGAAGTTTTTTGACGGGATATCGCTGAACATGCGCTGCCAGATGGCGGGCGTGGAGGCGAGATTTTTGCCGCCGGGCCACTCATCACGCGTGGAGGACATCGGGCAGTTTTCAATCCCGACCTTGATGCCGTGATCTTCAGCCAACGCAACCAGCGGCTTCCAGGTCTTCAAAAAGCGCGGCCAGTTCTCATCGACGGTTTTGGTCCAGTCGCGTCCCACGAAGGTGTTGACGTTCTTCACGCCAAGCTTTTCGGCCGCCAGGAACACTTTCTTCAGGTGGGCCACCGCCTTCCCGGAAACCGCCGGATCGGGATCCAGGGCGTTGGGATAATACCCCAGCGCGGTGAAATCGACACGATACCCCGCGCGGAGGGCGTTGATGTCATCCGCCAGGGTTGGGGTGAAGCCGGCCACATCGATGTGGGTGATTCCGGCGAACCGGCGGTCCGCCTTGCCGGCGGGCCAACAGGCGACCTCGACGCCCGAGAAGTTGTTTTGGGCGGCGAACTTCAACACCTGTTCGAGTGACAGATCCGGCAGAATGGCGGTGAAAAATCCGAGTTTCATAATCAGACATCAACCCACGCTTTCATCCGGCTGCTCTTCAGGATCGCCTCGCAAACCGCGACTTCCTGGTGCCCGTCTTCCGCGGTCGCATGCAGGGGCTTGCCTTTGCCGCCCGCGGCGATCCGGCCGTAAACCGAGCGGAAAAGCATCTTGAACGTGTCCGGGAATCCTTCGACGTGGCCGGGCGGGAAATCCATGAAGCCGGCCGCACCGTCGCCGAAAGCGGGCGTGGCGCGCATGGCGATCTCGTTCGCGCCGTCGCGATTGCCAAACCACAGCCCTTCCGGCTCCTCCGAACACCACCACGCGGATTTTTTTGAACCGTAGATTTCGATGCGGAGACAATTCTTCCGCCCGGCGGCCACTTGCGAGACGGCGAGGTTGCCGCGCGCGCCGTTGTCGAACCGAAGCAGCACGCTGGCGAAATCCTCGGTCTGGACCCTGTAGGGGGCGTATTTCACGGCGCGGTCTGCTTTGGAGAACGTCTGCACCTCACCCACCGGGCGCCGGCGGGTCTTGTGGAAGGTGTCCAGGGAGGCGAACACGGAGCGGATCTTCGCGCCGAGAATGAACGATGCGGTGTCCATCCAGTGCGTGCCGATGTCCGCCACGGCGCGCAGTTTGCCGCCTTCTTCAGGAAGCAGGCGCCAATTGTAGTCGGTTTCCTTGAACAGCCAGTCCTGCAGGTAGGAACCGTTCACGTGGATGATTTCGCCAAGATCGCCGCCGGCAACCATTTTCCGGAGCTGCAGCACGGCGGGGTAAAAGCGGACGTTATAGTTGACGGCGAAGACCGTGCGGCTCGCTTTCGCGAGTCTCGCAATTTGCGCGGTTTCGTGCGTGTCCATGGCGAGCGGTTTCTCGCAGATGCAGTGTTTGCCGGCTTTGAGAGCCGCGAGGGACATTTCACTGTGAAAACGGTTGGGCACGGTGATGTGCACGACATCGACGTCCGGTGAGCGCAGCAACTGGCGGTAATCGCTGAAACTCTGCGGAATCCCATGTTTGGCGGCCAGGCGCCGCGCGATCTGCGGGAGGTCGCAAAGGGCCGTCACGCGCACGCCCAGGCGGCGCAAAGCCTCGATGTGAACGGGACCGATGAAGCCCGTGCCGATGATCCCGGCGCGGAGGTCACTGATTTGTTTGGATGGCTTCATGTCAAGTTGACAGGTGGCATAGGCACTGGGCTACTATGCCGACGAAGAGCGGGCGTCAATGACATTTTCAAGGCCCCATGACTGATGCCGCCGGCCTCCGCGAGCCGCGCGTGAACGGCGCAACCGGATCGAGTGATGCCATCTTATTATTTCGCTTTCATTTTGCTGGTTGTGTTTGCGATTTTCTTTTATCGGGCGGGAGAGTTTGAAGGCAGCTCGGGGATGGTGTGGGCCGGAATATCGGTTCTGATTTCGATTTTGATCTGGCGGTGGCTGGGCTGGGGCTTGCTCGGGATGATCCTTGGACAAATTGGGCTTTTCGTCGGCATCGGCATCGTTCGAGCCCTGCGCAAGTCGTGACCTTCGCGCCGCCGCAAACGTTCCGCCGAACCAAGATAACGTGCCGAGCTGGAAACAATGCGCCGCCTCCGTGGCCGTTTCAGATTTCCATTGGTCTTGACGACGGTTTTAACAGGCGGGCAGGCGTCGTGCGGGTTCGGGCAGTGGCAGGGTAGCATCGGCCCATGTTCAAGGGGAGCCGAAAAAGGGGCCACCGCCCGAATCCTGCTTCCAGACTACATCACGCAAAAGGCGGGCGACAATCCGTGAAACTGCTGACGCAGCATCCGTAAAAATGCAACAAAGAACGCGCCGCCGGCTGACCACGAACCTGGGTGAGAGTCGCGTTCTCAGGTTCACGGTCCCAAGGCGCGTCCGGAGTTGGAGGTCGAAGCTCTCCATGAAGCGTGGTGGGGCCGAGCTGCGCCTCGGCCTGGACGCGCGGCAGCGCGTCCCCACCGCGTTCATCGCCCCGTTGCGCGATTTGCACGGCTGAAGTTTTTCCTGCTGGACAAGGGGGACGTTCTTGGTTCAATCCCGACGTCAAAAGCAAAGAAACGAGGCTCTATGCGTTGCGCCTGCATTGTATCCATCCTCTGGTCGATCTTCACGTTATTCCGGACTTCTGCCCTGGCAGCTCCGTCCCCGGCAACGCCGCAGGTCAAGTGGGAAGGGCACGTCTCGACGAACAGCATCTTTACCGTCCGGAAGCCGGCCGGGTGGCAGGTCAAGGAGAATTTCGATCCGAAAGCCGGCACCTGGTCCTGCAATATCACGGATCCGGACAAGCGGCTGTATTTCATTGTTGGCGGCACCGAATTCGTCACTCCCCGCTATTACGTGCCGCGGGTCAAGGGAGTCTTGTGCTCGACAATGCTCAGCCCGCATGAGGCGCTGGCCTACGCCACCACTCACGCGGGTTTGGGTTCGAGTTTCCGCTCCGTGTTCGTCAAACCCAGGACGGACCTCGCGCAAACCGCGCGCGGGTTTTCGGGTCCGCTCCGTCCCGTCGCGGTGGAGGACTTCGCCTACACGTTCAACAACAAGGAAGGCAGCCCCTACACGGGCTTCAGTTGCGGCGGCGGCTCGGGCGACGCCATGGGCGCGTCGTGGCGCCTGTGGCACTTCACGATCATGGCCCCGTCGGACCAGTTCGAGGCCGCTCTGCCAACCCTGGCTGCCGTCATGGGGTCCTATGAACTCAACGGCGAAATGGCCGGGCGCCAGATGGCCAACAACATGGCCAACTACTACGCCGGGCTGCGCAACGTCAGCCACCAGATCGCGATGAACTCCGAGCAGATGCGCCTGCAGGAGATCAATTCCATGGAGATGTTCGAACAAGTCTTCCATGGGGCGCAATAGAGGGCATTGCTCCGTCAATGCCCTGACTAAAAGAGATGGGAGGGCATTGCTCCGTCAATGCCCTGACTAAAAGAGATGGGGAAGTGACAAAGCACTTCCCTCCAGGCAGATCGGGTTCAGGGAGAGTTTCCGCGCCCCTTCGATTTTGCCTCCACGTAAGCGCGCCACAGGTCGGACTGGACGTAGAGCTCCAGGAAGGCATCCGGACGCAATTCGAACAGGCCCGTCATCACGTGGGTTCCTGTTCGATCCAGGTCCGCGTGGAATTTCGTTGAGACAATCATCACCGGCGCGAAGGGATTGGCCGGCATTTCGCTCCACCAGCCCACCTGATCGAAGGCGCGGAGATACCAGGGCAACGGCCAGTAATCACTTCCGGGCGCCATCACCTTCATAAGCAGGTGACGGCCCTGCGGGTCCACCCGCGCCAGCGCGTCGAGTTGGCCGACCAGTTGCAGGATGTCAGGCGAGGTTTGGGCATACACCCATGGGTTTCGCCGATCCGCGGCATATCTTTCACTCGCCTGCCAGGCCTGGCCGGCGAGCTGGCCGGCGCCCCCCAGCAGCAGAATGGCGGCGCTGAATTTCATCCAACGCCCGCGCGCGCGCTGGAGCACCGCGACCGCACCCACACCCGCCAACAAAATCGTTCCTTGCCAGAAGCCCAGCATGCACCAGGGAGTCTTGTAGGCGATCGCGCTGTAAATCAGCGTCAGCGCGAGGGTGTAAAGAGCCGCGAACCTGACAAAGCCCGCATGCGCGTCCGGCGGCCCTTTGCGAACCACGGCAACCAGGAATCCCACCAGCGCGAGCCCGAGAATCAACCCTTCGCTCCACACCGGTCCATTCCCGACGTGAAAGAACAACAACCGCGCCAGATAGAAATTCCACGGGTGAACATGTGGCGAATCTCCCGCGGCACGGTCCAGCCATGGCAAATAGGTCCGCAGCGCATCCAGCGGCCCGCCGGCATGGGTGAAGAACGATGAAAAGAAGGCCAGCACTGTCAGAAGCCAGACCCCCATGGCGGCCGCGGCGTGCCAGGCATTAAACTGAAACGGCGCCGGGTTGCCGCCTGCGCCCCCCCGGCGTCTCAACAGGCCGTTCGCAACCAGGGCCGTTGCCAGCGCCGCCAGCGCAAGCACAAACGTTTCCTTGGTGCTCTGCATCAGCCCGATCGCAGCGCCGGTGAGCAACGCCCACCCGATTCTTCGGCTCCGGTAATAGCGCCAGCCGCCGGCCGCGGCCAGGAAGGTGAAGAAAACCAGCAGCATTTCGTGGATGTAATCGCGGCTGTAGTAAACCATCGCGGGCGAGATGGCCGTCAGCACACCGGCGCAAACCGTCGCGTGCCGCCCCAACCCGTCCGCGATCAGCGGCAACAGCAGAATCAGCCCGATGCCGAAGAGCACCGTCAAGCCCCGCAACCGGGCTTCATCGAATTGCGCAAAATCGCCAGCCCGCGTCAGCTTCGCCCAAACCAGGGTGGCATAGAAGAGAGCGGGGCCATGATGTTCTTTGGGGTCATATTGATAGGAGCCCTGTTCCCATAACGATCGGAACTTGATCGCGTTGACGGCTTCGTCATTGTGCATCGGTCGCCGGCCCAGGTCCGGGCACCGCAAGGCCAGCGCAACCAGTGTCGCCGCCAAAAGCCCCAGGATGACACCTTTAACCATTTGTCATATTCGAAAGACGACCCTCACCCCGCCCTCTTCCATCAGATGGGAGAGGGTGGTCCCGCCGGGGCGGGACTCGGTGAGGGCAGGCCGCTTATTTCGGCGCTCTGCCGTAAATCTCCACTTCGGTGTATTCGTTCAAAGCGCTTTCGGTGCTGCCACGCGAATAGCAACGGACACAGCGGCCCACCATTCCCTTGGCGTCCACAAGCTTGCCTTCGTGCGTCTCGAAGTACTCGCGATCGGCGCCGATGCCGCGGCCGGAAGTGTTGTCTTTGTCATTGTTGAAGAGCGTACGGACATTTTCGGTGAAGGCGGCGTCATCCGCCACCTGGACGATGACGTCGTGGTACACCTTGGGCGCATCATGCGCGTGCCAGATGACCACGGCAAACAGTTCCTGCGGGCGGCCCAGGTCGAACTGCACATATTGAGAGCCTTTGCGGAGCAGAGCGACACTGCTGTCGGTGGCTTGCTTGTCGCCATCCGTGATTTTTGCCAAAACCCCGCCGGTCGCGTTGGTATCGCTGCAGGTGATCTGGCTGCCCGGCGCCAGGTTCCTCACGTCTTTGGGAACCATCAGGGGCGGACGCGGCTTGGTCGAGACCGGTTCCACGTCGGAGCCCACAGCGACGTTCTGCGGGGTGCCGATGAACGCGGGCGAGGGCAACTTGAGCTTCAGCGGGACCAGATCCTCGGCGGCCCGCGCAGCATTCAGCCCCGCGAGCACGGACAAAAGCAGAAGCGCGAAAGAACGTCGCGACGGGAAACCGGTCGGCGCAACACCAGGATAATGTATCGTTTCGGTCATAAATCCATCATTGAGCGGGCAACTCGAGGTGGCAAGCCTCTTTGCGGCTCCTCTGGCTGCGGAAATCTCTCAACGCAGAGGGCGCGGAGACCCGCAGAGTTCCGCAGAGCTTTTTCTTCTCTGCACTGCAATCCGTCAGCTTCTTCGCGCGGCGTGAAGATTTCGGAGCGCGACCGGTCGCCGGTCGCAGCGGGTGTGACGGTCCGAATGCTGCAGGATTCTCGAACACGCATCGGGCACGGAACGCGCTGCGGGCCGGGACGTCCCACGCTCCGGCTTGGTTGCGGCTTTGCCGCGCTGTGTCTCTGCGTTAAAATTCTTTCGCGTTTGGCTGCGGCTCCGCCGCGCCGAGTGTTTCGTGATTCTCCTTTTGGACAGAGCCTGTTAAACCCTCCTCGATGAAACTGCTCTGCTTCGCTTTCTTGATTCTTTGCCTTCCGTGGTTCTCCATGGCGTCGGCCCAGGATTGGCAGCCGCTTTTCGACGGCAAGACGCTTCGTGGCTGGAAAGCCGGCGAGGCGCCGGGTTCCTTCAAGGTCATCAACGGCTGCATCACGGGTGACGGCCCGCGCTCGCACCTGTTCTATGTCGGGCCCGACGGCAAGGCGGACTTCAAGAACTTTGAACTCGCGGTTGAGGTCATGACCCGGAACGGCGCCAATTCGGGCGTCTATTTCCACACCGAATTTCAACCGCAAGGCTGGCCGGAGAAAGGGTTCGAGGCCCAGGTTCTCAACGTTCGCGGCGGCGAGGGCGGCTACACTGAAAACAAATTGACCGGCAGTCTCTATGGCATCCGCAATGTTTACAAAGCGATGGCCAAAGACGATGAATGGTTCACGATGACTGTCGCCGTCCGGGGCAAGTCGATCCAAATCCGCGTCAACGATGTGCTGGTGGTGGACTACGTCGAACCGGCATCGCCGCCGGAAGTTCCCGACCACCCGGGCCGCAAACTCGGCCACGGCACTTTTGCGCTGCAATGTCATGATCCGGGCAGCAAAGTGTTCTTTCGCAATCTGCGCGTGAAACGGCTGCCGGATGACCTGCCGGATGCCGCCGCCGCCGCTCCGCCATTCACAGATTATGACCATGAGATCATCCGCCTTGGCGCCGCCAATTATCCCGTCGTGAACTATCATGTTCACCTTAAGGGCGGCCTCACCCTGGAGGAAGCCCTGGCGTCTTCACAGCAAACCGGAGTGTTCTATGGCATCGCCGTCAACTGCGGCTTGAACTTCTCCGTCACCAACGACGCGGGCATTTACGACTACCTGAAAGTCATGCAAGGCAAACCGGCGTTCGTCGCCATGCAGGCGGAAGGCCGCGAGTGGGTGAACTTGTTCTCGAAAGAGGCGATTGCCCAATTCGATTACGTCTTTACCGATGCCATGACCCTTTTCGATGACAGCGGCAGGCGGCTGCGGCTGTGGCTCCCGAACGAAGTGCCGGAGATCAAGGACAAGCAGGCGTTCATGGACATGCTGGTGGACCGCACCGTAACGATCCTGAATACGGAACCGATTGATATCTACGTCAACCCCACGTTTCTGCCGGATTCGATCGCGTCCGAACACGACCGTCTCTGGACGGAAGAGCGCATGAAGAAGGTGGTTGCGGCGGCAGTGAAACGCGGCATCGCGATTGAAATCAACAGCCGGTATCGGCTGCCCGGCCCGGCGTTTATCAAGCTGGCCAAGGCCGCGGGCTGCAAGTTCACCTTCGGCACCAACAACGCCGACCGCGACATTGGCCGGCTGGATTACTGTTTCCAGATGGTCAAGGAAGCGGGTCTGCGGTGGCAGGACATCTGGACGCCGGGCAGACGGACAGCGCGGCACTAGCCTGGAGGGCAATGCTCCGTCATTGCCCTGCTCAAATTGAAAATGGGGGAAGCGACGGAGCGCATCCCTCCACGTTACAGCTCCCAGCCCGGGCGGTATTCGCGTCGGATATAGGGCGCGGCTTCCGGCGCGTTGGTGGCGACCATGTTCGGCCCGTCCCATTCGAGCTTTTTCCCCACGCGCAGCGCGACGCAGCCCAGCAAAATGATCTCGGTCAGATAAGCCGCGATATCGAAGTTGGAATAGGTCGGACGACCGCCTTTGCAGGCCGCAATCCACTCCAAATGATGGCGGAGATCGCGCTCGCCCTGGAATTCGTTCAAGGCGACGGTCTGGGGAATGGCTGTGACCGCTTCGTGACGCTTGCCGTCCGTGAATTCCTTCTCGTCGGACAATTTCAAGAAAAAGCGCGCGCCATAGTCATCGCCGGAAAAAATCTTGCCTTTGTCGCCGATCAGCAGAAAGCCGCTGTCCGGGACTTTGTCCAGCAACCGCTCGACGTCCGCTGTGATGTCGCGGGGCGGCTTGTTGCTGCAGTCCTGGACGTGCCAGTCCCGGGGCTTGGGCAGCAGGTTGCCCCCGTCGTACCACCAGAACGTCAGCGGCGGCAGATCTTCACGCGCGGGGAACTCGAACCGGATTGTCGATTTAAGCGGGTAAGTCTCCTGGTTCGTCATTGGCAGCAGGGCTTCGACTTCGGTGGGGTAACCCAGCTTGAGGGCGCGAAACGGCATGTTCACGGTATGGCAGGCCATGTCGCCGAGCGCGCCGGTTCCAAAGTCCAGCCAGCCGCGCCAGCGGAATGGATGATAATAGCCTTCCTTGAAGGGACGCATGGGCGCCGGCCCGATCCAGGTGTCCCAGTCGAGAGTCGCCGGGACAGGATCTTCGCCCGCGGGACGATCGATTCCCTGCATCCACACCGGGCGGCTACTCCACACGTACAGCTCGCGCACCGGACCGATGATGCCGGCCTGGATGACTTCCACCGCGCGCCGCAAGCCGTCTTCGGCGCTGCCCTGGTTGCCCATTTGCGTGACCACCTTGCTCTCGGCAGCAAGCCGGCGCAGCAGCCGGGCTTCGTAAATGGTCTGCGTCAGCGGCTTCTGGCAATAAATGTGTTTGCCCATGCGCATGGCCACGGTCGCAATCACGGCGTGCGTGTGGTCCGGCGTCGAGACGATCACCGCATCGAGAGATTTCTCCTGTTCCAGCATCTTCCGGTAATCCCGGTAGAATTTGGCGTTGGGATATTTTCGCCGCACCGGCGCGCCGAACTTTTCGTCGACATCGCAGAGCGCGACGATGTTCTCACTCGAGCACAGGTGCGTGTCGCTGGCGCCTTTGCCGCCGATGCCGACCACCCCGATGTTCAGCTTGTTGTTCGCTGAAACGCGGGGTGCGCGGCCGGCCATGCAACCGGTCAGCGCGGTCGCGCCGGCAGCCAGCGCGGAGGAATAAATGAATCGCCGGCGGGTCATCGGGGTAACAGAAGAAACGTCAGGTTTTGGCATATCTCTTTTCTATCTTTCCTTCGGCCGGCGCACAAGCGAATTTGGCGAGATCCGTTGTTTCGCGGGTGAAAGCATGCTTTTGGGGTAGTGGTACAGTTTAGCCAAAAAGTCGGTGGGACGAGCGTCCTCAGGAGCCGTGATTGCGTTGGAGGGAAGCGCTTCGTCGCTTCCCTGATTTCTTGGGCACTGACGGAGCAGTGCCCTCCAATCAACGCGCGGCTCGCCGGGCCTTCGCCGCGCCGAAGCGGCTTCGTCCGCGCGGCGGGAGTCTCGCCCCACCGAACTGTACCACTACGTCTTTTGGGCGTGACTAGTTCGAGGAAGGTCTCTCAAATAGTACGGAGCTATGCGCGAACATCGGCACAACGCCGGGTGGAAAATGCCTTCGCATGCCCGGGCATTGCGGTCGTTTTCGCGCACCCTGGCGCTGGTGCTGATGTCCCGCGACGCCCTTTGCTGGACGACCGTCTGGCAACAGATTTGGGCCTCAGGATGAGAAAGACGCTAACCCTTCCGGCCCAAGAAATCAACGGAGTGGTTCCGGCTAAACGGCGGGTGATCAAGCCAGGGTCCACGGCGCCCGATAAGGACGGGTGAGCAGCTTGCTCGCTTCTTCGTCGTCCGGAATGCGCTCCTGTTCGACGTCCCATTTCAGCTTCCGGCCCACCAGCATTGAGATCAGCCCCAGGTGGCCCGGAATCGTGGAATGATGCGCCGTCTCGACCGGAGTGATCGTGGGCTTCCGCGACTTCACACAATCCAGAAAATTCCGCTGATGATTCCGGGAGTAGTACAACTTTATTTTGCGCAACTCTTCCGGCAGTTGTTTGAAGTCCCGCCAGTCCGGATTCGAAGCGTCAAATTTGCCGCGATCCACCCAGACCCAGCCATCCGTTCCGGTCCATTTGGTGCCCATCTTGATATCCGCGTGTCCGCCGGCAACCGTCATCGTGATGTCCTGGGGGTATCTCAGCTCAATGCGGTACCGGATGCAGGTATTCCAAACCGCATCCGATGGAGGAAACTCGCCGTGCCCTTCGATCTCCGAAGGACCCGACCGGTCGAAGTCCAACGCCCAATGCGCGATGTCACAGTGATGTCCGATCCAGTCCAGCAACTGGCCGCCGCCGGTGTTGTAATTCCAGCGCCAGTTCATATGCACGCGACCGCAGATGTAGGGCATCATCTTCGACGGCCCGATCCACGTGTCATAATCCAGCTCGGCCGGCGGATCACTCGGCGTCATCCGGTCGCCGGTTTTGGCGAAGTCATAATGTCCCTCGGGAAGCCCAACTTCAACGTGAGTGACCTTGCCGATCAGTCCGTTGCGGACGATTTCGGCGGCCTTGTGGAAATTGGCGACCGACCGCTGCCAGGAACCGGTTTGCCAGATTCGCGCATACGTTTGCACGGCATCGACAATGGCCCGCTGCTCGGCAATGGTCCGGGCCAGCGGTTTCTCCCCGTAGATGTCTTTCTTGCGCGCCGCCGCCTCGATGGCGACGAGGGCATGCCAATGGTCCGGCACCGCCAGCATCACCGCGTCAATATCGTCGCGCGCCATCAGCTCTCGATAATCGTGGTAGGCTCGGCAATCCTTGTTTCCGTAATGTCGGTTGATCGTGCTAACCGCCGCTTTCAGATGTTTCGCGTCAACATCGCCAGCGGCGACGACCTGGCAGTCATTCTGGGCGAGAAACTGCCTGGTGTTCGGCGGTCCCTGCATCCCCCAGCCGACGACGCCCAGGGTAATGCGGTTTGAAGGCGCAGCCCTGGGCCCGCGTCCGATGGCACAGCCCGGGACAATGATGGGCAGAACGATCGCGGCGCTTGTCCTGGCAAGAAAACGGCGGCGACTGAGCTTTGAGCCGAAGGAGGAGTTTTTCATGAACCCGAGAAAATGTTTGATTCGCCTTTTGTGAGATCAAGAGGCCGAAGCCTGGCAATCCATTATGGCAACGCCGCTGTTTCTGCTTTGATGATCGTTTGACCTACGCCTAACATGCATTCTTGGTGATGTAAAGAATGAACAAAGTCATGACTGCATTTCGGGCGCATCTTGACACCGCCACCGGAACCATGAGCCCAAAAACGAGCCTGCCTTTCCTCCTCCCGCCAGCCGGCGCGTTGCTGGCCATTATGGTTTTGCGGGCTGTCACCGCGAGCCAATGTCTGGCCGGCCAAACCAACCTCGTCGTTGCGGCTGATGGCACCGGCCAGTTCAAGACCGTGCAGGAGGCCGTCATGGCCATTCCCGCCGGCAGCGCCGACAGCCCTGTCTTCATCCACATCAAACCCGGAACGTACAAGGAGTTGATCTACATCCAGCGGGAAAAGCCCTTTTTCCACCTTGTCGGCGACGGCCCCGGGAAGGCGGTGCTCACGTATGATCTGAATGCCCGCATGCCCGGACACGACGGCAAGCCCATGGGCACCTTTCGCACCGCCTCCACCGTGATCGACGCGGACGATTTCACCGCCGAAAACGTCACCTTCGAGAACTCCGCCGGCCCGGTCGGGCAAGCTCTGGCCATCCGAATCGAAGGTGACCGGGTCGCGTTTCGGAATTGCCGCTTCCGGGGCTGGCAGGACACGATCCTGGACAACCGCGGCCGGCATTATTACCAGGGCTGTTACATCGCCGGGCACGTGGACTTCATCTTCGGCAGCGGAACGGCATTCTTCGACAGATGCCACATCCATTGTCTGGGAAAAGGATACATCACCGCCGCTTCGACGCCGGAAGACCAACCGTTCGGCTTTGTCTTTTCCAATTGCGAAATCACCGTGGAAAATCCCGAGGTGCGAACCTATTTGGGACGGCCCTGGCGGAATTTCGCGAGCACAATTTTCCTGAATACGAGAATCGCGGAGGGGGTCCAGCCCGAGGGTTGGAACAACTGGAAAAAACCGGAGGCGGAAAGGACAGCGCGTTACGCCGAGTTCAACAGCACCGGCCCGGGCGCCAATCCGAAGGCGCGCGTGCCCTGGGCGCGGCAACTGACCAGTCGCGATGCTGAAGCCATAACCGTCAAGAGTGTCCTGGGCGGCGCCGATGGATGGAATCCGGCCAGGCAGGAATCCGCTGAAACGAACGCGGTGGCATTCGGTTCCGAAGAGACGTCCCCCGGCAACGTCATGAAAACCGACATCGAATACGGAAAAGCCGACGGCGAAAGCCTGCGCCTCGATGTGAGCATCCCCGAGGGCCGCGGCCCCTTTCCGGTGGCCATCATCGTGCATGGCGGCGGCTGGAGCAGCGGCGACAAACAACGCAACATCACGCCCCTCTTCGAGCCGCTGACGAAAGCGAATTTCACCTGGTTCTCCATCAATTACCGGCTCGCGCCGGCGAACCGCTGGCCGGCGTGTTTTGAAGATGTGCAGGCGGCCATCCGCTGGGTCAAAGCGCACGCGGCGGATTACAGGGGCGATCCGCGGCGCATCGCCCTGATCGGCTATTCTGCCGGCGGCCAACTCGTTTGCCAGGCGGTCGCGCTCGCCAAGGACGATACCCGTGTTCAGGCCGTTGTCGGCTTTGCGCCACCCAGCGATCTGGTCGCCGATACCGAGCGGCGCGGCGGCCTCAGCAAATCCCTGCAGGCGCTGCTCGACCGTGATACGGTGGACGAATCCACCCGAACACTTCTGAAGGGAATTTCACCGATCAATCACGTTCGCCCAGGGCTGCCGCCATTCCTGCTCCTCCACGGCGACGCCGACAAATCGGTTCCCCACGAACAATCCCTCGATTTCCAGTCCCGACTGAAAGCGAACGGAGTCGCTTGCGAGCTGGTCACGGTCAAAGGCGCCCCGCATCGGCTTGAGGATTGGGACAAGTTTGACCCGACCTACAGTGACAAGATGATTGCCTGGTTGCAGCACATCCTGTCGCAGTGAACCGGCCACCCGGCAAACCTGCCCCAAATCAGATTGCCGTTTTGTCCCATAAAAGATTGGCCACTTCACCATTAAAGTGCCATTATGACCCTTACTGAAGCTTCATCATGCGAGAATTATTTGTCTCAATACGTTGTTTTACAACTTGTTAACATCATTGCTTGGCATTGGCATGCTCAAAGCTCTAAGTTATGATGAACAATAAACGAAAGGATATTGAATATGAAGCTGACACGTTGGCAAAGACCTGAATTAGCGACCTGGCCAGCCTTTGGGCGTCTGACGGATTTACGGGACGAGATAGACCGTCTATTCGATACGCCGCTGAGCGAACTGGCTCGCACTTCGCAATTATTGAGCGGCTGGACTCAAGCACTCGATTTGCATGAAGACAGAGACAACATCACCGTGGAAATGGAACTCCCCGGCATGAAGAAGGAGGACATCGACATTTCGCTGCACAACGGCAGCCTGAGCATTTCCGGTGAACGGAAGAGCGAGGAGAAATACGAAAAGGCCGAGGTGTATCGGGCGGAGCGATTTGTGGGACGGTTCCAGCGCACGGTCACGCTCCCGGCGCCGGTGGCCCTGGACAAAGTCAAAGCGCAGTATAAAGACGGCGTTCTGACGGTTACGCTGCCCAAAACCGAGGAAGCGAAGCCGAAACAGATTGACGTGCAAGTCAGTTGACAAGAGGAAGACGTTTACTGGCGGGCCGGTGGCTCGCCAGGGGTTTATCAGATGAAAGGATTAACATGAAAGCGACCGTAGAAAACCGGCCTGTGAGCGACCGCCCAAGGCCAGAGGAGTATGTGACTCCGGAAGTAAACATTTTCGAAACCAGGGACGAGTACGTCGTGGAAGCCGAGATGCCCGGCGTCGATAAAGACGGGCTCGAAATCACTCTGGAAGGAAACGAAATCACCATCACCGGGCACCGTAAACCGGCGCAGGCGAAGGGCTCGCCGATTTTGCGCGAGCGTCAAACGGTTGATTTCCGGCGTGTATTCGAGCTGGATCCGGCGATCGACACAGCCCGGATTTCGGCGAAAATGGAGCAGGGCCTCCTGACCCTTGCGCTGCCGAAATCCGAACGGGTGAAGCCGCGAAAAATCACCGTGGACTAGCCCATCGCGGAAAGACGGAGAAGCGGAAACGCTGAAATGAAGGGAAGCACAGGCCGTGGTCCAAGAGCCGGGCGAGAGCTCGAATCTCATCAGCGTCTTCCGCGCTTCTGAACTTCCGTGGTTCCGTGATCTCCCGTTCCGAGGACGGCGAAGATCAGGGGATCCTTACGAAGTTCTTCGCACTTACGGGCCGTCCAACCGGCCGTACCGCCGGATTTGGGGCCAGATCAAAGCCACGGCAGCGACGACGGCAACGGTTCCAACGCCGCCGGAGACGACCGAGATGATCGCGCCCTTGGAAACGGAATTGCCGATGGCTGGCCCGAGCAATTGCGCCACTACGCCCGATTCGAATCCGCCGAGTTCGTTGGAGGTGCCGATAAAAAGGCTGTTCACGGCCGAGACCCGCCCGCGCTTCTCGTCCGGGGTGAGGACTTGAACGAGGGTGTGCCTCACCACCACGCTGACATTGTCTACAGCGCCGCAGACAAAAAGCATCAGGAATGAAAGCCAAAACCATTGGGCCAATCCAAAGATGACCGTGGCCAGTCCGAATACAGCCACCGCCCAGAGCATGGAACGGCCGGCCTTTTGCAGCGGCGGCCGGTGGGTCAGGATCAGCGCGCAAACCACCGCGCCGATCGGCATCGCCGCCCGCAACAAGCCCAGGCCGTCGGCGCCGGTCCCCAGGATCTCCTTCGCATAAATCGGCAGCAACGAGGTGGCGCCGCCCAGCAACACCGCAAACATATCCAGCGTGATCGTGCCGAGAATGATTTTGTTCTCGAACACGAATTTGAAGCCGGCCCCCAGGTTGCCCAGGGAGAGCCGCTGGCGCGCCCCCACGATGTGCTCACGCCGGATCAACAGGACGAGTCCGAAACAGGTCAGGGAGGCGACCCCGTTGAGGGCATAGACCAGCGCCGCCGGGTGCGAATGGTATCGGCTCATGAATGCGATCAACGCGCCGCCGAGAGCGGGTCCGGCGACCGACGATAACTGGAACGTGCCGGTGTTGAAGGTCACGGCGCGCGCGAACAGGGAGCGCGGGACCAGGTGCGGCAAAAACGCGGCGCTGGCCGGCCAGAGAAACGTTCGCGCCGCGCCAATCGCCGCCAGACAAAGATAGATCCAGGCCACCGGCGCATTCAGCGCGGAGATCAGCGTGAGACTCAGGCTCGCCACGGCCAGCAACAAGGTGGTCGTCAGAATGATCCGCTTGCGCCTGAAATTGTCGGCCACGTGGCCGGCCGGGAGCGTGCACGCCACCATCGGAATCATTTGCGAGAGCCCGACCAGACCGAGCGCGAGGGCCGAGTGGGTGCGCTCGTAAAGTTCCCAGTCCACCGCCACGCTCAGCATTTGTTGCCCGAGTGAGGCGACAAACCGCCCAATGAGGTAAAGCAGGAAATCCCGATTCCGCAAAACGTCGTAAGAACTGGCGGGCATCGAATCCTGCGCGACAGCTTTCTCGACCGAAGTCTCCGGATCGTTCATCGGGGTTTTGGCCCTTAACTTAGCCCAAAGCCGGCGAAGGTCGAGCTTCGGGTTGTGTCTGGAGGGCATTGCTCCGTCAATGCTCCGCCTTGCCATCCTGGAGGGCATTGTCAATGCCCGGTATGGTCCGGGCAGCGGCAGAGCGCCGCCCTCCAAATACGAGGAAGCCTCACCCTGTGATCTTCGTTCTCGCGCGGTCGAATAATTCCTTTGCAAATTCGATTCCCGCGGGCAAGTTGATGACATGATTCCGGACGAAGAGGCAAAGGCTGCTCCCGAGCAATCGCAACCCACGCCCGCCAGAGGGCCGAGGCGCTCGCGTCGGGGCGGGCGGCGCCATTCCCGGCGGCGCGGGCTGCGGGAATCAATGCCGCGACCGGAGGAGGCGGAGGTGCCGCCGGCACCGTCGACCGCCTTGGCCGAACAGGAACCGGAACGGAGTCTGGAGCCGGCAGCCGCAGAGTCCAAAGTGCCGCCGGGTTCCGCTGTCGGTCACGCCATCGAGCAGGTCAACCAGGTCATCGAAGAACTCAAACGGGTGCTCGATCAAATGGAGGAGGTGCTGGAAACCCTCGAACTGGCCGAGCGGCAGAAGATCGATGACGAACGCGAAATTGAATCGCTGCAGCGCGCCCTTCGGAGACTGCATCGGCCGGGGCCCGCCGGTCCGCCGCGGCATTGAACCATCGCCGGGTGTTGCGGCAGACAGAGCGTCAATTATCCTCCCTGCGAAGCTGGCGGAGCCCCGGGAGTTGATAAGGGTCACAGGAGGCGGGCGTTTCTCATTTTTCGACTGACAATTCCTGACAGTAAAGCTTCGCGAGAACGAAATCTCACTTCGGAGCTGTGGATTCTCGAAAAGCGAGAAACCGCGAGTGTTCATCCGATTCCTGTGCGGTTTTCCCGAACACTCACGAAGCCCGTCTTTGCACTTGGCTTCGACCTGGCTGCAGCTTACGGTCACTCAGCCGCTATGAGGCGCATGAAAACCTCGGTTCTGTGGTTGATCATCCTGCTGGTGTTCTTGCTGACGCTGCCAGGCAGAGCCGCCCATCCAGCTACTGAGGCGGGGTTACAACTCGGCGAGTTTCTTACGAACTGGTTGGTCCTGAAGCCGATCCCCGTGACCGCAGAGCGTAACACGACGCCCGATGAAGTGGCGCGAAAGCAGGCATTTGCCCAGGATTGGCTGCTCGACAAGGGCGGCGAGGCCCGGATCCAGCCACACGCCGGAATGAAAGTCGAAATCGCCGGCCATGCGTTAAAATGGCAACCGTTGGAGTCGAAGAACGGGATTGCCGAAGTTTCAGTCAACGGTCATCCGATGGACTATGCCATCGCCTACGCCTGGACAGAATTCAACGTGTCAGAAAAGAAGACGGTTTTTCTTGGCATCGGCAGCGACGACGGCGTGAAAGTCTGGTTGAACGGGAAATTGGTCCACGAACATTGGGTCAGCCGTCCCGTACGGATCGATGATGACCTGGCCCCGGTCGAATTGCAGCCGGGTAAGAACCAGCTCCTGCTAAAAGTTCAGAACGATGTTGGGCCGTGGGGTTTCGCCTGTCGGGTTTTGAGTGAGGATGAGGCACAAGGCTTGAAGATGGTCCGCGCGAACATTGAAGACCCTGGGTCCAATGCGCTTACAGATGCCGAAATCAGAACCATGCTCCGGGACAACGTTGACACTGACAAAGAAGCTGTCGGCCTTGTGGTGGGGAGCGTGGATGAGCATGGCACGCGGGTCGTCAGCTACGGCAAACTGGATAATGGCACCAGCACGGACGTGGATGGCGACACGCTTTTTGAAATCGGTTCGATTACGAAGGTGTTTACGGCTTTGCTGCTGCAAGACATGGTCGAGCGCGGGGAGATGAAGCTGGACGACCCGGTGCAGAAATACCTGCCTGAGTCCGTCAGGATGCAGACGTACCAGGGCAAGCAGATCACTTTACTCCACCTCGCAACCCATACTTCCGGTCTGCCGCGCGAGGTCGACAATCTGTCGCCTCGAAGTTGGAGGAATCCTGGGGCGGGCTACACCGTCGGGCAGTTGTATGCTTTTCTGTCGCATTGCAAGCTGCGCCATGCTCCCGGAACTCGGCAGGAATACTCCAATCTGGGATTGGAATTGCTTGGCCATGTCATCGCGCTGAAGGCGGGCAAGGATTATGAAACGCTTGTAGTGGAGCGGATTTGCCGACCGCTGGGCATGGACAGCACGCGAGTTACCCTGACGCCGGAATTAAAGTCGCGACTGGCCATCGGACATGCCATGCCCGGACGACCGGTGCTTGGCACGGATCTTTCGAGTTTCCCCGGCGCTGGCGGTTTGCGCTCGACGGCCAACGACCTGCTCAAATTTGTCTCGGCCTATATGGGGCTGACGCCATCGCCGCTAAACCCGCTCATGCAGAAGGCCGAGGCATTCCATTCCCTGGAGTCCGGAGCCAAACTGAGGCTCGCCTGGTGGGGAGACGGCACCGTTTTTGAGCATGGCGGTCTCACTTTTGGGTTCAAGACAGAGCTTGCCTTCGATTCCAAAAAGCGTCGCGGCATCGTCGTGCTGTCCAATTGTGCCAACAGCAGATTCTTTCCAGCGGTTATGGAGAACTGGCACTTGCTGGGTAGGCGATCACCCTTGCCGAAGCGAACGGTGCCGGTTGACACAGCGCTCTTTGACCGCTACGTGGGCCAATACCAGACTGACAACCGCGAGATTTGCACCGTTCGTCGCGAGAGTGAACGATTGATGGTTCAATGGATCGGGCATTCAGACAAACGCATGGCTGGCTTCCCGAGCTTTGAAGTGTTTCCGCAATCGGAAACGGTTTTCTACAACGAATTCTTCGAGAGACAAGTAATGTTTCTTCCCGCTACAAACGATCAGGCAATCAAATTGATTTTGACCGGCGGCCCACAGCACCCGATCGAGATGACCAGAATCTCCACTGGTCTTCCCGAACTGCCCGCCCCCATCCGGATCGATTCCAAACTCTACGATGGATATGTCGGACAATACCGGCACGCATTTTTCTTCGGCCTTTTTCACATCGGTCCGGTCTTCAATATCCGCCATGAGACCGATGAACTGGGCGATCATCTGGTCGGCTATATCAGCGGAAACCATATCGAGATCTATGTCCCCGCCTTGTCTCGCTACCTTCTTGGCGGTGAGATTTTCCCTGAAAGCGAAACCACCTTCTTCAGCCCGCTCTTGGCCGACGATCTGCGGATCACGTTCATTGGAAACAAGAAGGGCAAGACGACCGGTATCATTGTCCACCTGAATGGCGCCGACATTCGCGGCGTTCGGATTTCCAATCGGCCAGCCACGTAACGCGTTGCACCTGGATTCTGCTCCAGCTTCACTGAAAGTGGGGGTGGGAGCGCTTTCGCCTCCGACCGCGTCGCTGACTCTCGTTGGCATCCTCTCACGCCCCGGAGACCCGCGCCAGATGCGTCCCTTCAGCCGCATACGAAACGAACGCTCTGAATGGTGTTACCTGCGAGAGGAGGCTCGTAGGAGCCCGGCAACGGCAGCGCGGTAGTTACGAGGAGAAAAGATCAGGTGCAGGTGCGTCCTGCCCCGCATAACAAAAGGTCCAGTCAGACGCATAAATCATGTCCGCTTCGGCATCATATTTGCCCGCACTGTGTTCGGGTCGTAGTGACCTGATTTGCGCTCGGATTTGACAGCAAGATTGATCAGGAATTCCCCCGTCGCGCGCCCGGAATCGAATTTCCCCAAGAAAAGACACAAGGAGTCATTGGCAGTGCCCTAGAGCGTTTTCAGAAGAACTGCAGCCGTGCGCAGGGTAGGACCGCCCTGCGTCGCGTTCACGTCGCACCAAGGCGGGGGCAGCTCAGCCCTGCCCGCCCGGAAAGGAATCGCGGCAACCGCTGCAATTCAAAAAAGGAGAAAGGCGCTGGCCTGTGCGGCCAGCGCCTTTGAGCGAACAGAGAACCGATATACCGACCGGATTACTGGGTCGGGTTATTATTCAAACGGAAGAACAGGTTCTTGGTGTTGGGTAAGTCACCCGGCTTCACCACCAGACCCCGGTGAGTCGGGAAAAGAGTGCCGGTCGCCAGCCCGTGGTTGGTGGACCAAGACGCAACCGCTCCCGGCTGCACGGTATTGGTTTGCAGGCCAAAGCCGCCATCGGGCAGGGTCCAATTAAGCCACATGGCATTGTTTGTCGGCACCAGGTACCAGGACACGCCTGCCACCGGCACCCAGTCGTTAGGATCGAGGAACGTCTCTGCCATCCAGTTATTGCTGACGCCCGTGACACCCAAACCGCTGATTTGCGCCCCAGCCAAAACGACAGGGATATCGAGGGTGTTCGAACTGCCTCCGAACATGCCCAGGTAGACGACGCCCCCGGGCGCGACCACAGCAAACGCAGGGCTGATGTCCGGTATCGGGCATGACGCAGAGCCCATGATGAAGTTGGTGCTGTTGCCACTCGGTGTTGTCATCGTCACATTTTGGTCGTTGGCGAACGACAGCGTCCACTTGCCGAACACGGTGGGGTTGGTGATGTAGATTTGTGAAGCGGCATCATAATATTGGCCATTGCCCATGGCCGCATTGGTCTTCCAGCGGAATATCCAGGTTGCCCATCCGTTCGTATCCGCCCCGAGTTCCATCATGATGCAGTTGGTCTCATTCCAATCGAGAGCGGCTTCAGCACCAGCCGACGGGAGCAGATCCATGCGGAACAGGAAGGCGGTCTGGGCTGCGCCCGTGGGCCAATTTGTAATGGTGAACGAATAGTTGGCAGGACCGCTGCCCGCCCACATGTAGTAATTCTCAGGGGGAGAGGATTGATAGGTTTCGATGCCATTGCGATCATTGCCCCCGGTCGTGCCAAAGATGTTAAGCCCGTGGATCGCCTTCAGGTAAGCCATCTTCGGCGGTTTTCCGAGCGCGGTGAACTGGATGTTGTCGAACAGAAATCTTGCGGCGGTAGGGCCATTGGTGTCCGGGTATTCAAAGCATTGAAGGATCAGGTGAGTCAATGTGTTGCCGTTGGTACCGCGAAATCCTCCGTTCACCGGGAGCTGGACATGAAACCAGCCGTTCGTGGCTGGGGCCGGGATATATGAACCGAATTGATGCCAGGTCAGAGGATCTCCGGCCGGTATGTTAGTGACGTTATCACCCTGATACGGCCATCCCTGACCGATTACTCCGACACCCCCATATGGCATATTCGTGTAACTTGTGTTGGGAATAGAGGCATTTGTGTCACAAGCAAAATCAAACTCGATGTAGTCCCAGATTCCCATGTTAATTCCTACGCCATCACCGGCATCGCCAAAAGGTGAAACTCCAGGTTGGTAATCTTGCCACTGCCATTGGGCTGTGCCTTGAGCGAAAGTCATATCTATCGCCATGGCTCCCCCCGGGTTGCCGACACCATTGGTAAAATAGGGGGAGGGGGCGGCTGCTGTCACCCAGTAATTTGTGTAGTAAGGGGCCGAGTTGATGTTGGTGTCGAACGTTGAGAAGACATAGGCGGTGCCGGCAAAGAGACCGCTTGAGCCGGCCAAGGCCAGAGACGCCAGCGCGAGACCGACGAGGAATTTAGTTAAGGTGGTTTTCATACTTTGATTAGTTGCAGGTTCAGTGGGCTCCTTGAGTCGACTAGTGAACCTTTGGCATCCATCGCCAAACATTCATGGAAGCATGCTAGGCCTTTCCCATCCGCCTGGCATGTCACCAGAACAGGTGACAGCCTGCTTCGGCCACGGGCAAACGGAACATGACCCCCGCGGAGTTCAAAACAAAATCCCGCGCCCAGGCGTACCGGCACATGCGAAAATGGTGATCTTCGGAAGATTCTCCATGTGGTTCGGCTGATCTTCCATTGCGAAAGAGGACGCTCCGTTCTTAACTCTTCATCCGTGACGATGAAATTCCTTCTGGCGGCGTTGCTTATCGCTTTCAGCTTTCCAATGGCGCGCGCCGATCCGCTGGTTGTCAGAGTCACAACACCCCCGCCGCCGCAATCCAGCGGCTCCAAGTTGGGCGAATTGCGCCAGCACGATGGCACAAGACTGACGCTCGACAGCAACAGCCTGCGGCTGAATGGAAAACCATGGATGCCCGCGTCACGCTGCCTGCGGACATTGATCTCAACAGCGATCCGATTTTGCGATTGCACTACGTCGGCGATGTTGCGCGAGTGACGCTGAACAGAAGATTGCTCACGGATGATTTTTACAACGGCAATGTGTTCGAGGTCGGATTGCGTCGTTACGCGCCGGAGATTTTGGACGGCGAGCTTCGCGTTGCCATTCTCGCGCTGCGCGAAGACGCCCCGATTTACCTGGCCAATGAGGCGCGGCCCGACTTTGGCGACCAGCCTGACGAACTCGGAAGCCGATCGGGTTCAACCTTCCGGTTTTACAGTTCTGTGCCACGCTTTCTGTGCGCTGCCACAGCCGGATGGATACGTTCAGCCAATCATTGCTGCCCATGCTTGTTTACCAGCCACTGCCATGCCACTTCTTCGCCAAAGGCTTTTATACGATCGTTGTAACTGATCCAATCCTGATCCGACATTGTTTGCTGCAATGGGTTAACTTGTTTGGCAAGCTCTATGTGCGCCGCGATTTGCTGATCAAGCTGGTTCATTCGGTCTTGAACCGTCTGTCCATTGCTGCCGTAAGGGCTGTTTGGATCCATTTCGCCGAGAGCGAACCGTTCGATGGAAATGCCGACGTTCTGGCTTACCACAATCTCGCCTGGTGATGCGTTCTCGTAACGCTGGCCCAGATCTTCAATCATTTGCAGTGCGGCTTGCGCGGAGGTTGCGTCGCCCGCCTGTTGGTACGATTTTGCCAGGTCACTTATATCGTGAACAAATTCTCTCAGTTCCGAGGGCTGCGGCAGCAATGCTTCCTGATAGACAGCAAACGTTTCGGCATCAACCATCGAGTGGCCTGCCGAGAGGTAAGCTTCTTCGTCATTCTGAATACGATCCGGCAAGTAATCCTGAAACTGCGCTTTGCCATCCGCAGCGATGAGTTCCTGCACGGCCTGATCTGTCTGACCGGCTTTGAAGTAGTTAAGCGCCGAAAGATAATTCGCCAGTGCATTGTCAGGAGCGGACTTCTCGAACGCATTCAACCATTGGTGCCGTTCTTCCGGAGACAAATCCTTGTCGAAAACCGCCTCGAAATCCACTTGTGGGTCGTTGGGATACTTCTGCATCGCTTCCTGTAGCAGCGTGGGGTTGCCGCTGGTGCGATATGCGGCGAGGAGACATGATGCTTTCCGTCCATTTGCTTTGAGGTAAGCCTCGGCTTGCCCGGCGGTCAACTTCAGATCTTTGCTAAACCGGGCGTACAGATTGGTGGACTGCAAATCCACCGCCGCGGTTGTCGTTGGAGCAGTGACCTGCATTGGCGGCGCAGGCAGGCGTGGGGTGGGCGAGTGCTTTGAAAGCCGCTCGTTCTCTGTTGTCAGTTGGCTTATTTGTTGCCGCAAGGATTGATTCTCCTCGCGCAGTTTGATTTGAGTTTGGTGTTGAACCACCAAAGTTGTTGTCGCACCAGCAATCACCAGCGCGCTGAGGCCGAGTTTGAGTTTTGTCATGGTCATCAATTTCAAAAGGGTCAGGATTGTTGTTCCGGTTCCTGCCGCCGCGCCAGCTAGGGCAACGCTGGAGATAGTGCCCGCCAGTCCTGCGGGCGCTGCAGTGACGGCCCCAGCGGTCAGCACGGTTCCTAACGCCACCACGGACAAAGTCACGCCACGATGTTTCAACAGGGAATGTAATTTCTCCAACGCCCGGTTCACTCGCATCCGCGCGGCATCTTCATTGCTTCCCAACGCTTCGCCCACCGAGCGGAAGTCGCGCTGTTCAAAAAAGCGAAGCAGAATCGCGGTGCGGTCCTCGCTTCCGAGTTGGGTAATGGCTTCATCGAGAATTGGCGCAACCTGTCGCAAGTCGGCCCCGGAGTCGTCCTGCAGCGTATTCACTTCCACAGCCTCGCGTTCACGGGATTGACGGCGACGCTCGGCGCGCACGGCCTTGGTGGCCACGTGATAAGTGTGCTGGTGCAGCCATCCGCCCAACATCACCTCAGTTGAAAGCGTGCGGCCCCTGCGCGCCAGACCGATAAAGACTGTCTGGGCCACGTCCTCAGCCAAATGTGTATCCCCGGCGACCAGGCGCAGCGCTGTCGAATAAACAAGGTTGACGTAGCGCGTAACCAGTTCCCGGAAGGCTGATTCCGAGCCGTTCTTTGCGTATTCCGCCAGCAGTCTTTGGCTGTCCGTCATTTTGTGTTCAGTTAGTAAAGCCCCACAGAAGGCCAAAACCGAACAAAAAGCTCTGAAAAAAGTGGCGCCGATAAAACGGATGCGAAAAGGAGGAGCAATACGATGCGGTTACCGGGAGCAACCACTCTATCATAGCAGTTCTCGGCATGAATGAGCCGGAGCCGCACGGTCAGGTTGTGCTGAATCAGCAACTGCTCAGGGGACGGCGCGCCATCAGGCTTAGGAAGGGCAGGTTTGTGGGGTTGGATCTGGCCTGTCACCGGTTATGTTAAGCATTGCAGGTTTCCGGAAAGCGCTGCATCGTGAAGTGCTTATGAAGACTCGTTTGGTATCTGCAGGGCTCTGTCTGGCGGCGCTGAACCTGTTCGCGGAGCCGTTTTCCGATCTGAGTTTTGACGCGGCGTCCAAAAGGGCGGAGCAAATGGGCAAAATTGTTTTGGTGGATTTCTACACCACCTGGTGCGGCCCGTGCAAAATGCTCGATAAAACCACCTGGACCGATGCGGAGGTCATCAAGTTGCTCCAACAAAAGGCCGTGGCGCTGCGCCTCGACGCGGAAATAGAGACGAACTTGGCCACACGCTACAAGATCGAGGCCTATCCCAGCGTGCTCCTCATCAAGCCCGATGGAACCGAACTCGACCGCCTGGTCGGTTATCGCGACGCCAAGACGTTTATGGCCGATTTCAATGCCGCGCTCAGCGGAAAGGACTCAGTCACCCGAGCCAAGGAGGCATTGACGGCGGCGGGAACCAACGATCCTATGGCCCGAATGAAGTATGCCACATCGCTGGCGCAAAAGGGAAGGGATGCGGAAGCATTAGAAGAATACCTGTGGTGTTTTGATTACGGCCTGGAAGCCAGCCCATCATTTTCCGGCGTGCGTTTGAGTTTCTTGTTGAGTGACATCAAGAATCTAGGGGTTCACTATCCTGCCGCGAAAAAGGCGCTGGAAACCCGTCGCGACGAGCGGCAGGCCAAAATGCTGGCTGGTTCCGCAGACCCCCGGACTATCATCGATCTGTTGAGCCTCAACGGCACGTTGGACCAAAAGGAAAAGGATTTAGCGTTGTTCGACGCACTTCCGGCCGCAAGCCCTCTCCGCGAAAAAGTTTCCGGCATGATCACAGATCAGCTTTTGGAAGCCAAACGGTACGCCGACATTCTGGGTGGTCAGGACGCGAAGGCCGTCTTTGGGAAGCAAGTTGATCAATTCAACCAAATGTTGTCTTCCATTCCCAAAGACAACCCCGTGAGAGGACAAATGGAGAAAGGTTTGCGTCCCTACGCGGTTGCCACGGGCGCGCACTTCTTCGAAGCTCTGGCAGGCCTGAAACGAAACGAAGAAGCCAGGGAGTTGGCACAACAAATACTGAAGTTCGATGCGTCGGCTGACACTCGCGCCACGCTGGCCAAAGCCGCAGACCGGGCCGGCAACGCCGAATTGGCCCAATATGTGAATCATGAGTGAGGGGCGGTTGGTTGTGTGTCGGGCTGTAACCATACGCGGTGCAACCATTCAGGCATTTGGCTTTGTGGTTGCGATCCAGTTTGTAAGGCGTGTTTCCTTCGTATCCGACTCAAGGGGCATCGTCCAGTTTGGCACAGGGATTGAGGCGGCGGGCGGCTGATGAATTGTCAGGCTGCCTGCGCGACCACTTGCTCCTTCGCTTTTGAATTGGCCCAAGCCGCTGGTGTGAACTCTTTTGATCTCGGTGACGGATACAGGCACAGGGAGCATAAAATCTCACAGGCGGCAAGTTCCTAAAGCACACGGCGCCTCCAACCATGAACCTGCCTCTCTGTGAACCGGTCCTCCCATTCCTAAGCCTTCGAGTTCGAGCCCCCCCCCCGCCTGTGTCCGGCTTCCCTATGGCATTTCACCTGAAAGCACATGGCGCCATGCGCAAATCGCGCGTCCGGCTTTGACCGGATCCAGGCGATAGCGAAGCCGTTTCTGAAGCCTGACAAGACCCGCCTGAGCAGTGAGCCGGCAGAGAAGCAGCCGCAGTGACAGCCGAGTTGTGCAGGCTGGCACGCGGCTGCCTGCCGGCGAGCGAACGAAGCGCGCACACGCTGAATGTTAGGTGATCCGTGACTCAATGCGCATTGGAGGGCGTTGGAGTCCGCGAAGCGATGCCCTGCCAGTTCCATGCCCCGCCTCAAACTGAAATTTGTTCTATTGGAGGCGGGGCTGGCTGGCAGGGCAGGTGGTAGGGGGCTGGCGGCGACCTGTCAGGTGACCTGACCGGCGAGTTGTCAACCGTGCAGCTTTTGCTTTGCTTCCGGAGCCTTTTCCGTTACGCATCGAAGTGTCGGGCAAGCACCAGACACACGGCTGCCGACGTCAAGAGGATCGTCGATACGCGGAACGAAGTCATCCATACTGGTCTTTTCGGGAATGTTCACAACGACGACACCTACGAATTTCTTGAGACAACCCTGCGCGAATACTTCCTCCGCCTCGTCGGCTACCAGGGACCTTTCCTGACGTATCAAGGAGGCTCCGCCACACGGGTCATCATCTGAAATGCTGCCCACGCTGACCATTGCCGAAAATCGGTACCGAGCAGGATCTGACCTTCGTGACGAATGGGTATCCTAGTCCGTGGACTGGGAATCCGCTTTTGCGCAGAATCGGTTTCGGTGCGTAAACGCTCGGCCGAATTACAGGAACTTGGTCGCCGCATACGAGCGGCGCGCACTGCTTTGGGATTGAGCCAGGAGGATCTCGCTAACGAGAGCGACATCGACCGGAGTTATATCGGCGGCGTGGAGCGTGGCGAGCGCAACCTCACCTTCAAAGTTTTGTGCAAGATCGCTGCGGCATTGCGATGTGATGTGGCAACACTTACGAAGGGTCTGCCCGCGAGACCACGATGAAATTCATCAGGACAGTCATCGTATTTGACCGGGGCGGCTTGGTTGATAGCGGGCAGTGGGTGCGGATGCATGAAACGGTTGTTGGCGCGGTTCAGAAGATTGTCCACCCGCTTGGGAATAGTCGTTTCGTTATCCGTCGGAAGATTCCCAAGTTGGGCGCGCAAGGAAAGCCCAGCAAGCAATGGGTTCGGAACGGCGTGGTGCCGATCAAGCGACAGTTTCTGACGAACCTGACGGCCGCCGGGTGGCGCGCAGAAATGCCGGTCGGCCTTGGGCGGGAGGCGTTGGCTAAGGCGGAACCAACCGCGAGGACGGCGCTTAAGGAGTATCCGTCAAAGCGGGACTTTGCGTGGGACGACGCAGACTGGACTGCGGTTTTTCGTGAGCAGCTTGGTGATTTTGACTTCTACTCGGAGTTGGGCGAGGGCTTGCGGTGCGTTATCGAGTGGGAAACGGGGAACATTTCATCAAGCCACCGCACGATGAACAAGTTGTGTTTGGTGATGCTCGCTGGTTTGATCGATATCGGAGTTGTGATTTTACCAAGCCGGCAATTGTATCCTCACCTGACGGATCGCATCGGGAACTGGGAGGAGCTGTCGCCTTACTTAGCTCTCTGGCACCACGTCGGCCAGAGCGTGAAGCGCGGCCTGCTCGCGGTCACGGTGGTAGAGCACGATGAGCTTACGGATGACCCGGCGGTGCCGTTCATTTCTCAGGGCGTTGACGGGAGGAGCGCTGAGGGTGCCAGTAAACTACTGTAAAAGCAGGGTCCTTTGGCGGGGTTCCGCAGGCGCGTTTGGCTGGATCTGGTAACGGTCTGAGCGGTGACCGTTTTGGCGGCGGAGCTGAAGCGCCTCAGCTTTGAACAGGATGTTCTTTTCGAGGGAAATCTTTCTCAGGTATTCCAGATCTCCTGCAGTGTGGCGCAAGCGAGAAATGGCGTCTGCACAGTGAAGTTCTGTGCCGAGCCAGCGGCGGCCCAGGAGTTCGGAGGCCACGTACGTGGTGCCGGAGCCCCCGAACGGGTCGAAGACCATGGAGCCGGGGTCGGAAGCCATTGCGAGCACGCGGTCGAGGAGTTTTAAGGATAATTCGTTCGCCGTACGCCGCTTGTACTTGGAATGTCGTACCGGCGGGATATCGTCCCACACGTCGGAAAGATTTACACCGCGCGGATTCATCTTGTTCTTGTAGCCGCCGTAGTCGTGTTTCTCCCCGCCGCAGTGGCGACATGTCTCAATGGGCAGCCGGTCGGGGTGGAAAATGGAGGCTTTCGAGCCCTTCACAAAATACAGCAAGGAATAATGCGCGGGGTACAGGCGTCCTTGGATCGGCAGCCTATACGTCATGCTGATAGCGATCCAGTGTCGGAAGGTTAACTGACCTGCCAGATAGTCTCCCAATCGGAGATTCCACTTGGGCAGATTGTAAAGGAAGAACGCCCCCCCTGGTTTGAGAAGCCTGATGGCCTGTGCGAGCCAGCGCTTGCTCCAGTTGAGGTATTCTTGCTCCTCCAGTGCATCATTCATTTTGGAAGAGTAGGCCTTTCCGAGGTTGAAGGGTGGGTCCGCGAACAACAGATCCACAGATTCAGCCAGAAGCCGGGGCATGATTGCCAGGCAATCGCCCTCGAAGAGTTGGCCGAGGTCGGTTTGATATACCGGTTGTGGCGGCACAATTCAAAATTAGACCGTTCGTCACGGTGTGCAACATGAAAGGGAGGGATTGACAAGAATGGTCGAACTGGGAAACTCGGGGATATGGCGAGGGCAGAAGCAATAGGGCAGGGCATTCACTTGAATTCAGCGGGTCCGTCGGTGGGGATTGACTCGCGTCCGAAACTCGTCGCGCAGGTGCTCCAGAGAGGGTTCACGCACAAGCTTTTTCCAGATCACCAGCAACTCATTCCTCAGATGCACGAGCTGTATGAGATGGAACTGGCTTCGGCGGAGGCTGCCCTGATGTCTGACGGGGAATTGGTCAGGAATGCAGGGTATTTCGCACGCGTGGGCAACGAGTGGACGCGGCACTTCTTGATCTGCAGCGGTGAGCCTTTGCGGTTGCCAAGACACTCTTCTTCTCAACTGAGGTCCTTCTTCCAGAGCAATCAGTTTCGGACCGGGTATGCGACTCACGGGCTGTTCCCTTACCGGGGAAAGTTCCATCCCCAGATGATCAAGGGGCTTTTGAATGCGATGGGGTTGCGGGCCGGTGACACGGTGCTGGACCCGATGATGGGGTCGGGCACGGTGCTGATTGAGGCAAAGCTGATGGGGATCAAGTCGATCGGGGTAGATGCGAGCCCATTTTGCCGATTCATGGTGCAAGCGAAGCTTGATGGACTCGCTGTTCCTCTGGAACCGTTTCAGGCCGCGTGCCGAGAGAGCAAGTTGGTCTTTGAGCATTTCAAGAAACGGGCTGGCCAGCCCGACGCGGGCAGCAAAGTGCGGTACCATGCTCCCGCTGAACCTTTGGAGGGTGGCTTCAATGATGGACCATGTCGGTGCACTTTTGATCGCAGCTTTGGCGCCCTCCCCACCGGTTGCGAGTCCGCCGAGATTTATGGCGTTTTGCTACTGGCTTATCTGGACAGTGCTGGATACAGCGAGCGGAGTGAGCGAAAAGCGCCTTACGACCAGTTCCGCGCAATTTTGGAGCGTTATTACTTCGTGGTAGAAAAGATTCAGAATGTCCTCCGTGGATTCGAGTGCGAGCTGGCAGATGCCTTGGCGCTCCAGGGAGATGCCAGAAGACTCCTACTGGACGACAGATCGGTGGACGGCGTGCTGTTTTCCCCACCTTACAGTTTCGCAATTGATTATCTGGACAACGATTCGTTCCACCTGAATTACCTGGGTGTAGATCTGGAATCACTGCGCGAGGGAATGATCGGGCTTCGGGGCCGTACGCTGCGTGACAAATTCGATTTGTATCAGCAGGACATGAGGCAGGTGATGTCGGAGTGCGCCAGGGTGTTGCGGCCTGGGCGGTTTTGCACGGTGGTTGTCGGCACAAACAACAACCAGCTCAGTAAGATCGTTGGCACCTCGCCCGAGAGCGTAACCGGGATTGACGAGCTAATTCAGGAATGGGCGAGCAAATACGGGTTGCATCAGGTGCGCAAGCTGAGCCGGCAGATCCGCGGGATGTCAAACACGATGCGTACGGAGTACATCGTGTTTCTGCAGAAGTCGCATCGTTAGATTTGCGACTTTTCTTTTCGGGAGCAAAGATTAGGTTCGCGGTCGATGACTGTTGGCGCTGCGGCTCGGCCAACGTGAGGTGAATACGGATGGGCCGAAGCGGTGCTCGTGAAGCAGTCCCATGGAGAGGAAGGAATAATGACGACGAAACTTGCTAACGCCTATCCGAGAAAACACTTCTTCCTGGAAATGTTCACCCGGGACATCTCGCTGGAGGACTGCGTTCTGGACCTCATCGACAACTCGATTGACGGGTTGATCCGCTCCCGCGGAATAGACATCACGAGCTCCATCTTGGCTGAAGGGGCACCCTCTACGCGGTCACGTTCCGGTTCCCTGCCCAAAATTGAAGTCTCCTATTCTGGTACAGAGTTTAAGATCGACGATACCTGCGGCGGGATCAGGCGCAAAGATGCACTTGGTGACGTCTTCAACTTTGGCCACGCCGCTGGGCAAGCAGGAGGAACTTTGGGTGTGTACGGGATCGGCCTCAAGCGAGCGATTTTCAAGATCGGGAACCACTTCGAGATGGAGTCGCGTACTGTGGATGACGGTTTCACCGTTGACCTTGACATGAAAGAATGGTCAGAGAAAGACGATAAATTGGAGGACTGGAAAATCCCGTTGACGTTCATTTCTGGAGCGCCTTCTCAGGTGAAGGCGGGCACGAAGATTCGAATCACGGATCTGAGACCTGAAGTCGTGATGCGAGTAAATGACGGCGTCCTTGCCCAAAGGCTTCACTCAACGATTTCGCAGACCTATGGCCTGTTTCTGAATCGCTATCTTGAGATCGATTTGAATGGGAAACGGGTCGAGCAGTTTGAGATTCCGATAGGCAGCTCGAATGAGGTTCAGGCAGCGCATGATGAGTTTGAAGACGGGGATGTCACAGTGAAATTGTTCGCGAGTCTCGCGGCACGAGACTCGCGCGGACAATGGCCCGCTGAGCCGGCTGGATGGTATGCCCTGTGCAACGGGCGGATCGTCGTTGCGGCGGATAAGACCGACCTGACGGGGTGGGGTGTGCTGGGTTCTCCGGTCTGGCATGCAGGCAAATACCGCGGGTTTGTGGGAGTTGTGTTTTTCGAATCGTCAAACGCTTTGGCGCTGCCGTGGACTACGGCCAAGCGAGGCCTAAATCGCGAGTCACAAGTGTATCAGAACGCCAGGAACAGGATGAAGGGGGTGGCTAAGCCGATTCTGAGCTTTTTGGATAGGATGTACAGCCAGGACCCGCCGGAGGAATCCTTTGGGAGGAATATCGCCGACCACGTTAAAACGACGCCGCTGTCGACGGTGGCGGCTTCGGCGCCTGGCGCCTTCAGGGTAGCGGCGCCGAGTCAGAGAGCCCCGAAGACGACCGTGAGGGTTCAGTACGATGCAGAGAAGTCGGACATCGAAAAGGTCAAGCGGCAGGTGAAGAAGCACAGTTGGGGAGCGAACCAGGTTGGTAAGTTCACACTTTTGACCACTACATAAAGACCGAATGCCCGGAATGAGCAGGCCAACCGAAAGTTACCTAAAGGTCCATTACGAGCTCAGACCAGCGAAACAGGTTGAACGCCGGATGCTGGTCGATGCGTTGCTCGCCTTAGCAAGTGCTGGTTTCCCGATCAGGGATTAAGGGAAAGCTGGGTAGATCATGACCCCTGTGGTTGGGAGGAGGCAAGTACGCATGGTGGCGTTTTGTGAGGTTAAGAGGACGCCAGTTTAGGACAGCTCCTGCCATAGCAGGGGCTTGCGATTGGA
>Ga0326727_10004882_pt1 | contig 39230 bp, 36 predicted proteins | sample MB2enrmetagenome_FD_207643 | JGI IMG/M metagenome (GOLD analysis project Ga0326727, IMG submission 207643) | Lab enriched peat soil microbial communities from McLean, Ithaca, NY, United States - MB29MY | ecosystem: Environmental > Terrestrial > Soil > Wetlands > Peat | place: USA: New York...
GCCGGGAAAAATGGTTCGATGCGTTTCCATTGTTGGCTGGTCAGCATATGCCAACAGCCAACAACAACGCGGCTCCGCAACATAAGTCCACAACTTGAGGCGGAACCTATTTATGAAACCAGTTCTATGCATATTCTTCACGTCGTGGGGGCTCGGCCGAACTTTATGAAGGCGGCGCCCGTACTGCATGCGCTCGGAAAGCGGCCAGCAGTGGACCAGACACTGGTGCACACGGGCCAGCATTACGACGCCAACATGTCAGATGTTTTTTTCTCCCAACTTGAGATTCCAGCACCGGATGTAAACCTGGGTGTTGGTTCCGGCAGCCATGCTCGGCAAACGGCGGAGGTCATGACCCGTTTCGAGCCAATTGTCTTGGAGAGCAAGCCGGATGTGGTGCTTGTTTATGGGGATGTCAACTCCACGGTGGCGGCGGCTCTGGTGTGTGCGAAACTAGGCGTCCGGGTCGGCCATGTGGAAGCGGGACTCCGTTCCTTTGACTGGAGTATGCCGGAGGAGATCAACCGGGTCGTCACAGACCGGCTCGCTGATCTCCTGTTCACTCCCTCCGAAGATGGAGACACGAATCTGGAGCGTGAAGGCATTCCGGCTGAAAAAATCCATCGTGTCGGGAATGTCATGATCGATTCCTTGGTACGTCTCTTGCCTGCCGCTGCGCAATGCCCGAAGAATGGGTTCCGCGAACGCTACGCTCTGGTCACACTTCATCGACCGTCCAACGTTGACGACAGCGAAACTCTGAAAAGCATTCTCGAATCCATGCTTGAAATAAACGAAGACTTGGATGTGGTTTTTCCCGTGCACCCCAGGACGCGTCAACGCATTGCGGAGTTCGGGCTCAATGTTGGGAAACTGCACTTGCTGGAACCCCTGCCTTACATAGAATTCCTTGCCCTGCAGCGCCGTGCCGCCGTGGTCATCACCGACTCCGGCGGCATCCAGGAAGAAACGACTTACCTTGGAGTGCCCTGCTTGACATTGCGGAATAATACCGAACGCCCGGTTACGGTGAGTTTGGGCACCAACGTTGTTATTGGGAATGACAGAAAGCAACTTAGTTTTGAGTTGTCACGAATTGTCGAGGGGAAAGCCAAGAAGGGAACCATACCACCCTTGTGGGACGGGCGCGCAGGTGAGCGCATCGCCGATGTTCTGCAGAGTCTCCAATTCCAGACTGAAGGTTCGGCCAGTGACTGCGTGCGCCGCACGGCTGTTTAGAAGCGTGACTTGACGAAATCTCGACGGCATGTCGACTTTTGTCGCCATTCGTGCACAAAAGAACGTGAGGCGGGCAAAGAAAAGCCATCAAGGTGGCTTGGGTCGCGACTTTGTGGCAATGGCCATCGTCCACGCGGCGAGAGGATTAATCGATGAGACACTCATCGGACCCAATCAGTATGTTGGACACAATGCTGGGAGTAGTCGCAGTGGTCCTCTCCCTTGCGATTAGCGGCATAGCCCAAGTCAGCGGACAGCCTCCGCCTGCAAAGACCGAGGGAGCAGCGAAGGCGGCGTCATCTGCGCAAGATGTACCGCCGTGCGCAACTCCATCGAGTTCTTCCACGGGCCACGCACCATCGCAAGTTAACCCGAAGGCACACTCCGTGACACTCTCGTGGAAGGCGAGCGTTCCCAGGTCCAATTCAAAACAAGACGCCATCCTGGGCTACTACGTGTATCGGAGTCTGACGTCGAACCAGTACGACGATAGCAACCCGATTAATGCGGCGCCGCTGCCTGGCACCCAGTGTGTCGACACCGCTGTTGAACCCCAAGGAACCTACTTTTACGTCGTGAGGGCAGTTGCGGGAAACCGCCTGAAGAGTAACCCTTCCAACCAGGCCACGGCGCCGATTCCGTTTCCTTAAACGCATTCCAGCCGTGGCAAAGCCCAGGCTTTTAATCCTTTCAATTGAAATTCAGGTCAGCGGCGATGGACTCTGGCGTGGCATGCTGCGCACAGCGCGATCAAGTTCTCCTCTGAGTCTGCCCCCGATTGGCTGCGGAACTCTCTGTGGTGCACCTCAAGATTCGCCATCGTGCCGCACGACTGACAGCGCCAGCCATCGCGGCGCAGAACCAGCTGTCGCAGATTCTCGTAGGAGATGGGATCAAGCCGTAAACGCTCGGCCGTTGGGCGAATCCCGTTCATAAAGCTTTCCGACTGAGGTTTTCGAGAAGAGCTTGCCTTTGGTCTTCTGGCAGGAACCGGAAGAATCTTGTCATCGAGAACAGCAGGGTCTGCGGATTCCCGTTGTCAAGGTTGGCTCCTGCGAGAAAGTCCGCACAAATCATCTCCAGGCAGTAACCCCGTGATTTGTCCGTGCCCAGCATCAGAGCTGCCGTCTCGATCGCCTGTTCGATCACCGGGATCTGGCTCTTGTAGACCTTGAAGTAGATCAGCTCCGACGGTTCCTCTTCTTTTCCTGCCAGTTCCTTCTCCACTGCCCTCCTGAAGTCTTCCCTGGGCATTGAGCGGGCGTTGTACACCCAGGGTGCACAATCGAAGCGCTGACCCTGCGCCCGCGCCAGCTTCGCCAACTCCCTCCCTTTCGTCCAGCCGACTTCCTTGAGATCCTTCCTTGCTTCCGGCGGCAGGTGTTCGTGGATGGACATCAGGTAGTACGCCTTCCTTCTCGATTCCGGGAATCGTCTTTCCAGAAAGTCGTCGAATGACGCCAGCTTCTCCACTCGCCAGTACTGCCCCGCCCGCACCTCGCACAGATACCTGCCCAAGTCGACGAAGCGGGTGTCGCGCTCTGCTTCCTTTTGTTTCTCCCACGCCAGGATCTCGTCGATCTTGGTCAGGACAAACAGTGCGCGCCTGTGATTGAGCTTGGGCGGCATCGGCGGATACCTAATAAACAAGTTCGTCAAACAGACCAAAATCAACTCCTGGCTTGCGCACGAGGCCAGCTTCGACCAGGTCGGGCTTGTCGAGGCAGATCCCAATGAAGGGGCAGGTGGTGCAAGGATTTTGAGGGAAGCGAATGCCGCTGTGCGGCAGGAACAGCCCGGATTCGATCCGTCGGACGGTGTCATCGACCAGGGTTGCAAATTCCTGTCGCTGCTCCTCGCTGATCGTGGCGCGAACATACTGAACCTCGACGAGGGGTTGCGGACGAAAACAACCTCGGCGACTTCGTCGATCCCGGTCATCCAGGAATAGCAGACCAGCTGCGGATCGAGTGCGGAGATGCCGGCCGGCTCCTCCGGATATCGTGCAGACGTGGTCTTCCACTCCAGAACGCACGGTGTACCGTCCAGTTCACCAATGGCGTCGACATAAGCGACAAAGTTGTTCCCATAACCGAGTGTCCGATTGAACTGAATCTGCTGGGTTGAACGAGGCCGGCGAATGCGAACGCGGTCGTCCTGAGCGAAGCGCTCGAGCAACTGGATGGCTTGCTGCAGCATGCGGTCCCAAGTGTCGTTGCCGGAGTAGGTCAGGCCCATGTCCTTGCACGCGCTCCACTGCTCGAACAACACACCTGCCGGGTCTTCGCGTCGAAAAAGGGCGGCGATGGCCCGTTCGAAGGCTCGACCAAAGAGCATGGCTGCGCGCGTGTGTTTCTCCTGCCATCCGTCGAGGTAGCGGTGCCGGTAACGGCGCGGACAGCTAAGGTACTGGCTGATCTGGGTGTAGGAGTAGGTCATCGGGATGCCTCCGCGGCGTTGGAATCGAGAGACACTCGATACCGGAGCCACGGACGGTTCTTCCCACTGGCTGGCCGGGGCGAAGCCGTCAAGGTTGATGAGCGAAATGCCGTTGATCACCGTGCGGCTGATCTTGACGACCCCGCGGAGTCCGGGCAAAGCCTTCTCGTCGACCTGTTCGTGGGCCAGCATTTCCGGGTCATAGAGGAAATCGCGCAGGAACCAGCCCAGCTTCCACATCGCCTTCTGGGTGCAGTAAAGACGACCCACGATGGACTGCCCGGCGGAGGTACTCGGTTCAAGGACGGAGAGTCGAAGGACGTAGAACGGTTTGTGGGACGAACGGATCGGGTTCAGAGTTTCTAGCGAGAGATTCGAGGCCCTGAAGGGCCGCCGGAAAGGCCAATACAGCATCCGCGTCAAAGACCAGTGGCGTGTTTGCTTCGAATGGCCAGAACGCTCCCCCGGTCCGGCGAAAGTCGAGATTGTCGATTACCACTAGGAGTCGATGCTCGGACGCGAACTCGGTCGTTCCTTGGATAGACTGGAGCTCCTGCAACGGTCACGTCGGGCGCATGGATTTCGCACATCCGAAGCCTTGGAAGATGCTGTACCCGGTGAGGGAAAAGTCCTTGACTGAGAGGTGCGTGACTGGAAGTGCTGGTCGCAAATCCTCCGCAGGACGGTGCGATTGCGGGAAGCTGTCGAGTCCGGAGGAGGGTGCCATTACGACCATGATATAATGACCATGATTATGGAGCTTCCCCAATGAAGAAAATGGCGGCCGGCTCTTTTAAGGTCCATTGTCTTGCGGTCATGGATGAAGTTCAGGCTAAGCGCGAGACCGTGCTGATCACAAAACATGGCAAACCCGTAGCGAAGCTTATCCCGGTCGAGAAAGACGCAGACGACATCTACAATTTTCTCGCTGGCAAGGGTGCGATTACAGGCGATGTCGTTTCCCCTGCGATGTCGCGTGAAGACTGGGGGGAGCTCAGGTGATTCTCGTCGACACGCATGTTGTCGTCTGGCTGGCGCTTGACCAAACTCGCCTCTCCAAGAACGCAAGAACAGCCATCGACGATGCGCGTCAGGGCGGGGACGGATTAGCCATCTCCGACATTACTCTCCTGGAGTTGGCCACGCTCTCGAGCAAAGGACGCATCCGGCTCGATATCAGCCTCGAATCTTTTCTGCGGGAGATTGAGGCACGCTTCATCATCCTACCGATCAGCAGCCGCGCATGCGTGCGCGCCCTCGGACTTCCAGCAACCTATCCTAAGGATCCAGCGGATCGCATCATTGGAGCCACCGCGCTAGTCGAGGGACTGTCTCTGCTCACTGCGGACCGCGCAATCCGACGGTCACGGGCTCTTCACACCATTTGGTGAGGACAACCGGGAAAGCAGATGGTTTTGCTGCCTATACGGTCATTTTTCAGGAGACTCGCGCGTCATAGGGCGGGGACGATGTCGGTCTTTTTGAAGTCGTTCCCTTTGAAAAGGAGAGGCTCGCCAGTGAGTTTCGCGAGGGCATAGGCGAAGCAGTCGCCGAAATTCAGCCCTGCCGCGTGGCGGCCCTTGCCGAAGTCGTGGAAGGCCTGGCGCGCAAGATGCGCCTGCTCGACAGTCACGGGTTCGATCACAATGCCAATGCGGCGAAACAGTGCGTCGCATTGCTGGGCGACCTCAACGCCGAATTGACTCTCGATGACAATCGAGAGTTCGATGAAATTCCCGGCGGATATACGGCAGCGCGGGGCGTGGCTGATGGCTTGGATATAGAGTTCGGCATCCGGCTCTTCCGCCAGGATGGCGACGAGCGGTGAGGAGTCGAGGATCATTTGGGAAGGCCGTGTTCGTCGTACAAGAGCTCAGCATGATCGAGATACGGACGCTTGATGTGGGCGGCTGCGCGCTTGGCAATAGCCCGGATGTCCGCGGCGAGCGTTTCGGGATCGCGCCTCTGGAGACGTTCATAGCGCTCCCGCAGAGCTTCCGTGACGGCGCGGGTCATCGTTTCGCCGGTGGCCTGGGCGATCGCCTGGGCGAGACGGTGGGCTTCCGGATCCTTGACGTTTAGGCTCATGGTGCTTCTAGCCTTCTGTACCAATCTTCCACCTTTCTTCCATGATAGCCCATCTTCCGATTCCCGGCAAGGGGGCAGTGGCTCTCGGACGACTTGGTGGGCCGAAGAGCGGTGTAAGGCTCGCACCGTAAAACTGACGGCCGAACAAAGGCGGGAACTAGCCCGTAAGGCCGCAACCGCCAGGTGGGCCAAAGCTAGGGAAAAAGCAGAGGGACCTGCAAGACAATACCTGAATCGCCGTGAGATTTCTCCCCAAGATTGACCTGAGACGGCCTCGGGGCTGACATGGATCATCAAAGACCGGACGACGAGTTTGCCACTCCGGAATTACCCAACAGTTGGCTAAGGAAGAGCGCGCTCGCTCCGACTGCTGAACTAGACCGCAGCCGAACCTGAGCTGCTGCCATTTCCTCGAAATTTGCGCGAAGGGAAGACTGAGCCTCATTCGTGTATCGTCATTTTTGTCCTCGAATCCAGTAATAGGAAGGTTTGCAAAATATGCGTCGACATCGTATATTTAGCACATGTGGATACCGCGCGACATTGAGCCCCGCCTGCTAAGATCTGCGCGGACCCGTCCAGTGGTCGTGCTCACCGGCGCCCGCCAGACCGGCAAGACTTCTACCTTTCGACGGCTCTTCCCGAACCATGAGTTTGTATCCCTCGACCTCCCAACCGAAGCCGAGCAGGCCGAAAAAGAGCCGCAAGGCTTCCTTCGCCGCCACCCTCCGCCCGTGATCATCGATGAGGTGCAATACGCGCCTGGCTTATTCCGGTACCTCAAGGGCGCGGTGGATGCCAGCCGAGCCCGCAACGGGCAGTTCCTGCTTACCGGCTCCCAGAAGTTCACGCTGATGAAGAGTGTTTCCGAGTCACTGGCCGGACGGGCCGACATCGCAGAATTGGAAACACTATCCTTGAAGGAGATTCTGGCTGCGCTGCCTCGAACCGTGCTCGAAACTGCGATCGTGCGGGGCGGCTTTCCGGAACTCCACGCGAACCCAGACATTGATGGGACGGCCTTCTACAACTCCTATCTGGCCACCTATCTGGAACGCGACGTGCGCTCGCTCGCCAACGTGGGCAGCTTGCGGGATTTTGAGCGCTTTCTGCGCGCTTGCGCTCTCCGGTCCGCAAACTTACTCAACAAAGCCGACCTGGCGCGAGACATCGGCATCGCTCCCTCCACGGCGAACCATTGGCTGTCCACGCTCGAGGCTTCCGGGCAGATCGTGTTGCTTGAGCCATGGTTCTCGAACCGCACCAAATCCATCGTCAAGAGTCCCAAACTTTACTTGGCGGATACTGGCCTTCTTTGCGCGCTATTGAACATCCGCTCGGAGGAAGCTCTCCGTCAAGCGCCGGGGGCAGGCGCCATCTGGGAAACCTTTGTCTTTGCGCAATTGCGCGAGCGCGAGCGCCGCGCCGGACGCATGGGCAGCCTATTTTTCTGGCGCGATCGCACGCGCGAGGTGGACTTTGTCGTGGATATCGGCGGACGTCTGGAACTGTTCGAAGCGAAGTGGACCGAAGTGCCGGCGGCCGGCGACGCAGTGAACCTGGATTTCGTCCGCAACGTAATGGGCAAGTCGCGGATTGCCAGCAGCGCTATCATCTGCCGCACGCCGAACAGTTTTCCAATCGTGGATGGACTCCGCGCTTTGCCCGTGACTGAACTGGGATAGAACCCTAGAACTGCGAACGGGCGGCGATGTTCTGCCGAATCGAAGCCTTCATTTGAAGGCATCCGCGTACCAAGGATCGTTGCGGTACGCAAGTTGAAGAGTGATCCTTCAACGACGCCCCGGGCGCAGATTCCGTTTCCTTGAGTGCATTCCAGCCCTTGCAAAGCCCCAGAATGAGAAAGTTCGAGCGTACCTCTGATCACCTAAGCGCGCTTTCCATGAGCTAAGGCTGCCGGGTGAATTTCGTAGTTCTGCCTTCCTCGCCTGCCTGTGGGATAATTGAATTGCGAACTCGTGGTTTAGAGAATAAGTCCCGCAGATACGTTCGCGCGGATATGTCCAGAAGCTCCGGGCGAGCGAGCAACCCCAATGGATAGTGTCGTCGGAATGAATTCCTTTTGGCGAGATCGCTCCGTCTTCGTTACCGGCGCCACCGGCCTGCTCGGATCATGGCTCGTCTCGCAACTCCTCGAAGCCGGTTCAAATGTCGTTTGTCTGGTGCGCGACTGGGTTCCGCAAAGCGAATGCGTGCACAACCTTCGCATCGAGCAAGTCAATACCGTGCGCGGCGATATTACCGACCGCGAACTTCTCGAGCGCGCGCTCGGCGAGTACGAAGTTGAGATTGTCTTTCATGTAGCGGCCCAGGCCATTGTTGGCATCGCCAATCGCGACCCAGCTTCGACTTTCTCCACGAATGTCGAGGGCACCTGGAACCTGCTCGAGGCCTGCCGCCGTTCCCCCAAGGTCTCGTCGATCGTGGTCGCGTCCTCCGATAAGGCCTACGGCGATCAGGAACATCTCCCCTACACCGAGACCACGCCTCTCCTCGGCCGTCATCCCTACGACGTCAGCAAGTCCTGCGGCGACATGGTCGCGCAGACCTATGCTGCCAGCTACAACCTGCCGGTCGCCATCACGCGTTGCGGAAACTTCTTCGGCGGCGGCGATCTGAACTGGAATCGCGTGGTCCCGGGCACGATTCGATCCGTACTTCGCGGAGAGCGGCCGATCATACGCTCGGATGGCAACTTCGTCCGCGACTATATCTATATCGAAGATGCTGCTGTTGCCTACATGCTGCTGGCCGAACGCCTTACCTCTGACGTTACTCTCCGCGGCCAGGCGTTTAATTTCTCCTATGAAACTCAGGTCAGTGTGCTCGAGATGGTGGAACTGATCCTGCAGAAAATGAAGTCTTCTTTGCGTCCTGAAGTGCTCAATCAAGCGAGCAACGAAATCCGGCATCAGTTTCTGAGCTCCGAGCGTGCCCGCGCCGTGCTCAACTGGCGACCGCAGTTCACGCTCGAGTCCGGCCTTGATCGTACCCTCGCGTGGTACCGCGAGTTTCTGAGTGCGCCCGCTACTTTGGCACATCGCAGCAGGGCATAGTTTGTTGCTCAGCGGCGGTGCACTCCGGCGTGGCGGGCCGTACCCAGCGCGATCGATTTTTTCTCAGAGTCGGGTCCGATTGGCTGCGGAATTCTCGGTCGTGTATTTCAAGGTTCGACATTGCGCCACACGATCTTTGTCGGGTAGCTTTCGAGCTTTGTGCAACCAGGCACAATCGCAGTGCCGAGCGGGAGAGCGCGACGCTTACGGATTCGGAATGACCGCCGTCGCTTGGTTCGAGTACCCGCTCTGTTGCGACTCGCTATTCACGGCCGTGGCTACGTAGTAGTAAGTCTGGCCGGAGACGACCGTGCTGTCGGTGTATGTGGTCGTGCTGTCGAGCGAGGAGTTGATCATCGTGTAGGGACCACTCGACACCGTGCCGCGGTATATGTTATAGCCCACGGCATCAGCCGAGGCATTCCAGGCGAGGTCCACTGTGTGCTGAATTGGTGCCGTTCCCGTGCCCGTCATCGTTTGCACGGTGGGCGAGTTCGAGGCGTTACTTGAGAATGACAGAGACGCCGAAGCGGCTCCACTAGCCTGCGGTGTGAAAGCGACGGCGAAAGTCGCGGATTGACCGGCGGGAATTGTCGTCGGCAGCGAAATTCCGGAAAGCAAGAACTCACCGTTGCTGAGACTTGCCGACGCAACTGTGACGGCCGTGCCGCTAGCGGTCAGACTGCCGCTGAGCGCCGAACTCGACCCCACGGTCACGTTGCCAAAGCTGAGACTGGGGGGAGAGACTGCCAACGTCCCCGCGGCCGTGCCTGTCCCGGAGAGTGCAATGTTGAGCGGCGAGTTCGAAGCGTTCGACACCACCGACAGGCTTCCGCTCGCCGCACCGGCAATGGTCGGTGTAAAGGTCGCGGTAAACGTCACGCTTTCGTTCGGCGTGAGACTGATGGGGAAACCGCTCAATCCACTGACGGAGAAGCCCGCCCCGCTCAAATTCGCTTGCGAAATGGCGACCGTCGATCCGCCCGTGTTGGCCAGCGTCTCAGACAGGCTCGTGTTGTTGCCGATCTGAACGTTGCCGAACGCAAGCGTAGTTGGATTTGCAGCCAGCGTTCCCTGCGTCACGCCGGTACCAGAGAGTGGGATGCTCAAGTTCGAATCTGAGGCGTTGGAAGTGATGCTCACGTTGCCCGTGGCGGCGCCGCTCGCGGTCGGAGAAAAAAGCACCGTGAAGGACGTGCTCTGGCCGGCGGCCAATGTCAAAGGCACAGCCATTCCGCTCAAACTGAATCCGGCGCCATTGGCCGTGGCCGCCGAAATCGTGAGGCTCGATCCGCCCGTGTTGGTCAGCGTCTCAGACAGGCTCGTGTTGTTGCCTACCTGAACGCTTCCGAACGCAAGCGTAGTTGGATTTGCAGCCAGCGTTCCCTGCGTCACGCCGGTACCAGAGAGTGGAATGCTCAAGTTCGAATCTGAGGCGTTGGAAGTGATGCTCACGTTGCCCGTGGCGGCGCCGCTCGCGGTCGGAGAAAAAAGCACCGTGAAGGACGTGCTCTGGCCGGCGGCCAATGTCAAAGGCACAGCCATTCCGCTCAAACTGAATCCGGCGCCATTGGCCGTGGCCGCCGAAATCGTGAGGCTTGATCCGCCCGTGTTGGTCAGCGTCTCAGACAGGCTCGTGTTGTTGCCTACCTGAACGTTGCCGAACGCAAGCGCAGTGGGATTCGCAGTCAACGTTCCCTGCGTCACGCCGGTGCCAGAAAGCGGGATGCTCAAGTTCGAATCTGAGGCCGTGGAAGTGATGCTTGCGCTGCCGCTGGAACTGCCCGCCGACTGCGGGGCAAAGGTTACCGAGAAAGTCGTACTCTGGCCCGCTCCCAGCGTCAGGGGTAAGGTTAAACCGCTCAGACTGAAACCGGTGCCGGTAACTGTGGCCTGAGAGACCGTTAGACTGGAGTTCCCTGAGTTAGTCAGTGTTCCAGATTGCGTCTGGCTGCTTCCCACTTGGACGTTTGCAAAGCTCAAGCTACTGGGATTGGCAGTCAGTTGACCGGAAGTTGTGCCCGTACCTTTGAGGGAAACCTTCGCTACGTTCCAGGATGCAAAGTGTCTTCCTTGAGTCTCGTAATATTCCAACAAGACGCTCCCACTGATGCTGCCGCTGGACTGCGGAGCAAAAGTCGTGGTGAAGCTCGCGCTCTGCTTCGGGGCCAGCTTCAACGGCAAGGTGAGCCCGCTGACGCTGAACCCGGTTCCTGATACTGTCGCTTTGGTAATCGTCAGATCCTCGCTGCCAGCATTGTCCAGAGCCACCGATTGCGAAACGCTATTACCGATCTGAACGCTGCCGAAGCTCACGGTGGAGGGACTGGCGGTCAGCTGTCCGGTGGCAGTTGCTGCCAATAGAAAGACATTCAATAGAACGAATCCGCAACCCACACACGTCCATGGGAAATCGTGAAGTTTCACTTTGCTTCTCCTGTTCCGTGCTTTAGGCGGCACGGCGGGGGATATGGAGCAGTTGCATCGTGTCCTGCGAGAAACAGGTCCCGCGCAGGCGCGGAGCATGTAGTTATTCTTCGCCTGACACCCGGCTTTGGGCAGATCCCGAAGGTTCACGACGACGCGGCGCGGCTGCGCACGATCGGATGTCCAACGGGACAGGTAATCGAAAGGCCACTGTCTGGAAATGGCTGTTACTATCTGGAAATGAATGTTACTAAGTGACCGCAATCGAGGATAGTTGGAGCCAGGTCAAAAAGTCCCAGGACTCCCGCCAATCTGCCATTGCCGGCCAAAGGAATTGCTTGTACATCCGGCGTGTGTACGTTGTTGGAGACGAGTGTTCCGCCGGCTTCGTGGTTATTTCTCACTTATCGATTAGGACTGGGGGAATCTTGCGCGCTTGGACTGTGGGAGGCGCTGAAGCGGCGAGCGCGACCTACTCGACTGCTGCTGCCTAATCGAAGCACCGACACACTTGGCGTGAGTGTCCACGTAGTTTATGGGGACACTTATTTCCCACACTTGTATAAGCTCACCGATGTCAACACGGCCACGACCGGACGGTTACTGATTTCTCTGGGCTTGACGTGGCGAGACCGGACGAGCATTCCGCCTCGGCACGTGGCCCCGGCCCCAAGCTCCAAGCAAGTAAACTGGAGAAGAGCACCGTCCGGAATGGTTTGGCAATGCTGTGTTCGGCGCCAATTGGAAATGCAAAGGGCCTGATCCGAACGCGCCCGCAGCACGATCTCATAAAAAGGGTGAATCGAGCGAGATGAACAATTCCGTGGCGGTAGCCGGCCTGAATCTCTCGAAGCGTCGGGTGGCCTTGCGCCTCGCAACTTTGGCCTGGGCGGTACTGGTTTTCTACCTCTCCACAGAAAGATTCGGTTCCGACTTTTCTCAGGGTCTGGTAGGCCAGGCGCTCACGTTGCTCCACATCGGCGTTTCACCCAGAACGTTCCATATTTTGGACACTCTCCTCAGAAAGACAGCCCACATCACAGAGTATGGAATCTTGGCCTCTCTTGTGTATGGCAGTTTCGCGGAGCAACAACCGTTTCGGTGGAGGCTGCGTCAAGCGATATGGTGCATCGGCATTGTTGGCCTGTATTCCCTTACTGACGAGTTCCATCAGAGGTTCGTGCCCGGCCGAAATGCTTCCTTGGTCGATTGCGGAATCGATGTTGCCGGAGCCGCGATTGCTCTAATCGTCATTTTCGAGGCGCGTCGCCTATTTAGGCGCGCTTCGAGCGATTAGCGCAACGGAGCAAGAAGGGAAGAGGAGGGTGGTTTTTCAACGCGCTCAATATTCCCATGTTTTCGGAGACTGGTGAGCGGATGCATGGCAGGTGGAGCATAACGTGATCAGGTTCTCTTCGGAGTTGTGGCCGGAGTGACTCCGAAACTGTTTGTGATGGACTTCAAGGTTCGACATCGTGCCGCACGATTGACACCTCCAACCGTCGCGACGCAGGATCTGCAGGCGTAGACTGATTATCCCATGACTTACAGATTCGGCGACACGGGCAAAGCCGAGGTTCCCAATCCCCTTGGCGGAATTCATCTGCCGTTGACACGCGATCGGAAGAGTCCATGACCAAATTGCCACCACATCTGAGTTTGGCCCTCCTGTTGGCTGTTTCCTTGCTGGTCGGGTGGCGTCCCTTGGTCGACACCTTCGCGCTGGCGCTGCGGGATAATGCATACACGCACATACTGCTCATTCTTCCCATCACCGCAGTTCTGATCTTTCTGGAGTGGCATTCTCTGCGGCCGATGGTCGCCCCGAATGTTCCTATTGGCTCCGCTTGGCTGGCGACGGCCGTTTTGGTCGCTGGCTTCGCGAGAGGGTGGTCATCGCTCGCTTCCGATGAGCAGCTCTCGCTGGGCATGTTGGCGCTCGTGATCTGGTGGATCGGAGCTTTCGTTCTTTGCTTCGGCTCCCGAGTTTCGCGCTCGGTTCTCTTTCCCCTGTGTTTCCTGTTCGGCTTGGTGCCATTTCCACAACTCGCACTGAACCAGATCGTAAACCTGTTGCAACAAGGGTCTGCCTGGTCCGCCTATGTGCTTTTCGCAGCAACCGGCGTCCCTGTCGCACAAGATGGCGTCAGGCTCATGATCCCGGGTTTGACGGTTGAAGTCGCGCAAGAATGCAGCAGCATCCGTTCCAGCTCAATGTTGCTGGTCACGACCATGGTACTGGCTCAGCTTCTGCTGTGCTCACCGTGGCGGAAGGCGTTGGTGATTGGTGTCGCAGTTCCTCTGTCGGTGGCCAAGAATGGCTTGCGCATTTTTACGATTGCGATGCTTGCAACTCGGGTCGATCCGGGATACTTGACCGGAAGACTTCATCACCAGGGTGGGATAGTTTTCTTCACCATCGCCCTGATCGGCGTTTTCGTTTTGCTCTGGATCTTGCGGCGGGGAGAAAGTGTGTCGCAGACTTGACCCAGGTGCCTTCGGCCGGGAATTCCAGGCTTGCGCCGCGCCCTCGCCGAAGGTAAGATTGTCTTACCATGCAAACCAAGGTCTCCACCAAGGGGCAGGTTGTACTTCCCGGTCCTCTGCGCCGCCGGCTTGGTATTCGCGCTGGGGATCCGCTCGAGGCCAACATCGAGGGCGGACGCATTGTGTTAACGCCCCGTGCGAAGCGTCCACGCCAGGCGAGGATTGCCATTGATCCCATCACTGGACTTCCTGTTCTTAGCGCGGGTTCGGAGGCTCCCGTGTTGAGCAGCAGAGAGGTTGAAGAAATTTTGACAAACTTCCCATGAGATATCTGCTCGACGTAAACGCGCTGGTTGCGCTTGGATTCGCTAATCACGAATGCCACGCTCGCGTGGCCTCGTGGGTGCGAGCGCAGCAGTTCCCGACGCTGGCGACCTGTTCGATCACTGAGCTGGGGTTTATAAGAGTCCTTGCGCAGGCGCCGGCATACGGATTCACGGTTGCACAAGCGCGCTCTTTGCTGCTTCGGCTGAAAGAGGCCGACGTGTCACGGTTCACATTTATCCCGGACGATCACGATGTTTCTCATCTTCCAACCTGGGTCAAGACCCCAAAGCAGACTACTGATGGCCACTTGGCGAAGCTGGCGAGCGCGAACGGAGGGGTCCTTGCGACTCTAGGCAGAAGGATTCCAGGAGCCTATCTCATTCCCCCTGGCTAACCTGAGTGTCGTAGCGGTTGTAGCGTTTGGAGCAGCAACAGTCGACAGGACCTGGCGTCGATTGCGAAACTCGCGTTACTGGAGAATTTGTGAACGTATTTCACATCGTTGGAGCTCGCCCCAACTTCATGAAGGTCGCGCCGGTCCTCAATGCTCTTAAGGAGCGGGAGAATGTGGCGCAAACCCTCATCCACACCGGTCAGCACTACGACGTCAATATGTCCGATGTGTTCTTCCAGCAACTGGGCATACCGGCGCCCGATGTGAACCTGGCGGTTGGGTCGGGCACGCATGCGAAGCAGACGGCCGAGATCATGATCCGGCTCGAACCGGTCGTGGTTGAACGCAAGCCTGACATCGTCCTCGTGTATGGGGATGTGAATTCGACCGTCGCGACCGTGCTGGTTTGCGCCAAGCTGGGCGTTCAAGTTGGCCACGTCGAAGCTGGACTGCGTTCGCTCGATCGAACCATGCCTGAGGAGATCAACCGCCTGGTGACCGATCAGCTTGCCGACTTGCTGTTCACGCCCTCGGAGGATGGTGACGAGAATCTTCGGCGAGAGGGAATTCCCGAGGAGAAGATCTTCCGCGTCGGCAACGTCATGATCGACTCGCTCGTGCGCCTGTTGCCGGCGGCGCAGAAGACGCTGACGCTGACGACTAAGACGGATGGTCTGCCGGAGCGCTATGCCTTGGTCACGCTGCACCGTCCAGCGAACGTCGACGATAGCGTGACGCTGAAGGGAATCCTGGAGTCGCTGCTCGAGGTGAACCGGGATTTGGCGGTGGTTTTTCCAGCCCATCCAAGAACGCGTAAACGAATTGCCGATTTTGGATTGAACGCCGGGCAACTGCGCGTGCTCGATCCTCTGCCCTATGTTGATTTTCTGGGATTGCAATCGCGCGCAACGGTGGTGATCACCGATTCGGGCGGCATTCAGGAAGAGACCACCTACCTTGGCGTCCCTTGTCTCACGGTGCGCGAGAATACCGAGCGCCCGATTACCGTTTCCATGGGGACCAATGTTCTGGTGGGTCGCGATCGGGAAAAGCTGCGCATGGAATTGTCGCGAGTGCTTGGCGGGAGGGCAAAAAAAGGAGTTGTCCCTCCCCTTTGGGATGGACATGCAGGGGTACGCATCGCCGATATTCTGGTTGGCCGATCTTCAACGTAGGCGCGTTGAACTGAAATAGTTACCGCAAGTCGTAGGCTCGTCTAGTGACAGCGCGGGCAAAGCATCTCGCCTTGTTCGTCAAACGACTTCAGGCGCCCCCGGCCGTCTCGGCAGTCTCGGTCTGGGCGCCCCGTCTGATCAAGGTACGCGTCGCCAAATCTCCTCTCCAGGCATGAACTGCGGTGCAAAGGGGAGAACAGGCCGCTATAGCCTATAAGTTGTTGCTAGTAAACGGATAAAGTGCGTCCTGGCCGGAATTAAGGTTTCCGGGTCGCATTGGGCAGTTTTTTGCCGGCGGGCACCAAAGGAAACTCGACGGCAATGTGCAGGACATTGCATATCCCCCGCACCCCCCTCCTCATCGTCGGCCGTGCAGCGAACCTCTGTCCCGACTAACCCGTTCTCCTTCTTTCTGTTCTCGCGAGTGCTTTCCCTAGGTGGAGGGTTTAACATAGGAGAGACTTGAGAGCTGGATGGCAGGGCGCGTGCATCTAAGTACAGGTAGCTGGAAGTTCCGGAGCAAAGGATTGAGGATTCTGAAGATGAGATTGTCATGGGCGGTTGTAGTCGCACTGGTGGGCATCAGCGTGAGCGGCTTGGCTCAGCAAAACACTACATTCAAGGTTAAGCCTTCAGCCACCGAAAAAGCGCCTAAGAGCACCGTGTCCATCGGCAAGGCGGGGAGTGCAAGAGCGGGTGCGACTGCCAACTCCAAGGATTTGCAAGCCCTCGAGCGTCAAACCGCCAAGACGTCCGCGCCGCCTCGATCTGCCGGAAAGAGGACGCCGGGGACGGCGCCCGCGCTGAAGCCGATAAAAGATAAGCCGAATCCGCCCATCAACTTTAATGGGGCGCGCGGGGGCAAAGGTGCAGCCTCGAACAAACAAGGCTCGAACCCTTACTCAGGGCGGCTCCGGGAGAAGGGCGCCCACCACTAGTGAGCCGTCCCGGTGATTTCGTTAATACGAATCCGCTTCTGAGGATCGGTATAAGTCCAGCGAAAAGGTTTTGCTGATTTGGCATAAGCCTCGATGTACTTGCGTAGCTTTCGTGCCAGATCAGCAACGGAAGTGAAGACGCCGCGGCTGATCACGTCGCGCTGGATCTTGGCAAACCACAACTCCACCTGGTTTAACCAAGAGGAGTAGGTGGGAGTGAAGTGAAAACGTACTTTCGGATGTTGCTGCAAGAATTCCTCTACCGCTTTGGTCTTGTGGGCGGAAAGATTGTCCAGCACGATGTGGATTTCCTTCGCCCAGCGAGTCTTGCTGAGCAACTGATCCAGAAAAGCGATGAACTCGGCGCTGGTGTGGCGCTTGGCCGTCTTGCCTTCCACTTTGCCGGTCCTCACATCCAGCGCTGCATAGAGTGAAAGCGTGCCGTGGCAAAAGTATTCGAAGCCATGCCGTTCCGCTCGCCCCGGCGACAACGGCAACACCGGATCGAGCCGATCCAGAGCCTGAATCGCCGTCTTTTCATCGACACAAAACACCGCTGCATGCTGTGGGGGATATAAGTACAGAGCGATGATGTCAGCCGCTTTGTTTTCAAAATCCGGATCGTTACTGGCCATATACCGTTCCAGTCGGTGCGGTTTCAGTTGCGCCTGCGCCAGAATCCGCTGCACCGTGGACTTGCTGAGGCACAACTCGCTCGCCAGTTTCCGGCAGGACCAGTGCGTGCTGCCGTCCTCCGGCTTTTGCTGCACTCGCCGGATCACGCGGGCTTGCACCTTCGGCGTGGCGGCACGTGGCTTGCTGCCCTGATGGCGGCCCGCCAGGCCCACCAATCCGTCTCGTTCAAACCGCATTTTCCAGCGGGCGATGGTGGGCAAACTGGTTTTCAGAGTTCTGGAAATCTCGCGATACGTCGTACCGTCGGCCAAGGCTAGGATGAGTCGCGCGCGAAACACATCCCCGGCAGGCAGGGTTCGCGACTGTGCCCAGCGTTGTAAGTCTTCTCTCTGTTCGGGTGTCAGTTTGAGCAAGCTTCGATTATCCGTCATATCAAATAGACGGTCGAAGCACGATTACGTTATCACTGGGACACTATACTAGTAGGAAGAGAACAACCTCACGCGAGATTCATCGCGAAACGGTCGAGCGATCCGGGGCCGGAACTGCCTGCTCCGCAGTCTTCACCTTCGGCTCTTTGAGGGAGTACTTCAGCAGGCAATACAAGGCGCGCACGCCGTCTTTCCATCCGATCTTCTTGCCCTCCTCGTACGTCCGCCCGCAGTAACTGATCCCCACCTCATAAATGCGCAGGTTTCGCCGCGCCACTTTCACTGTGATCTCGGGCTCGAATCCGAAACGATTCTCCTCGATCGGGATCGACTGAATCAGCTCGCGCCGGAAGACCTTGTAGCAGGTTTCCATGTCGGAAAGATTGATGTTGGTCAGGCAATTGGAAAGCAGCGTGAGAGCCCGGTTGCCGACCGAATGCCAGAAGTACAACACGCGATGCGGCGCGCCGCCCAGGAAGCGCGAGCCAAAAACTACGTCCGCCTTGTCCTGGATCAAGGGCTCGATCATCAGCGGATACTCCGCCGGATCGTATTCCAGATCGGCGTCCTGAATAATGACGTAGTCGCCGGTGGCTTCCTGAATGCCACGGCGCAATGCCGCTCCTTTCCCCATGTTATGCGGCTGAAGAACGACGCGGATTTGCGGATACTCAGATTGCAGTTCAGCAAGAATCTCGCGCGAGCCATCCCGCGACCCGTCGTCCACCGAGATCAGTTCGATCTCCAGGGGAACCGCGAGAACCTTCAGCACCACCTCGCGGAGCGTGGCCCGTTCGTTATACACCGGCATGACAACGGAAAGTTTCATACATCGAGATCGTAACAACGCGCACTCTCCAAGCACAACTGATCGTCACTGCACTCAACCACCGCCAGGGCTATACTCACTTGTCGCGCGGGAAACTGGATCGCCCATCTCGCCCGGCACGGAACGTCGGAACCATGTATCGATGAGGGTCTTCCGAAAACTCAAGTTCCTCGCTGCCGCGCTGGCCTTCGTGGTCGGCCTCGGCACGCTTGGCTTTCACTACATCGAGGGATGGCCCTGGTTCGATGGTTTCTACATGGTCATCACTACGCTGACCACCATCGGATATCAGGAAATACATCCCCTGTCGCATGCCGGGCGCGTGTTCAACGTCATCATCATCCTGGGTGGAGTCTCGCTGGTGTTTCTGACCGTCGGAAGCCTCACCCAGGCTTTGCTAGAATTCGAGTTGCAGAGCTTCTTTGGAAGGCGCCGCATGGAGCGCGACATAGGCCGTCTCACAGGTCACTACATCATCTGCGGCGCCGGACGCGTCGGCCGCAGTGCCGCGCGCGAGTTGGCGCGCCGCCCCGCTCAGTTCGTGATCATCGAAAGCAACGAAGCCAAAGCGCAGAAATTCTCGAGCGAGAACTGGCTCATACTCATCGGCGATGCCACCCAGGAGCAGACCCTGCGCGACGCACAGATCGACCGCGCGCGCGGTCTGGTCGCCGCCACCACCACCGACGCCACCAATCTTTATATCGTGCTGACCGCCCGCAGTCTGAATCCGGGCCTCCGCATCATCGCCCGCGCCAGCGAAGAGATGGCGGAGAAGCACCTGCGCAGCGCGGGCGCCGATTCGGTCGTCTCTCCCTATGTTTTTGCCGGACAGCGTATCGCCCATTCCTTCCTGCGTCCGCACGTGGTTAGTTTTCTCGACACAGCCACCACGCGTCTTGGCATGGATCTCGAGATCGGCGAAGTGCCGGTCACCGCGCGCAGTCCGTTTGCAGGCAAGACCATCGAGACGTCGCGCATCCGCCAGGACCGCGGCGTCATCATCCTCGCCATCAAGCGCGAGACGGGCATGCGCTTCAATCCAGCGCCCGACGATCGCATCGAAGCCGGCGATTTTCTGATCGCCATGGGCGAGCCGCAACAACTCCGCGAACTCGAACAGACGGCCGGGGCCGAACCATCCGGGTCGAAGCCATGAAAATCGTAACCGCGGCGGAAATGCGCGAGATCGATCGCTCCACCTCGGAGCGCTTCGGCGTCCCTTCGCTGACGCTGATGGAGAACGCCGGCTCCGCCGTCGCCCGTTTCATCCTCTCCGATTACCCGCAAGCGGAGCGCGTCGGCATTCTCTGCGGCAAGGGCAACAACGGCGGAGACGGATTCGTAGTCGTCCGCAAGCTCGTCGAAGCGGGCCGTGCCGTGCGCATTCTGCTGTTGTCGGATCCCGAAGAGCTTCGCGGAGATGCGGCGGTGATGTTTCAGACCCTGCTGCAAAAGCTCCATCCACTGAATATCGCACCCCTGATCGTGCGCGAAGCGAGTTGGCTCGATTCATTGGCCGCGGCGGAGATCTTCGCCGCGGATGTGATCGTGGATGCAATCCTCGGCACAGGGTTTCGTCCACCGGTCAGCCCGCTCTATGCCGCAGCGATCGCCAAGATGAGCGCGGCGTCGGCTCCAATTGTTGCCGTCGATATTCCCTCGGGCGCGGACGCCGATGCCATGCGGTCACCGGGTGCAACTGACTCCCGCGCCGATGCCATCGTGACCTTCACCGCGCCTCGTCCGGCGCACGTCTTCGCAGCGTTAACCGGCGGGCCCACTGTGATTGCGCCCATCGGTTCGCCGCCGGAAGCAATTGTCTCCGAGCTCGGACTTCATCTGAGTACTCCCTTCGATTTCGCTCCGCTGCTCATGCCCCGAGCGCGTGACGCCAACAAGGGCAGCTACGGACACGTGCTGGTAATCGGCGGATCGCTCGGCAAAGCGGGCGCGGCGGCGATGGCGGGATTCGCAGCTCTAAGAGCGGGCGCGGGGCTTTCGACGGTTGCCACGCCAAAATCCGTGCTAGCAACCGTAGCCGCCTTTCATCCCGAGCTGATGACCGAGCCGCTGGCAGAAACCGAGCAAGGCACGTTCTCATTGCAAGCGGTGGGACTCGGCCTTGATGCGCTGCTCGAGCGTAAGACCCTCGCCATTGGCCCAGGCATCTCGCGTAGCTCCGAGACCGCCGCATTCGTGCGCACCATCGTAACTCGCGGCGACAAGTCGCTAGTTGTGGATGCGGACGGCTTGAACGCTTTCGAAGGCGCGGCCAGCCAGCTGAGCGGCCGCGGACGAACCGTCGTCATCACGCCGCACCCGGGAGAAATGGCGCGCTTGACGGGCTTAAGCATTGCCGAAATTCAAGCGAACCGCCTGGAAGTCGCGCGAAACTTCGCCCGCGAGCATGAGGTGATTGTCGTACTCAAGGGACATCGCACATTGATTGCAGGGCCGGCGAGCGCCGCGCCGGCCGCAGCCTCCGATGGCGCCGTGTGGGTGAATCCCACCGGCAATCCGGGCATGGCCACCGGAGGCACGGGAGACATCCTCACCGGAATGATCGCCGGCCTGATCGCGCAACATCCGCAGCATGCGCTCGAAGCAACCGCTCTCGCTGTCTATCTTCATGGACTAGCAGGGGACTTGGCCAGTGAATCCGTCGGCGAGAATTCTTTGGTGGCGACGGATCTGTTGCGCTTCCTGCCCCAGGCGTTCGCCGAGATGCAGAATCGCAAATCTGAGGAGATCCGCCTTCACGCCTAGCAGTCCGTGGCGCAGTTGGGATTCGTATCGCGGCATCGCCTTGAATCCGTGCTGGAAGCGGTAGGTACCTGCCTCCTACTCGCTCTCTGCAACCTGAGCGCGGCCGCATCATCAGATGTAGTTGGGTTTGGCGCTAGCTGCCTCGAAAGTGCTACTTTTGAACGCAGCGAGAACTCCCACGCGTTAGCTTCCGGGAGAGTGAGAAGATATGCGGATGGCAAGAATACGCCGGTGTATCGAGAGATGTGCGGAGGGCCGCCAGTGAACGCGCAGTGCTTGCCGTTCCAGCAGATTCCGCACGCCACACGTCTCTTCCTCGACTATCTTTCCTACACTCCTTCCGTCCGCGGGATGTATCCACGCTCGCCGGTTTTTTCCGAGTGGGTGAAGGACGAATCCCAGCGCGTTGCTTATAACGCCGCGCGTCGCGGCAAGGTGAGCGAGATTCTGGAACGCCAGAATCGCGCGTGGGGCGCCTCTGCCAAAACGCTGGCGAATCTTGAGCGGCTCAGGCGAGGAGCGTTTGCGGCGGTTACCGGACAGCAAGTTGGTCTCTTCGGCGGCCCGCTCTTCTCGATTTTCAAAGCGCTGACCGCGGTCAAGCTGGCGGAACAGGCGACGGCCTCCGGAGTGGACTGCGTCCCGGTCTTCTGGCTGGCGACCGAGGACCACGATTTGGCCGAGGTCAACCATGTAGCGCTCGTTTCCGAGCGCGGCCTTCCGGAACGATTTACGGTGGAAAGCCGCGCGTTTGAAAGTCACGCCGTGGCCGATGCGCCCGTGGGCACTGTCAAGTTCGGGCCAGAGATTGAGCCGGTGGTCGAGCGCGCCGCCGGTTTGCTGGGAGATTCCGAGGTCACGACGTGGCTGCGTCAGGCGTATCGTCCGGGTGAAACTCTGGGCAGCGCATTTGCCCTGCTGTTTGCGCGGCTGTTTGCGGATTGGGGCGTCATCCTGCTCGATCCGGCCGAAAAAGATTTCCATGATCTCGCAAAACCCCTGTTCCGCGCAGCGATCGAACGGGCCTCCGAACTCGATGGGGCGCTGTTGGCACGCGGCAAGGCGCTCGAGGCGGCGGGATATCACCAGCAAGTCAAAGTGACTTCGGCGACCACGCTGCTTTTTGAAGTGAAGAATGGCGCGCGCACGGCAGTGCACCGCAGAAATAATGGCGCCAATGGCGGTAACTTCGCAGTGGGTGAGGAGCGGATCTCGACTGAAGAGTTGGTTGACCGGATTGAAGAGGCTCCGGAGAAGTTCAACCCAAATGTGCTCTTACGTCCCGTGGTGCAGGACTACCTTTTGCCGACGCTCGTTTATACCGGCGGAGCGGCCGAAGTCGCATACTTCGCGCAGGCCGCCGTCGTCTACGAGAAACTGCTGGGACGAGTGACACCGATCCTGCCGCGGTTTTCGGCGACGTTGCTCGAAGCCAAGCCAGAACGCATTTTGACGCGCTACCAACTGGGCCTGCCCGAGGTGTTCCTCGGTCCGGAAAAAGTTCGCGAAGCCATTGCCGCTCGTTCGCTGCCAACGGACTTGCAGGCTCGCTTTTCGGAAGCCTACGCCAGCGCGGAGCAGTCGATGGCGGCGGTTCGCGAATCGATCGGCAAACTGGATTCAACCCTTATCGCGGCCGCGGACCGCGCCCGAATGCGGATGTGGAATCAAATCAACCGGCTGCATCGGCAAGCGTCCCGCGCAGAACTGCTGCGGAATGAAGTCATCACGCGGCACGCGGATGCCTTGAGCCACGCGCTATTTCCGCATAAGGTGCTCCAGGAGCGCGAGGTCGCGGGAGTGAGCTTTGTGGCGCGCTATGGGCCGGGGCTGCTGGCGAATCTCTATCGGAAGATCAATCCCGATTGCCACGATCACCAGGTCGTTGAGGTGTAGAGACGGGGCTTGCCCCCTCTCACTCTGCGGCGGCAGACGCGGCAAGCCGCGTCTCTACGGGAAATAAGAATCCCCTTTAGGGGCTAGGCATCGACAATCAACTTCCGCGCAGGACCATCTGCAACTCTGCGAGCGACTCCACTCGCGGCACTCCCTTGTCGCGATACGCGCCCGGGACGTCCATCAACACCGCCTGCATGCCTGCGCCGGTCGCGCCGAGGTAATCCACGGAATAGACGTCGCCGACATAGAGGCTCTCTTCGGTCTCGGCATTCATGCTCTTCAGGGCCTGGCGAAAGATTTCCGGGTGCGGCTTCTCGTAGCCAACGAGTCCGGAGTCGGTGATGGTGCGAAAGCAGCGGGCGATACCGCACCGGCGCAGCACGTCTTCGATTCTGCCATCCGCATTGGAGATGACAGCGATCCGGTACCGCTCCCCGATCTCATGCAATTGTTCAGCGGTGCCGGGGAGAATCTTGTCCCAGTTGCCGGAATTCTGGATGCCGGCGACGAGCTGGTCGCGGATCGCGTCGTCTTTAAGTCCGATCTCGGAGAGCAACTGGGTGTAAAACATCCACCAAAAACCGTGGTCGGGGCTGCCGTTCTTTGTAATCGTCCCAGTCATCATCCCATCGAACCGATTCTTGGTTCGGCATTCCAGATCGCGCAGGTGCTCGCCATCGGGCACGATGCCACGTTCGGCCAGAGGCGCGTGAATGCGCTCGCGATTGGGAAACAGCAGCGTGTTTCCGACGTCGAAGAAAATGACTTTGACTTTCGAGTTCATGAGAATCGCTCGGCGGAACAGTTTTCACAAAAACTTAGTAGAGACGCGGCAAGCCGCGTCTCCACAGGAAGTCAAAGGGGCTGCGCCGGGCATCTCGTGGTTCGACGCCAGCCCGCCGCCGTTTTGCCTCCCACTACCTTTCTAGAATAGAGTAGCGGAAAATGACGGTCCGCGTCCTACATGACCACGCTGGAAAATTGCCGAATGAATTAAACTGAAAATTTGCCGATGTATTAGGTGGCAGCAAGAGTCATGGCCCAACTGCGCGTTGTCGTCCTGTGGCACCAGCACCAGCCGTTCTACAAAGACCTGGTGACGGGGCAGTATCGCCTGCCCTGGACGCGCCTCCATGGGTTGAAAGACTACTACGGGATGGTGAAGCTGCTGGACGAGTTCCCGCAGGTGCATCAGACGTTCAATCTAGTGCCCTCGCTGATCACGCAGATTCAGGATTATGTTGCGGGCGCTGCTCAGGACCCTTTTCTGCAGGTTGCGACGAAGCCTGCGAAAGACCTGACGGAAGGGGAGCGGCAGTTTGCCCTGCAATATCTGTTTCAGGCGAATGCGGTGAATGTAATCGGGCGCTATCCGCGATACCGCGAGCTGTGGGAGAGATTTCACGGGGCGGGGGATTCGCCCGAGCGAGCGGACAAATACTTTCAGGCGCAGGATTTCACCGACTTGCAGGTGCTCTCGCAGATTGGATGGTTCGACGAGTATTTTCTGGCGGAGAAAGATGTTGCGGAACTGATTCGCAAAGGCCGGAACTATACGCTCGAAGACCAGCGGTTTGTGATCGCGCGGGAGCGCGAACTGCTCGCCCGCGTTCTGCCGGTGCATGCGGAGGCGGCAAAGAAAGGCCTGATCGAGATTTCGACGTCGCCTTTTTACCATCCCATTCTGCCGCTGCTGTGCGACACGCAGATGGGCGCGGTTTCCTCGCCGGGGCTGGCCCTGCCGCAGAACCGCTATCGCCATCCTGAGGACGCCCGCCAGCAATTGCAGCGCGGACTGGATCTGCACGAGAAAGTGTTTGGGGTGCGGCCGCGAGGGGTGTGGCCTTCGGAGGGTAGCGTTTCCGAAGAGGTGTTGGCGATTGCGCACCGGCTTGGCGTGCAGTGGATGGCGACCGACGAAGGCGTGCTGGGACGGACTCTGGGGATAGATTTCTCACGCGACGGTTATGGTCATCTGAACTCGGATCTGGCGCAGCGCCTGTACACGGTTTATCGCTACGAGAATGCCGATACGCGAATGAATCTGCTCTTCCGCGACCACACCCTCTCCGACCTGATCGGGTTCGTATATTCGGGAATGCCGCCGCAAGAGGCGGCCAATAATCTCATCCAAAAGATCAAGGAATCGGCGCAGCCGGTTATCGCGAAAGGGCAAGATGCCATGGTTCCCATCATCCTGGACGGTGAGAATGCCTGGGAATACTACCCGCGTTCGGGGCGGGAATTCCTGCGCAGATTCTACGACGCTTTGCAGAAAGATCCGGGGATGGAAGCGGTGACGGTGACCGAGGCGATTGCGCGCGACAAGAACGTCAGTCCATTGAAGTCGCTGGTGCCGGGGTCGTGGATCGGCGCGAACTTCAACGTTTGGATTGGAGCGCCGGAGGACAACAAGGCTTGGGACTACCTGTATCACGCGCGCAATTTCTATGCGCAGTCGGCGCCGGCCGCAACCGAGAAACAACGCAAGCTGGCGTTTGAAGAGATCATGATCGCCGAGGGCAGCGACTGGAACTGGTGGTACGGACCGGAGCACCACTCGGCCAACGATCGCGACTTCGATGAACTCTACCGCAAGCACCTGTCGAATGTTTACCAGGCGTTGGGCGGGACTCCGCCGGATTATCTGGCGCAGCCGATCATCCGGGGAGTGGCGCGGCCTTTCTTCACGCCGCAGCGCGCCTACATCCATCCCGCGATCTCAGGCGACATGGTGCGCTACTTCGAGTGGATGGGGGCGGCGTGTTACACGGCTGACCAGCGCTCGGGCGCCATGCACGGCAAGCAGTTTCTGATGGATCAGGTGTTTGCCGGGATCGACGAGCAGTATGTCTACGGCCGGCTGGATTTCGTCGGCAAAGTGCCGCAAGCCGCATTCGAAGTGGTGGTGAATCTGGAGTCGTGGGCCAACCACGCGGCCAAGCCCCGGCGCGAACTGCGGTTGGATGCGGCGGTCGATGGAGGCCGCATGCAGTCGTGGAAAGTGACGCAGGGGAAAGACAAGGCGGTGGCAAGTTCGACCGCTTCGACAGATATTGTGCGGGTGGCGCTCGTCCGTGATTTTGAGTTTCGCCTGCCCCTCACCTGGCTGCTCGCCGCTCCTCTCCAGTTGGACAAAGTGCAAGGACCGAAAAGCTCGGATCTGCTTACTGTCCGGCTGCGCCTGCGCTTCAGTTTGTGGCAGAACCACCTGCCGGTCGATGCCTTGCCGGTCGAAGGATGGATGGACCTGGAGTTGTTAACGGAAGAGGATTTGCAGGCAGTGAGCGGATAGCTCGGAGTTCTGAGCGCTAACGCCTGTGGCTGTTGAAAAACTCTTTTCACGGGATTTCACGAACGAAATTCGTTCGTAAGTTATTGAATGTTCGTTCGTCGCAGGCCCGAAAATTCACAGAAATTACTGCTTTGGTTCCTTTTTCAACACCCACGCCTGTTAACATCAACCGTCGAGAGTGAACCAAGGAAACCACGCATGGAGCAGACTAGGGGATTTGCCACCTACCCAAGCCTTCGCAATCGCGTCATCATCGTCACCGGCGGTGCAAGTGGCATAGGCGAGGCGATTGTCGAAGCCTTCGCGATGCAGAACGCGCAAGTAGCCCTCCTGGACATTCAGGATGAAGCGGCGGAGCAACTTACCAAGAGGCTCACGTCGGACGGCGCGACTGTGCCGGTCTACTACCGCTGCGATCTAACCGATATTGCCCAACTACAACACACCGTTCAAAACATTTTGCTCAGATTTCATACGGTGGATGTACTGGTGAACAATGCCGGGAATGACACCCGCCACACGATTGCCGAAGTCACGTCTGTATATTGGGACCAGGCGATCGCCGTCAATCTGAAACATCAGTTCTTCATGGCTCAGGCCGTGATTCCGTCGATGCAGAAAGCGCACCGCGGCTCGATCATTAATATGAGCTCAATCGGATGGGTGATCCCCTCCACCAACCAGGTCGTCTACGTCACGTCAAAAGCCGCCATCGTCGGGATGACTCGCACGCTGGCCCATGAACTAGGTGCCGACAACGTCCGGGTCAATTGCATCATGCCCGGCGCCATTCTTACGGAGCGGCAGCAACGGTTGTGGGTCACCGAAGCATACAAGGCCGAAATACTGGCCAATCAGGCCCTGAAGAAAATGATCCGCCCGGAAGAAGTGGCGCGATTGGCTTTGTTTCTAGCCTCCGACGACAGCTCTGCAATCACGAATCAGAGCTACGTGGTTGATGCCGGATGGGTCTAGTGGCGACCCTCGTCTACGAGAGATCCTCGGTCAACATGGCGAAAAATCGCCATATCACTCATAACCAGAACCCGGCGGAAGCTACCGCCCAGGGATCCGCCACACCTCCTCCATCAAAATGCTGGACGCCGAGCGATGGCCCGAGTAGCTTAAGTCAACCCTTATCAGGCTTTGCCCCGTCCCCAAGCGGCCTAATTCTTACTGCCCACTGCTGGCGCTGGCCGTTGTCATCGTCATCGGACGGCTCAATTCCATCACTAGCTCTGTGCCTGCGGGAAGCATCGCGGAACGGTGCTTGCCAAGCCAGTGCGTGACGGTCACAGTGGCGCCGACGGCCCCGCCGATGAGGAAGCCTTTGCCGCCGCCCGCTAATCCACCGATGAGCATTCCGCCGCCGGTCGCCATGCCGACTTCGGTAAGATCTTTGCCGTCGTGGCCAGCGCCTTTGAACTGCCCTTCCGTGTTGACGTCGGTGCCGTGGCCAGCGTTGGTGTCAACCAGCGAGGCACTCAGCGTGAACCTGTCTCCATTCGGAAGGACCAGATTTTCGGGGAAGATGGCGATGGTCGGCTTGCCCGCAATGCGCCGCGGTTCGTTCGTTTTCGTGACCCGTCCCTCGACCGTCGTGCCGACCGGGATCACGGTCTTGCCGTCGAGTACGACCGGCTCCGTGACTCTTGCCGAGAACGGATCACCAGCTTTCGAACTGAAGGTTGCAAGCGTAGTTTCGAGTTTCATCTTGACGGCGGTGCCGGTGGGCAGGGCAGTTTGCGCCCACGCGAAACTTGCGATCAGGATGAGCGATGCCAGCGAAAATGTTCTTTTCATGTTAAGTCTTCCCTCCAAAACTCAATTGGGCGAAACCTTAACCACAAAGGACACGAAGTTACGCGAAGGAGATTCCTGAGACAGAGACCTTCGTGATACTTCGTGACCTTGGTAGTTCAAGGTTTGCTTGCGTCTCGTCAAGAAACTGACTCCCTACTCTTGCAAAGCTCGTATGACCTCATCCAGCGGCGCGCGGTCGAGCTGGTTGTCGCCGCGATAGATGTAGCGCACCAGGCCGCCGCGATCGATTACCAGCGTGGCCGGGTGCGCGATGTCGATCGCATCGGTGCCAAGCGCGTGATGGAGCCCGTAAGCTTTTGTCACAGCCCGATCCTCATCGAGCAGAAACACGCTGGCGATGGGATGCTTCTCCAGAAATTTTCCCGGCCTCCACACGCCCCCTCGCTTTTCGGCGGCAATGAACGCCAACTGCGCTCCCGCTGCTTCAATTTCCGTTCTCCGTGACTCGAACTGAGTCATGCGCTTCACGCAGTTCGGTCACCAGGTGCCGCGCAGAAACTCGAGAATCAGCGCGCCCTGCGCAAGCATCCCCCCGAGAGTGAATGTGCCCTCACGGTTGGCTGCTCCCAGGGAAAAATCCGGCGCGCGCGATCCGATCTCCAGAGTTTCGGTGCGGTTCCTCATGTTGAATTGACTTTAAGCGAGGTGGAAATCAGGAACAATAACAGATCGGGTGCGGGGAGGGCCGGGGGCGATTCCATCGAACGGTCACAGCGCACTGACCGGGCCCCTTTCCGTCCGATATAATTCTTGTTTGTACACCGTAGACGCGGCGAGCCGCGTCTCCGCGGTTAGGGACCATGTTTCCAAATCCATCAGAAGAATAAAGGACGCACTTATGCCTCTTACAAGTATTGCTGAAATTCGCGGACGCCAGGTGCTTGACTCGCGTGGCAATCCGACCGTTGAAGCGGAAGTTTTTCTGGATGGCGGCGCCAGCGCGCGGGCCATTGTGCCGAGTGGCGCGTCCACCGGTGAGCATGAGGCCGTCGAATTGCGTGACGGCGACAAGAGCCAATTCCTCGGCAAGGGTGTTCTGCAGGCAGTTGCGAACGTCAATGGCGAGATTGCGGAAGCCGTCAGAGGGGTGGACGCCGCCGACCAGCGCACGCTCGATGCCAGACTGATCGATCTTGATGGCACGCCCAACAAGGGACGGCTTGGCGCGAACGCGATCCTGGCGGTTTCGATGGCGGCGGCGCGGGCTTCCGCGAACGCTTACGAACTGCCGCTCTATCGCTACCTGGGTGGCGCCGCGGCGAACGTGTTGCCGGTGCCGCAGATGAACATCCTGAACGGCGGCGCGCACGCCGATAACAACGTCGACTTTCAGGAGTTCATGGTGATGCCGGTAGGCGCGCCGTCTTTTTCCGAGGCGCTGCGCTGGGGCGTGGAAGTCTTCCACACGCTCAAAGGCGTCCTGAAAAAGCGCGGATACAACACCGCGGTCGGCGACGAGGGCGGCTTTGCTCCGTCGGTGAAGTCGAACGTGGAGGCCATTGAAGTCGTGCTGGAGGCGATTCAGCAGGCGGGCTACAAGCCGGGTGAGGAGATCGCGATTGCCCTCGATCCTGCGGCCAGCGAGTTTTATCAGGATGGAAAATATGTCTTCAAGAAATCCGACAAGTCGGCAAAGAGTTCCGAGGACATGGTTCGTTACTGGGAAAAATGGGTGAAAGACTATCCCATCGTGTCGCTCGAAGACGGCCTCTCCGAAAACGACTGGGACGGCTGGGCGCTGCTGACCAAAGAGCTGGGCGGCAAGATTCAGCTGGTGGGCGATGACATCTTCGTCACCAACATCGAGATCTTCGCCAAGGGCATCGAGAAGGGAATTGCCAATTCGATCCTGATCAAGCTCAACCAGATTGGCACGGTCAGCGAAACACTGGACGCGATCGACCTGGCGCGCCGCAACGCATACACGTCAGTAATCTCGCATCGTTCCGGCGAGACCGAAGACACGTTCATCGCCGACTTTGCGGTGGCGACCGGAGTGGGACAGATCAAGACCGGCTCGGCTTCCCGCACCGACAGAATTTCCAAGTACAACCAGTTGCTGCGGATAGAAGAAGAGCTGGGTGGAGCGGCAAGGTTCCTGGGGGTAAAGGCGCTGAACTACAAAGGATAGGCGACACGACTCTCTGGCTTGCTTTGAAATTGGGCAAATCTGAGATGACTAACGTGAGAATTCTACCCTGACGTGTCTGTAACGAGTATCGATAGCGGTGAGTGTTCGCAGCGCCCACTCCACCGTACATTGTGACCTGATAAGGATGGTGGCGATACAGGCGGGATTGAATGGAGCGAGGTAGATTGGCAAGGCATCCTTTGGGTGCCGTATGTTTTCCGGTTGGAATCGTGAAAATCCCCTAATGCTTCGCCACTCCGCTTCAAATTCGTATTGGGTTCTCTTCTGAAAGTACACATTCATCCCATAGCGTGTAAGGAAGTCTGGAACAGGCTCGTCGGTGTACTCGACTTTCCCGATCCGTCCGGGACTCCGTAGATGGATGAATGTGGGATGAGCCGTATCAAAAGCCACTACAAACCCATGTCCGGCGTCCGTGTATTGTTCCCACATTCGGCCGGAGGCCGGATTCTCCGTAAGACATAAAACTCCTAAATTGTCGGGTTCGGTAAGCCACTCTTGGGTTTGTCGTATTAGCGCTGCTTCCCGTCCCGGAGTACTAAGCACATGTTTAGCGGCGGCCTCCCGCAACCAAGGTGGATGACGACTAAGCGCCGGGTTGTCTGCCATAAACTCTAGCATCGCGTCCTCGTTTCCGAAGCTCGCAACATCAGGGCGCAAGTCGTAGACATCTTCGAACACTTGGCGCTGGCTAAAGCGAATCAAACACTGCGTCAGTACGTGGAGCCGCTCAGGCGGGAAATATTTGTAAAGAAACCTGGGTAAGGGATATTTGTCCCAAGGGAACACGTCGGGACTTACGCCCGGCACGACGACAGCGGTCTGTCGGTCCGCTACTGACCCTGCCATATGGAGACGTCTAATCTGTTGGTGCCTCGTTTCAAGAAAAGTATATCTGGAATCGTAAAGAGGGCAGAGTATAAACTGGAAAGAGATATGTCAGCTGAGATCATTTTCTCCGTAAAAAATTCGCCCGAGGGCGGCTATGAAGCCCGCGCTCTCGGTCATTCCATCTTCACGCAAGCTCAAACCATGGATGAGTTGAAACTGAATATACGAGAGGCAGTGCGCTGCCATTTTGGACACAGGACGGAGTTGCCTGTGATTCATTTGGAGGGCGTGTGGGCCAACGGGCGTGTTCTCGGCTCCGCGAAAGGCGAGTTCACGGTTCCAGATGATTTCAACGATCCCCTGCCCAAGGAGATCGAAGATCTTTTCTGGTGATACGTCCTAGCTAGAACCCCATCGTGTCGTCCGCCGAAGGCCCGTAAATCGCGGGCACAGGCTTCCCGTTCAGGCGCAGATAGACGCCAAGCTGCGCGCGATGATGGACCAGGTGGTTCAGGTACATTTGCCGGTAAGCCAGAAAGCGGGACCCTTCGAAGATGGGCTTGCCCCCGAAACTCAGCTTCCACGACTGTGTCCAGGCTTCATCCGGCGTGCTCTTGAGGGCAGCGCGCACCTTGACAGCGCCTTCATCAAAAACGCTGACCAGTTGCGCCACCGACTCAAAAGGCAAAGGCTTGTAACTGCTTTTCCCGAAATCCAGTTCAGGAGTTGTGAGCACCGAAAGACCAAAGCCGGCCAACTCCGCCACGTGCGGCGCCAGCTTGCCGAGCGGCATGGATTTGGGATGCGGCGCGAAGTCTTTCTTGTCTTCCGGAATACGTTCCAGGGTCGTGCGGGTCTTCTTCATTTCTTCATCGAATTCAGGCAGCAGAAGTTCACTGATGGGCATATTTATCCTCCGCGATAGTAATAAGATGCCACGTCGGCCGCCGGGACTCAATATCGGTTCTATCTGCTCTATCTGCGTCTGATTTGAAAAGCTGCGAGCTCTCCTATAAATTCGTCTCTTACCCATTTTTCTCCGCGTCGGAGCCTGCTCTGAGCTTAGCCGATACTGCGAAAATCTTGAACCGCCGAGACGCAGAGAACGCCGAGAAGTTTTTTGATCACCCGATGACCCGATCACCCGATGACCCGATCGCGATGACCCGATCACCCGATCACACGATCCGCAATCACCCGATCCGTATTCTGATCTTTGTTCGCCATCCGTTTGATTTGTGGAACGTTCCCTCGTGGTTTCCGGAGCGCTTGCAGCGCGAGTTTCCGCAAATTGAAATCGTTCATCTTCCTGACTACAAGCGGGTGGATGAAGAGATTATCGACGCCGAGATCGCGATCACCTGGTCAATTCGTCCCGAGCAGGTCGCGGCCGCAAAGAAACTGCGCTGGATCCACTCGCCTGCCGCGGCCGTACATCAGTTCATATTTCCGGAACTCGTCAACAGCGACGTTGTTCTCACCAACGCGCGCGAAGTGCACGGCCCGGTGGTGGCGGAGCACGTAATCGCGGTCATCTTTGCGCTGGCCAAGAAAATCCCGGGCTCGGTGCGCCTGCAGGAGAAGCACGTTTGGGGGCAGCAGATCCTGTGGGACGAACTGCCGCGCGTGCGTGAGGTCGCGGGCGCAACCGTTGGTCTCATAGGCCTCGGCAGCATCGGACGCGCGGTTGCCAAGAGTGCGAAAGCGCTCGGCATGAGGGTGATCGCGGTGCGCGAGCATCCAGAGAAGGGAAGTGAAGGCGCGGACGCCGTCTTCGGGCCGGCGCAAATCGACGAAGTCTTTCGCCAAGCCGATTACATCGTGCTCGCAGCGCCGGTTACGGCCAGCACGAAGGCAATTGCGAACGCCGATCGCCTGGCGCTTATGAAGCCCGACGCCTGCCTGATCAACGTCGGCCGCGGCCCGCTGGTGGATGAACCCGCGCTGGCCGCCGCTCTGCGTGAAAAGAAGATTGGAGGCGCGGCGCTCGACGTATTCCCAAAAGAGCCGCTGGCCGCCGATTCTCCGTTGTGGGACGTGCCCAACCTGCTGATCACTCCACACACGGCGGCGCTGACCGACAAGTTATGGGAGCGGCACTACGCGCTGTTCTCCCAAAATCTGCGCCGCTATCTGAACGGCGAGCCGCTGCTGGCCGTGGTTGATAAGCGCAAAGGCTACTGACTTAGACAAGATGGAGCGCCGGGCGTCCTCGCCCGGCTACCGGGCTTATCTGCGGACGGGCGGGGACGCCCGTCTCTCCATCGTTAACAGCGAAGCCGCTTCACCTCGTATCCACTCCAAACCCCAAAATCGCATTCACCTCGACCGGCTCATTTCCCCGAAATGCCGGACGGAATTTCCAGCTATGCAGAGCCACCAGAATCCTTGAGGTGGTTTCGGCGGCGCCGGGCTCGAGTACTTTCAGGTCTTTGAGCTCTCCAGAGCGGTCGAGGATGCAGGTGATCACCACGCGCGTCGGGCGAAGTCCAGCGGGTAGATCTTTGTGCATGGGTTCGGGAGCGCTAAGGGCTTCGGAAGAAGGATGCGCTGCCGATGCCGCGTCGGCGTACTGCATCACGGCCGTGCCGAGCGACGTCTCGATGTAGATGGAGTAATTGCGGTCGCCTTTCAGAACGCCGTAGTAGCCGAAAACCCCACCGGAGCGCGGGGTCGCTTCGATCGTGACTCCCGATCCTTTATGAGCGTTGGTGGAAGAACGTCCGGGGCCGGTCGATGCGGCGTCGCCGGGAGCGCCGAAACTGGGCAGCGTAATGGTCGTAGTGCCGCCCTGCACGGAAACGCCGGGCATCGCGGGTGTGCCGCTAATGCCGCTGCCCGCGCCACCGGGCCCGGGATACGGCGAAATCCCGGAATGCGCGTTGGGGTCGGAGCCGCGTCCTGTGCCCTCTCTACCCGCGCCTGGACCTTCTCCTTGCAACCCGCTGCCGGGGCCGTTGCCTTTGCCGATGCCCGATCCGCCGCCGCTGCCGCCGAGACCGCTCTTTGCCGTGCCGCTGGGCGACATGGCGAGGGCCCCGCCGCCAGTCGAGTTCGGCAGTCCAACGTCTTTCCCCGGCTGGCTGGAGACGACGACCCCGGAGCCGACAGCGTTTCCTCCGGCGTTAGTCGGCGGAGCTACTGAAGAACCCAGGTCGAGCGGGCCGCCGGCTCCGGCTCCCTTGTTGCCTCGTCCGCTGCCAGAAAGGGCTTTGCCGCCGCCCAGACCCGGTGGAGGTGGTACGACGTCAGCGGAGCCGAGGAGCGGACTTGCGGATTGAGCGGAGCGGCCCGCGCTTCCTGAAGAACCATTTCTCTGGGAACCGCGGCCGTCGATGCTGGCCGGAGGTGGCACAACTTGAGGCGTAAGCACGGCGCCGCCAGATCTCGCGAGTGACCCTCCGCCCGATGCCGTGGGCGGCGGAGGCACAGGACTTGCGTGCAAGTCGCCCGTGGCAGAGCCTCCCCAACTATTGAGATCGCGGCTGACCTGCGACGGCGGCGGCGCAATGACGGCGGGCGCGGGCAGCGACAGTTTGGGCGTGGACGACACGTCGCGCTGGGGCGCGGAAACCGGCGGCGCAACCACGTCGACGGTTTGCGTCATCGGAACGCGCGAGCTGGCCAGGTCGCGCTGCGCATCGCGCGGAGCCGGTGCGATGACCGCCGGCGCGAGCGGGTTTGCGGTCCGCATCCTGTCTCGCGAGACATTCGGCGCGGGCGGGACGACGTTGGCCGCAACAATACTTGGAGCGCGGCTGGCCGATGAATTCAATTCCGGTGAAGGCGGCACCACGCTCATCGCAGGCAGTGTGGGCGCGGTGAGAGACGAACGCAGGCCTTCGGCGGGCGGCGGGCCGGGATTCGGGTTGAACGCGAGCAGATTGGCGACTGCCGAATCGGAATGAGGCAGGTTTACCTTGGGAGCGTCCACAACCTTCTCGCTGGGCTTGTCGCCGCGCGCTACGCGGATGGTCTGCGTGCGGTGGTGGGCTTGCTGACCCCCGGCGCGTCCGGACTTGCCCGCTTGCGCGCCGCCGCGGTCCTGGGTTTGCGGCAGTTCGTCGCCGGAGTAATAGATCACGTCCCATTGGGGACGAGTGGGAGGAGCGGGGATCTCAAGACTCACAAAGCGTTCCGGGAGCACGATGACCGCGATCAGCAGCAGGCATTCGAGCAACCAGCAGGCGAGCATGCCGCGATACGGGAACATGCCAACTGGCGCTTCTCCGGCCAGTCGCTTCGGAGGACGGGCGAGCGCCGGGCGTAACGCGGACTTGAACTCTTCCCATCGCGACGACCATTCCACCAGCAGGCGCGGCGGCTCGGGCCACTGCGTGACTGGCTCGGGAATGGTGGCAACTTCGACCATTAATTCGGACTACGTTTCTGGGGGATTGGTACTAGTGTAGCGTGCCAGAAGGATGCTCTGATTATCGCAGTGACTTCGGTGTTTTTTGTGTCTTTTTTTCTCTCGGACCGTGGAAGAGAGCTTCTCGGACGTTTCGAACGTAGATCGTCGAGACGAGGTGGTTACCAGTTGGTACCCCCTACCCCCCTCCCCCCTGTCTTTTGGAATCAATGACTTAGGGAGAAATTCCTTCCAGGTCTTTGGGGAATAAGGACTTGGAGGTAAAGTATTCCGGAATAAGGAGTTAGCTTGGCTTCCGGCCAATTCGACGCGTCCTCACTGGCGCCCGCCACGGGAAATCAATCACTTAGCGGGGGTCCCTTCGCGCGAGTTACCAGTTCGCTTTCAAAATATTGAAAGAAATGGAGTTATTCGCAAGAGGCCCGATAAACGGGTCGAAGAGGCGGGCCGCTGAAACAATGGCCGATTACAGCTCTGATTAGTTGTCAAGGAGCAGGTGGTGCCGAGGCAAATGCTTGTTTGCTATGAATCTATTTTAACAGATGAGTCAAGGGCGATTTGCAGGGGAGTTGTCGGGGCACCTTGCGGCGAGTTATTGGAGAGCTTACGACCGACTTGACGAAAACGTAAACCATCCTGAAGAGTACGAGTGTCACCGTGATCGTTTCTCTACCTGGTCCATCTCCAGCTTTCTGTGAAGCCCATCATATAAAGCATCTAGCCACTGAATGTAATTCCCGGGATTGAACTCATCGTCGTCGGGATGTTCTATCCTGTAGTGCATAGTCACCACAAATGCCCATTGCATAATCGTGCTGGCACTCTTCGACGCGAAATGCTTTGGGATTTGCCCGACCCCAGTACCGAGAAACTGTTGAACGATGAAGTCAGCTTTGAAATAACCGGGTCTTTGGAAACGGACCAAATACTTATCTGGTTTCTGAGTTATAAATTTGATCTCCATTCCTTTCGGCATCTTGCTCGGAGCCATCTTCCACGTCATATCGTCGCCGGATGGTCTATGCAGAAATGGACGGAAGAAAGCATTGTCGGCAAGTTCGCTGGAGAGCTTTTTGTACGGATAAACCTCGGCATCCGGCGGCTCAATCCCAGCGTTGGCTTCGGCGGGATAGCCAACATACGACGTGATTGAATTGTGTTGCAGACTGTCAATGCTGTGGAAAATGTAATATTGCAAGAGCCTGCCCAAAAATGTAGGAGCCTCTTCCATTGAGATCGGTCTCGAATTCCACGTCACCTGACCCTTACCTTCTGTCTCCCTTGTTGCTTCAGGCATGGCTCCATTCATCGCCAGGGAGTGGAACTCCGTATAGGTGTTAAAGAGCGGATCGTCTGGGTTGTCATCCACAGGTATCGGAAAAGCGTTGGGGGCCGTGTCGAACGGGACCATCACGGTGAACTTGGCTGTCCTCTCGATTGGAGGTTCGCGCAACTTGTTTGTTGACGATTCAGATGTGTTCGACGGTGATTGTGCCTTGGCGTTTGTGCCTGACTGGGAACTCGCACTGGGCTGCGCAGACGGTATGACCGCAGTGTTGGACCTGCCCATCCATACAGCGCCAAGCCCAAGGATGAAACCAAGGCCGAGAACAGATGCAATCTTGCCACCTATCCGAATCGACCTATTCTTGGTCAGGCCGTTTAGCGCAAGCCAGATTGCCATTACGCCACAAGGCCAAGCGTCCACAAGAAGCCATCTTCCAAGAGTAAGGTGTCCGCTCACTCCGAACCCCACTCCAGTAAGCAGGAATGCAACGAATAGGCTGATGGCACCCCAAAATGGATTTTCTTTGTACCAAGGCGTCGGGGGTGACCCGCCGCCGCCAGACTGGGACATAACTCCAGTGTACTACCTTGGGTGAGTCAAGCGATTTGTTGCAAGGTGCCCCAGGTTGGCACCCGTTTTTTTGGGCGCTAACCTGGGCGGCGGCTAACCTGGGCGAAGGCTAACCTGGGCGGCGGTGCCCACGATCGTGTACTTTCCCGGAGTTGCTGCGCGGAGTAAGTTTGGCTCATGCCAGCGGTTTCCGGCGCTCACGAATTCCGGCAATGGCTGCGGCCCACGTCTCGAAAACCGCAAGACTATGGGCACCCGGTGAATTCAAATGCATAGGTCCTTCGCTTCGCTCGGGATGACAACCTAAACTTATCTCCCATATTTCTGGGACGCGACACTAGAACACATGCAGGGCTGGCGCGTTCATTGCATCGCGATGAGGCTTCACCCGGATTTCAACGTCCTGATCGAGCGCCACGAGAAAACGCAGAAGGCGCTCCACGGAAAACTGCCGGAACTCTCCGCCCAGCATCTTGGAGACGTCGGGCTGGCGGATGCCGAAGAGATCGGCCGCCTCAACCTGTTTCAATCCGCGCTCCTTCGTGAGCTTGTCGATCTTGAAAACAAGCTGTGCCTTGACGAAATGCTCGTCCGCATTGCGCACGCCGAGATCCTTGAACACGTTCCGGCTGCCGCGTTCGTACCCCTTCTTGCTCATGGCTCCATCCCCTTTGCGATCTGTTCGGCCTCGCGCAGCCGTTGCCTCACCAGTTCGATGTCTCGGCGCGGCGTCTCACGTCCAGTCCGCGATTTCTTCTGGAAAGCGTGAAGGACATACACTGCTCCCGCGTACCGCAAGGTGTACACAGCGCGAAACGTATCGCCGCGAAAGTCCTTTACTACTTCCACCACCCCTGCTCCACCAAAGCCGCTCAGGGTTTTCGTGTCGCGATGCTTGCCGCCGCACTGCGCGACGTACAACGCATAGCCCATGTGATCCTGGACCGGCTCGGGAAAGGCACATATATCCTTGCGGCTCGACCCGACCCAGATCACGGGCTTCAGCGGCCGTTCCTCGATCATAGACAACTCCAAATATAGTGATAATCACTATAACGTGTCAAGGGCACCGTGCTAGAAGAATCCATCGAGAAACGCCGCCGCTTCATCCGAGATGCCGACGACTTTGTTCGTTGCCTGGCGATAGAATTTGAAATTCAGCTCGGTTTCCGGCTGGCCGTCATTCCAGTCGGTAAATTGTTTGAGTTCGCTCCGCCCCAGTGGCCTCTTCGCAAGAGCGGTGCTTTTGACGGCGATGCTAACGCGGGGCGTTTGACGGGCGACTCCGCCCTTCTTCGCGATTGCCTCGGCGCAAGTGACTGCGCCACGCGCGATGAGGCCTCGCCCGCCCTCGTTCTCGCTTGCGAAGATGAACACCGTGTCGCCTTTGGCGATATGCTTGCCGCCATACATTGTTTTCTGCGCGGTAAACACAAACGTTTTCGCCCGCAGATCGCGAAGCTCGGTTTTAATTCCGAACGCCATGAGTTCGTAAGAAGTAATTGAATTTAAACCCGATAATGTATTTTATCGGGTTTAAAAGTCAAGGCACGACCGGCTGCTCAATGAGGATATGAGGAAATGCAAGGTGCCCCAGGTTCGCGCCCGTTTTTTGGGTGTTCCGTCCCATGACATCCTTTACAGAGTGTCTCGACACATCCTTTACACTCTGGCGCGCGGTTAACCGCGCGCCGGAGTGTAAGCGAGATGCCCTGGAAGACCATGGAAGTGCGCGAGCAACGA
>Ga0326727_10004885_pt1 | contig 39191 bp, 33 predicted proteins | sample MB2enrmetagenome_FD_207643 | JGI IMG/M metagenome (GOLD analysis project Ga0326727, IMG submission 207643) | Lab enriched peat soil microbial communities from McLean, Ithaca, NY, United States - MB29MY | ecosystem: Environmental > Terrestrial > Soil > Wetlands > Peat | place: USA: New York...
GCTTCCATCGTTCACCCTCCGGGTGTGGGTCTAGGATTCTTCGCAAAATCTCTATAACACACATCCCGCGAGGGTGAACGTCTTTTCTGCGGTTTCCCGCTCCTATCAATCGCGATTCTCGGGTTGGAGCAGTGGCTCAGGTCTGCCGCTCCTGTTTCTCCCTAAAAGATGACATAGGCGGGAGAAGGTAAGGAGGAGTTATCCCGCTTCGGGCGGGATTACTCGATATCGCCCCTCGGGCGAGATTACTCCCGGCCCTTTCTTTTGGATCGTCGCCAAACTTCCTGTCACAAGTAGGGGGGCACATATACCGGTCAGGCGACGGACCGCCCCGACTTTAGCCCTTTGCGATTCGTCATTCCGCCTGATGACCTAACGCAGGAAATTTGCGCCTGATCTCCACCGCATTATTCAAACCACCCTCGCCGAATGGGCAGCGCACGTAGCCATCGAGCGGCGGAGTTCTGTGCGATTCGTCATCTTCTATAATGATCTAACGCATTAAATTTGCGATTGTGCCCTGGACATTTGTGCCCACTAGCGCTATTTCGCCCTTTATCCACAGTAGGGCGCCCTGAGAGGTGATAAGGCGCGGTGGGTCATTTTGTGTCATCATTTTTGTTCGCGAGGCAATTCGCGAATCAGGCGAGCTCCTGCCTGAAAAAAGCCAAAGCGGCCGCTGCCGATTCCTCGTATTTTCCGTTTCCCTCAATCGAGATTCCACCGGTGTAATCGATCTTCTTCAGGAGGCCAAAGAAATGCGCGTACTCGGGGTCCTCAGCGGGATCTCGCGGCCACAAACGTCCGTGGGGATTAGCGAAATGAATGTGGACAATTTCCTGGCGAGCGGTCCAAAGGATTTCCGGATCTTCGTTCATCAAACGCAAATGGTAATAATCGATGATCATCTTTATGTTGGGCAGATTCAGTTCCCGTACCATCTTCAACGTCTCGGCGCCGGTATTAAGGATGTTCGACTCGGCAGAACGCAGTGGCTCAATCCCAATCGTAATATTCTGTGAACGAGCAATGGGATCGACCATGCGAAGGAAGTCTTGGATCTGTGCCCAGGCGCGCTCGCGTGAGAACCCTTCCGGCACGTTGCGAGAACGCCCACTTCCCCATACGACGATTTCGCCGCCTAATTGCCGGCAACGGGGCAAGGATTCTTCAACGTAGCCGCGGGCGGCGGCCATGTCCACGTCGGGCCCCACTACATGGATTGGGGGCGAATTGCGGCCTGCGGAAGGCATAGTGAACACGTTGAATCGCCGGCAATGAATGGGAGAATCGAAGACGTGATTTTTGAACTTCTGAAATTCCTCCTCCGGCATGTTTGCCACTTCCCAGGCGTGGGCCTCGTGGTAATCGAAGCCGTACCGAACGGAATTATCAAAGTCGCTGGTAGGCCCTGCTACGCCAAAGATGTACTTACCGAAACCTGCGAATGACGTGACGGCTGCCGTGGCGCCGGCGGCCGCAGCCAAGAATGTCCGTCGAGATACCTTCATACGTTGCCTCCTGGTAGCGCACCACATGTAATGGCCAGCGGCCCGGGCCCGGGCCGAATGCCGTTCGGCCCTACATCGCTGCCTTACACATTCTGCCCAACGCTTGCTGGCTACTTCTTGCCATCCTCCGTGGTCACGATACGTGTTCCCGCCATACCGTGCAAGGCCTCAGGAATGCGCTCGGGTGAGGTGATGATAGCCAGGCGTCCGCCGCGTTCGAGGTAGGCGAGCGCCGCTTCAATTTTCGGTCCCATGCTGCCCGCCGCAAATTGGCCTTCGCGCAGATAGCGGCGTGCCTCCGGCACGCTCAGGTTGGCGACGGCGTGTTCCTGGGGCGTACCGTAGTTGAGCGCCACTTGCTCGACACCGGTAGAGATTAGGAACAGTTCCGCTTCCAGTTCCCACGCCAGCAGGCTGGAGGCGCGATCCTTGTCGATAACCGCGTCGATTCCCACCAGCCGGTCGCGCTTGAAGACTACGGGAATGCCTCCGCCTCCGCAAGCGATCACCAGCGCGTCATGGGCAAGTGCGCCTTGAATGGCGGCGAGTTCCATAATCGCCTTCGGCTCCGGTGAGGGCACGACGCGCCGATAGCCGCGTTGGGAATCCTCCATCATCGTCCAGCCCTGCACGCCGCGATGGCGTTCCGCCTCTTCCCGGGGAAAAAAAGGGCCAACCGGTTTAGTGGGATGGCGCCAGGCGGGGTCGCGGCGCGATACCAGCACTTGCGTCACCATGGTCACCACAGGCCGCCGCAAACCGCGGCGCTGAAGGGTTTCTTGAAGCATTTGTTGCAGGAGATACCCGATGGTCGCTTGCGTTTCGGCAACGCAGGCATCCAGTGTGAGGGGCGGAACCTGCGGCGCGGCCATCTCCGAGCGCAGCAGTGCGTCGCCCACTTGCGGGCCGTTGCCATGTGTCACCACTACGCGGTAGCCAGCAGCCATCACGGCAGCAATGCCTTCACACGTCACGCTGAGATTCGCGCGCTGCTCCTCCAGGGTGCCGCGTTCGCCCGGCTTGATCAGGGAATTGCCGCCAATGGCGACCACTGCGGTAGGCATAAGGCGTCTCAGGAGAGCAGGGCCAGGAAGATGGCCTTTTGCATGTGCAGGCGATTTTCCGCCTGCTGATAAGCGATGCAACGGTGTGAGTCCATGACGTCGTCGGTTACTTCCTCGCCGCGCCGCGCCGGTTGGCAATGCATGAAGAGCGCTTGCGGGCCCGCCGCTCGCATCAGTTGGGAATTTACCTGGTAGGGACGAAAGACTTCGCGGCGAGTCTCGGCTTCCTGCTCGAAGCCCATACTCGTCCAAACATCCGTGTAAAGCGCGTCCGCGCCCATCACCGCCTCCTCAGGATGGTGCGTCAGGGTCACGTCACCGCCCTCGCGTTTGGCATCCGCCACTACAGAACGGTCCGGTTCGTAACCTGGCGGGGTCGCCATGCGCAAGTGAACGCCCAGCCGCGCCGCGCCGTAGATTAACGAATGTGCTACATTGTTGCCGTCACCCACCCAGGCAAGGGTCACATCTGCCAGCCTACCCTTGCACTCGAGCAGTGTCAAATAATCGCCCAGCGCTTGGCAGGGATGCTCGAAATCAGAAAGGCCGTTGATGACGGGTACGGTGGCGTGCTCGGCCAGCTCAATCGCCGTCTGGTGTGAATGCATGCGCGCCATGATGACGTCCACCCAGCGAGAAAGGTTACGCGCCACGTCCTTTACGCCTTCACGCTTGCTCAGTCCCACATCTTCCGAACTCAGATAGAGCGCCCGTCCTCCCAATTGGCTGATGCCCAGATCAAAGGTCACCTGGGTACACAGACTCGGTTTCTCAAAAATCATCGCCAGCGCCCTGCCCTCCAGTGCTTTATTATAGCGCGCGGGAGTAGCCTTGACTTCCTGCGCCAACTTCAACAGGAAATCTATCTCCTGCGGCAGCAGATCATGGAGGGAAATTAAGTGCCGATGTGCCAGGGTCGACGGGCGCATTAGTGGCGCCAATGCCTTTTCGGCCCGGGGAACAATTTTGAGTTTACGCATAAATCCTCAAGGGCCTTTCGGACATGTCGAAGCAAGACTCGGGCCATGAAACATGCGGTTGAGGGGACGCAGCCTAACCCATTTGTTTGGAGTATATTAACCGCTTAAAGATGAAATCAGCGGGCCCGGGCCATAGGAGTTTGGGGATTATCGCGCTGTATGCGCTTTCGGCATACGTAGATTAAGTAACAGGGACGCGATCAAAAGCGAAGGCCGGTAACCTGCTATTTATTCTTTGTGATTGGCTCGCTATAATTTTTCTGCATCGCTAGCGTTGGAAATCGGACTTTGTTGCTGTGCCCAAGGACATTTTCAAGTATAAATGGACCAACAGAATGGAATAGAAGGGAATAGAAGGGGGATGACATGACCACGAATTTCACTCGCCGAAGTTGCTTGAAAGCGATCAGTCGAGGTCTGATAGCAGGGGTTGTAGCCCGGGGCGCCGACGGGTTCGCCCTCGATGCACGATCGGAGTCGAAAGCAGAGCGCAGCAAGCTCAGCATGCCGGGGCTTTATCCCGGAGGCGTGTGCGCCGTCGAGAATCCCGCCGTGCTCGTGTCGGGCAAGTATCAAGCCGAGCAGGTTCAAAAGATGATACGCCGGGGCATGATGGAGTTGACCGGCGCGGATGGGTGGGTGGACGCTTGGCGGCAGTTCTTTGAGCCGGGAGACATAGTGGGGATCAAAGTCAACCCTGTTGGACAGTCAGCGGGGGTGATTTCGGATGCGACCGTGGTGCAAGAGATCATTGCAGGGTTGAAAGCCGCCGGAGTCAAACGTCAGGACATTGTCGCCTACGACCGTTACCGCAAGGAATTCTACTCGGCGGGATTCGACAAGTGGCTTCCCGAAGGCGTTCGCATATCATGGGCCACCGACGAGGTGGACAACACCCAACAAAATATCGCCGGCTACGACCCGGACCATTACATGGACATGGCGTTGACGTTGCCGGGCTTTAGCGTGGATAACCTCACCGCGCGCCGCTCCTATGCGGCCCAGTTCATTACCAAGCAGGTGAACAAGGTCATCAACCTGCCTGTTCTGAAAGACCACCAATCGGCCGGCATCACGATGTGCCTCAAGAATCTGTCCCACGGCCTGGTGAATAACGTCAACCGCAGCCACTCCAGCCCCAGCCTCAACGCCTGCAACACCTTCATTCCAGCCGTAGTGGCCATGCCCGTTATCCGCAATAAGGTGGTGCTCAATATCCTCGACGGGGTCAAGGGCCTTTATAACGGCGGGCCCGGCGGGAAACCCGAATTCGTTTGGGAGCACCACACCTTGTACTTCTCGACAGATCCAGTGTCACTCGACCACATCGGCTGGGAGGTCATTGACGCCAAGCGCGAGGCGGTGGGTATGAAAAAACTCGTCGAATCCCTGCCCGATAAGAACAGCACCTTCGTGCATCGCCAACCAGAGCATGTGGAAATTGCCGGAGCACTGGGCCTGGGAGTGTGGGACCGCAATAGAATTGACCTGCGGGAATTCAAAGTGTGAATTATGAATTATGAAGGATGAATTACGAAGAGTGAAGGGTAAAGGGTAAAGGTTAAAGGATAACGGTTTTTCTTCATCCTTCATCCTTTGACCTTTACACTTTATCCTTCCACTTCTGCCAACTTGATTTGCATGGTTAGGTTCATGAGTGGCGTGACCTCGTTGAACACGGCGAGCATGGATTCCACCAGGTCCACGCCTGTGGCGCTGCGCACTTCCTCTTCCGTCATAGGGTAGAAGAGTTGAAACCCCGCCCAGCGATTCTTGGGCGCGGCAGCAAGCAGCCGGCGCAGCTTGGTGACGCCGGGAAAATTCTCCTTGGAAAACTGCCCCATTTTTGTTTCCCAACTGCCGGCGTAGAGGGTGAAGCCCTCGCGCAAGATCAGGCGCCGCAGCTCGCGCTCCACGGGGCTGTTGGGACGTAAACCTTTTACCAGTCGATGCCAGTCCCAATCGGGGCGCAGCACACATTCGCGGAATGATCGCGGTGCCTTCACGTAGCCGCGCTCAATCTGCAAGCCGCACTGGAAGAGCTTCTCCTCGGTCTCCACGGAGATGAAAAACTTGGAGCAGCCAAAGCTGACGTGCGAGGAAAGGGGCTTGGCCTCGCGGTCGGCGCGCGGCAGGAAAGCGATCCATTGCCAAAAGACGCCGCGGCCCCAGCGCTCCGTGACGAAGTCTTGCTGGTAGCGCGCCTCCAGGGCCAGCTTCAGGATGCGCGTAATGCGCTCATTCTCTTCTAGATTCCCTACGTGAATGCCCCGGCGGAAATCCAGGAATTCGGGCCTAAAACCAATCGCCGCAGTGGGTAGAGGAAAGGATGTGATGGGATTCTGTTTCATACCGGCTCCTCCGGGCGGGGTGATTCGGCATGATTGTACCAGCCGACGCCCGGAATCGTATCCGGTTGTCCGCTTGCTGTCGTCCTGCCGGGTTTTAGCCGGATTCTGGAAAACGGGAAAGGACGCACACGGGGCGCGCAGACTTACTCGGCAATAGTGGGAGACGGCGCACCGAGCCCCACCTAAGCGCGCCGCTTTCGCCCCAGGCCGACCGTGCTCCCTGCCTCACTGCGGCATGGGGGGCGGTGTAAGGATGCTATGGACGAGCCAGAACCCCACAATGACCAGCAACATGACCAGCGAAATCGTCCCCAGAGCGCGAATCGGGACGGTTAACTTCTGGCTCCTCATCTCGATGACTTCTTGGCTATGGATGGCTGAATCTTCCTTTGCGTCATCCGTCAAGGGAATCCAATCCGATTCATGCTCCGTAAGACTTCGGCGGTAAAGGAGCAAGATGACGAACAGAATCGTAATAACTGCCCAAATCGAACTCAGGATAATTAGCACCGTCATAATCGATCCTCCAGAAAACTTGGACACAATGTCGCTGAGCGAAACCCGCTCTTCAGCGTAATGTGAAAGCAAGCGGCGTTCCAATCGAGTCATCACCGAAATAATGCGCCGTGAGGGTTTTGCTCTGATCGTAGAAAGGGCAATTTCGGACTTAATGTCGAACTGTTGAGCCGTCCTGCGCGTGAGATTCAACCCAAGCCCAATCTGCGCGATAGCGAATATCGAAGTAATGGTCAATTAGGGGCAAGCACTTCCTCGTTTCCGTTTTCGAAGAAGGCGGGAGCTTGAAGCACGGCTAAGCGCTCCGTCTGGGCGGGGCAAGTGGTGATCGAACGGTTACTTGTTGATCCAGTGCCAAATCCTGTGGCCGACATAAGCGCCCCAGCCACCAACGATGGCGCCGATGGCCAGACCCGTGCCGCCTCCGGCCAGAGCGCCGATTCCCATCGAGGTACCAGCGATCCCCGCCATGAAAATGATTTCACTCTTGGAAATATGTCGACGACGGCGGGGTTGGGAGTCTCGTTGACTTGAACAGCTTTAGCCCTAGTGCGGGCCATCCTGTCGGTGCTCCAGCTTGGGGTCTTGAGCCGCCGGAATGGGCGGGTTCACTGACGCGGCGGTTGCAGGAGGAGCGGGTGCGGCTGCTTGCTGCGGGGACCGGTACTTGGGTTCGCTCACGTAACCTTGCACAGAGTCATTGTCAATGTGGTTGATGACCAATTCCAGCGGCAGAGTGTAGCCTTGCGGATAAAACGCCATCGACTCATAAAGATTGACGTGCTTGCGGGTGATCTCCCGATCGTCGACAAGCATCTGCAAATCACAGGACTCGTGTTTGGGGTCGGCCTTGCGCAGGGCAATGCTTATTGGGCCGGCGTGGTGATAGGTCTTGGATTTTTCGAAGCTAAACTCGTAGTAATTCCGCTCACCTTTCTTCTCCAGGGTCACCAACTCAGCGTGGTTGCGAGCAATGTCGCTGCCCAATTCAGTCCGCGCTGATTGGAGATTCCCTTCCAACTCCGATTTAGCCTGATCTAAATTGGCTTGGGTTTCAGCAATCTGTTTTTGACTGTTCGCCAACTCCCTCTGCTGATCACCAAGCTGCTCTTGGACCTGTTTCCAGCGCGGGTCATCGGCAGGCGCGGGGCGGGCTACTGCTTGATTCGTAATACGCGGGCGCACTGCCCTGGTTCGGGGCGGGAATTGCTCATTCTTCATGGCTTCGGTTTGGGCGCGTGCGGCTTCTTCCTGCGCCAAGGCAACGTTTAAAGCGTTGACTTTGGCGGTTAAGGCATTCTCTTGACTCTTCGCTTGGGCGAGCGAGGTTTGTAACTCCGCGCGTTGTGAGGCCAACTGCTGGGCGGCGTCATGTTGCAGCCATCCATAACCCGCAGTGATACCTGCCATGACCACAAACAACACCACCGCGAGCTTCAGTCCCATCGTAGAAGGTTCATGGAATTCTTCCACGTGCGTGGATCCCGGATTCCGGTCAGGATCTGGCGGCTTACCTGACGGTATCTGGTGTTCATTCATAGGCCCCTCCTGTTCATGATTTGCGTTGCAGACAAAGGCAGAATCTAAGAAGGCAGGTAGAGGGCCATCCACGCAAAATCATAAGTGCTTGAGTTGGAATGAATTAGATGACAAGGCGTGATTGAGGAATGTTGCCGGTACGGACAAAATTTCCTGCGCCGAGAAAATTCTTCAAGGTAAGGAGGCGTGAGGGGCGCGCAAGGGTTTCGCCGACAGTCGGAGGGAAAACCCGTAAACGGATTTATCTCGGCACCTTGACTATCGCCCCGCCTCCGCCCACATGACCGACGTAATCAGGTGCGTTCACTTGAACATGGAAGCCATCGGGATCGTAGAACTTGAACGACTCCTTCGAATTGCCACCGTCGAACTTCAAATTTAGTTTCCTCAATCTCGCGCGTACCTCGTCGGCGTTGAAGTCCGCAATTCCGAAGTCATAGTGATCGACCGTGGCAATTGGACTATCGCCCTGCTCAATGCCAAAGAAGCTGTTTCCGACACCCAGGATGTGGGTGTTTGCCGATTGTTGCCTGAGCGGCATCGCGAAGAACTCCTGATAGAACTTTGATGTGCGATGAAGGTCCGGCACCTTTACAGTAACGTGGTTTATGCTGACAGCTTGGAAGCCTCTCTCGGCCGGCGCCGATGACGAGCCTGCGACCAACGCTGCGAGGGAAACGGCGAGTTGGCGACGGGTCAGTTTGCCGCTCTCGAAATTGCTCAACATCATTTCTATTTCTATGGTTCTTATCATAGGGTCCTTTCACATGGTCTTCTGCCCAACTCCTCAACTCTTGGTTCATTGCAATGAACAATCGTTTCAAAACCTGCACCCGGCAGGGAGACACTTGCCCTCCATCGCGCCGGAGGCCAAATTAAATCACCACTCACCCTCCAGGGCAAGTGGGCGGGCTCAGATGGACGCTTTCTGAAACAAGGCAGGAGCTGGGCAGGCCTAACCCAAATAGCTCCCGTACCAAAATTTCTTGCTCAAAAGGACTCGGAACGTTGCACTATAGGGTCGTGAATAGCGAGCGCTTGGATAGAATAATGGAATACAGGAGGACTCTATGAAGCGTCGATCCTTTTTGCAGTTAGCGAGCCTCGGAGGGGCCGCGGGGTTAGCAGGCGCAGCGCCGCTAGCGACGGCCGCCCCGCCGCCGCTGAAGATCACCCGCGTGCGCTTTTATCTGAACCCCCTTTCGCCCGTGCTGTTCAATCAGAGCTCCCACATCGTGACCATTGAAACCAATCAGGGCATTACCGGCGTAGGCGAAGGCGGGAGCAAAGACACCATCGAGCAATGTGCTGCCATGATCATTGGCGAAGATCCTTCGCGCATTGACCACCTTTGGCAGATGATGTTTCGCGGCTACTTCTACCCGGCGGGCCGGGAAAAGCTTGATGCTCTGGGCGCCCTCGACTTGGCGCTTTGGGACATCAAAGGGAAGGCCGTGGGTGTACCGGTGTGCGACTTGCTGGGAGGTGTTTCCCGGGACCACCTCGAGTGCTATTCCACGGGATTCCCCTCCCATGGCAGCCTGAAAGAATCGGCGCGCGCCTGCATCGAGGCTGGCTTCCGCGCTTATCGCCACGCAACCGCCGATCCGCCGCGGGGGGAACCGTTCAATTCGCACATTATGGTTGATAAGACCTACCAGGACTGCGTCGAGATTCGTGAGGGCGTAGGGAAAGACGGGGATTGGGCGCTGGATTACCACACCCGGCTGGATTTCCCCGACGCGGTGCGCCTAAGCACCTTGATCGAGCCGCTGGAGCCTTACTTCGCCGAGGACCTGATCCGTTCTGAAAACCCCGGCGTCTATCGCGAATTGCGCCAGCACGTGAAAATCCCGATTGCGGTGGGGGAACAATTCGGGAGTAAGTGGGACGTGAACCACCTCATCGAACAACAGCTCATCGACTACGCGCGCGTGACCCTCCCCAACGTCGGCGGCATCACCGAATACATGAAAATCCAGGCACTCTGCGAGACCCATTATGTGGGCCTTATCCCGCATTTCACCGGACCCGTCTCCGAAGCAGCCCTGGCGCATGCGTGCGCGGTTTTCTCCGGGCCGGTGCTTTTGGAAATGACGCGGAATGGCCCTGGCAACATTCCGCACTTGCCGGAAAGCTACGACTTCCGCAATGGTAAAGTTTGGCCAAATCGCCGCCCCGGCCTGGGCGTCACCCTCGACACGAAGCCGCTGCAACTGGTGGCGGAAATCACGGAACGCAAGCGGTCGAATCCCATGTTCCAACGGCCTGATGGGTCGATTACGAATTGGTGAGAAGAACGCGGACCGCGGCTGTCATCCCGGCATCATCATGCCGGGTCAAAAGAGTCGCAGGTTTTATGGAGCAGTTCCGGGCCCTGCAATCTATGCTGCCGGCCCCGGGTTCACACTGAATTGCTTGACCACCGATTCGCGTCCCATAACGCGCCATTCGCGGCGTCGCTACCCGCTCACATTTTGTGCGCCTTAAGAGCCATGGAGATCCAGGCCGAACCATAAAAAACCAGGTCAATCCCCACGAAAAGACCAACCGCATAAAGCCCCGAGATCGGCCATTGGGCCAGGAGCAGAATACCCAGAAGCGAGGCGATGGCTCCGTTCGCGACTTGCCAACCATAGCCCGGAAGATGTGTCCACAACGCGGAAATCAATAGATACAGCCCGCCGATCATAAAGAACATCGACATCACCAAGGTTGCAACTTCGGCGCTGATCGACGGGTGCGTCACGAACATTACGCCGACTGCTCCGAAGACAAGTGCGATCAGCAGGTGCAGGAAGAACCCTGCCCATTTCCCCACCATGAACGCATTGACAAACTCAACGATGCCCGCAAATACCAACACCCATCCAAAGAACATCATCGAGACCACCGTGCTGCTGAGGGCCCGAACAATGGCGGCGATGCCCAGCACTATCAACACGATACCAAGCGCCACAAACCATCCCCAGTGATGGATCATCTCCGGGGTAATTTTAATGACCAACACATCACTCAGATTCGGCATTGTTAGATCTCCTTTCGAGAAATCTTAGTTCCCGCAGCTTCTTGACGATGATGAGCTGCTTCATCAACAGGGCTGCGATCACCTTTATCTCGATCTGCGCTTTCGCGGTTTCACCACGTGCCTTCGCCATCTCCAGTTTCGCCTCAGCGATCCTGATCCGGGACTCAAGCTTGTCGTAGCTTAGCTCTTTGGCTATGCTCACAACGGCGCTCATACGGTTCTTCTCGATACTCCCTTTGCTTTCGTGCGCGATTTTTTTGAAACCGCATCCTGTTGTCATGCAATGCGAAGGCCACACGTAAGCTCTTGAAAACATTTGGCATAAACGGATGAGAAGATCACAAACCCTTCGCGAATTCGCGAACTTCGTGAAAACAAATCCGCGACAATCAATGTCAACACAGTTCGGCAGCTAGATGAGGCGCCGTTCCGCAATTCCAAAGCGGCGTGGCGCGCGACAATTCGCCGCTCGAGCTTTTGCGGGAGGGCGGCGCTCAGTTGATTGAGGTGAGCTCGGCGTGCACCGCAGACCGCAGGGAGGAACGCGGGCCGCACGGCACGGACAGGATACGTCCGTACTTCGCTTGCTGAGGCAAACACCGCGCCTGCTTCGCCACTATTCGAAAACGGAGGCTGGCATAACTCCAACTGTAGATATAGAAGGGAGGAACTCCATATAAGGAAGGATGTCGCGTTCGATATCGATGCCGGGTGCTATCTCGATTAACTCGATCCCGTTTGCTTGCAGGCGGAAGACAGCGCGTTCAGTAACGTAAAGGACTTCCTGTCCCTGTTTCCGGGCGTAATCCGCAGCAAAAGTGATGCGTTCGACTCGCCTCACGAACTTGTGCACTTTTCCGGGTTGGAGGACGGTCAAGCGGCCTTCGGACCACGATACTTTCGCGCCCTGCGCGTCGAACGTCCCGCAGAAGACCACCTTCTTGGCATTTTGGGCAATCTCGATGAACCCGCCGGGGCCGATCAGGTTGCCCCCCAGGTGCGATACGTTGACGTTGCCGGAGGAGTCAGCCTCGCCCATGCCCAGGAAGGCGATGTCGATTCCGCCTCCGCTGTAGTAATCGAACTGGTCGATGGAAGGCACGATGGCGTCAGGGTTTCGCGCCGCGCCAAACAACGCTTCGTCGAGCATCTGCCCGTTGTGAACGCCCTGCTCGACGCTCATCCACAGGCCGTCCGACGAGCCTTGTTCGGCAATGACGCCGAAAATACCACCGGGGATGCCAAACCCGAAATTCAGCGAGGCGCCGTTCCGCAATTCTAAAGCGGCACGGCGCGCGATAATTCGCCGCTCGAGCTTTTGAGGAAGGGCGGCGGTCAGTTGACCGAGGTAAGCTCGGCGTGCGCCGCAGACCGTGGGGTCGTAACCGAGACCGTAAAACAGTTGCTGGCCGGAATCCTGGACGACCGCATCGATCATGATACCCGGCACCCGCACGCTGCGTGCCTGCAAAGTTCCGGCTTCGACAACCTGCCGCACCTGGGCAAGAACCGTCCCGCCACTATTGTGGGCAGCCAGTGCGATGGTGTGGATGTCCAGGTCAATGGCTTCTTCTTCCGGGCTTAGATTGCCGCGTGTATCAGCATAAGTGCCGCGAATGATGCCCACATCCACTTTGAAGGGTTTGTAGCGCAACACTTCTTTGCCATCGATGTGCATCAGCTCGACCAGTTCTTCCCGGCTGCGCTGGTTGCACCGTCCGCCATCCTGGCGAGGATCGGCAAAGGTCCCCAATCCCGAGTGGGTGAACAAGCCGGGGCGGCCGGCGCCGATCTCGCGCAACAATTGCTGCACGACGCCCCCCGGGAAGCAATAGGCTTCCACCTTCTCGTCGCGAACGAGCTGCTGCATTTTGGGCGACCAGGTGAAGTGCGCCGCGATGATCTTTCGCACCATCCCTTCGTGAGCCAGGCGATTCGTCCCCAGCGCCCCTCGATCACCGAGCCCCAGAGAATGCACCAAGGTCAGGTCACGCGGATGTCCGGTTTCGAGAAATCGTCGCTCCAGGGCAGCCAGAATGGCTTCGGCAGAGGTCATCCCCGCCCCGTTGCCGCTTATCGCGACGGTGTCACCGTCCTTAACTAATATCGCCGCGCTCGGAGCATCCATAAATTGCGTCGTGCTCATGCTGAATTCCTTTCGTTGACCCGGTTGCGGCTCACCTATCGATTCCGAAAGATGGGTTTGCGCTTTTCCCTAAAGGCCCGCACACCTTCTTTACAGTCTTCGGTCCCTGCGGCTTGTTCCACCGCACAGGCATGCTGATGACGCAGGTCTTGATGCAGGGTTTTGAGGATTCCTTTGGTCAAAGCCATCGCCGCAGGGCCATTCGCGCAAAGTCTTTCCAACCAGCCGCCGAGTTGTTTCTCCATATCCGCCGCATCCTCCGCCAGTGCTGTGATCAATCCCCAGTTCAGGGCTTGCTCGGCGGTAATGGGAGCACCTAGGAGGGTCATGTGCCGCGCCCGCGCCACTCCCACGATCTCCGCCAAGCGGCGGACGCCCATCCAACCGGCAATCATTCCCAGAGTCACTTCCGGTGTGCCCAACTTCGCAGAGCGAACCGCAATGCGAAGATCAGCCGCCAGGGCCAATTCCAGCCCGCCACCTAACGCATGACCAGAAAGCGCTGCGATGACCGGTTGCGGCAAGGCCGCCAGACGATCAAAGACCTCGATGCCGCGCAGAACCCAGTCTTGCCCCATGTCGCGCGGCGCGAGCGCGCTCCAAGCCTCAATATCGCCACCTGTGCAGAAAAACCGTCCTCGACCGCGGATGACGACCGCCCTTAGGCTTCGCTCGGATGCAATTTCCCCCACGATGGAAGCCAATTGCTCGAGCATGGACATGTTCAACGCATTCCCCTTGTCCGGCCGATTGAGCGTGACCTCGGCCCATGCCACACCGTTCAGTTCACTTCGGGAAAAGAGAATTTCAGGTTCCACCGGCTAACTCCTTCAATGTAAAGTCCCTAGTGCGGCGCGTTGAACTGCTTCACCACCGACGGGCGCCCCAGGACGATAAACGTCAGGATGCCCAGCGCCGTGCCGTAAGGAAATTCCAGGCAGCCGAGAGCGGCGATGACCATACAGAAGGTTCGCGACTTCCGTCGTTTGATGGAGTGCGCAGCCCAGAACCTGAGGAATGCCACCCCCGCAGCGAAGAGGAAAAGCACAAACCCCACGCCGGCGAAGATCAATCCCACAAAGGCAGGCGGCGCCTCGCCGGAGCTTCCCGTTGAAGCCGGCGCGTGGGAAAGAGCTATGCTCATGACGATGCCGATAAATACGTACAGCAGACCGAACAGAGAGAGAAAAGCGGCAACGCCCGCCGAAATCATGTAGCCCAACGACAAAAGCTTAAGGTGTTCTTCGTCAATGATGGATTGGCGATCAATTTCTTCAGGCATTAACCACCTCCGACTGCGACATGCGTCGCATGAACTTCCTTTCGAGATTCCTCAGACTGTCAACTTCGGGCTGACCTCAACTCTTGCCTTTGGCGTTTTGACCTTTGCCTTTTGACGTTGCTTCTCAGGTTTCCGGCAAGCAAATCCCGGCGGTGCAATCTGCCAACCGTCATGGTGCAGCGTACCAAGCAAGGTTCGCCAAAACAAGGACATTTCCCTGAGTCGCACTCGTGCTGGAGACCCAGTGTCAGGTAAGGCGTCTTGAACGAACCCTAAAGACCGGCGCCACTTCGCCCTCCATTCTCGCGTAATCTGCGTATCTCGGCCAAAAAGTCGCTTGCATCATTGTCAATTACCGTGTGTTTGGTGCATTTTCGTGTAAAGAGCCCTGTTTTTAGCTAGACATTTTGTCCAGTCGCCTTTGTTTTCATATACATATCCGGTTCGATCTTCATTTTTAAAATCTCCAAGGGTCAGCGCCTCGTTTCGGATCTTGATCAGCCTTTTGGCAAGCCGCGACAATTGGAGAAAGTTGGAATCTTTCCCTCATCTCGAGCTTACAGCCCAATTCACAGCGAGTTCCTGGCGTCCTGAGCCAGAAGTTCGCTGATAAAACCTTTTGCCTTTCGGGTGACCGTTCCGCAGCCCCGCCAGGGGCGATATCACGTAGCCCATGGCGTAAGCCATGGGATTCAGGCCCTCTCCCCCCTTCGTCCCCCTCTCCCGCCTGGGCGGGAGAGGGGGGGAGGGGGTAAAGGTGGGCGCTCTGACCCACGGCTTGCGCCGTGGGCTACATTATGTCGCCCGCCTTGCGGGCTGATTTCGTCAACGAACTTCTGACTCAGGACACTGGCTCCCGGTCTCCAATCGATAGCCCCGAATGCTGAATCCAGGTTTCTGATTCCTAACTTCTAGCTCCGGACTTCTGGCAGGGCGGGTGTTTTCACCCCGCAGAGAGTTCTCCATGTACTACTCTAGCAATATCACATCAAAACCCTAGGCATGCCGGGACAAAGTGACCGTTTGCAGGTGAAATATTTGAGGTTTGACGTCTGAATTTTCGGCCCGTAGGCCAGCCCTGTACAAAACTTTCCGCGCGCCCCCAGGCCGTAAGCCCGGGCAGAGTGTGGACCGCAGCCGCAGACGCAGTCAAAAAAACATACAATCTCGTCTGTCGGTAATGGTGCAGTTTGAATCTTGGCCGAGTTTCTCAGTTTGAATCCCAACCGGCCGATTGGTAAACGCCAGGCGACAAGGACGAACTATCCTTCCCTTGAATCGCACTGGTGCTGGAGACTCAGTGTCAGGTAAGGCGACTAAACGTCAAGTGACCAGGGCGAACTTCTTTCCCGCCACTGTCGTGGAAGGGCGTTTGAACGAAGCCGCTGGGCGGCGGACGCTTCGCGTGCTTTCAATTAATGGGCATCGTCTACTCGAAGCCCGCGTGTTGCCGGAAGCTGAGGCTCGGGATCCGAGCGCTGCGCCATCCAACACGTCCGACATCGGGACTGTTGCAGTACCGCCAGTCTTGCGGTAGGATAACGGCTGTAAGTGGAAAACGTGCCTAGAAAAAGATGAATCTCAATGACCCCATCGCCCTGCAAGCCCTCTACTTTTCAACAACTTCCAGACCAAGCTCGATTCAAAACCCATAGCCCACAGCGTAAGTGACGCGGCCTCGTTCAAACGGCTTTATCGAAAGCGCGCCATTGTCACCCTCCCGCCGACCGACCGATTTCTCGTCGGCGCGCTTCCGATAAAGCACTAGCGTTTCTCAGGCACAATCTGCCAGAGTTGGTCGGAAAGGGCTATTCTCCCTTGTTTTCATGGATGCTAGCGATTCCGCAACTGCGTATGTGCGGAACGGAATTGCATCGGGGACGCACGTGAGAAACGGGGGAGCCAACGGCCACGGGCGACCTTAGGGGAGGGCTTCGCCTTGGCGTGGCGGGCTACGGTTGAGATGCGAGCGTTTGAGCCATTAGCGCTCGCCGCTCCCCGGACCGGGCCTGCACGTCAACGCGGATGAGCTCAGCCTGCTGCGGCGTGAACACTAGGCGGGCCGTCCTGAGAATCAGGGGCGCGGCAAGATTGTGGCGCCAGAGCCAGCACCAGCGAGGGAAAAGGGGCTTTGTCTCCTACAACAGAGAAAGCTTTGGTTCTTGCTTGAATACGAACTCGCGACCAGCTTCGGCAGCGAAATGACCGTGGCGCATAGCTTCCGTTAGTTCGTAAGGAGCAGACCAGTTCATTACACGGCGAGGTGCAGAAGTTGATTCTGCGCCTCGCCGCATGAGCCGGTTAATTCAGAGCTCCCACATCAACTTCGTCTCGCACAGCTTCTTGCCTTGAGTTTCAGTTATCGAGCGCGTAACATCAACTTTGTGTCCTCGAGCTTCTTGCTTCCCTTCAGGGTTTTCTTGGCGACGGGATTCTTTACTTTTTTCTCAGCCATGGTTTGATCCTCTTCTTCGCTGGATTGTAGTGCTCCCCGCTCGGCGCGAGGGTCGTACGAACGGATTTACTCGGAGAAACGACTACATGCCGATATGTATAGCACACAGGCTGCCATTCAGTGGATTCTGCTACTTGTCACAAACCCCGACTGCATTCTGCAGAATAAGGTCACCGGAAGCCTTCGTAGCGGGCTTCATTCACGATTGCTGGGATGGGCGAGGGGCAAATTTCACCCTTCAGGTTAAATATTCCCCCGCCACCTCGTCTGATTTTACTGAGGGCGAGCAAGATAAGAGGTGTTTGAGGTGGGGTGCCACGCAGTAAAGCCATCTTTAGTGTCATCGGGTGACGTAAGCCAAGCCTCACGGTACGCACGACACTGTGCTACTGTCATTACCGTCGCTGTCGGTCAGTAGTGACTTGGGGCCGATTCGTCTGTTTCCTTCAGCGACGCTTGGCCTGTGAAGATCAGCGAACTGACGAGGGTCAACGCCACAGCTCCAATCCGCCTCAGTCGGCGGTTGTGTTTTTCCACGCTTAGGGGTTAGGACCTAGGGGACGATGTTGGAAGTTCCCATCAATCCGGGTCCTGACTTCTAACTCCTGACTCCCGCTCTTAGCTGCATGTGGGACTTTCAAACCAGGAAGCTGATAACCGAGGGCACAACTGTCCAGGGAACGGTCATTGCGTACGTGGTCTATCATATCCACGGTCGCCACGCCCGCACGGAGTATCGGCCCAAGGTGCGGTATCGCTTGCCGAGTGGGGAGCAGCGAGTCTTCGTTTCCAGCGACAGCAACAGTAACCCTCAGTACCATCCGGGTGAGGCCGTGGAAGTTCTTTATAATCCCGCGGATCCCGATAGTGCGGAAATCAAACTAGAAATGACCCCGCGTGTTGAATGTTTGGCGAGGTCCGTGGTCGGCCGCCCCCCATATTCTGCAACAGTCGCAGGCCGGTCGAAGTCTTTCCGCGCGTTCGCCCCTTGCCGCGGCGCAGGCTGTGGCATACTATAAGGACGTGTTTCCACGCTCAAGTTGTGCGTCCACAAACTCGTGCCAAGGCCGTCAGCAGGAGGCTGGCCAGCCACCCGCATGAAGGCGATTGACCCGCACCATAAAGACGCGCTACCCGCCGACACGATCAAGCGCATCCGCGCCCTCCTCGATCGGGTGGGCTTTCACAGATCCGCCGTGCGGAGTAGCTGGATGCGCCCTTGGCACGATTGCTTTTCCTGCAATATCCACTTTCGCAACTGCCCGATCGTCTGGGGGAACGGGAAAGGGCTGACGAGGCAACTCGCCCTGGCCAGCGCCCTGGCTGAGTTTATAGAACGGCTCCAGGGGTTTGCGGATCGTTTCTTCGGGCAGGCCGGGCAGATCTATCAGTTCGCGCCCATTGTCCCGACAAGGGTTCGCACGGTCGCCGAGATCACGCGAGACGCGCCGGGATTACTGAGTGCCGAACCCGCGTTTTCCGCGCACCCCGATGCCCCGCTCGCGTGCGTGCCGTTCGTGGACGTCTTCCGTCGATGCCTGGTGGACCTGCCCTATAATGCCCTGCTGACCACGTCGGGAAGCAGTGGTCTGTGCGCGGGGAACACGCCAGCTGAGGCCATCTGCCACGGCTTGTGCGAGGTCTTTGAGCGTGATGCCATCCGGGCGGTTCACACGGGAGAGTTGCCTGGACTGCCGACGCTTCCGATCAATGCCATCGAGATCCGCGACCGCCGCATTCGCCGGCTAGTGCGCAGCATAAAGGAGGCGGGCATCACCATCATCGTGAAGGATGCCACGCGGGGTGGCCTCCTTCCCGTGCTCGCGGTTGGGCTCATCAATCGGCGATCCAGAACCTGCAGCGTGGCGTTTGGGTCAGACCCCGTAGCCGAAATCGCGCTGAGCCGATGCCTTACGGAGGCCTATCAGGGTATTAAACGCTTAGCCGCCCCGCTTCCCTCCCACGATGCCCATCCCCCCCTGGATGTATTCAACAACTGTGACATACTGCTCGACAAGCTCCTCGACAACAGCGGGCAGGCACGTGCTTGCGAGGCCTTTGTGGCGCCCGCATCCAACCAGGAGTTGCTCACCTTCCTGCTGGCGCGCGCCACCGCCCTCGGCCGCCGCGTGTACGTGCGCGACGTATCGCTCCTCGGTTTCCCCTCCTACTATGTCTTCATCGAGCATCTGTCAGATCTTTCTCCCTTCGTCGTCGAGTCGGTGAACACCCCCGCCGGTATGATCGAGGAGGTCCAGAAAACCATCCTGGGTCTCGCCACCGCGTCTCCCGAACAGGTCGCCACTACGTCACTCGCTTTGTTCGCGCAGCTCACGGGAGTCGACCCTGAACTGGAGAAAGATTTCGTCCGGCTTTGGCTGCGGGCGCCCATCCTGCACTGGATGGGCATGCGTCCCTTGCTGGCGTTCATGCTGATCGCCTCAGGGCAATATGAGAAAGCCCAAGTCGTACTTTCCTGGAGATTTCCCTTGCGGTATGAACCGGGGGTTGTTTTTCCGACCCCGAGGCTGGCGGCAAAATTCCGCGCTCTGCTCGGCGACTTCTGCGACTTGCGACGACGGCAGGTGCCGGACGGGGTCATCGCGGACCAACTTCAGGCCAAGTACAGAGGCTCGCGCTTCGGGCGCGGCGTGCGAGCCCTGATGGCGGGGGATTTCCATGGGTTCATCACGGGCGAGGAAGCGAGGGCTGGAAACACCTTTGGCCGCCTCCCCATCCCACATTGTATGAACCTGGATCAGTGTGCGGGATGCCCCCAGAGCGGGGGTTGCTTCCTCGACGGCTGGAGAAAAGTCGCCCTGAACTTCCGCCGTGTCGCGAGGGGGAGGGCGCCCGACTCGCTGCTGAACTTGCTTACTCCGCCTCGCGGCCCAGTTATCCCCCTACGGTCAGCTGCTTGTCGTTGAGGGACACTTCCTCCGGGGCGTTCGCCTCAAAGCGGCGCCAAGTCTCCTGCCGCCCACAAAGAATCCGGAAGTGGTACACGGCGGCGGTGCGAACTGCGCCACCGCCGCAGACGCCGAAAAACCTTCCGCATGTCAGGGGGAATACCAGAAATCTCGTTGGTCATCGTCTGCCCTCCTCGCCCTGTGGGGCGCAGGACAGACGTTACCAACTTCCGTCAGCTCAAGCACGCAGCCTTGCCGAAAGGACACGGTTTCTGGGATCCGGAATGAAAAGTCAGCTTCACCTCCACTGGGTGCCACAAGGTCGTATAACGGCCATACCGGAGATTGGCCAATCTGCCCCACCACCTGATTTCAAACTGTACCACTACGCGATTACGAAGGAAGCAACCACAAACCGCAAGGCTGTTGTAGAATATGAGGTCCCTTCCTGGTCAGGTTTGCGTCCGACATCCGCGCCTACCCCCGTTTTTTTTCGGCCAACCAAAGCGGATCGACGAGCTGAGTCAGGCATACGGGCCGATACGCCCGGTTGGATGTGTGTGGCTTGGGCGGCGCGGGCAAGGCTTGGGAAGGCATTGCGTAGAACCGAACCCAGATGCTGAATGATTTTCGCCAACTTTTACGCCAAAACCGCAATTATCGCTACACCTGGATCGGCCAAGTGATTAGCGAGATCGGCGATCACTTCAACAACATTGCCGTCTTCAGTCTGGCGATGGAGACGACGCATTCCGGGCTGGTGGTGAGCGGCGTGATGTTGTCGCGGGCCATACCCGCGGTCATGGCGGGGCCGGTGGCCGGTGTGATCCTCGACCGCTTTGACCGCAAGCGCATTATGCTGGCGAGCGACTTGATCCGCGCGGTGGTGGCCCTGGCGTTTGTGCTGACCGTCCACCACCATCAGACCTCGCTGCTTTATGGACTGAGCGGGCTGCTCATGTTTGCCTCGCCGTTCTTCACCAGCGGCCGCACTTCCATCCTGCCGTCCATCACCAGCCGGGAGGAATTGCACACCGCCAACTCGCTGACCCAGACCACGCAATGGACCACGCTGACGGTGGGCACCATGGTGGCGGGCTTGAGCGCGGCGAGCCTGGGATACCAGTGGGCCTTCGTTTTGAACTCCCTCTCCTTCTTCGGATCGGCGGCCTGCATCTGGCAATTGCGCGGTGAGGGCAGCTTTCGGGCGAAGCGCGAAGCGCTGGCGGAAGACCAGGTGGTGCGGCCGTGGCACGAGTACAAGGAAGGCCTGCGCTACATGCTCTCGTCGCCGCTGATCCTGGGAATTGGCCTGATCGGTGTGGGCTGGGCCACAGGCGGAGGCGCTGCTCAAATCCTCTTCACCTTGTTTGGCGAGCAGGTTTTCAACCGTGGCCCCGCGGGAATCGGCTTCGTGTGGAGCGCCGCGGGCGTGGGCTTGCTGGTGGGCGGGGCGGTGGGCCACGCGATTGGCCGGCGAATCAGTTTCCGCGATTACAAGCGCGCCATAGCCATCTGCTATGTTATCCACGGCGGGGCCTACGTGCTCTTCAGCCAGATGCAGAGTTTCGCGGCAGCGCTGTTTTTTATCGCCCTCTCCCGCGCCGGCGTGGCGGTCAGCTCGGTGCTGAATGTCTCGCAATTGCTGCACCGGGTTCCGGATGAATTCCGGGGCAGAGTTTTTGCGACGGTGGAATCGCTGACGTGGTCAACCATGATGGTTTCCATGACCGCGGCGGGCATCGCTTCTCAGTATCATGGGCCGCGGACCATCGGATTTGTGGCGGGCATCCTCAGCTCGAGCACCGCAATTTTTTGGGGCATGGCGGATTGGAAGGGCAAACTTCCCGAGCCTGAGCCCCTGACCATCGAACCCGAGGAAGTGGAGATCCACGGGGAGCCGACAGTATAGGAGTGAAGTGGTTAGTGGTTAGTGGTTAGTGAATAGCTATAAAATATTATATACCTTTTACGAAAACTATTTACCAACCACTATCGGCTAACCGCCGGGAACTTCCTCCAAAAGGAGAGAAAGATGGGTGAGATAAAGCCGCTTGCAGTGGTGACCGGCGCCTCCAGCGGCATTGGCGCCACCTTCGCGCGGGCGCTGGCGGCGCGCGGCTACGATCTGGCGCTGGTGGCACGCCGGCAGGATCGCCTGCGGCAAATCGCCGATGAACTCGCCAATCACTTCCACGTGAACTGCACATCGCTGGGCGCGGACCTGACCCGGGATGCGGACCTGCGCAGCATGGAGCAATTCCTTGCGGCCGAAGCCAATCTCCAGTTGCTCGTGAACAACGCCGGGTTCGGCACTCTGGGGCGGTTTTGCGAAGCGCCCGTGGAGAGCCAGGACGCCATGCATCGCCTGCACGTGCTGGCCACCATGCGCCTGACGCACGCGGCGTTGCGCAACCTGACTGCGCGCAACCAGGGCGCCATCATCAACGTCTCGTCCGTCGCTGCCTTTGCGCCACGCCCCGGCAGCACCAGCTATTACGCCACCAAAGCCTGGATCAACTGCTTCACCGAAGGTCTCTATCTGGAACTGAAAAGCGCCGGATCGCAGGTGCGCGTGCAAGCGCTCTGCCCGGGATTCACGATGACGGAATTCCACGACGTGTTGGGGATCGACCGGAAATTCATCTCGAGCGCCTGGTGGATGCGCGCCGAGGACGTGGTGGAGGCCTCGCTCGAAGGTCTGGAAAAGGGACAACTCTTTGTGGTGCCAGGACTGCGTTACAAGCTGCTCGTATTGCTTATGCGCCTAATGCCGCGGGGAGTGCTGCACTTTGCGCTTTTGAAAGGGCCGGCCAGCCTGCGGCGCGAGCGGCGCCCTTACGCCCCTAAGTAGGTCTTCAGTTTTCAGTAACCTCTCCCCCAAAGAAGTCTGGGTGAAAACCTTCCACGCCGCGCTGTAGCAGCGATCTCAGATCGCGATAGGCATAAACAGTCGGTGGACGCCCTCCATCCCCCGACGGCTTGAAAGAACACGCCGATTAGAGTAAATCTGGAGACGGCCTCTGAATCCTGAATTGCAGGGAGATCGCCGTGAGGAGTCTCTGGCAGAACCCTCGGTACAGCATCCGCGTCCTGGGCAAGAATCCCGGGTTCACGGTGGTCGCAGTGCTCTCGCTCGCTCTGGGAATCGGCGCGAATACCGCCATCTTCTCCCTGCTCGATGCTTTGCTCCTTCGTGACCTCGCTGTCTGGCAGCCGGAACGCCTTGTGGAGCTTTCCGTGCTCCGCCGGGGCGACAAGATCATGTTTTCCTTTCCGATGTTCAGGGAAATCGAGCGAGGTCAAAAAGTTTTTTCCGGCTTAATCGGTTGGAGCTTCGGCGAGATGACCAATGTGGAACTTAACGGCGAGCTCTCGCAGGCCGAAGTGCGCTCGGTCACCGGCAATTACTATTCCGAGTTGGGGGCCACGCCGCTCCTGGGAAAACTGATCACGCCGGATGATATGAGTCTGGGCAGGAGCGGAGCGTCTCCGGTGGCGGTGCTGAGCTACGAGTTCTGGCAGCGCCGCTTCGGCGGGGCTTCGGACGTTGTCGGCAAAGGGATTACGATCGATGGCCAGCCGTTCACCATCATCGGTGTCACGCGGAGATGGTTTACCGGCATGACGACCGGGGAGGTGCCGGACCTGACGATTCCCATGAAGAGTACCGATGACCGGTCGCGGTTGTGGGTATTTATTACCGGCAGACTGAAAGACGGCGCCACCGTGGCGCAGGCTCGAGCGCAACTCCTCTCGTTCTGGCCTGAAGTGCTGCGGGCGACAGCTTCGACCGAGACTCCCGGACTGCGACGGCAGTCGTTCTTCGCAATGGGTTTGGATGTGGCGTCAGCGGCCACGGGCATTAACGCCGCGCTGCGGGCTCGCTTTACGCGGCCACTCTACGTGCTTATGGACATTGTGGGGTTGATCCTCCTGCTCGCCTGCGTGAACCTGGCGAGCCTGATGCTGGCGCGCTCGGCCGCACGCAGTCATGAAATGGGCGTGCGTGTGGCCCTGGGAGCAACCCGCTGGACGCTCGCCCGCCAGGTATTGAGCGAGAGCCTCCTGCTTTCCGCCTCGGGAGCGCTGCTGGGGCTTGCCTTCGCGTACTGGGGCAGCCGCTTGCTCGTCAGTCTCATGACGGAGGGATACCTCACGCCGGTCGTGTTCGACCTGCGCCCCGATTGGCGCGTGCTTTCTCTCACCGCCGGTGTGGCCATCCTGACGGGAATTCTCTTCGGCCTCGCCCCGGCGTGGCGTTGCTCGCGCGAAGACCCGGCTTTGGTACTCCAGCAGAACACGCGCAGCCTGGCGGGAACAACCGGGAAGTTGGGCAAAGCGCTTATCCTCACACAGATTGCCCTTTCCTTAGTGATGCTGCTCGGCGCCGGACTCTTGGCGCGAAGCTTCCAGAGGTTGTGTTCCATAGATCTCGGCCTCAAAGAGAGCGTGCTTGAAGTGGGCCTTAATCCCCGGCCGGGCGGCTACCGGGACCTCGACATGAACAGCTACCACCGGCAACTCATCGAGCGGATCTCCAGCCTGCCGGGCGTTGGCTCAGTTGGCTTCTCGGACGTTTCCATCGTGGGGGGACACTGGCAGGACACGGTTTCGACGATGTCAGAGGCTTCGAACCCAGGCGCCGGCCTGATGACGAACCAGGCGATGGTCTCACCGGGTCTCTTGCCAACTCTCGGACTCAGCGTGGTTCGTGGCAGGGATTTTGACTGGACCGACGATGAGCACCACCCGCGAGTCGCCATCGTCAGCCGAAGCCTCGCCGTGCGGCTTTTCCCATCCGGCCATGCCCTCGGCCAGCGCATTCGGTTCGGCTTCATGCCCGAATTCCAGGATCTTGAAATCGTCGGCATCGCGAGCAATGCAAGGATTTTCGATCTCCACAATGCAGCAGCCCCGGTTATTTACCTTCCCTCCCCTCAGAATCCTAAATGGACGCAGGGAGGCTACCTCCTTGTGCGCACCGGGGAGGCGCCCGAAGCACTAGCCAGGACCGTGGGAAGTGCGATCGAGTCGCTCGGACACGAATATCCTCTGGGCACTAAAACCATTGCCCAAGAGGTCAGCCAGTCACTTGTGGAAGACCGCGTCATCGCTATGCTCTCCAGCTTTTTCGCGGCTTTGGCGCTCATGCTGGCTTCGGTCGGCCTGTACGGACTGATGTCCTACGCGGTTACTCACCGCACCCGTGAAATCGGCATTCGCGTGGCGCTCGGCGCGCCGCGGGCGACGGTCCTTTGGCTTGTGCTGCGGGAAGCGCTGGCGCTTGGACTGCTGGGAATTGCCCTCGGCATTCCTTGCGCTCTGGCTGCCAGCCAACTCATCGCGAACATGCTTTTCGGGATTTCGACAGGTGACTTGCCGACGATCGCCTTGGTTTCACTGTTGCTGCTCGCCGTGGCCTTGTTTGCCGGTTACCTGCCAGCTCGGCGGGCATCGCGGATCGACCCCATAATCACTCTGCGCACAGAATGAGAACATCTGTCGGTCTGAACGATCAGCAAAGTTCATCCCTCAGACCAGTTTCTGAAGGACGCACTCCAGTATTTGAGGCATTCTCGCGGCCAGCGCGGGTGAAAGCTCAGGTTGCATGCGCGCCGAATCGACACAGACGGCGAGCAGACGGAGGCGGGGTTTCCGGAAGGACGGTGAGGCAATCCAAAGCAACTGTATGACCTGAGTCAGGGAAAGATGGTGCACATGCCACTGTCGATCCTCCAGGCCCCGCAGCTCATCTCCATCCCCAAATACTTCCACCCTTCCCACTTGCGAGGGGTCGAGCAGGGCGTCGATGAGCGTGATCCTGCTCCGCCCCTCAATTTGGCCGGCGCAAGCGAGGAGATCAGTCCCACCCCAGAGCAGCTCCGTGTCCTCAGGCAGCCTTGGGTCACCGGCGAGCCGGTCAATAATGTGCCCTCCGACTCCTTCATCACCCATGAGGCGATTGCCGAGACCAATGACCAAGTGGGATTTCACGATGGTTGTCCTGTGGCGACGGCGGAAGCGGCAGGCAAGCGGATCTTAAAAGTGCTGCCCTTGCCGACCTCACTCTCCACGGAGATACTTCCACGGTGCGAGGTGATGATTCCATAAGCAATGGACAAGCCGAGGCCCGTCCCCTGACCGCTCTCCTTGGTGGTGAAAAAGGGATCGAAGACCTGGTCAATCTTATCTGGGGGCACGCCGCATCCTGTATCCGAAATCAGGACTTCGACGGAATTGTCGGGCGTGCTGTGGCGGGTAGTAATGGTAATGGTGCCCCTCTCTTGCATGGCCTGAACGGCATTGATAAGGATGTTCATGACCACCTGCTCGAGCTCGGATTTGTCGGCCATGACGGGAGGAATTTGCGGGTCGTAGTTCGTGACCACATTGATGTTCAAGAATTGTGCTTGTTTTGAAACCAGAGACAGGGTGTCTTGGAGGATCTCGTTAAGGTCGGCGAGCTCCGTGTTGACCTTGGAATGGCGGGAAAATTCCAGCAGGCCCTTGACGATATCACGGCAGCGTTGGGTCTGCTTGACGACCTCCTCGAGGTTTTCCCGGTTAGGATCATCCTCCTTGACGTCCTCCAGGGTGAGGGCAGTCAGTGCCAGGATGGCGCTCAGGGGATTGTTGATTTCATGGGCAACGCCCGCCGCCAGCATCCCCAACGAAGCCAGCCTTTCCGCCTGGGCGACTCTGGCCTGCATCGCGCCCAGTTCCTCGCTACGCTGCTTGACCTTTTCCTCGAGAGTGCGTCCCCACTCCTCGAGATCGGCGCGCATCTGCCGCAGGCTCTTCAGCATGGTGTTGAAGGAATCGGCCAGAAGGGCGATTTCACCATGCTGGGGACTGGACTGAACCTCCTGATCGAAGCGGCCGGCGGCGATATTTCGGGTGGCGGCCACCATCTTGCTCACGGGCTCCATAATCTTGCCGATCTCGTGATAGGTAATTCCGATAATACAAATGAAGCCGATGGTGGCAATGCCGAAAAAGGAAAGGATGACCCGGTTCCGGGTGGAGGTGTAGGACCTTTCCAGACGCCCCACGCCCAACATCCCGATGATTCGTCCGTCGTAGTTTCGCAGGGGGTCATACGCCGTGACGTACCAGTCCCCGGCCGCCAAAGTCCGGCCGTGGTAGCTGCCGCCCTGGCCGAGAACCGCATCACGAACATCCGCGGCAATCTGCGTGCCCACCTCCCGCTCGCCGCCGCCCGATTTAAGGGTGGTGGAAACACGCAAGTTGTTCTGGAAGACCGTCACCACTCCAATGTCCTGGTGGTCCAAGCGGTCCTCTCCGAATACCAGTGCCCAGATGCGGTCCACCATTCCGAAATTCCGGTTCAGAACAATGCCCCCATAAAGGACGCCCAGAATTTTGTGGTCGGCGCCGGCTACTGGGGCGCCGGCAATCATCACCAGGCCAGAGGGTTCCGCCCTTTGGTCCAGGGGTTTGGCGGGGGGAGATTCCAGGGAAGGGAAGTAGGGTCGGGGGCCGAGAAGAGGGGCCTCGTTGCGGAGAAGTTTAGCGGATAAGGTCTCTGTGGCTGCGGCCACTTTACCGGCAAGGGCGGCCCTGACCACGCTAATCGAGGAGACGTCACCCCCCTCACCACCCGGATCAGAAACCCGCAGGGCTACGTGTCCCTTCTCGTCCGTCAGGGTAAGGAAATCGAAGCCGTTGTCTTTTTGGACCGAATCCAGATAGGCCAGGAGGGGCGCTTCACTCCCTGCGGCAAGGTGTTGCTGAATGACGTTTCCGGAGGCCACGAGCTGAACCGTGCGCCCCACGGTCTCGAGCTTTTGGTCGTAAAACGAGTGGGCCAGGGCCAAGTCATGGTCCACCGCGCGGTGGGCCTGCATCATGATCGTCGAGCTCACGATCCAAGAGCCCACCAGCGAAGTGGCCAAGCCGCCGATTCCCAGAATGACCAGGTAGTCGGAGATCAGCTTTGCTTTGAGAGAGAGCCTCGGGAATGAGAAGTCAAGCCGCATCACGTCTCACTCGTGTCGCGCGTGCATAATGCGATTACCGTAAAGCCGCCCTTCCGGGCGGCACATGCCAGGCTAAAGCCCGGCCCTACGCGGCTCTCTGGAGCAGGTGCACGGAGCATGAGATGCACGGATCGTAAGCCCGCGCCACCATTTCGAGCTTTTTGCGGAGAGCGGGAACATCTTTGTTGGCGCTTTGCTCGACGGTGTAGCGAAAGTGATTTTCAATGCTGGCAGCATTAAAGGCTGTTGGGGTGATAACATCCGCCGCGGTGATTCGACCCTCGTCATCGTAGGTATAACTGTGAACGAGCAGTCCCCGGGGCGCTTCGGTAACCCCCGTGCCCGTGCCGGCTTTGGGGCGCACAGGGACACATCCTTCTTCCTTCAGGCCCTCGCGGAGCAGGCGGCCGACAAGGGCGAGTCCGGAGTGAACATCATGAACCAACTCGACGGCCTGGGCCTTGTTGTTGTCCATGGGGTTGTTGCTGGGGAGCCGCAGTCCCAGTTCGCCCATGGCCCTGCGGGCGCGCTCGGTCAGTCCCTGCGTGTTGACGGAGAGTCGGGCCAGGGATCCCACCATGAACGGCTTGCCCTTAAACAGGCTGTGTTTGGCGTGCGAACCCGGCACGGCCTGTTCATTGCTCAAGGAGCGATAGGCGGCGGCGGGGATGCTTTGCCGCCCGCCATTTGAGGAGACGATTATTTCGTCGCCCGCATAATAACCGTGATTTACCGGGGAAGCGAGCGCGGCGAAAACCGTGTCCGTATGGCAGAATTCGGCGGGGGGAAGCGATGCCAGCAGCTTGAGGGTGACCTCGCAATCCTCCACTCCCTGAAGCAGCGCCTCGCGCAACGTCACCAGCGATTCCACGCTGGGCAGTTTTCCAAAACCTCCCAGCTTGGCATTGACGGGATGGACAGCCCGGCCTCCGATGGTTCCCTGGATGGTGTTCCCGAGCTTCTTCATGCGCAGGCCCAGTTTCACGGCATCCAGATGGTCCGCCGCCATCGCAGTCACACTGGGATAATCCAAATAGTCCGGCGCGGCCAGGCAAAACAGATGCAGCGCGTGGCTTTGGATGCTCTCGCCCCTGGACAGGAGGTCCCGCAGCAACTCGGTCTGGGGGGTGATCTTGACATCCAGGGCGTTTTCGGTGGCCTTGAGCGAGGTCAGGGAATGCGCGACGGAACAGATCGAGCAAATCCTGGACAGAATCTGAGAGATGTCCTCGTAACTCCGCCCGCGCACCAATCCTTCCAGGAGGCGTGGTCCTTCGTAAATGTCGAAGCGGATCGACGAGACAACGCCGTCGTCCAACTCCACCGTAATCCCACCATGACCTTCGACGCGAGCGAGATGCTCGACCTGAATCTTTGTGCTCATGCGTGATCTCCTGGAATAGGCGCAAAGGTACGTAATTTGGCGGCGATCCTCTCGCGCGGGATGCCCTTCTCCCCAAACATGGCCAACACCGAAGGGAGGTTTGCTTCATTCACCGGGCCCCGGCAACCCACGCAGGCGATGCCCATGGCCGGGCAGCGGGCGTCGCATCCCGCCACCGTCATCGGACCGCAGCAGACTTCCGACTTTTCGATGAGGAGGCAATTGTTCTCAAACATCTTGCACTCCGTGCAGACGGCGTACTCGGGGTAGAGGGGCGGGTCACCGTTCAACAGGCTGGACACCGCTGACAGAAACTGGGTTTTTTCGATGGGGCACCCTGTCAGGTTTAGATCGACCTTGACGACTTCCCGCAAGGCGCGCGGGGGAAGGCTGTCGTACTGGGCTCCCTGCTCGCCGTAAATTTCCTCGAGAAGCTTCGCCCGGTCCGCCTGGGGGTTGAGGGCGGCAACTCCGCCCCAAACCGCACAGGTTCCAACCGCCATCAGCGCCTTCGAGCGCGCGCGAATCTTCTGGAGTTTCTCCTCGTCGCGCTTGCTCAACACCGCGCCTTCCACCAGCGCCAGGTCGAGTTCACAACTGGTGTCATTCGCCGATGACGCCATGAGGAAATCCCGGATATCGAGGGTATTCACCAGATCCAGGAGTTGGTCCTCGCAATCGAGAATGACAAGTTGGTCTCCCGCGCAACCGGTGAGACCGAATAATCCGACAGTGGGTTTGCTCATTAGATCATCTCCGGAAGATTGATCGCATCCCAGTACGTAAAGATGGGGCCATGCAAGCACGTATATTTGTATCCGACCGCGCAATGCCCGCACTTTCCCACGCCACACTTCATTCGCCGTTCGAGGGACATGAGGATGCGGTCCTTGGGAAAACCGAGAGCCAGCAGGCGCTCCAGAATGAATTTGTAAACCACCGGCGGACCGCACACAGCGGCGTAGGTGTGGGCCGGATCAATCTCCGCGTAGTCAAACAGCTTGGGCAACAGCCCAACGTAGTTCTTCCAAGTTCCCGTGGGGTCCCGGTCCACGGTCAACAGGCAGGTCATGTCGCTGCGATCCACTAGCGAGACCAGTTCCTCGCGGTAAAGCATATCAGCGGGAGTCTTGCTGCCACACATCAGGATGATCCGGTTGAATTTATCGCGGTTGTCGAGGGCATACCAAAGGAGCGAGCGCAAGGGGGCCATGCCCAGACCGCCGGCGGCCAGCAACAGGTCGTTGTTGACGATGTCCTGGATGGGAAAGCCATTCCCGTAAGGGCCGCGGATCCCTACCACGTCGTTGGTGTGCATGCGATAGAGAGCGTTGGTCACGCGTCCCGCGCGGCGCACGCACAATTCCAGAATTCCCTGCCGCGTGGGTGAGGAGGAGATGGAAATGGGCATCTCGCCGGTGCCGGGCACACTCAGCATCACGAATTGACCGGGTTGATGCCGGAATGATTGCGCCATGCGATCCTCGAAGAAGCGCAGGGTGAAGAGATAATTGTCCTCAACCATCCGGTAGATCCGCACGATGCGAGCCAGGTGCGGCTGATAGGGATTGCGGTTGAGCACGGACACATAACTCGGAACTCTATCGACCAGCAGCATGTTGTTCTCCCCGAAGTCTGTTAATAACTTTGGTGATATCGATATTCACCGGACAAACGGTGATGCAGCGCCCGCACCCGACGCAGCTCGGCCGGCCGTATTCGGCCACGAACCCCCGCTGTTTGTGGTAGAAGCGATATTTGATGCGGCTGGCGCGCCCCTTGCGGAAGTTCGCCCCGCCCGCCACCGATGCATGGGTGCTAAACAGGCAGGAATCCCAGAAGCGCTGGCGTTTTCCGTCTCGCGAGCCCAACTGGGTTTCGTCCGCCACGTCATAGCAGTAACAGGTCGGACAAACCATGCTACAGCTTCCACACGACAGGCATTTTTCTCCCAGCTCATCCCAGGTCTCGCTCTGGTACTCCATCTCGAAGATTTCCGGCAGGTCGCGAATCTCGATGTCCAGCTTGAAGCCCTGGCGCTTGTTCGACGAACGGCGCTTATACTCGTCGATATCCTCGGCCGTCACGTCCTTGAACAGCGGTCCGGTGGCCAACACCATGTCGTCACCCAAGGCCGTCCCCACGAAGGTCAAGTAATAGTTCCCCAGTTCGCCCAGAAAGAGGTCGAAGCCGTGATCGACGAAATCCGCGCGCATGGACCGGCAGAAACAATGCTCGTCCGGCCAGCAATCAATCCCGATAATCGCGATGTTCTTTCGGCGCGTCTGATAGTACGGGTCATCATATTTTCCGGAAAAAACCTGGTCGAGGATGTTGAGGGCGTAAATATCACAGGCGTGCACGCCAAAAAGTATGACCCGCTTGTCCAGCTCTTCCGTGCAGGGAACATAGCCCTGGCCCTCCCGAAACTGAAAAAGCGTCTCGCGCGGAGGAATGAAGTACTTCTTGGGCGGCAGAATCGTCCGCGGGTAGTCGAGGCGAGCCTCGGACCACCGGCTGAGCCGCTTGAATACACACTTGCCGTCCTGCTCGACGGGGGCATGCACTTCACCGAATTGTTGGACGACCGAAGCAAAAAAATCGAGCTTGTCCTTGGGCAGTTTCCGTATCTTCACGATTCCGCCTTTCTCCCCGCCGAAGCTTCCGCGTTACGGCGGCGCTCTTGCAGGTGGCGCTGGACTTTCTCCAGCAACTCCGACATGTTTACCGGCTTGGCCAGGAACTCGTCGTGCCCAAGCCAACTGCTGTCCGGAGCGATTCCAAAATCCGGGACCTGCGAATACAGAGAACTCACGGCGAAGATGGGCACAGTCTTCAGCTCGGGGGTCCGGCGAATTTCCTGGACCGTAAAGAATCCCTCTGTCCTTTCTTTCATGATAATGTCCATGATGATGAGGTCCGGTTGCTGCATTTTCGCCAGCTTCAGGCCCTCTCTGCCATCGTAGGCTTTCAAGACGACGTAATGGTGTGCCTCCAAAAACGCCGACAGGGCCTCGACGAAGTCAGCATCATCGTCCACTATGAGTATCTTTTCCGCTTCTGAAGTCATCCTGAACTCCTCTTATTCTCTACTTCTTCCGTCTGCGCGCGGTATTCCAGCAGACGCACGCGGAAGATGGATCCGACGTTGACCTCGCTGTCAACGCTAATGCTTCCTCCCATTTCTGAGACAAGTCTGCGGCAGATGGAGAGCCCCAGACCGGTGCCGGGAGTCTTCTTGTTTTCCGCTCCATCGACGCGAAAGAACTCCTCGAAGAGGAGATGGCGATACTTTTCAGGAATTCCTACCCCGGTGTCGGCCACTGCCACCGCCACTTCGCCGTCCAGGGCCTCGGCGGAGACGATGACCTTGCCCCCCGGCTTGTTATACTTGATGGCATTCACGATCAAATTGTCGAAGACTACGCTCAGACAGTTTCGATCACCCCTCACAAGGTAAGTGTTTTCGGGTATCGAACTTTCGAGGGAAACGCCGTTCGTAGCGGCCATTTCTTCGTATGTCCTCAGGATATCGGCAATGGTCTGCTGGAGATCGACTTTGACCCACTGTCGTGACAAAAACTCCCCTTCAACCCTGGCCAGGCATAGCCAATCCTTGATGAGCGCCTGCATCTCCTCGGTCCTTTTGAGGCACCGGTCGAGCCACTCCTGCCGCTTCGCTGCGGCACATTCCGTGTTATCGAGGTGCTTCAGAACATCCAAATACTGGTGGACCGCCACCAGAGGGGTCTGCAGTTGGTGGGAGACAAAAGTAATAAAGCGTCGCTTGAGGAGCGCACGCTCCATTTCGCCTCGCCGCATCTCCAGCGAGAGCCGGCGGTGTTCCAACCCGCGGTTAACAATCAACCGCAGCTCGTCTGGAGAAAAAGGCTTGGGGAGGAAGTCGTAAGCGCCGCACTTCATTGCACCTACGGCAGTATCGATAGTCGGGTACCCCGTAATGACCACGAGGACAATTTCCGGCCGCACCTCGTGAATCCGAGTGACGACTTCCATGCCGCTGATTCCTGGCATCTTGAGGTCCACCACGACTAGACTGGGCTTTAACTTCGTTACGCCTTCCAGCCCCTGGCCTCCATCCTCGAATGCTTCCACCCGAAATCCCATTTTGGACAGGATCTTCCGGCAAGACAGCCGCATGGCATAATCGTCGTCGATGACGACGATGGTCTCCTGCTCAGCCGGTTCGCTCATGGCACTCTTCTCCGGCGCGGGTTGGGTGAAGACTGTATCGAGGATCGGGATTATGCTTCCCCATGCGAGGGGCAAAGCGCCGCAGCCCTTTGCACAACCTCCAGAAATTTAGGGATGTCGAGCGGCTTCGTCAGGTAGAAGTCGGGACGGATCATATCCAGCTCACCGGCCATCGGGAAACGTTCATCGGGGGTTAAATCAATGGAGGATGTCATTACAATCGGAATATTTCGGTAATCTGCGTATGAGTCCTGATACTTGATAGCCTGGTTGACCCCATACCCTTCGACGTCGCACTCCATCATAATGTCGAGGACGATGACATCGGGCTTATGCTCGACCACTTTGCGCAAGCCCTCTCTTCCGGAGTCCGCCTCGTACACCGTATAATCGTGACTCTCAAGAAGAGATCTGATCGATGCTCTGAAATCTTGATCATCATCAATTACGAGAATCTTCAGACTGGCGGCCATATTAGCCTCCTTCGCGTACCATCTGATTGGGAAGTTGGCATGAATGTCCTCGCGCGGGATGACCCACTTCTCACCGTCCCGGCCATTTATGTGGCATTTTTCGAACCAAAACTTCCACTTTAGATGGCTCGTGGGTCAATTTGTCGCTCGCTTCGATCAGTCTTCAGCGCGCCGACGGACGAAACGCCGATGGTCAGAAAGTCCCTGACCGCAGCAGCCGCCTAACGAGGGTTTCTGATGACCTACATGAAAATTGGCGATCTGATCGGGGCATCTTTGTTGCAGCCGATGGCTGCGTTGCTGATTCTGCGTTCATGACACTTCAGGCATCGGACTTTGTGTCCAACGATGGGCTCGTTGAAGACGATCAATTGCGCGCTGCATACGCTGCCGCGTGCTTCCGGGCCGAAGCTCTGGATCAAACATGAAGCCCTTGGGATCCCTCTTAACGATCCTGATAGACATTGACAATTTGCAGGCGCGTGGCGTCTAGCCGATCCTCCACGACATGCACGAACCTCCGTAGCAGTTCGTAGCCGAGGTCATGATCGGAATCGGCCTTAGTGCGCAGGCACTGTCCTTGGATGGCGATGGCGTGCGTCGGCTCCAGAGTTCGTGCCGCGAACTTCCATCGGTAAGGTGGGAACAGCCAGGACCACCCTAATACCTCCCCCTCGCCCACCGTGAGGATGGTAAGCGGGCCGCGCCGCTCGGAAAACATCTGCAATGCGACCTTGCCCTGCCGGATAAGATAGAACTGTTGGGCATCCTCACCCTCCCGAAAGATCATCTGGCCAAGCTCAAGCCGCACATTGGAAGCGCAGCCGGCAATCAATTCCAGATGTCGATCCGACATACCCGCGAAAAACGGATGATCAGCCAAATCGTTTTGAAGTGACTGGATCTTCATAACGTTCTCCTCGTCGGATTACTGTTTCTTCCTTGGTAGATTGGCGACTTTCGCCCCACCCGGTTTCACCGTCACGCAACTCTAAGTCACCTCAACCAAGTGCAGCGAAAGCGCCTCGAGCCGGCTGTCAATAACATGGGCGAACCGCTTCATCAGCTCGTATCCGAGATCATGCTCCTCTTCGCACTTTTCCCGGACGAATTTGCCATCCAGAGAAATGGCGCGCGTCACCTCCTGCGCGATGGCGGTGAGCTTCCAGCGGTAGGGAGAGAAGAGCCAGGACCAACCCAAGATCTCGCCCTCGCCGAGGGTGAGGATTTCCAGGGGGACAGTGTGGTAGGACGGCAAGAACAGTGCCACCTTGCCGCTCAAGAGGAGGTAAAAATAATTGGCCTCGTCGCCTTCTCGGAAGAGTTCTTCTCCCCGCTCAAAGTGCACCTGGCAGGCGCCAGCACTTAAGGTTTGAAGATAGCGGTTCTCCATATCCCGGAAAAACACATGCCCCTCCAGGACTTTTTTCAGTTCTTGCATGGTGTTCCTCCCTCAAATTTGGATCGCCGGATTCACGCGGCGGCACCGAAGGCTTGCCTGCCCGGCGCTCCGCGGGCACAAGTCCGGCACTTGCAATTATTCATCTCACGACTCTTCTGAGCAGATTTCCGTCCCTGCCACGAATCGACACCTCCAGCGGAATGGAGCCGGGCAGGCTGTGGGTACCACAGCCGTGGCACGGGTCATAGGCGCGGAAGGCCATCTCCACCATATTCAGCAGGCCTTCGTCGTTGGCATTCGACCCGTTGATCAGCGCGCGGGCGGCCTTATCCACGGAGAGGGCAATGCGGGCGGCGTTGTTTTGCGTAGCGACAATGAGATTCGCCCGCGTAATCAACCCCGCCGCGTCGGTCTCGTAGTGATGCAGCAGTGTGCCGCGCGGCGCCTCCACCACCCCCACGCCGATCTTGGGAACGGCCGTAGGCAGGGTTCGCACAGTGGGATCCACAATTTCCGGATCGGCCGCGAGTTCCTGGAAGCGCTCGGCGGCGTAGACCATCTCCACGACTCTTGCCCAGTGGTTCGCGAGTGTGCAGTGAACCGGCTTACCGCCCAGCATGGCAAAGAACTGCTCACGAGCCGCTTGGGCGCGTGGTGTGGCCATGCCCTCCGAGGCGTTCAAACGCGCCAGGGGAGCCACGCTATAAATGCCGGAATCGGCGCCATCCACGAAACCCTTCCAACCCAGCTTTTTCAAGTAGCAGAACTTCATGTAACTCCAGGGCTCGACGTGCTCCGCGATGACGTCCAAGTATTGCCGCGCTGTGAAGGTGTCCCACTCTTTTCCTTCCGGATCCACCACCCGCAAGCGTCCGTCGTAAAAGTTCACCTGGTTCTTGTCGTCCACCATCCCCATGTAGTAAGTGCGGTGCGTGTACATCTCGGAGGTGATGGCATCGACGTATTCCTGGTTTTTCAGAACCACTTCCTCAAATGTGGCCAGCGTGAACAGGGCGAAATCCACACCCCGGGTTGCTGCCTCTACAAACCGGGGTTGGTCGGCCGCGGCCAAGGGCTTCGCAACTCCTCCGGGTAGCCCCAAGACGGGGTGGATGGCTTTGCCTCCCAGCAGCGCCAGCAGGTCGCGCAACTCCTTGCGCATCGCGATCACCCGGCGCCCCACCTCCACGCCCACCTTACCGAGAACCCCGAGGACATTCCGCTGATCCTTGGGCGCGCGGGGACCCACGATGAAATCGGGCCCGCCCAGAAAGTAGAAGTGCAACGCGTGGTCCTCCAGCATAAAGATGCTGTAAACCATCTCACGGAGCTTCTTCGCCACGGGCGGAGGCTCCACCTGATAAAGATCATCGAGAGCTTTGGCGCTGGCCATGTGGTGCGCCATTGGACAGACGCCGCAGATCCGCGAAGTAATCTGGGGCATCTCCTCGGCCGGCCTTCCCACTGCAAACTGTTCAAAGCCGCGCAGCTCCGGGACCTGGAAATAGGCGCGGCTTACCCGGCCGGCGTCATCGAGAAAAATCTCAATCCGCCCATGCCCTTCCAGCCTGGTGACGGGATCGATGGTGATCTTCTGAGCCATTGCGCACCTCTAACCAGCTTGGCGCTTCCGCGTCAGGATTGAAGTAGGCACACTGTAGCGGTAAAAAGTTCCAGCCGGGTCCGGCAAAGCCGCCAGAGCCTTGGCCAGCACGTTTTCGTCGGACGCATCTACAATCGAAGCTATCGCCGAAAGCGCCTTGCCGCCGTAATCCCGGACTCGCTCCAGAGGGCCGAAGCACCCCGTACAGGGCATTCCACCTTTAACGCACGGAGCCTCACAACCCCCGCGCGTCACCGGCCCGAGACACAGGATGCCCTGCGCCAAGAGGCACTTGTCCCGCTCCGGTATGACCTGGTGAATTCGCTTGAGTTCCGATACCAGAAGTTTTTCCGGCTTGCTGGAGTTCAACTCGCACTCGTAGCAGAGCGCGCGGTCTCCCGCCAGCACCGACCCCTTTTCCGGCAACTGCCCTTTGAGGATCGCCTCGATGGCCTGCAAGGTTATCTTGGGAGTCGGTGGGCAACCCGGGACGTAGTAATCCACCTCGATAACCTGGTCGAGAGCTTTTACACTTTCATAAAGTGCCGGTAGCTCCAGTTCACCCTCCGGAACTTTCACGCTCGTTTGTGGGCGAGCCCCGTTGCCGTCGGAATTGGAAGGAGCCAGATGGTAGACGTAATCCAGCATGGCTTCTTTGTCACTAAGGTTCGCCAGGCCCGGGATACCGCCCTGATACGCGCAGGCGCCGTAAGCAATCACCAGTTTCGATTTTTTCCGCAGCAGCCGCGCCATGGCTTCCTGCTCGTCCGAGCGAATTGCGCCGTTAATAAATGAGACCGCAAGGGAATCATCGGCCATGGCCTCCACGTCGCGGCGTTTGAAGTCAAGTGCCACGGGCCAAAAGACGATATCCACAGCTTCCACGACCTGTAGGATTCCTTCCGCCAGATCGACGACGGCCTCTTCGCAGCCTCCGCAGCTTGCACACCAGTAAAAAGCAACCTTGGGCTTGGCCATGATTCCTTCACTCCCTCACGCCTTTGTAGGGGCACCCCTCGGGGTGCCCTTGGGCAGGGCAAGCCCCGCCCCTACTAAGGGTGTTCCCTTATGGCTCCGCTGCCTTGCGCCTTACTGCGCAGGCATCACGCGGCAACGGCTTCCTGCGGCGAAGCCTCCCTTCGCAGTGGGCCGAGCTTGCGAATCTGCCCGGTGAATTCGTTAACCACGTCGCGCAGTCTCTCTGCCTCCGACGCGGAAATCCACTCCAGCCGCAGGCGCTCAGGCTCGATGCCAAACTGCGGCAGCATCCTGCGGAGCAGAATGAACCGGCGCAGGGCTTTGTAGTTGCCCTCCTGGTAATGGCAGTCCCCGGGATGGCATCCACCGATCAGAACCCCGTCCGCGCCATTGCGGAAAGCCCACAGGACAAGCTGTGGATCAACGCGGCCCGAGCACATGGTGCGCACAACACTGATGTTGGGGGTGTATTTCATTCGTGAGGTCCCCGCCAGGTCAGCGGCAAGATACGTACACCAGTTGCAGAAGAACCCCACGATGTTCGGATTGAACGCGTCGCTCATGCCAGGACTCCTTCCACTTCGGCAAAGAGTTGCTCATCCCTGAAGAGGTTCTGTTGCGCGGCCCCCGACGGGCAAGCTGCCACGCAAGTCCCACAGCCCTTGCAGAGGGCTTCGTTGAGTACGGCAATCTTCTTCTGAGGATCGAATTGGATTGCCGTGTAGGGGCACATCCCGACACAAACGTGGCAGCCCGAACACAGCTCTTCATCAATCCAAGCGGTGTTGGGTTCCATCTCCACATAGCCGCGATCAATCAGGGCCATGGATCGCGCGGCCGCAGCGCCAGCTTGGGCTACGGTGTCGGGGATATCCTTGGGACCCTGGCAGCATCCTGCCAGGAATATGCCTTCCGTAAAGGTGTCTACCGGCGCGAGCTTGGGATGCCGTTCCAGGAACCACCCTTCCGCAGAGCAGCCGAGGTTGAAGCGCCGCCGCACCTCTTCCGCGTTGGCTTGCGGCTCCATCCCGATGGAGAGCACCACCATGTCCACCGGGATGCGCCGGAGAACACCCAGGAGCGTGTCATCAACCCTTAAGATCAGTTTGCCTTCTTCCTCGGGCGCTTGTGGCCAAGTGCTCACCTCGGCCACTTTGCCCCGGATGAATGAGACGCCTTCGTCCAGCACGCGCTTGTAGAATTCTTCGAAGCCCTTTCCGGGCGTACGCATGTCGATGTAGAAGCTGTACACGTGCGCGCCGGTCTTCTCCTTGAGCAGATGAGCCAGCTTCAGTGAATACATGCAGCAGACCCGCGAGCAGTACTTGTTGGTGTTCTCGTCGCGGGAACCA
>Ga0326727_10004886_pt1 | contig 39186 bp, 32 predicted proteins | sample MB2enrmetagenome_FD_207643 | JGI IMG/M metagenome (GOLD analysis project Ga0326727, IMG submission 207643) | Lab enriched peat soil microbial communities from McLean, Ithaca, NY, United States - MB29MY | ecosystem: Environmental > Terrestrial > Soil > Wetlands > Peat | place: USA: New York...
GCAAGATCCGCCGCGGGTCGGTATCGGTGGTGGCCCAGACGGGAAATTTTGCCACCCACACCATGAAGCACATCCTCACGCACGAACACTTCGGGGTCTGCCGGGTTCTGGGCATCGGCAATAAGATTGACATCGACGAGAGCGATGCCTTGGAATTCCTCGCCGATGACCCCGAAACCAGCGCGATCCTGATGTATCTGGAAAGCTTCAAGCGGCCCCGCCGCTTCCTGGAAGTGGCCCGTGCGGTTACGCGCCGAAAACCGGTGGTGATGCTGAAGGGCGCTACCTCGGAGGCCGGCAAACAAGCTGCCGTAGCGCACACCGCCGCGCTGGCCTCGCAGGACAAACTGGTGGATGGCATGCTGCAGCAAGCGGGGGTGGTGCGCATCTGGAAGTACACCCACCTGATCCTGGCGGCCAAGGCACTTTCCATGCTTCCTCTCCCCAAGAGCAACCGGGTCAGCTTTCTGGCTCCTTCCGGAGCCATGCTGGTTTCGCTTACCGATTTCTGCACCGGGCTGGGATTGTCTGTGCCCGCCGTGAGCCCGGCAACGGTGCGCCGGCTGCAGGAAATCAGCCCCGCGTACCTCCCCATGCGTAACCCGGTGGATATCTGGGGGTCGGCCTCCACCCGCGGAGTTGAGTTTGCCTACGGCGAGGGTATGGAAGCGGTACTCAAGGACACCAATATCGACGCAGTCGTGCCCGTCCTCATGCTAGCCCGCGATAGCGGGGTTCCGCCCAGCTACCAGTTTATTTTGGATCTGGCGAAGCGCTATCCGGAGAAGCCGGTGCTGGTCAGCTTCAGCGGCGAGAAGGCATGCGAGGAAGAATGTAAGGCCTTCCTGGAACCGAAGGGCGTGCCGACATTTGCGGAGATCGAGCAGCCGTTTGAAGCGCTGGCGATTCTGCTGCAGTGCCAGCGGAGCATGAACCACTAAAAGCCGTTGCCCGTTCCCCGCTGAACCAGGTTCGGTCCAATTGCGGGGAACGGGTGACGGGAAACGGGTAACGGGTTTTACTGCAGAGTATTGGCAAAGTCCGCTACGTTGACACTCTTGCCCAAGGTGGGCGTAAATCCCAACTGCTCTTGAATGAATCGGGCGCAGCTATCGTGGTTAGCTGAGGTCGGATCCTGGTTGTTGGCCTTGATCCCCGGTCCGATCACCAGCATGGGAAGTTGTCCGCCGCAGTTATTGCCGCCGGGACCGCCGCAGCCGTCGTCGCTCAAGTCGGCCTCATCCCACCAGATAATGAGAATGCCATCGCCGCCGGGCTGGAAGTACTTGGATGCCAGGAGTGGGGTGAGCCACTTCTGCAGGAAGGCGTCCATCTGTTGCAGGGTGCCGTCGTGTCCGTCGCTGGTTCCATCCGGCGTGAGCCAGTTGAATTGTCCGACCGTCCCGTTCTTCAGGTCGGTGGTGAACTGGCTCATCGGCCACCAGCCGTTCGGTCCCGAAGGGCAATCGGCTATGGTCGCCGTGCCCACGGCATACCAGGGATAAGGAGTGTGGCGCTGATAATAGTTCTGCACGCCGTTGGAATCCGGGTTGATGATCCAGTTAGTGGCCTGAGGCGCGAGCTGGCCGCAAGTGCTCAACCCATCAAAATATCCTTTCCAGACCATTCCTTTCGCGTTCATCAGATCCATCAGACTAGGGCCGGTGAGGTGGCCGCTGGCGACGCAATCGTTGCCTGAGCAGTCGAAGGACTGCCCGCTCATGGTCTCGATATAAGACAACATCGAGCCATGGGCGTTGGAGTAGTAATTCGACCAGATCGTGCCTTTCGAGACCAGGCTATTGTAATAAGGCATCTGGCTGGTGTTGCCGACTACGTTCCCGAAACTGGTGTTCTCTTCTGACATCACAAAGATATGACGCGGGGTAGTCACCGCCGCCGTAGAACCTGAACTAGTTGTCGTTGAAGACGACGGATTCGAACCAGCCGCTGTCGCTGATTGCGCTCCGCTTTGCTGTGCATTCGCGTTGTTGCCTGAACCGGACCCGCATCCGGCACACCAGGCTATCGTAGCCAAGACCAATAAGACGCAAAAGAACCGCAGTATCGCTGTGCTCATGAAATTTCCTGGGGGAGGTTCTGGGGAACTTGGCCAGAGATTACGTGTGCATTTACTTTCTCGACATCAGCTACACTGCGTAGATCAGTTCAGCTTTTGTGCTTAGGGAAACTGAGGGCAAAATCCTAGACTGGTGTTACGTGAAGATGGCCGGGAAACGTCGGAGTTCGACAATCCTGGGCGGCGCTTTGAGTGTCGACGTTAACAATGTTTTGACAATTCCCCTTTTGCGTCAACTTGACCAACAATTTAGCAATGGTCTGTAGCTGGCGGTTAGGCACTTAAGAATCCCTATTTTGCGCTTCTGCGTTGGACGTCTGAAACGTGCCGGATACCGCTGGGAAAATTGCGCGAAAATTGTGGATGGAGGCGGAGATGAAAGCTCCCAACTTTTTATCGCGGGCCGCAATGGTGTTGGCTGCTGCCGGAGTTCTCGGCTTGGCATGCCGAGGGGCGGAGGCGCAGGCACCGCCAATGGAGGGAACCAACGCAAAACCGCCCGCCTACTCGCCCCGGAAAATTGACGTCATGCCGAGGCAGGCATGGGGCGGCTATCCTTATTCCGCTTACCTGGATGCCGAGGTCGCCGACCCGGACGTTCACCGGATGCTCTACGAAGATAAAAACGTGCGCCTGCTCGAGGTATCCAATCCCCCCGGCCTGGACGTGAATATGCACGGACACCCCTTCCCCTCGGTGTTCGTACGCGATTCGGGAGGGAGCGGCGGGAGCGCCGTGGTTCCGGCCGCAAGCACCGCCTTGGAAATTACAGCGGGAGCGGGCGCTGGAGAATTGTTCGATCCGGTACTGGACCCGAACAGCCCGTTTAATGGGCAAGGCTGGCAGACAGGCCCTCCCCCGGCGGGATGGAAATTTCCCAGCTGCACAACTTCCCCTCCGCAGGCGCCGCACAAGCCCATCAACCGGGGCAGCGTGCCCCTGCACTTCTATCGCGTGGAATTCCCGCATCTGGATGCCGAGGAGATTCGCACCCGCTGGAAGGAACTTTATCCGTGGATGCTGGAGCCAAAAACGCCGGTGAAGGATCTGGTTCTCGGGTCAGGACTGGGGCCGAACTTCTCGGAGGAGTGGCCTTATCCCATCGCCTACGATGAGATCGCCGCAGCCCCGAACAATTACCGGCTACTCTTCAACGACGGGCATCTGCGTCTGATCGAAGTGACCGTCCGGCCCGGCGAAACGACGCCGATGGCGGGAACGCCGTATCCGTCGGTTTCCGCCTTTTATGCGATCAGCGGAAACCCAAGGGACATTACCGACATCAAGCTCGATCCGAAAAGCCCGCTCAATGGACAAGGCGCCGGCTACGGAGCGCCGCCCACGGTAATGAACATGAAGGTGCCGAGCTGCACCACCATGGCGCCGCAAGCTCCCCACGCCATCCACAACGGCGGGACAGCGCCGCTGCATTATTACCGCGTGGAATTCATCCGCGTGGACGGAGACGATTTCCCAACCCACTGGCAGCAGTGGTATCCGTGGATGAAGTACATGAAGAACATGCGTTAGCACGCCTGGGCTATATCCATAATGAAGTCTTCCGGCCTATCCCCCGGATGGGGGATAAACCTGCCCCAAAGAGGGTACTCCCCCTGGTCGCGATTGCCGATATTAACAATAGGGGCGAACACGGGCGGCCACCCTCCGCAAAAAATTTGGTGTCAGGAGAAGAGCCGTGCGACAAAACTTAATCGTCAAGTTCATGTTGCCCACTGTGCTTATCGTGGTTGTCGTTATGTCCGGATTCGGCTGGCTCACCGGTCGATAGTTTTAGTTCCGAACATGTTCGCTCGGCAATAAAAGTTCTGATGCGCGAGGGCACGCCCTTGACGCCGTCGGCCGGTCCCATTTCCTTTCCGCGCCGGATGGCATCCGGCCAGATGAACACGGAAATCTGGCTCTTGCTCGGATTGGGTATGGGAATCGCCCCTACCACTTGTTGTCTTGCGGAATATCCCGCGCCCGAGGCCCAACCACCTTTCACCCCAATATTACCCGTCATCGCGGCAAGCACGGTACCGCTGCGCACCACTTGCTCGCCATACGCATGTCGCTGCGGGCCATAACCTTGAATCAACGCGCCGGGACGCATAGTGGCATACTGAAGGGCCAACTGAACAATGCTAGACTGAGGCACCCCGGTAATGCCCTCTGCCCATGCGGGGGTTTTCGCTATGCCATCTTCGCCCAATCCCAGAACATAGCTCTTATAAGAGTTCCCAGGCGGAACGCCGGTGGGCATGTGCTCTTCGTCAAAACCCAGGCAGTAGCTGTCGAGAAATTTCTGGTCGTGAAGATGGCCGGTAATCATCACATAGGCCATCGCGTCAAGCAATGCGCTGTCCGTCGTCGGGCGAATGGGTATCCACTGGTCCGCAAAGGCAACGGCGGAATTGGTGTACCTAGGGTCGATCACAACAATTCTGGCGCCCGCTTCTTTAGCCCGTTTAAGATAGTAAGGAGTGTTCGTGCCATGAATCGTTTCTACAGGATTCAAGCCCAGCAAAATGATTAGTTTCGCATTAACCCAGTCTTCCCGGCTGTTCCCTGTATTCGCGACGCCAAACGTGTACGGAGTAGCCGCCTGGGTGCAGGCGGTACTGTAGGTGCCATAGTAAGAAAGATAGCCACCATAGAGTCCCATGAGTCTTGCCATCCACACCCGTTCGGCCACCTTACCTTGATTGCCGGTTCCATAGTTCAGATAAATGGCATCGGGACCATAGTCCTTCATGATTCTCTTCGTATGGCTGGCAATAATGTTGAGCGCCTCATCCCAGGTGATACGCTCAAACCGGCCTTCTCCGCGTTTTCCCACCCGTTTCATCGGATACTTTAAGCGGTCGGGATGATACAGCCGGTCGCGATAGGCCCGGCAGCGCAAACAACCACGCAATTGGGGCATCGGCTCGGTGTCCGGAATATCATCTTCTGTCGAAATCCTTACGATGCGATTGTCCCGGACATGGACACGGATTACGCACCGGCCGCCACAGTTATGGCCTCCCGAGGTAGAAACAATTCTCTCTTTTGAATCGGTGGAGGCCAGCATTGGCCCGGAAACAAAGCCATCCTTCCAGAACACTATGTCAGCCGCCGCCAGTCCCATCGCCGCCGCTCCCATCCCCAGAAACTTCCGGCGGGAGACATAGGACATCGCCTGCCCCTTGTCGACAGTCATGATTTGCCTTTTCCGAGTGAAACGCCTGCATTGTACCACCGGTAACCAGCCTTCTGACCGTGTGCCGGAGTCGAGGCGTGGGTGGAATGACTTTTCCGTCAAGCTGCGGCTTTTTTAGGAACCGCAGTCCTGAAACTGTAAAAGCTCAAAACCGCAACCACGAGGAAGAATAGCACTCGCATCCAGAGCTGAGGCGAATAGGAGAAACCCTGCGGAACCGGGGATTTCAACCATCCTGCATGGGGATCAACCGTCCTATAAACCCGGAAAATGGGTTGGTACAGGTTGGGGTTGATGGCATACAGCCACCAGGGCGAACACAAGGCTGAGGCTGCCAGCCCCACAAGCCCCGCCCAGCGCAACCCCCGAAGAGCAAGAACAGCAGCTATTAAAAACAGCAGGCCCCCACACTCAACCAACGCTGGCAGTGGCCCAGTCAACCAGCCTGTCTCTCCTGAATCTAGCAGCGGCAGGAGCAATACGTAAGAGAACACATAGCAAGCTGAGAGCAGGCAGCGAAGAAAGAGTCTCTTGACCACCGCACTGTGCCTCCGACCCTGACATCTTACCTCCTAGTGTTGTCCGGCAATAGCATTTCCTTCGTTATTGGCGTGAGCAGCCCTTAGCATGAATGATCCCCCCCCAAACGGGAACCACTGCCGCCGGAATGTGCCAGGGCTCATGTTTCAGCCTATAGTGCCGATAAGAATCCTTAGGGTTGGGAGCGCGTCTGCTCAGAGGTTTTTGGGGCATTCCATTCCTAACGGGGTAGGGGACCGAATCGGTGAAATTGATTACCCGTTTCTTGCGGATCTGGCATTTCCAAAGCCGGTTATCGCTTGTATTCGAAGCGGTTGTGGCGGGTTCCCTGATCACCGCTCTGACGACCTTGAGTGTCTTCGAATTACGGACAGGCTTGCACGAAGCCGAGATCCGAAGAGGGTGGGTTGAACGTTCCAGGAACGTAATAGCGTCGGGAGCGCAACTCGGCCGGGCCGCCAGTGATGTTCAGAGTGGCGCCAGGGGATACGCCCTCCTAAAGGATCCGTCCACTCTGCAACAGTATTATTTTGGTTCTCAGAAATTCCAGAGCGTCATGAAGTCGCTCTTAGCGCTCAGTCCTGACGATCCGGCGCAGCGCGCCAGACTGGAACGTATGGAGAAATTATTCCAGTCCTATCGCGATGGCGCCGCCGCCATTCTTCTGTTGGAACGGCCAAGCGGGGCCTTCACCCCGGAGCAGCATAAGGCAGTCCAGGCGGGAAACGAGAACATGCGGCAGATTCGTGAGGCGGTCGATCAGTTCATCGCCACCGAGCAGGAGCGGTTAACGAATCGCGAAAATGCCAGCATAGCGAGCAATCGAAGAGTTACCTACCTGTTTTTGCTGGTCCCGATCCTGGTGGTGGTAGCCGGAGCCTTGGGTGCCCTGGCCTTTGCCATGCGAGTGAGCGGCCGCATCCGGACCGTAACGGCTACGGCCCAATCGATCGCCAAGGGAGACTTTCGCGGCCGTATTCCCATAAGCAGTAATCAGGAATTTGGTGAGCTTGCTCTTGCCTTTAACACCATGGCGGAAGAGCTGGAGGCAAGGTTGAAACAAGACTCGCTCATGAACAGCTTCCGGGAATTGCTGCATTCTGCGCAGACGCGAGTGGATGCGCAGGCGGCTATTGCGCGCTTTGGACCCAAATGTGTTCCGGAAGCGGATGGCTCCCTGTTTCTGTTGAACGCCTCGCGGAATCTGCTGGAACATGCCGGCGGCTGGGGTAAACCAGTCACGGATGCTTCCTTCCCGCCCAGCGCCTGTTGGTCCTTGCAGATCGGGAAGTCACACATGGTCACTAACCCGGAATCCGATGTGCAGTGTGAGCACCTCGCCGACAAATGCCGGCCCACGATCTGTATCCCTCTGCTTGCCCAGGGAGAGACCGTCGGAATGTTGCTGCTGGTCTTGCGCGGGGTCCAACGGCCGAAATTTGCCGTGGAGGTTGCCGAAGCGATCGCCCAGACGATTGCGAATCTGCGCTTGAAAGAGGCCATGCAGATTGAGGCCACTTGTGACGTGCTTACCGGCCTGTATAATCGGCGCTATCTGAACGATTCGCTCGAAAGGGAATTCGCCCGGACGCGCGGTTGCGGCTCCTCCCTGGCGGTCATTGCCCTGGACATCGATCATTTCAAGCACTTCAACGATACCTATGGCCACAGCGCGGGGGACGCGGTCTTGAAGCACCTGACCTTGGTGCTGAAAGGAACCCTAAGAACCACGGACATCGTTTGCCGCCAGGGCGGCGAAGAGTTTCTTGCCGTGCTTCCCGGTTGCGACTTGCCGGGCGCCGCCAAACGGGCAGAAGCCATCAGAACCGCGGTTCGGGAACTCAGTTTTGTTCATAACGGGCAGGTGATTCAGAATATAACCATCTCCGCCGGGGTGGCGGTGTTTCCCGAACACGGGTCTACGCCCGAGGAGTTGACCCACGCGGCGGACCAGGCGCTCTATCGATCCAAGCAAGACGGCAGAAACCGGGTAACCGTTGTCGGAATACTGGAGCCGGCAAGTGGCCTGCAGTTATCTCCGGTGGCTTGTGACCAGGGTCAAGATCTCCAACTACCTACTTGACCTGGTTTCGCTTAGTACTTCTTCGCCACCAGGTAGAGGCCGACTGCGGCGCCAAACAACCCGAACCCCACCATATAGAAAAGTCCCGCCGTATAGGTTCCGGTTACGGCGATCAGAAACCCGACCGCCAGAGGGGACAGCGCGCCGATAAGATTCGAGGAGCCATTTTGTAACCCAGCCGCTTGCCCGATCATCCGGGACGGCACAAAGGTCTGCAAAAGTGTCCATGCCATCGGCGTCGAGACGCCTTTGAAGAAGAAAGCACATGCCAGCAGATACGCGCTCAGGTTGTTGTTGTGTACGATTGCTCCTAAACCGATGAATGTCGCGCAGCCAGCCAGCCCGATGCAGTTCAACGGTGCCGCCCGGCGAAGTTTATCGGAAACCACTCCGGAGCTGATCAAACCCAGGAGCCCGACGAAAAAGGGCAGGGCGGAGAAAAACCCCATCTTAGTCCAGGAGAAGCCGCGTGCCACCTTTAGATACTGCGGCATCCACGACATCATCCCCCACCACATCGTGTTTGACGCCCAATACGTCAAGCTGCAGCAGATGAAATCCGGATTCTTTAGCAGGATCCCGTAGTTTTGCAGCACCGACCTGGCCTGCATGGTCTTGCCCGTGCCTTCCGCGGTCAGCGCGCGCCCTTGCAGAATGTGTTCGAGTTCTGCTTGATTGACGCCTTTGTGCTGTTCGGGCAGGTCACGGGTGCCGAACCAGATCACCGGCAAAATGACCATCCCGAGAAAGGCGCAGAGCCAGAAACTGGCGCGCCAACCGAAAGCGGCAATCACCCAGGCGAACAGGGGCATGGCCAGCCCCGGACCAATCATCTGCCCAAACAGCCAGGCGGCGTTGGCCTTGGCGCGTTCCTCTCGCGGATACCAGTTCTTCACGAACGAGCTCTGCATCGGGTAATGCATTGCTTCGCCGGCGCCCAGAACCAGCCGGGAGGCGTAAAGCACACTCAGGGTGCGGGTGAGTGCCCCCGCCGCCATGGGTATCGTCCAGGAAAACAAAGCGACGCTCATCGCCTTCCGCGGTCCCAACCGATCGGCCACCGGTCCCAGTACCACATTGCCAATCCCGTAGGCCATCAGGAAAAGACTCATGAGCAGTCCCTGGCCGACGGGGTTGTTCTTCAGCCCCATCTCTTGCAGAAAACCTGGCGCGGCGATCAGAACGGAAACGTTTACCCGGTCCAGATACGCGACCAGGACCGTGCAACACAGAATGACTCCCAACCACACGCGTTTTCGGCTGGGGGCCTCGAACCGGACGGTTGCAGTGGCAGGACCCGTCCCGCTATGGATCTGAGGTGATGGTGTGCTCACGTTGTCCCCCGCAGGCCACGGTGACAGGGTCTGTTCTCTTTTGAACCGCAATCACCGCGCGGCTGTGCTTTAGGCCGGAACTTCCCTTTTGAACTCGAAGGCGGCAGCATTGTACGCCTCTTTGGCCCGCTCGTCAGGGGGAATTACCGCCAGGTTTTTGCCGTTCTTGTTTTCGCCGTTTTTGCCGTTACTGCCGCCCGTCCTCACCACCACCCTTGTTGCCTCATTCATTCGCTATGCAGACGTTGTCGTTCATGCCGCCCTGAAAATTCCTGCCAAAACTGTACGGAGGGCAACGGCTTCCCGTATCCAAGTAAATCATCCGCATATACGATCGCCGAATTAAGCGCCGGCAAGGTGGAAATGACTGACTTTACCAGCCAATGCAGTGCTCCCTTCGGCTTGTTGTAAGGACAACTCTGGATACAAAGCCCACAATTCGTCCCGGCCCTGACCCAGAACTCCCGGCAGCGCGCATGGTTCATCTGCCAGCAGAGAACACCGCGGCTGTTGAATTCTCCCGCCGGCTCGTAGGAACGCTCCCCAAGGGGAATTGCATCAACCGGACATTTCTTCGCGCATTTCTTGCAACTGTCGCAAAATGCGGTCACCCCGAAGCTAATCGGGGTGTCGGGCAAAAGCGGAAGGTCGGTGATGATCTTGGAAATCCGGCAACGCGGTCCGAAAAGAGGATGAATTAGCTTCGCGTTGCGCCCGAGTTCGCCCAGTCCGGCATCAATGGCCAAAGGGATATTCAGCGCGGTGTCGTTGGCGCTGGGTATGGCATGGTATCCGAGTGCACGGACAAACTCCGCCACCGCCTGAGTGGTAAAGCCAATCTTTGAATAGGAGTGCCAGGTGGTTGCCATGTGCGTCAGCGTGGGAGCGGTGGCAATCCCTTCGCGTTCCATCTCGTGAATCACCACCAGCACGTATTTCATCTTCGCTGGGATGACTAGCGACTTGTCTTCGACCAACCCGGGCTTGTCGTATTTCTCGTACCCGTTCTCGTCGTTAAAGCGGATCGGAAAAGACTCCCGCGCCGCCCGGTCGTAGTAATGGGAGTACACCCAGCGACGATCGAGCAGGCAGACTCCGACATCGTCGGCCCCCAAGGTCCGAGCCAGGCTTTTCAATATTGCGCCGGCTTTAGCCGGTTCGCACCCCCATTGGGGTAGATCTTCTATGTTCTTGTACAGGCCGCTCCGGTTGATCGGGCTCCAGGAAGTTCCGCCGGCATTGGCGCGATTGATGACATAGTCGGAGGCGGCCAGGTTAGCCACCATGGCGGAATAATACGCCCAATCGAGCCTGGCGAACCCGGGCGTCTTATTACGGACCTTGTCCGCTCGCGACCGGTACCATTCATCATCGCCAAGGTGAGCGCGCTGACGGTTCCACTCCCCTTGATAGATCATGTTGTTCTTCTGGTTGAACCGGACGTATTCCTCGTTGACTGAGTAGCCCGGGGCACCAACAGAGAATTTCCTGGTTCCCAATATGCTCATGGTTCAGCTCGCGTCTCGATTCACTGCATCGTCGAACGGGGAACGGAAACCAACTGACTGATCTGGCCGATGGTCAGGCCATCGGGATGTTGGCCAAGAGCCCGTAGAATCGCACCCGCTCTGGCGATAACTTGCACGCTGGAGTTGGCGCTTTCCCTCTTGGATTCCCGCGAAATAAGTCTTCTTGCGGTCATCAGTCCGCAAATCCTGGTTAGAGCGCAACTTTTGCTCACTATACCACGGCCCCCAGGCAACGCCGCCCGACTCTCTGCCTGACAAAAAGGCCCTTGACTTTGTTTCTTGCTGTGGTATTTTTCGTCGACTTGCTGGCCCGGCTCACGAGACGCTTGTCCCGCATGGTAGGACGAGGGTGGTGGAGCATCTCCACGACATCCTCGCGTAATAGAAGAGGAGGATCAATATGCAGTATGGACCTTATGCGGTGGATTACGAGTATCGCCCTTACAACCCCGAGCGCATGCGCAACGAAAGGGTGGCCAGGGCGCAAGCTTCACTCAAGAAACACGGCCTGGGAGCCGTAATCTTGTTCGACTTCGACTATCACCGTTACCTGGGCTATTATTCGTTCCACCAATATTGCCGGCGTCGTCTTGGTCACTTTGTCCTCCTGATCGAGGGGGAAGGTTTTCCCTACGTTCCGCACGACCATTATCACGGTACATGGGATCAGGCACGCATGCCTTGGTTCGCCGGCAAAATGGTTCTGGAGTCGGCCAAAGCATTCTCCCTTCAGCAAGGTCTGCCCGACCACCCGGATTATGTACCCGGTCTAATGGATACAATCGTTGCTGAAGTCAAAGGCCTGTTGCAGAAGCACGGCAAGGCCGATATGCCCATTGGGATAGACATCTCCAACTATCACCTGATTAAGGCATTCGAGCGTGCCGGCCTTAAGATTTGCGACGGCCTTACGGCCATGATCGAGGCGACTCAGGTTAAAACGGAAGATGAAATTCACTGCTTGCGCATGGCCGGCGTGATTACGGAAAGCGCCCATTGGGAGGTCTGCAAGGCTTTGCGGCCGGGATTAACCGAGTTCGAGATTGCCGGCATTGCGGCCAACGCACTCTATAAATTGGGAGCGGAAGAGTTGGAAGGGCCCAGTTTCGTGGTCTGCTCCGGGGAAAGATCCGGATACGGCGTGCCGAACATGCCCACCGACCGAAGAGTGCGGCCGGGTGACTTCGTCATCCTGGACATAAACGGCGTCAGCTTTCAGGGCTATCGGACCTGTTTCTATCGCACCTATTTAGTAGGCGATAAACCCACGCAATTCCAGAAAGATGTTTATAAAGTTGCGCGCGATGGCCTCTATGCTTTGACCGAGTGTGTGAAGCCCGGCATTACCACCGACGATGTAACCAACGAATGGAAAAAACGGGGAGACTTTCCGGGCGGGTGGGGACGCGTCCCCAAATGGCCCGAGCCCGGTCGGCATTTCTTCGGTTCGGTGGGGCATTCTATCGGTCTCCGTTCCGGCGATGCGGGACCCACGATTGCCGGAGCCAGTGCGGCCATGGGCTATGCTGTCCCGCCGGTAAAGATTGTCAAAAACATGTGCTTCGCGGTCGAAGTTGGATGTTTTACTTGGCTTGGCGATCGATGGGCCAAGGATGGCGTGAAAATCGAGCATTGTGGCGTGGTCACAGACACTGGATTCGAGCCCTTCTACCGTGCGCCAAAGCATGACCTGATCGTCTGCGGATTGCCCGGCGAGTATTACTCCGTAGATGTCGGCGCGGCGGTTGCCGCCGCCGGACGTGACTGATTATCCCCGTCGCCTGGAAGAAGCAACCGCGATCCGGCACGCCAACCAGTGCGCTGGACCGCGGTTGCAATCAGGCTTGAGTCTCCCAGTAGTGCCGGGCTTTCCGAGGAGGGGCTATGGAAGCAATGGTATTGAGGGCCCCGCGGGAGCTTCAGCGCGAGATCGTAGCGAGGCCATTGCCGTCCGCGGACGAGGTTTTGGTTCGCGTCCACCACAGCGGAATCTGCGGCACCGACCTGAAAATCTATAACGGTGGCATCCCCGTCCGCTATCCACGGATCATGGGCCACGAGATGTGCGGAGAACTGGTCGAGGGCGAGGGGAATGGTCTGCGGCCCGGCGACCGGGTGATGATCGATCCGGTCGGTTACTGCAACGTTTGCCCGTGTTGCCGTGCCGGCCATACCAACGTCTGTCCTCACGGGCTTCTGCTGGGGCGCGATGCGGACGGGGGCTTTGCGGAGTACGTCAAGGTCCCCGGACGCTGGATCTTCCCCCTGCCGGCGGCCATCAGCAGCCGGGAAGCCCCCATAATCCAAGTCGCCACGACCTGCCTTCATGCACAACGGCGAGTGGGAATTTTTCCCGGGCAATCCGTGGTAATCATGGGCCTGGGTGTAAGCGGCCAGATCGAGATGCAACTAGCCAAGGCACGCGGGGCAAATCCGGTCATCGGGGTGACGCGCAGCACCTGGAAACGAAAGTTGGCGGAAAAGCTGGGGGCCGACGTCACCCTGCCTAGCGGAGAGGAGGCGGAGCGCGCCATCGAGGAGATCACACACGGCCAGGGGGCCGACCTCGTCATCGAGACCACTGGCAAGCCGGCGGCCATGGCCAGCGCGGTTCACCTGGCGCGCCGGGCGGGAACTGTCCTGTTGTTCGGCATTAGCACCATGACCGAAGCCCACCTGCCCTTCTACCAATTCTATTTCAAGGAGCTCACCCTGGTGAACGCACGCGCCGCCAAGAGTGAGGATTATCCGGTAACCATTGACCTGGTGGCGAGAGGGGTACTAAACCTGAAGGACTTGATCACTCACGTTGTGCCGCTTCCGGAGTTGGCGGCGGCGCTCGCCCTGCTCGACTCGGACTCAGACGAGCGCATGAAAGTCATTCTCACTCACGCATGCTAAACGGCCAGCGCACGGAAAGACCTCTCTGCCGGGGATGCCGCCTTTAGCCGGCCGCGCCGACATGTGCCGGGTGGAAAGCCGGCCCAGCCTCGTGTAGGATTGGCGCGTATTTTACCCAGGCGCAGACGATGTGCCGTCCGGCGCTCCGGGAGGTAATCGTGGCAAAGCCTGAAGCTGAGGATGACCGGGATAAGAGGATCGAAACCTTGACGGGTGGCACAACCCTATCTCAAGCAGCCTCTGAAGGGCCATAGCAAACCGAGGTGGTTAGGGCAGTTTTGAGGGTAGTTTTGCGCGAATGCCGAAGAATTCCGTGACCCTGCCTGAAGCGGAGTTCCTGCCGATCAGCCATCCCGTACGCTGACCACACCGTCAATCAAGTTGCATCCCAGAAGATATTCACTATCGGTTGGTCCCGCCGGCAAGTGGGATTTGGAACGAGTGCTGTTTGGAGCCGGCAGTGGCGCCTGGAAGAAGTGCCGAGGATGCTACCATAGACCAGCGTAATCAAAGGCCCGTCCGAGCGGCTGCTGTTCAAGACATTAAACTCGCAACGATGCTGGAGCAGCCCGCAGTTCGTAAGCCAATTCATAGAGATTTCTGAAGACGCTGCTTCGTATTTGGCCCAACTGAAGATCTTGACTGTCGGAATCGACTACCTATCGGTTGGCAGTCCTGAGGTGCATCGAATTTTACTCGGAACCGGCGTTGTCATCATTGAAGGACTAAACCTGGCGGAGGTGCACCCAGGGCACTACGAACTAGTTTGTCTGCCACTGAAGATCTTGGGCGGCGATGGTGCGCCGGCGCGAGCGTTACTGAAATCACATGCTCGGCTGGGGTGAAACATCAAGAAGCAACGGGCTGCTCTGGCGCCGCAACCGGCATCGCCGTTTTGTGCCTTCTGGAAACAAGCGAGCTTGCCTCTGGATGTGGCGCTCGCACGAACATTTACGCGAAGCCGACTTTGTGCCTCATTACGACGAAGCAATCCACTGTCGATTTCGAAAAAACCGGAACTTCGCAACCGAGCAACTTGATCTTCTCCCTCGTCAACTGTCGGGAACGCAAAGCTGTCACTAAGGTTGCGCATAGCTCACTTCGCCGCCTGGCGACGACAACAAACGAGGTGGAGCTCGCGGCGAGCTTCAATTGGCTGGCTGAACGATTGCGATTCGCGTCTCTGAGCCGGTGGTGCCGACGGCGATGACTTTCGTGGCCCCCGGGTCGCTGACTGCAATGACCTTCTGCCCGCTAATTTCCGTCACTTCGGCGTTGGGGTAGCGTTGCCTGTAGTAGCTAATGACCGTTGAGGGGGAGTCGGAAGTGGTATAGACCTGACTGGCAACGGGGATACCAATATCGGGAAGATCTGCGTCCTTAACCTCGACCGGCTGCGAACCGGGATAGCGGTCGGACCCGGTCGAATCGACAGATAGCGCGGGCCGTTGTTGCAGGGATGGGTCTCTCCGCTTGCCGTGCTGAACCAGCGTGGACAATGCGTTCTGCACCGCCTGCGGGTCGATGCTGCCCGTGGGCGGGCGGCTCGCGGGGTTGCTTTTGCTCGGGGCGATTACCTGCGGCGCTGGTTGCTCCAACTGCGAAGTGAATGTGCCGGGCGTGACAGCCTGACCGGGCGGCGTTTGCGCGGTGGTAGGTTGTGTGGGAGCCGGTTGCTGCTGTCGTAGAGTGGGAGAGGAGGCTTCACCGCCGAACAGCGACCGACCGACTGCTCGCTCTTCGTGCATCACCCAGTTGACGATTAGCCCCGCGGTTACTACGATGACCAAGCCAAGGGCTACGACGATGAGGCGCATCTCCTTGTGGTAGCGATGGAGTTCGGTCGTCATCGCCTCGACCGTGTCCGGCGGGATTGGTTTCCCACAGGCAGCACAGAAAAGCCCGCCTTCCGCCGGTTTTCCGCAGTGGCAACAAAACCCCATTTCTGCCCAAGGATACGCCACAAGCAAGGAAACTGCGCGAGCTCCGCGCAACCAAGGCGACACCAAAGGCTCGGCACCTTTGAAGATCCCGCTTCACGGAGCAAAGGGCTGGAGTGATCTTGTCGTCTCTCCGGGCAGGAGGGCACGAAACCGCGTTGTGGGAAGTCGGGCCACCGATCGGATCGGGCAACCCCAAAACAAATACCGCAGATCCCTCTCCCGCCTTCGCAGGATCGGGATGACAACATAAAAAAACTGGCTTGAGTGTGCTCCGCCCGGGCCATAGCGGCTCGGGCGGGGCACTCTCAAAATCGACGCGAAGCAAAGCCCAGACTCTTCCCTCCTGGCTCAGAGCCACTACACAAAGCAAACCACAGGCCTCCAAGTAATTGTTTGATCTGAAAGGACAGTGCGTCATGGCTCCGATACCAGGGTTGGCGCCATTAATGTAAATCCAGTCGACGGTAGTCGTAGGGAAACCGCAGCACCGAGCAGGAGGAGCACCGCAGCGCTTCCGAAAGCAATCCAATGGGTACCGAATTGCTCGAAGCCCCAGCCGCCAAGCCAGGTACTGATCATTCCAGCTACCTGATGTCCTAGATAGGCGGTGCCGTACAGGACACCGACCAGGCGGACGCCGTAGATGTCGGCGAGCAGGGCGGACGAAATCGCGATGCTACCGGCCCAGACCATGCCGGCGGCGGCAGTCGCCATATACAACTCCCCACGGGTGCCGACCAGAAGCAGCGCGAAGAAGCCTAGACCTCGGATGAAGTAGATGGCGGCAAGAATATTCCGGCGCGGCATGCGATCCGACAATCGCCCTAGTATCAGCGTACCGAGAATGGCGACCAAGCCGATCGTCCCGATGCCGAGGGAGCTGGTCATGGCGTCGAAACCATGGTCCATCAGCATGGGCACGCCGTGGGCACCCAGCAGATTCATGCTGAAACCGCAGGCAAACAGGCCGAGAGCAATCTTCAAGAATGGCGCCGTGCGTACTGCCGCACGGAATCTGAGGCTTTCCCGCACCTTCGTCGTGGCTGCATTTTGGGCGCGGATTTGTTCGGGGAGCAGATCCGCATTCCGTGGAGCGTTATCGCGCATGATAAACAATGCTGCCGGTACGGTCACCACCGCAAACACCATGGCGAAGCCAACCAATGTGGTCCGCCAGCGCAACCAATGGATGGAGAAGGTCAGCGCCGGCGTCATCACGGCGATGCCGGCCATGGAGCCGGTGGACAAGAAGAACAACGCCATGCCGCGTTGGCGCGTAAACCAACGGCTGATGATGGGAGTAAGCGTAACTGGGCTGGCCAAACCGAGGCCGAGCGACATCAGCACCCCGAAGGCCAGCCCGAAGCTGAGCGGCGTGCGGGCGATGACCGTCCCGATCGCCGATGCGATGACAGTTGCCGTCCCCAGCAAAAGTACGGAGCGGGTTCCGAGGCGCCCGACCAGATATCCCGCCAGGGCCATGGCCAAGCCATAGCACAGCATGCCGACTCCCATGATGCTGGCAAGCAGGCTTCGGCTGAATCCGAGGTCTCTTGACATGGGCAGGAAAAATGGCCCCATGCCCAACCGCATACCGGCCGTCAGCAGGGTCAGCACAGTGGCGGCGGCAACAATATTCCAGCCGAAGTACCAGTGTTGCACCGCCCCTCTGTGCAGTGACTTGCGGTTGGGACAATTCAGGTAGATCGTCCCGTGAGAGTCACAGACTGACTTCTCAACTGGACCACTCATGCTTCCCTCCACCGGGGAATAACCCCGCTTGTCCGGGACACCGTAACCACCCAGTGCTGCAAGAGGCTATTCTCAGAGTACCTGCATTGCCCAGTCAATATAAGTGTCGGCAAATCTCGATTTCGGCGAAAATACCGCTACTTGGACGAAAAGGCGCCTTTTCGCTCTAAAGTGCCACGCCGTTTTCGAAGGATCAAAGCCTGTTCGGACTACTTCCGTCGCGCGGTAGGGGCAAAAGGAATGTACTGAACACGGATGGAACTCAAAGAAAGAGACAACCTCTTCCCTTCGACTTCCGACTTCTGACTTCTGACTTCTGACTCTGAAATTCAAGCCGCCTGTTGGAAGGCAACAGCATAGTCTTTCAGGAACTGGCCGAAACGAATCGGATCGTGTCCTAACATCTGCCGTACCAAATTATCCGTTTCCCCGCCATTGCCCTCCACGTAGTAGCGCTGCAACTCCAGCAGCGCATCCGCCTGCCACTGCGGCATGCCCACCCCGAGCATGGACTTCTTCAGCTCCGCTGGCGGCACATTCGCATAGCGCACTGGACGCCCGGTAAAGCGCGTCAAACGAGCCGCGATCTCGTCGCAAGTCAAAGCCTCAGGCCCGTTTAGTTCGTAAGTTCGGCCCTGGCCGGCTTCCCCGGTCACCAGCTTGGCGGCAAAGGCGCCCACGTCGCGAACATCGATGTAACTGATGGGCGCGTCCTCCAGCGCGGCGTAAAACACTCCCTGCGACCGGATCGTCGGCGCGTAGTAGTTGGCCACGTTCTGCATGAAACTGTTGGGACGCAGAACCGAGTAGGCTATCCCGGATCGTTCCAGGTTACGTTCTACCTTGCGGTGCCAGACGGGAAAGGAAGCATCGAAGCTGCCGGCGCCGAGAGCGGAATTGAGCACCAGATGTTCGAGGTTGCGCTGGCGGCAGAGCTCGATGACGTTGGTTTCCAGCTCCACCAGTTGGGGGACCGGAGCGCAGACCAGAAAAACTCGCGTGATCCCGTCCAGGGCTTTGGCCAGGCTCCTCCGGTCGGCGAAGTCGGCCACCACCGCGCTCGCGCCGCGCGGCACGTTTTCCGCATCCGCTTCCGAACGGTACATGGCGCGAACCGGACGATTACTGGCAACAACGGCTTGCAGCACTGCGCTGCCAACGTTTCCAGAAGCTCCGGTGACAAGGATCATTTCGGCTTCACCTCGCGTTTCGCCACTTAGATGTCGCGGGCCGGCAGAAAGTAGCTGCTGCTCAGATAACCCATAGTTCCAGTTTCGTAATACCCTGGGAGGGCAGAGCTGAATTGAATTCTCACCGCAGAGGACGCAAAGGACGCGGAGGTACACAGAGGAAAGAGGACGATGAAAACAATGGATATAGATTCCCTCCGCGTCCTTTGCCGCCTGTCCTGAGCTTGTCGAAGGATCCTCTGCGGTAAATCGGTCACACCGGGTGTTCCCTGGACCAGCTTTCCGCGGCGGCAATGCGCTTGCTTACGGCCGGATGGGAGTGAAAAAACCATTCCACCAGACGGGAGGGCGCGCGTTCCGCCAGATTCTGCGTGGCGAGCTTGTTCATCGAGCTGATGAACGGCTGGATGTCGGAAATCGAGCGAAATGCGTAACGATCCGCCTGGCGCTCATTGTGCCGCGACCAGGCGTTGAGGGCCGGAGAAAGCAGTACCCCCAGCAGGGTGGCAACCAGCGCCAGCAGGGGAAGATTGGCAAAATCGTAGTCGCCGATGAACATATGGCGCTGGTTGGCATAGTGCAGGATGCGGACCACGGCCCAGAAGCCCGCCAGCGTGATCCCCGCCTGGACCGCGATGCTCTTGAGCACGTGATTGTGGACATGATGGCCGAGTTCGTGTGCCAGTACGGCTTCGATCTCGTCGTCCGAGTAGTGCTCCAGCAGCGTGTCGGCCAGCAGGATACGTCGGGTCGCGCCCAGCCCGGTTAGCGCCGCGTTCGCCTTCTTGCTCTTCTCCGATAATTTCCATTCGTACACCCCTAGCACCCGCGCTCCGGCACGCTCGCTCAGCAGCGTCAAGCGCCTTTTCAGTTCTTCCCGCTGCAGCGGCTGGAACTTGTAAAAGATCGGAAACAGTACTACCGGTGCGATCTGGGCGAAGAACACGAACAGGACAGTGAAGGCCGCCCAGACGATCAGCCACCAATACTCCGGCGCCAGGCGGATGATGAAGTAAAGCAGCTCCACCAATAAGGTGCCGATGGCCAGTCCCAGCAGCCAGCCCTTGGCCTCGTCCCATAGCCAGGAACGCAGCTTCTGGTTCGACAGCCGGTAGCGGTGCTCCAGGCGAAAGCCGTAGTAATCCAGGCCAATCGCGAGAACTTTGGTGGCTATCGCCAGCGCCAGAATATAGAAGAAGACGGCGAGCAGATAACGCTGTCCCGCCAAGTGGTAGGCCAAGTCCCGCAGACTGCGGCTCCAACCGGTAGCCAACAACAGCACCAGCACGACCAGGCTCAGGATCAGGTCGAGAATGCCTAAGCGGCGGCGCTGGCGGTTGTATCGCCGCGCTTCCGGCGTGTCTACGCGCGCGTCAGTTTGGGCTTCCAAAGACAAGCTCAAATAGTCTCGCAGCATCCACCTTGCGGTTTCAACGCTGCTGAAAACCGGAGCCTTAACATGTGCCTATTGCCCCGGGAGGCATTAGCAGGTTGACCGCGTCAGGCACGATTTCGAGCTTGGCGGGCAGCGTGCCCAGCAATTCGCCATCGGCCTCCACATACGTGCGGGGATCCGTACCCGACGGCAACCGGCATTCGATGGTGGCCGCGTCCAGCACTTCGATTTCCCTGATCCGCGGTTCGATCCCAAACAGAACGGCCGACATATAGCGCAGGTACTGCAGGCGGCTGCGCGTCTTGAACAACACCAGGCGCAGGTGGTTGTGCCGCAGCGCCGCTCCCGGCGCCAACCGGCGCAGCATACGGCCAAAATCCGCAATGCGCACCGCCAGCACCTGCGACACGCGTTCCCGGCGGTTGCCGGTGTCCGTACAGAGCTCCACCTCGAAGAAGGGATATTTGTGCGTCGCCCACACCCGCAGCGCTTCGATAATGTACACCGGATAACCGTAACGCCGCTTCAACTGGGCGTTCAGGTGATACATGAGGTGGGCATCCGGGCCGATTCCGGCCGCCACGGTGAAATAACGCGAGCTGGCTTGGCCATCCCGCCGGGAATAGGAGATCCGTCCCACGGCAATACGCACGGGTTTGGCATCCAGCAGCATGCGGGCCGCCTTGTCCGCTGCCGCCGGCAACCCCAGGTCGAGGGCCAGAGCGTTGGCCGTTCCCAGGGGAACCACGCCGATTGCCGCCTCCGTATGGATCATCCCTTGCAGAATCTCATTGACGGTGCCATCCCCGCCGCAGGCCAGCACGGCATCGCAGCCCTGCGATACGGCTTTCCTGGCCTGTTCGCCGGCGCTGCCGGGAGCGCGCGTCATGATCGCGTCGGCCGCGACCCCACCGCGGCGCAATTCGGCCAGGGCGGCCGCGATCTGCGCCTCCCGCCGAACATTGGGCTGACCCGAAACCGGGTTATAGATTAAGGCCGCTTTGCGCATGCGCTTTAGGTAAAAATCACCAATTTAGTATTCTCGCATGCAAGCTGCCTGGCTCCCAGTACCGGTTGAGCTACCTGCGGATGCCTGGAGCGCTTTTCTCCCGCCGCGCTACAATTTCGGCATGCCAACCGCTTCGCAGCATCGCGACATGCAAGCCCGCCTCGAGCGGCTCCGCGACCAGATTCGCTATCACGAACACCGCTACTACGTGCTCGACCAGCCGGAAATCAGCGATGCCGAGTTCGATGCGCTGATGAACGAGCTGAAGGCAATGGAAAAGACAAATCCGGAACTGATCTCGCCCGATTCTCCCACCCAGCGCGTAGGCGGCAAACCGCGCGAGGGTTTCGTCAAGGTCGAGCACTCCACGCCCATGCTCTCCCTCGACAACGCCTACACCGAGCAGGAGCTGCGCGATTGGGAGCGCCGGGTGCACGAGCTGACTGGCCGGCAAGATGTGGAATACGTCTGCGAGCTGAAGCTGGACGGTTTATCGATGGCCTTGCGCTACGCCCCCGAGAAAGGGCAATCCCGCTCCCGTCTGGCGCTGGCCCTGACTCGTGGGGACGGCACGGTGGGCGAAGAGGTCACCGCCAACGTACGCACTATCCGCTCCGTGCCGCTCTCGATTGCGGGCAAGCTGCTGCAGGCCCACGGTATTCCGCCGGAGTTCGAGGTTCGGGGCGAAGTGCTCATTCCCGTAGCGGCGTTCGAACGCCTGAACCAGGAACGGGAAAAGCAGGGCTTGGCAAAATTCGCCAATCCGCGCAATGCCGGCGCGGGAGCCGTCCGGGTACTGGATCCCAATATCACCGCCCTGCGCCGGCTCGACTTCTTTGCCTATTTTCTGCTGGTCGACGGGCGCATCTTCGGCCGGCAGCAATGGGAAGACTTGGCGGCCCTCTCCGCGGCCGGCTTCAAGGTCAATCCCGGGAGCAAATTGGCCAGGAACATCGATGAGGTCTGGAACTTCATTACGCACTGGGAAGAGAAACGGGATTCTCTGCCTTATGAAATCGACGGCATCGTGGTCAAAGTGAATGAAGTGGCGCTGTGGGGCGAGTTGGGGTTCACCGGCCGGGCGCCGCGCTGGGCCATTGCCTATAAGTACGCCGCGCGCGCCGGCATCACCCAGATCGAAGATGTCCAGGTACAGGTCGGGCGCACCGGCAAACTGACTCCGGTAGCGATGCTGAAACCCGTGTTCATTGGCGGCACCACGGTCAGCCGGGCCACGCTGCACAATATGGATTTTTTACAGAATCTCGGAGTGAAGATCGGCGATTTCGTGAAAGTCGAGCGCGGCGGCGACGTGATCCCCAAAGTCGTAGAAGTAGTGAAAGATGAACCGCGCGGGCAGAAAGAGTTCCACATGCCCGCCACTTGTCCGGTATGTGGCGGGCATGTCGTCAGAACCGAAGGCGAGGTCGATTTCCGCTGCGTCAATGCCAACTGTCCGGCCAAGCTGCGCGAAACCATTCTGCACTTTGCCGCGCGTTCCGTCATGAACATCGATGGCCTGGGAGACGCGCTGGTGAACCAGTTGGTGGACCGCGGCCTGGTGAAAGATGTGGCCGATCTGTACCGGCTCGCCAAAGACGATCTGTTGCAACTGGAGCGCATGGGCGACAAGTCGGCGCAAAACGTTCTCGACGAAATCGAGCGCTCGAAAAAGCTGCCGCTCGAACGGGTAATTTACGGGTTGGGAATCCGCTTTGTCGGAGAGCGCACCGCCGAGTTCCTCGCCCAGCATTTCGGTTCCCTGGATGCGTTGATAACGGCGGCTACGCTTGCCGACCAGGAACAGAGCCAAGCGGAGCTCCAGCAGGTGGAGGAGGTCGGCCCGCGCATCGCCGAGAGTATCCGCGAGTTCTTTGCCGAACCCAAAAATCGCCAACTGGTAGAAGATCTGCGCGCCGCCGGCCTGACCTTCACCGGAAAGAAAAAGCAACGCAGCGCCAAGCTGGCCGGCAAAACTTTTGTCCTCACCGGCACGTTGGCCCGCCATAGCCGCGAGGCGGCAAAGAAGATGATCGAAAGCGCGGGCGGCAAAGTTGTTGGCTCCGTCAGCAAAAAGACCGACTACGTAGTAGCCGGCGCCGACCCCGGATCCAAACTCGAAAAGGCCCGCGAGCTGGGGGTGAAGGTGATTGATGAAAGCGAGATGGAAGAGCTGGTGAAGTAACTCAGTGTTTCAGCCCCAACCTCACGCCCGTCATTACGAGGAGCCCCCACAGCGGGACGCCGCCAATAATGAGCAGAAAGTCGGTGCGAATTTGGCGAGTTTGCGGCATTTTTTGATTTTTCCGTTGCAGTGATCAGGAGCGCCAAACCCTCACTCCCCAATACCTGTCATTCTGAAGCCCCGCGCCCGCGACAGCATAGACAGTTGCCTCCCGCTAAGGCGCGGGGCGAAGAACCTGTGTATTGCGGCCCCATCTGCCGTTGCCATTTGTGCGTAACCAAGAACTCAAAGGCGCGCGACTCACCCCCCCTACCCATTTCCGTTTTGCGTTGATCTGTAGCTACAAAGTAGTTACAATGCAGAAGGGTCGATCCCAGATTAGGAAAGGAGTTGCGCCACATGAAACGCCCATCACTGTCAGGGCCATGATCCAAAGTAGCCCGACATAGGAAGCCGGCATGCACGAATTGTTTGATTGGGACGGTGCGAATCGCAATCACATTGCAAAGCATGGGATCAGCCCCGAAGAAGCTGAACAAGTCATATTCAATGAGCCGTTTGACCTTATGCTGAAACAGCAGAAGGGTGAAGAACGCACGGTCCAGGTGGGCGAGACAGATACCGGTCGTATCCTGGTCGTTGTCACCACGTGGCGCCAGGACCGAATTCGCGTGGTAACTGCGTTTCCGGCTAAGAAGCGCATCAGGAAATTTTATGAACGGCAAAAAGCGAAGGGCTACGGCCCAGAAACTAAAGATCCCTAAGTTCCAGAACGAGGCGGACGAGGCTCGTTGGTGGGCAAACCACCAGGACCAGATTGCGGGTGTGCTCGAGCAAGCTGCCGCCGAAGGACGGCTCGGGCGCGGTACAGTGGCCCGTAAAGGACCTACGCCAACCACTACCATTCGGTTGGATCCAGAAGATATCCTTCGCGCCCGCGAGCAAGCAGAACGCAAGGGCCTGCGCTACCAGACATATCTCAAGATGCTGCTCCGGGAAGCACTGCATGCGACAGAGCGGAAGGGTTAGTTCGCTCCAACACCTTTCAGACCATCCGCAGCAAACGTGCCTTAGCCCGATCCGGCAACAACACGGGCTGCAGCAAAGCAGTAAGTCCCGCGGGATCGGCCAGGAAGCCGTCATGTCCGTGGTTGGAGGCCAGTTCCGCCAGATCGCAATTCACGCCCGCGGCCCGCATCTGTTGCCACAATTCACGGACATCGGCGGCCGGAAACAGCCAATCGGAAGAGATGCTGACCAGCAGGACACGCGCGCGAATCCGCCGCAGCGCCGCCGGCAGCGAGCCATACTGGCGGGCGGGATCGAACAGGTCCATCGCCCGGGAAATCGTCAGGTAGGCGTTGGCGTCGAAGCGCGCGACGAATTTGCTCCCTTGGTGATCGAGATAGCCGCCGATTTCGAATCGCTCGGCTAATGAGCGATAGGGATCCTCGCCGCTGCGGTCGGGCTTGCGTCCGCAACGTTCGCTAAACAGTTCCGCGGACTTGTAGGAAATCATGGCGATCGCCCGGGCCAGGGCAAGTCCCTGGGCCGGTTGTTGTTGGTAACGGCCGGCGCAGAAATTCGCATCAGTCAGAATTGCCTGGCGTTGCAGGTGGTTGAGCGCCAGTCCCATGGCGGACAACGGGGTGGCTCCAATTGGGACACAGGCTTCGACCCGGTCGGGATACTCGATAGCCCACTGCAGCGCCTGCATCCCGCCGATCGATCCGCCGACTACCACGCGCACCCGCGGGATACCCAGATGGTCCAGCAGGCGCGCCTGCGCCCGCACCATGTCGGAGACCGTGACCAGCGGGAAGTCGGGACCGTAACTCCGTCCGGTTCGCGGATCGGGCGTGGCGGGGCCGGTCGAGCCGTAACAGGAACCGAGAATGTTGGAGCACAGGAAACAATAACGCGAGGTGTCGAAGGCCCCATCGGGACCGAACATGTCCCCCCACCAATCCGCGATGCGGGCGGAGCCGGACAGCGCGTGGCAGACCAGGACCACATTGTCGCGCCGCGGGCTCAGCTCTCCGTAGAGAGCGTAGTGCAGCGTTACCGGCTGCAACGCAGCGCCGCTATCGAGCGGGAAGGGGGTATCGGCCGCAAAAATAAAGTCGCCTTCGGAAGTGGGCGGAATCATATTTTTCATATCTTCTATCTTTTATCTTTCTGTCTTCCGATCTTCTGCGCTTCTGCGTTTCTGCATTGGGTTTTGAAATTCCGTCCTAACTGGCCACTGCTTGCTTGCCGGCAACCGCGCCGGCCAGCAACGCCCGGTCGAGATCGGCGATGATGTCGTGCACGTCTTCAATGCCGATCGACAGCCGCACCAGGTCGGGGGTGACGCCGGTGGCGAGCTGCTCTTCGCCGCTCAGTTGCTGGTGCGTCGTCGAGGCCGGATGAATCACCAGCGATTTCGCATCCCCGATATTGGCCAGCAAACTGAATAAGCTGAGCCGCGTCATGAACGATTTCCCCGCTTCATAGCCGCCGCGGATGCCGAACGTCACCAGCGCTCCGCCTCCCTCCGGCATATATTTCCGCGCCAGTTCGTAATAAGAACTGGACGGCAACCCGGGATAGTTGACCCAGGCAACCGCCGGATGGGTCTGGAGAAAGCGCGCCACCGCCAGCGCGTTCTCCGAATGGCGCTGCATGCGCAAATGCAGGGTTTCGGCTCCCTGGAGCAGCAGGAAAGCGTTGAAGGGCGACAGGCAGGCGCCGGTGTCCCGCAGTCCTTGCACGCGCGCTTTCAGGATGAATGCCGCCGGACCGAAAGCTTCGGTGTAGCTCACTCCGTGATAAGAAGGATCGGGCTCGACGAAGTCGGAGAAGCGGCCCGAGGCCTTCCAATCGAACTTCCCCGCGTCCACGATCACGCCGCCCAGGGAGTTTCCATGCCCCCCGATGAACTTGGTGGCGGAATTGACCACCAGATCGGCGCCCCACCGGATGGGCCGGCACAGGGCGGGAGAAGCGCTGGTATTGTCGATGATGAGTGGCAGGCCATGGGCGTGCGCGATGCCGGCCAGCTTCTCGATGTCGACCACGTCCAGCTTGGGATTGCCCAGGGTTTCCGTGTACACGGCCCGGGTCTTGTCGCCGATCGCCGCGCGCAGGCCGTCGTAGTCCGCGGCATCTGCGAAACGCACGTTAATACCCAGCTTGGGCAGGGTGTAGTGAAACAGGTTGTAGGTGCCGCCGTAGAGCGAAGTGGTGGAGACGATCTCCTCCCCCGCCTTGGCTAGGGTGGTGATGGCCAGCGTTTCCGCGGCTTGCCCGGAGGCCAGGGCCAGCCCGGCAATGCCCCCTTCCAGCGCGGCGACCCGCTTCTCCAACACGTCGGTGGTGGGATTCATGATGCGGGTGTAAATATTGCCGAATTCCTGCAGCGCAAACAGTCGCGCCGCGTGGTCGGCGTCGTCGAAGACGTAGGAACTGGTCTGGTAGATGGGAACCGCCCGCGACTTGGTCGTGGGATCGGCTTGCTGGCCGCCATGAACCGCCAGCGTGGCAAAGCTATAATTCTTGTCTTTCTGATCCGTCATCGGTCTCTTCCCCTTTTCAGCTTCGTTCGCGAAAATTACGCGTAAATAAAAAGCCCCCGCCGCTAAAGATTGCGTCGGGGGCTCTCAAATCTGGTCCTGAGAACTCGTCCGGCTCTTTAGCAGTTTTTTACGTGGAGCAAGTCGCCCTAAATCGCCACGTGGGTTCTTAAGTCCTGTTTTCCCTCCAAGGCCGTCCGTGAACCACCATTATAACAACCAAACCGATTCGCGAATGCGCGCTTGAATTAGTAACTTTACTCCTCCAAAAGCGCGAGTGGAAATTCAAAGTTTCAATTGGAACTATGAAGAAAACCGGGTGGCGAGGCACACCGCCGTCAGATTAGAGCCCGCCAAGCGGGCGGAAGATCGTAGCCCCGGGCGTGAGCCCGGGGTGTGAGATTAAACGTACCCCAAGCCCGCGAAGCGGGCGTAAGAAGCCCCAGGCGACCGCAAGCCCGATCTGCTACCGCCATTTTTTGGTTCGGCCACAGCATAGACCACACTTCCCGCCAGCTGGAGAGGCTGACGCACCCCGAATACAACCAGAACGAATAGCCCGGTGTAGTTCCAGTGGTAGCTCCGGGATAACGTAAGAATCCGTCCCGCCCCCGAAACCCGCACAGCACAATTGACCTTTAGCCCAATGGCTTTTAGAATTAGGGTTTTGCATGTGCTGAGAGCGGCGCGTCCGTAGTCCACTCGCAAAGTTCTGTAGCTGGTCCGATTGCAGCGACGGCCCGTTAAGTCTTTGAGTGCCGCCGACCGGATATGCAAGCACAAAAGTGAATTCCGAAACGCCCGGTGCGTCCTGCCCGGAGGCCACTGTGTGGCGTCCCCGCCAGCGTACTGGATTAAGAGGGAGAAGACATATGTACGCGGTGATCCGAGCCGGGGGTAAACAATACCGGGTAGCGCCGGGCGATGTGATTCGCGTGGAAAAACAGGCCACCAGCGAGGGCACGCTCCAGTTTGAATTGCTCGCGGTGGGGGACAATGGCCTGATCAGCTCCCCGCGGGGTGAAGCTCGCGTCGTCGGCCAGGTGGTGGGCGAAGGCCGCGGCGACAAGATTCTCGTTTTTCACTACAAGCGCAAAAAGCAATACAAGAAGCTCGCCGGCCATCGCCAGTCGTTCCTCGCCGTGCGCATCACCGAGGTAACCTACGACGGCCAAACCGTGAAAGCTCCGGAATTGCCGGTTCCCGCGAGCAAGCCGAAGGCCAGCCCGGCCGGCACGGCCGCGGGTGAGACTGTGGCCAAGAAGAAAACGGCGGCGAAGAAAAAGGGCGGAGCGGAAAGCGCCAAGAAGAAAAGCGGCGCGCGTTCCCCAAAATCCGCAAAGTGATTTGTAATTTGCAATTTGCAAAGTACAGCCGGCTCCGGTTCTATTTGCAAATTGCAAATCGCACCTTACAAATTCCCAGAGGTCTTTAAGTTATGGCGCATAAAAAAGGATTAGGCAGCTCTCGCAACGGCCGCGACTCCAATTCGCAGCGGCTGGGATTCAAGGCTTTCGCCGGACAGCTCGTTCCCGGCGGAACCATTATCGTGCGGCAACGCGGAACCCGCGTGAAGCCGGGTCTGAATGTAGGTCGCGGCAGTGACGATACCCTGTTCGCCAAAGTCAGCGGCGTCATCAAATTCGTCGACCGCGGGCGTCTGGGCAAGTACGTCATGATCGAGCCAAAACAGCTGGCCGAAGCGTAAGAGCGACACCTACCACAGAGACACAGAGACACAGAGAAAATCTGGGATCCGGTACTTTGGATTCAGGATTTCAAACGCTGTGAGCGGTCTAGCCCGCTAGCCCGGCCGAGATGTATCCAAAGGCTAAAACCCCGAGTCCTTAATTTCCTCCGGTTTCTCTGTTTCTCTGTGTCTCTGGGGTAGGTTTTCACTTATGTTCATCGACGAAGCCAAAATCCGCGTCAAAGCCGGCGATGGCGGCAATGGATGCCTGGCCTTCCGCCGCGAGAAATTCGTTCCGCGGGGCGGCCCCTCGGGCGGCGATGGCGGCAAGGGCGGCGACGTGCTGATGGAGTCCAGCGAGCGCCACAACACGCTGGTGCATTTCCGCTTTAATCCGGAATACAAGGCGCAACGTGGCCGCCACGGGGAAGGTTCGAATAAGACCGGACAGGACGGGGTGGACGTAGTCTTGAAAGTGCCGGTCGGCACCCTGGTCTATGACGACGCCACCGGGGAACTGGTGCACGACTTTGCCCGCCCGGACGAGCGGATCGTAATCGCCCGCGGCGGCCGTGGTGGCCGCGGCAATGCGCGTTTCGCCACCTCCACGCATCAGGCGCCGCGCGAACACGAGCCGGGCAGGCCGGGCGCGGAGCGGGTGCTGCGCCTGGAGCTGAAGCTGCTCGCCGATGTCGGGTTAGTAGGATATCCGAACGTGGGCAAGTCGACGCTGATCTCCCGCATCTCGGCCGCCCGGCCAAAGATTGCCGATTACCCTTTCACTACCCTGGCCCCCAACCTGGGCGTGGTCGCGCTGGGCGCCCCGGACGGTCCCGATCCGGTCAGCTTTGTAGTCGCAGATATTCCCGGGCTGATCGAGGGCGCGCACGCTGGGGCGGGCTTGGGAACCCAGTTCCTGCGCCACATCGAGCGAACCCGGCTGCTGGTCCATCTGGTCGATGTGTCCGACGGCAGCGGCCGTCCCGATCCGGTCGCGGATTTTCAGGTCATCTTGCGCGAGCTGGGGAGCTTCGGTGCCGCCCTGGAGACCAAGCCGATGCTGGTGGCGGCCTCGAAGATCGACGTAGCCAATCCCGAGAAACTGGCCAAGCTGAAACGTTACTGCACCCGCCACAAACTGCCGCTCTATCCCATATCGGCCGTAACCGGAGAGGGCATCGAAAAGCTGACCTGGGCGATAGCCCACCGGCTGGAAGAACTGCGGCGCGACCAGCACCAGCAATCAGCAGTCAGCACTCAGCCGGGTGCCCCATCCTAGCCCGGTTTTGGCTAGGGTGGGGGTAGTTTTCTTGATCTTGACTTGTGAGGAAATGCGCTGCTTGCAGGTGTTGGATATCAGATGTGAATGCTGCGATCGCTTACGGCGCCTGCCCCGCCCGCATTTCGGTTACTGCACCGCGCTCGATGCAGAACACCACGTCCAGCATACGCGTAGAATGCTGGAGATCGGATTCAGAGACAATCATTGACAGGCCTTCGTGCTTCAACGCGCCCACGACTTCCGCGATGCGCTTAGAAAGCACCGGGGCTACGCCTTCAAAAGGTTCATCGAGAAGAAGCAGTTTGCTACCGCACATCAAGGCCCTTCCAAGCGCGGCCAGCTTCTGTTGTCCTCCGGAAAGTTACAAGGCCTTGCGCGCCGCTAAGGGCATAAGTTCCGGGATCATCGCGTAAATCTTCTGCAGGCGCTCCCTGCCGTCGTGCTTGCCCACCGCCCATGCCGGCACCAGGATTGAAATGCTACTTAGCCGCCTGATTATTCCGAACTTTGCATGCCGAAGATGCTCGAGAAATCGAGTTCCCCATATCCTGCTTTGCTGTGCTTGCTGTATAGATTTTTCACGGCCAAGCCCAGCGGCACGAATACCGCATTCGCTGCCGCACTCTGCATGGCAAGGCCCAAATCCTTGAGCATCAGGTTGACCCCGAATCCGCCGGCGTAATTTTGGCTTGCGGGCACACCTTCTGCCACCCCGGGACAAGGGTTGTAAACGTCGAGCACCCAGTTGCGTCCGGAACTCTTGGCCATGATGTCGGAAAGCACTTTGGGATCCATGCCGTTGGCTATGCCCAGACGAATTGCCTCGCAGGTGCCCTCCATCAAGATGGCAAGCAGCATGTTGTTGCACATCTTTACGGTCTGGCCAGTTCCACTTTGCCCGGTGTGGTAGATGGCCTTGCCCATTTTTTCCAGATAGGGTCGGGCAAGTTCGAATCCTTCCTTTGTCCCGCCGACCATGAAGGTCAAGGTGCCGGCCTTTGCGCCCTTCGTCCCGCCTGAAACCGGAGCATCCAGAAAAATCAATCCTTTCGCCGATGCCGCCGCGGCGATCTTCTTGGCGAGTTGCGGCGATATGGTCGAGGAATCAATCAAAACGGCGCCAGAGCGCGCGCCCTGCAAAATGCCGTCCACGCCGAGATAGGCCGCTTCAACCTGTTGATCGGCCGGCAGCATAGTCAAAACGAGCTTGGCTTCACGCACTGCGGTGGCGATATCGGCAACCGGTAGGCCGCCGCCCGACAGAAAGGCATCGACTTTTTGCGGCACCACGTCGTGACCGCATACCTGATAACCGCCTCGAATAAGATTCAACGCCATCGGAAAGCCCATATTTCCGAGACCGAAAAATACGACACCTGTGCTCATGATTGACTCCTTAAATAAGCTCCAGCTCCTTCAATTTGTTTTGGCTTGGAACCCCCTCTTTTCCCCATCCACGAAATTCGTAATACTCGCTCAACATTTTGGGCAGATCGGGAACAAAGCCGGCAGAGGCTCCTGAGGGGAACGGCTCATGGGTAAACCTATAGGGCAGAGTGTCATCGGCGCCGGTCAGCCCGCAAGAGAGGTTCAATAGTCTTTTCAGATTAAAGTTTCTTTCCCCTACCCGGAGAAGCTCCGCCGCATCCATGTCCCAGCCGGTCACACAGTTGGTCCAGGTAACCAACAGCGGAACATCCAATGCCGGCAACATCAGAGAACAAAATTTCAGGCTGTTGGTCAGCTCCGCATAATTCTGCGCGACGGCAGTAAGTTTCCCTTTGCCATCCTGGGCCAGCCGCTCCAGCGGCTGGGGATACCCGAGTCCCGCCAATCCCATGCGCTCCAGAGTATGAGTAACCCCGCGATGACACGCGCCGCGGTTGGCCGTCGCATAGGCAACGGCTAAGCTCGTGATCGACCGAGGATCGTGGTAGGGCGCTTCCAGACCTTTGACGTGGATAGCAAACTTCTCTGCGCCGCGGCCAAGCTGCCGCGCGAGCGGGCGAACCCCGCCTTGCAGCAAAGCTCCCGTCCCCTCTCCGGAAGCTATCTGCTGGATTAACGACAATATCGCCTCGCCTTTGCCCCACTCCAGCTTCGGTCCCGCAGCCGGGCTGTCCACCAGGCCCTTGCTTACGGCTTCAAAGAGGAACGCAATGGATCCGCTTACGGAAATGGTATCCAGTCCCAGGCGGTTGCACAGATTGTTGGCCTCGATGATGGTGCTCCAATCGAAAATCCCGCATTGCGGACCGAAACCGCCTATGGTTTCGTATTCCAGGGGGGCGGTCTTTCCGGCATAGGGTCCAGTCCGGATGTGCACTTCCTTGCCGCACCCGATGCCGCACGGCGGACAGTGATACTTCCCGGAGGCGTGATCCTGCTGCATGATTTCGGCGCTGAGGGGCTCAACCCTTTTCCCGCAATCTCCATCGGTCCAATTGTAGGCAGACAGATCACCGATGACCGCACTTCCCAACGTGCCCCCGGGTGTCCCGAAGGCGCGGTAACGTTTCATTTTTTCCAGAAAGAAAGGAGTAAACGCGCGAATGCTCTGGATCAGCTCTTGTGGATGCGCGATAGGGATCGGTAGTGTTCCATCCGCCACTACCGCCTTGAGCCGCTTGGAGCCCATTACGGCGCCCATTCCGGCGCGCCCGGCGGCGCGAGCATGCAGTCCCTCGCTCATAATGTTCGCCAGGCGCACCATGCGTTCGCCTGCGGGACCAATGCAGACGATCGCGGCCCGGCTGCCGTACTTCGCCGTCAAAATGTCGTGCGTCTCAACGGTATCTTTTCCCCATACCGATTCCGCCGGCAAAATCGAGACGCTTCCCTCAATGACGGAAATGATCGAGGGGGAAGATGCTTTTCCCGTGATGGCGATGGCATCGTATCCAGCGGACTTCAGAGCGATTCCGAACCTTCCGCCACTGTCCGATTCTCCCCAGATCCCCGTGGCCGGCGATTTGGCAATCACGGCATAGCGCCCGGAAGTGGGGACGTTGGCCCCGGTCAGCGGACCGGTAGCAAAAAGAAGAATGTTCTCCGGCCCCAGGGGGTCGATTTCGTGAAACCGTGACTGCCGCATAAGGTAAGCGCCAAGTCCGGTTCCTCCAATGTACTTTCTCCGCACGTCCTCCGGGATCTCTTCAATCCTCACCGAGCCGGTGGACAGATCAATCCACGCCAGCTTTCCCATATAGCCGCCCATAGAACTTCACCTCCCCGTCGAACTTCATTGAAATGGTAATCCACCCGCCACGTGCCGGAACCACTGCGTAGAGCTGGTTGCGAAAACGCCTTGTATCGGGGCGGAGCTTCGACCCTGCGGTATGTCCTCGGGAACTGGTACCGCGATTTTGAAACACGCGGTCGCAACTTTATGGGCCGGCGTATTCGCTCGCAGCCCGCCCAGCTCTTCGGCCACGCGCTATAGGACATCTTTCTTGTACGTTTCCTTCACGAAGAGTGTCGCAATGACCGTGATCACCGAGAAGGAAATAATATACAGCGACACCAACCACGAGTGGTTGTGAGCCCGCAGCAGCAGTAAGGTCGCAACCGGCAGGGACAGGCCCCCGGCAAAAACTCCCGCGAGCTGATACCCGAGGGAGGCGCCGCTATAGCGAACTTTGGTCGGGAAAAGTTCGGCCAGAAAGCTTCCCTGTGGGCCGTACATCGCCGAGTGGCCAAATTGCATGAATAAGATGATGCCGGCCCAACCCCAGAGTATGTTTTGGGGAGCTTTGTCCAGCATCCAGAAGAGCGGGAAGGCCAGAACACCGCACATGCAAGCGCCAAACAGATAAACCGGCCGCCTTCCTATCTTATCGGAAAGCGAGCCGTAGAATGGCATAGCCAAGGTGCCGATGACGCCGCTGATGACCAAACCCGGGAGCAGGGCTTGCCTCCCCATTTTCAGCGCGATGAGGGCATAGGTGATGGGAAACACCGTAATGACGTAATACAAGCCGTTCTCCGCATACCGCAAGCCCATGGCTAACACTACGTTCTTTGGGTGGCTCTTCAGTACCACCCAGAGCGGTACTCTCTCCTCGGCCTTCTGGTCTTTGATCTTCAGAAAAGCCGGCGATTCGGCAACCGTCATCCGGACCCATATGCCAATTACCACCAGGAAAACGCTAAACAGGAATGGCACACGCCAGCCCCAGGAGAGGAACTGAGCTGAGGACAGCTTGGTGGCCAACCACATCGCTAAGGCCGCCAGTGTGCCGCCGACCGCTACGCCCATTTGTGGAAAAGAACCCCACAAACCCCGCCGGCCCGCGGGAGCATGTTCGACCGCCATCACCACCGCCCCACCCCATTCGCCACCGATGCCAATGCCCTGGAACACGCGCATCAAAGTCACCAGGATTGGAGCCCATATCCCGATTCGCGCATATGTGGGAATCAACCCGACGATGGTTGAGGCCAGACCCATAACAAGCAGGGTGAGGTATAACATCTGTTTGCGGCCGACGCGGTCGCCGAAATGGCCGAAGATTACGCCTCCGAACGGACGCGCTATGAAACCAACCGAATAGGTGGTAAATGCCAGCAGCGTGCCTACGAGCGGATCAAACTGGGGAAAGAACACCCGGTTGAACACCAGCGCCGCTGCGGCGTTGTACAAGAAAAAGTCGTACCACTCGATCGAGGTGCCAACGAGACTGGCGACTGCCACTTTGGTATGTTGGGGTGCGCCCTGCTTACTGGGGGGCACCATTGCTCGCTGAGCCATATTCGTATCTCCTTTTCCGGTTTCTTTCGCGGCGCCACTCGACGCAGTCGCCGCTGCTTTGTATTCCTTCCCCCAGCCTTCCGGCCACGGATAGTTGCGGTCCGGCAGAACGGCACCTGGGCCCTATCAGGCCCAGGCTTTCCGATACAACTGCTGGATCTCGTCCGGAGTCGGTACGCGAGGATTGTTGGCCGGAGAACCCGATGCCAGCGCCTGGCCGGCCATGGTGCCTAACAGGCCGGTCCAGCGTTCGCCGTCAATGCCATAGGCTTTCGGCGTGGGGACCTCGAGATCGCGATTGAGTTCCGGCAGTTCATTGAGGAGTTTGGTGACAGCGGCCTGGCTGCTGTCACCTTCGCTGGCTACGCCCATGGCGCAGGCGACGTTGGCATAGCGATCGGCTACCGCCGGGGCGGAGAACGCCGTGACCACGGGAAGCAACATCGCAATGGATAAGCCATGCGGCACATGGAAGTGCGCGCCAATCGGGCGAGCCATCCCATGGATGAGGGCGACCGAACTGTTCGAGAATGCGATGCCAGCCCAGGTCGCGCCCAGCATCAAGGCCTCGCGCGCCAGGCGATCGGAGGGATCGGCAAAGGCGCGCCGCAGATGGGGCGCAATGGCGCGCATCGCTTGCAGTGCGGCCCCGTCCGAAAAGGGATTGGCGCGTTTGGAGACGTAAGCTTCAAGCGCGTGCGTCAGCGCATCGAGGCCAGTGTCTGCGGTCAACCGCTTGGGCATGGTCAAGGTCTGCTCGTAATCGATAAGAGCGGCCGTGGGCAAATAGCCCAGACCGGCGCACAGCATCTTCTCGTCGGTCATGGCGTCGGTCACGATGGTAAACCGGGTAGCCTCCGACCCCGTTCCGGCGGTCGTCGGAATCGCGACGATGGGCAGGCCCGGCGAGTCCTGGACGTGCGGCGTCTTATAGGCGCTTATGGAACCGCCATGGACAGCGAGCACCGCAATCGCCTTGGCGGTGTCGATCGAGCTCCCACCGCCGAAGCCGACGACGCAATCGTGATCGGCCGCCCGCAAAAACGCAAGACCAGCCTCGATCGAAGCGACCGTAGGGTCGGGAACGACACCGGAAAATAACCTCGCAGTAATCTTGGACTTGTCCAGACCGCTCAGCAGCTTCTCCGCCCGGCCACTGTCGGCCAGGTAACGATCGGTCGCGATCAGCGGCCGCGAGAGGCCCAACTGCGAAAGGACTAATCCCAGTTCTGACGACGCGCCGGCCCCGACTCGCATGAGGCGCGGCAAAGCAATTGTCGCAATCATATTTCCCCCAGGAAGCCTGCCGATCGAGGCTCCGCAGAGTTGGGCCTATGCCAGCGATCGGTCAGCTTAAAGTTAGCGGCACTCTAGTCTGGCCGGCTATACAAGAAAAAAGGTGGATAGAAGAGCCCAGTTTAGGTACGAAGTGTACTTCGCCATCTTCCATCTCCTGTACTTAAAAGATCATTACCTGGCGCACCGCTTTTCCTTCGTGCAGGCAATCCAAAGCGGCATTGATTGCTTCAAGTTTCAAACGGTCGGTCACCAATCGATCCACCGGTAGACGGCCCTGTTGATAAAGGGAGACGTAGCGGGGCAGGTCACGGGCAGGGACACAGGAACCGATATAACTACCCTTCACCGTACGCTCTTCTGCGACCAGGTTAACTTGCGGGATCGGAATCGTGTCGGCGGCTGGAGGTAAGCCGGCCGTAACGGTTGTGCCACCGCGCCCCGTGATCTTGTAGGCGAGTTCCATGGCTTTCACCGATCCCGCCAGTTCGAAGGCAAATTCCACGCCGCCGCTGGTCGCTTCCCGAACCTTCTGGACACAGTCGGGGTCACCGGCATGGAAGACGTCGGTAGCGCCCAACTTCCGGGCAAAGACCAGCTTGTCGGGGAGAAGATCAACGGCAACAATCTGCCGGGCGCCCGCCACTACCGCACCCAGGACCGACGATAAGCCCACCCCCCCTAATCCAACTACGGCCACGGACGATCCAGGAGTTACCCGGGCCGTATTGAGCACGGCGCCCACCCCGGTCAAGATGGCACAGCCAAACAGGGCGGCTATATCCAGCGGCAGCTCCGGATCCACTTTCACCAGGCTGCGGCGCGACACCGTAGCATAGTCGGCAAAGCAAGAGCAGCCGATGTGGTGATGAACATCAGTCCCATCGCGGCGCAGGCGGCGGGCTCCGGATAAGAGCGTGCCTGCTCCGTTGGCAGCTGCTCCCGGCTCGCACAGTGCCGGCCTGCCCGTCGCGCAAGGCAGACAATGGCCGCAGCTCGGAACAAAAGTCAGTACAACGTGGTCGCCGGTTTTAAGATCTGCGACACCGGAGCCTACTTCTTCCACAATACCCGCCGCCTCGTGGCCCATCAGCATGGGTGTCGGCCGCGGCCGTACCCCGTTGATGGTCGACAGATCCGAGTGGCAAATACCCGCAGCCCCAATCTTGAGCAGGACTTCGCCCGGACCTGGCGGATCCAGATCAATGGTTTCGATGGAAAGCGGCTTGCTTGCCGCATAGGGCGGCACGGCTCCGGTTTTATTGAGCACGGCGCCTTTGATTTTCATGATCGCCTCTTAACATTCGAAGAACGGTTCGACACGACCAAGGACAAGCCTTCGGGTAACCTCATTACCCGAGCCCTACAACAGCATCCCCCCAGCCCGCGCTACGCAGGCCAATAGAAGCACTCACGGCAGTAACGGGAACATCCTGATCCCTTGTTGAATCCCCACACTGGCCTAATCTTTTAGTATCCCTGGTCTGGACTGTCAAGACATTTTCTGTCGGGTGCCCCATCCGAGCCCGGTTTTTGGCTAGGATGGGGTAGTTTTCCATGATCTTGACTTCCGGCCGCCAACCCAGACGTTCCCGAGCGCGCGCCGTCCACGGCGACTCGATCTCGACCGCGCGGTCAGGTAGTGCCGGAAACTGCCCCACCTTCACTCTTCCGCCGCTGGCACCAGCCCCGCCCGCTCCGGATTGCGTTCCCTGTAACGTAGCGCCGCCCACAAGCGAGACTGGGTCCATCGCCCACCCAACGCAGAAGCGCAGAAGAAGGAAGACAGAAGTCAGAAGACGGAAGGCGAAAGACAACACACAACGCAGAGACGCAGACGAGAACGTGAGGAACCAGGGAACCGAGGAAGCAAAGCCGGCCTGGCGCATATTTTTCAAAATTTTCATCGCCGGAGGCGGGATGTGGCAGGATGTGGCGGGACGTCGCGGGATGCCTCAGTTCGCGCCAACCGACTGGAACTGGTTTCAAAAATGGCGCGGGGCCGAAAGCAGGTCCTTCGACTCCCGCCGCGACCGCGCCAAAAGCGGGCGCGGGAAAATCGGTCGCGGCGTCTGCTCAGGATGACACCATTTTTGAAACCAGTTCTGGTCGTCCTCCTTGTCTTCCTCTTTGGCCATAGAGGGGCGACGGCTCGGGGAGGAACTCGTTGCCGGTATCTGCTTCTGGGTTCTGGCCGGCAGCGCGGCGTGGCCGCAGCTCCAGTTTCTGCGTGGAGAGGTCCAGCCTTTTCCTTTCGAGCTCCAGCCGGGAGCGGCCGATCTGGGAGCGGTCGAAGGTGACCAGCAGGCGGCTGAGCTGGTACAGGGCTTTCATGACCTCATCCTTGCCGGCGCCGTCCACCATGAGCCCGAATACGGCTTCGCCCAGGGCATTTTTGACCGCGTCGTCCAGGCCGCTGAAGCCGTGCGCGGCCAGTTGTTCGGCGATGGCATGTGCGGCGAGGGATTGTTTTTGCTGCTCGTGCCGTACCTGTTCGACGCGCAAGTCATACCAGCGCTGCAGACTGCTGTGAGGGAGACGGCGGTGAGGGAAACAGGCGAGCGCTTCCGGTCCGGCCTGTTCCCATTCCGGCCATTGCGGCGAGCGCTGCTCGATCTCCGCCCAACTGCGGCCAGCGGCGCGCTCGGCGCGGATGCGATCCAGCATGGCCAGCGGCAGGCAATCGAGCTGTAGAGAACGCCGGAACTTGCGCCGCTCGCCGGTCTTGGGATGGCGGGTTGCGGGACCCGCAGCGGTGGCTGCCATAATCTCACCTCCACGAAATCAGCATTCAGCACTCAGCACTCAGCCAAGACAAAAACCGTGCACAACCAGTATCAGGCTACTGCACCCCGGGGGTTGCGCGTGGACGGTTTGGACGGTTTGAACGGATTTATTTTTAACACCCAACGCAGAAACGCAGAATCGCAGAACAGGCAAGAGAACACCTACCACAGAGACACAGAGACACAGAGGACAGCACTTCTGAGCAACAAGCAACAAGCCGAGAAGACAGGAGGCGGAAGGCAGAAGACGGGAAGACCGAAGACAGAAGAGAACACCTACCACAGAGACACAGAGGCCACAGAGAAACGGCACTTCTGGGCAACAAGCAACAAGCCGAGAAGACAGGAGGCGGAAGGCAGAAGATAACACCCAACACAGAAACGCAGAGACGCAGAAGAAGACGGAAGACGGAAAACACCTACCACAGAGACACAGAGGCCACAGAGAAACGGCACTTCTGGGCAACAAGCAACAAGCCGAGAAGACAGGAGGCGGAAGGCAGAAGATAACACCCAACACAGAAACGCAGAGACGCAGAAGAAGACGGAAGACGGAAAACACCTACCACAGAGACACAGAGGCCACAGAGAAACGGCACTTCTGGGCAACAAGCAACAAGCCGAGAAGACAGGAGGCGGAAGGCAGAAGATAACACCCAACACAGAAACGCAGAGACGCAGAAG
>Ga0326727_10004887_pt1 | contig 39183 bp, 33 predicted proteins | sample MB2enrmetagenome_FD_207643 | JGI IMG/M metagenome (GOLD analysis project Ga0326727, IMG submission 207643) | Lab enriched peat soil microbial communities from McLean, Ithaca, NY, United States - MB29MY | ecosystem: Environmental > Terrestrial > Soil > Wetlands > Peat | place: USA: New York...
GTGTCTCCAAGTTTTACCGCGACCGGAAGCAGGCTGTGGGTTGTCTTTGGATTGACGCGCACGCTGACATGAACACGCCGGAGAGCAGCCCCAGCGGCAACGTTCACGGCATGCCGCTGGCCGCGACGTTGGGCCACGGCCCACTTTTGCTGGCCAGAATTTTCAGCTATGCGCCCAAAATCCCTCCTCGAAACTGCGCGCTGATTGGGGTGCGAGATTTGGACGCCCGCGAGGCCAGCTTTGTGAAGGAGTCAGGCATCAGCGTGTTTACGATGCGAACCATTGACGAACTGGGGATGCCCGCAGTGATGGAGAAGAGTATTGCGCTCGCCTGCAATGGAACGGCGGGATTCGTCGTCTCGTTTGACGCGGATGTGGTTGATCCGGATGAAGCGCCCGGCGTCGGCACGCCCGTCCCCGGCGGAATCACCTACCGCGAAGCTCATCTTGCCATGGAAATGGTGGCCGACAGCGGTCGAATGGTGGCCTTTGAATTAGTGGAGATCAATCCCATCCTTGACGTCATGAACAAAACAGCCGTACTGGGTGTCGGTCTGGTCAGTTCGGCGCTGGGGAAGAAAATTCTGTGACAAAGAAAATCCGCTTGGGAGTTCTGTTTGGCGGACGGTCTGGCGAACACGAGGTTTCCCTGACCTCCGCCGCGGCCGTGATGAAGGCGCTCGACCCGGAGAAGTACGAACTCGTACCGGTCGGCATCACGCCGGAAGGCAGATGGCGCGTGGGATCTAAGGCGCTCGGCCTCTTAGCGGGGGCGGCAGGAGATAATCTGGCGCAGCGAACGGCGCCCTTACAGACCGTGCTCGAAGAAGGCAGGGCCGTCACGCCCTCCGTGGATCCAACCGGACCCAAGCTCCTTCCCATAGCGAAGTCCTCCGCTGCGGTCAACTCTCGTCCCGAAGTTGACGTCATCTTTCCGGTACTTCACGGCACTTTTGGCGAGGATGGAACCATCCAGGGACTGCTCGAGCTCGCAGATGTTCCCTACGTGGGTGCGGGAGTCCTGGCGTCGGCCGCGGGCATGGATAAAGACGTTATGAAGCGGCTCTTCCGGGACGCTGGGTTGCCGGTGGTTCCCTGGGAGATGGTGCTCCGAAGGGAATGGGAGGACGATCCTGCGGGTGTTCGGAGGAAGATCAAGGAACGGCTGCGCTTCCCGCTGTTCGTCAAGCCTGCCAATTTGGGCTCCTCCGTGGGGATCACGAAGGTGCATTCACCCGAGGAGTTTCAAGCCGGTATGGATCTGGCGGCGCAGTATGATCGCAAAATCTTAGTGGAAAAGGCCGTCGACGCGCGCGAGATCGAGTGCGCGGTGCTAGGAAACGACCAGCCGGAGGCTTCCCTCCCCGGCGAAATCGTTCCCGTCAATGAGTTCTACGACTACGAAGCAAAGTATATCAAGGAAGGTTCACAGTTGCTGATTCCCGCCCGTCTCAGCCGCCGCCAAATCAAGCGCGTCCAGGAGTTGGCGGTACGGGCATTCAAAGCCATCGACGGCGCGGGGATGGGGCGCGTGGACTTTCTGCTGGACCGGAAGAACGGCAAGCTCTTCCTCCTGGAAATCAATACTATCCCTGGATTTACATCCATCAGTATGTACCCGAAACTCTGGGAGGCGACCGGCGTCCCCTATTCCAAACTTCTCGACCGCCTTGTTGAGCTGGCCCTCGAGCGACACCGCGACAAGCACCGCACGCGTTACGATTACGCCCCGTCGAAGTAGGCGCGCGTACTGTTGGCGAAGCGCTTTGTGTCGCCCCGTGGGCAGCCACAAGGGTTATCCCTACAAACATCAAACACCCGGCCTTGACAACCCGGGTTTCGTATTGTATTTTAACTATCCGGTTAGTTAAATGCCAAACGGACAATTCCACAGACTGGCGGCGCGCCGCTCACGACCTCACGACAGCGGGGCAACGCGACAGGCAATTCTGCAGGCTGCGGAGCGTATCTTTGCGGATGAAGGTTTGGAAGGGGCGCGCACTGACGCCATTGCCGCCGCCGCAGGCGTCAACAAGGCGCTGCTTTACTATTACTTTCGAAGCAAAGAGGAGCTCTACCGCGAGGTCCTGGAAGGCTACGTGGCGAACTTTAACCGCAAAGCTTTGGAAGCGCTTTCTTCAGAAGGTTCGGCCCGCTCGGTCCTGCTCCGCTATATCAATCTCCAGTTCGATTTCATTGGAGCCCACCGGCACCACGGTCCCTTGTTTCAACGGATGTTGATGGCGGATGAAAAAACGTGGGTGCGCCTGGCGCGAGAGCACGGCCTGCCGCGGATGAAAGCACTTCTCAAGGTCATCGAGCGAGGGATGCGGGCTGGGGAACTCCGGCGGATGGACAGCTTCCACCTTGCCATTTCGTTGGTTTCTCTGATTACGTTCTATTTCAGTTCAGCGTCCGTGTTGCGGGCGGTAAGCGGAGAAGATCCCTACACCAAGGCCAATGTTGGACGGCGAAAGAAAGAAGTGCTGAAGTTTGTCCGTTATGCAATCTTCACGGATCCGGAGAGTGGGGTGCAATGAAGCGCAAAATACTAATTCCGGCGCTCATTCTGCTGGCGCTTGCCGGCAGTGTGGCCTATTACAAAGCGACGACTAAGCCGCACAATATGGTGATCACCGGTATCGTCACCACCAACGACGTCATCGTGAGCGCGCAGATCCAGGGCCAACTGGCGAGACTGCTGGTTAAAGAGGGCGATACGGTACAGGCGGGGCAGCTCGTCGCGGTCATCGAACCGCAGGAGTTGCGCGCTGACCGTGCCTTCTACGCGGACTCGGAACGGGGAACTGCCGCCCAGGTTCAACAGGCGGAGGCCGCGCTGCAGTTTCAGGAGAAACAGACACGGGATCAAATCCGCCAGGCTGAGGCCTCGCTGGCCTCAACTCAAGCCCAGGTGAACGAAGCGGAGGCTAACCTCAAACTCGACCAGGTGAATTTGGAGAGAACTGAGGGACTGTTCAAGGGAGGCATCGTCGCGGCGCAATCGCTCGATGAGGCTCGCACCGCCTTTACAGCGCAGAAAGCCCATGTGGAATCTCTCCACAAGCAAGTGGAGGCGCAACACGCCGCCGTGGCCTTGGCGCGGTCCAATGTGGATCAAATCACCGTGCGGCGCAATGAACTTCTCTCGATGCGGCGGCAGTTGGCAGCGGCGGGAGCGCAGGTCTCGAAAGCTCAGGTCCGTCTCGGTTATACGGAAATCCGGGCGCCCATCCCCGGCTACGTGGCCAGCCTGCCGACTCGCCAGGGCGAAGTGGTGAATGTCGCTCAGCCGATCCTGGAAATCATCAATCCGGACGATCTCTGGGTTCGGGTTGATGTTGAAGAGACGTATATTGACCGCGTACGCCTGGGCCAGAAGATGAAGGTGCGCTTGCCTTCCGGGGCGGAACGCGAAGGGACAGTGTTCTACAGGGGAGTGGACGCGGACTACGCCACACAGCGAGACGTGAACCGCACCAAGCGCGATGTCAAAACCTTCGAGTTCCGTTTGCGGATAGATAACAGCGACCGATGTCTCTGGCCGGGTTTAACAGCGTACGTGGACGTCCCGCTGCCGGAAGCCAGGTGAATGCGGAATTTCGATTTTGAAATTCCGTATTTCGAATCCTGACAGAAGGAGCGCCCGCGTTCTCGCTGGACGTTCTGGCCTGGGTAGGAACGGTTGTCGATGTATCCACAATGAGGAGAGTCTGTGCCCGCGGTTGAAGTCCGGGAAATCAAAAAGTGCTTTGGGACGTTTTGCGCCGTTGACCGCTTGAGCTTCAACGTCGAACGGGGCGAAATCTTCGGCTTGCTCGGCCCCAACGGCGCGGGGAAGTCAACGCTCATCCGCATGCTCACCACACTGATTCTCCCCACTTCCGGAGGCGCGCGGATTAACGGTTTTGACGTGGTACGCTCCGCCGCCGACGTGCGCCGTTCGATTGGCGTGATCCCTCAGGCGTTGACTTCCGACATGGAGCTGTCAGCGATCGAGAACATGAACATCTTCGCGAAGCTTTACAGCGTTCCACGCGAACGGCGCCGGCGGGTGGTGAAAGAACTGCTTGAAGCCGTAGAGCTCACGCAATGGGCGGATAAACCTGTTAAGAACTTTTCCGGTGGGATGCGGAGGCGGCTTGAGATCGCGCGCGGGCTGGTGCACGAACCCAACATCTTCTTCCTCGACGAGCCGACCACAGGGCTCGATCCTGCCTCCCGAATCGGCGTTTGGGATATGCTGCGCAAGCTCAAACAAGGCCGGGACCTCACTATCCTTCTCACCACGCATTACATGGACGAGGCCGACAAACTCTGCGACCGGATCGCCATTGTGGATCACGGGAAGCTGGTGGCGCTCGATTCGCCTCTGAAACTCAAGGCATCGATTCCCGGCAACGACATTCTGGAAATCAGCTTTTCCAGGGTTCCGGAAGGCTGGCTGGAGACCCTCCAGAGCTTGCCGGATGTGCAGAGCGTAAAGGCGGAGGATCACGTTTACCGCATCGGGTCGAATAACGGGCCGAAGACAACCGTGGCCATGATGGAAGCGACGAGCCTGGCCAAGGTGGAAATCACGTCGCTTTCCGTGCAGAGCACCACCTTGGACGATGTCTTCATGCACTACACCGGCAGGCAATTGCGCGACGCGTTGCAAGACGCCAGATATGATTTCGCGTTTATGCCTGCAAGGCGCTAGGGACGGATTGATATGAATCGTATGCTTGCCATTATCGAGCGCGATATGCGCAGGTTCATGCGAAGCCCCACCTTGATTGTGGTTTCCATGTTCCTTCCCATCGTGCAGCTCGTAGTCCTGGGCTATGCCTTCGGCGGGAAGATCAAGGAATTGCGGGTGGGAATCGTCGATCAGGATCGCGGCATTCCCACGGTGAAATTGCGCGAGATGTTCGGAGCCATTGCCGCCAATGCGCGAACCTTTACAACCGTCGATTATACCGACCTCTCCCAGGCCAACACGGATTTGCGGGAGGGAAGAATCAACGGCGTCCTCACGATCCCCCCGGACTTCTCGCGGAGGTATCTGACGCAGGACAAACCCCAGGTGGCGCTCATTGAAGACAACACCGACAACTTTGCAGTGGGAGGATTGGAAGGGGCTTTCTCCGATTTAGTTGGCGCATTTAATCAACGAGGCCTCAGCCCACGTGTGCCCAGCGGAGTCACGCTTTCCGTCGTCGAGCTTTACCCTTACGTTCCCTACATTCAGTACCTGCTCTCCGGCACTATCGTGCTTGCAATTTATATCTCCGCGATGATTGGCGGAGGCATTATCTACATTGACGATAAGGCGAGAGGACTTCACGAGGGGTATCTGCTGACGCCCATCAGCAAAACGGAATTGATCCTGGGCTTCATTCTGTCGGGGAGCATCAAGGCGTCGTTGTCCGGCCTGGTTTTGACGACGGCGGGATCGGTTATCGCCGGGATCCCGCATCCTCTGGATCCCATCCGCCTGGCAAAACTCTTCATTCTCATCGTCATTACTTCCGTCGCTCTAATCAGCATGATGTTCCTGCTGATGGTGCGGGTCAGCGACCCCCTGGTGCCGAGGTCGATTTTCGGGGTTCTCAACACCCTGCTGTACTTTCCCAGCGGCGCGGTCTACCCCATCTATGGATTCCCCGAGTGGATGCGGGTCATGTCCAAGTTCGATCCCTTTACGTATGCGGTTCACGCCTTCAAGAGCTTGCTGCTCAAGAACACACCGCTGGTCGCGATTGCGGGTGATCTCACCTACCTCACTCTATTCGCGATTGTGTCCATGCTTCTCGCCACCTGGCTTTTCCAGCGGACGCTTTAGCTCCGCGCGAGCCGCATGGGGACAGCTTGCCGTCCCCGCCGTGCGAGTCTCACCGGCAAGCAAGCCTTTATTGCTACGAAGGGGTGGAAAACTCGGGCGCCTGTCATCCTGAGCGCAGCGGAGGATCTCCGCAGTTTCCCGCCGTTCAACGACTTACGAACAACTGCGGAGATCCTTCGCTGCGCTCAGGATGACACATTCCGAACTTCTTCACGCGTCCTAAGCCTTCGAAATTCGGGTACAATAGGAACTGAAGGGGGCAAAGCCCATGACGCTGCTAGACGCCACACCTCCGAAACCACCCTTGCATATCTGGAGGTACATTGTCCTTGGAATCTTGGTTATTCTGCTGAGCGTAGGGTTTTATTTCGCGTTCCGGAATTATCCTGAAGAACGCGCGGTGACACGCTTCCTGACCACTGTCGAGCAGGAGCAGTTCCAGGAAGGCTATCAGCTTTGGCAACCCAGCCCAACCTACTCTTATCAGGATTTTCTGCACGGATGGGGTCTCCAGGGAGACTACGGCAAGATCCGTGGATTTGAGATTCTGGGAACAAGATCCAAAGGGTCCGCCCTGGTTATCGTCACCGTGAGGATCAACAATATTGACCCGCCCCTGGACTTGGTGGTGGACCGCAAGACCAAGGGCCTGTCCTATTCAGCCTTTGACTAGTGAATGATGGACTGAGATGGCAGGGGACACGTACCGCGACCCCGCACCCGCGGGTCCGCGCTTCCTGGCTGAGTTCGCTAGGTCTATAACTCACGGTTGGTTATTCATAATTCTGACCTCACCGCCTCGAGCAATTCCTCACCGGTAATCTGCGCCGTGCCGAACTTGAGCACCACGCGGCTGGCGGCAAGGTTAGCCAGTTCCGCGGCGTCTCGCACCGAGGCTCCGGAAATGATGGCAAGCGTCAGAGTGGCGAGGACGGTATCACCCGCGCCCGTCACGTCGTAGACCGGTCGAGGCAAGCTCTTGATTTCCTGCCCAGGTTTATTCGGTTCGAAGAGGATCATCCCCTCGCTGCCTCGAGTAATGACCAGGCAGCCGCAGTCCAACTCGGCACGCAGTCTCTGTCCGCCGGATTCAAGGTCATGCCGGTTGCGCAGGGACGCATGAGCCAACAACTCCGCTTCGTGCAGATTTGGAGCCGCCACCGAGGCGTGGCGGCAAGCCTCCGGGTGCTCGGGCTTGGGATCCACGAACACTGGGATACGGCGCTGACGAGCCAGGCTTTTGACCCGGTTGCAGAGTTCAGGAGTGACAGTTCCTTTCAGGTAATCTGAGATGATCAGCGCCTCGATCCTCCTGGCTTCGAGTGCGAAACTCCGCGCCAGCCTTTCGGCAGCCTGCCTGCTGATGGTTTCCGGCCGCTCGAAGTCCAGCCGCAGGAGTTGGTGCGCATGGACGGCGATACGGACCTTGCGAGGGGTCATTCGGCGGCGCTCCGCAACGAGGGCGGCGACGGGCATATGGCAACCCGCGAGCAACTCCCGCAGCCGCCTTCCGCTTCGATCGTCGCCGACGACTCCATAGGGTATGGGCCGACCGCCTAACGCGGCAATGTTTGCCGCCACATTTCCAGCTCCCCCCGGGTACTCTCCGCCTGCTTCGGCATCTCGAATGAGAACCACGGGCACGGGGGCCTCGGGAGAGATGCGAGTAACCTCCCCGCGTAGAAACTCGTCCAGCATGTAGTCGCCGAAAACGGCGACCCTTCGTCCCTGGAATCTCCGGACAATTCTCGAGAAGTGGATCTGTTGTTTGTTCATGGCGCACTCCAAACGCATGCTGTCATTCTGAGCGAAGCGAAGAATCTCTGCGGTTATGAGGCTACAAAAACAACTGCGGCGATTCTTCGCTTCGCTCAGAATGACATCGGCCGCTTGGGATAACAGCCCTGCTTACGAATTACCCGCTGACCGGACCAGCACCGATTCCACGGCTGACTTGACCTGCCCTAAGCTCACAGAAAGGATACACTCCGGGCGTTGAAAGTGATAGCACCGGTCGCCTGGGCAGGGGTTGCATTCGTAAAAGTTCTGCACCACCTCGGCGGGAGGATTAGAGGGTTGGCGTGGCCATGGCCCCCAAATAGCTGAACTGGAGGAACCAAAGATGACAACGGCCGGGCGGGCAAGAGCCGCCGCGATATGTGCGGGCCCACTATCATTTCCAATAAACAGGCGCGCTCCGGCGAAGGCTGCGGCGAGTTGACCCAGGCCGCTGTTCTCCAGCCTGCAAATCGCGGAGCTTGAAGCATTCTGGACGGCGTCGAGGACGGCACCCTCGCCAGGGCCGCACGAAAAAACCGGCTTCAGTCCCATTTCGTGCTCGAGGGCGACAGCCAGTTGCGCAAACTTCTCTGCTGCCCATTGCTTGGTGGCGTAAAGCGCGGTGGGGTGGATCATCGCATATTCCCGGCGAGGTGCGAGGCCGAGGATTGCGCGCCTTTGCTTCCACCATTCCTTGTCCTTGTCATGAACGAAGATGCGGGAGCGTGGTATTTCCGTTCGAGGCAATCCAAGGTAAAAGAAAGCGCAAGCTTGATGTTCGGCGGTGTGCAACGTGGGCTGGTTCAGGATCAGGCGGGCGTCAGGAACGAGGATATGATATTGCTGCGACGAACGGAAGTGCGCAAAGCCGGCGCGGATGCGGGCTCCGCTTACTTTCGCCAGGAACCGGCTGGTGGGGCCGCCGTGCAAGTTCACGCAAACCGCGAACCCTTTTCGTCGGAGCGCCAGCGCCGCGCTCAGCCGCGAGGCAATCTTGATGGGCCCCTCTCCGGGGAAGAGTATCTCGTCAACGTCCGGATTACCATCCAGGAGTTCACGAAAGCGCGCCTCGACGATCACGGAGACGACTAAATCGGGGCGCCAGGATTTAAGCAGATGCAGGGCGGGCGTGAGGAGAACGATGTCGCCGATCGATCGAAGGCGGATGATGAGAATTCGAGAACGCTCGGGAAGATCGCCGAGCAGAGAGCCCGGTGTCATAACTTTTGAACCCCGGGAGGCACCTGGAGGGCCTCACTCCCCCTCGATCTTGGCGTCGTCGATAATCATGTCCGGGATGTCATCCCGAATGGGGTAGACCCGCCGGCATTGCTCACACTTGAGCCCTGCGCCATCAGGGGTGAGTTTCACAGGAATTCTACACACCGGGCAGACCAGGATATCAAGCAGTTCTTTAGAGATGGCCATGATCAGCCTCCGAACGTTGGCAATTTATCAGGCTCGTGCAGGTATTTCAAGTCGGAGCGGCGAGTCGGCCACGCCGACATTTCGAGCCGTTGGGTTGCGGGCTGCCGCCTGAACCTTAGTCATCTTCGCGTCCTGGGCCCTCCCAAGGAGCAATTTCCGCTCGCACCACGCCCGTGACGTCTCGCCAGGAAGCGGGGTCGATCTTCCACACGACAAGGATGGCTGAGCCCTGGTAAACCCGCTCGAAACCCAGTTCCGATTGGGAGATAGTTTCAATCGGGACGATCCACCAGCGAGGCCTGGGCTGGGCGTCCAAGGAAATTCTCACACGCTGCCACTCATCCACGAGTGTCAGGTTGGAGGCATCAATTTCGCCGCGAAAATCCAGCGGCCGCCGAATCCCGTTGGCAAGGAAGTAGCGGTCGGGAGCAGACGGCGCCAGAAGGTTGATAACCAGTTCCGTGCCCAGGGCGGTTTTGGCTGGGCAGGGCTGCGCAGTGGAAAGCGAAGACTTGCACTCAACCCAACACGATTCGCCCTGAACCTTTGTGGTGATGGTTTTCTGCGCCGCGATTTGCATGATGCAATCGCCGATCTGAATGGGCGCCGAACTCTCAAGCCGCACAACGCCCGGAATTTCACGGCCAGCCGCCTGTCTCCACGGCCCGCCCGCCAGAAGTTCATTCTCCTCCAGGCGGAGCAGGTTGAAATCACGCCACCCTTTGGCGGCAGAAAAAACAAAGGTCCGGAACATGTTCCGTTCGTAGCGATCATAGAGCAGCAACGCCTCGAGGTTGGCCTCTTTGCTCAAGACCATGTCGTGGATGGAAGCAGGCCCCTCTTTGGGAGGTTCTTTTGACCCCACGTGCTTGCGCACCAGAGCGTGATAGGCTTCCGGGCGCCGCCGTAAAGAATTCACAAGTTCAGCGTGCGCCGGCTTGAAACGCAGGCTCGAGACCGTCCCCCCGTCCGCGGGCCGAATGATCAGTCCGATGGCCGGATGCTCAAGCAGGATCTCCTCCTGTCCGTCCACATCAAAGTCCTCCCGCTTGACGCGAAGCGAAGGATCATCGGCGAGGCCCTCGACTTTATCCAACAAAACCTCGGCCTGGATCAGGCTGCGAAGCAAAGCGCTGCGGAGGTGGGGGGCGTAAAGGCCGCCGAAAACGCCGTGCCAGTAGGCGTCGTTACATTGCGAGGCCAACACGTGGGTCTGCGCCTCAGTCAAAAACTGCACCGCCTCTTTTTCCTGCGACCTGCCACGGCTCAGTGCATGCCAGCGCCGGCTCGTTGCGCACATGAGTTTTTGAATTTGGTTCGACTCGGGATACTTACTGAGGAAGTTGCGCCAGAATCCGCCTTGCAGGAAGCGCCGGAAGCGCTCACCATCCCGCATGTTTTCGGTTTCATCCAAACAAGCCTTCAATTCCATGAAGGCGGCAGCAGGCAAAGCCCACTCCATCATCTCCGCGTAGGAAGCAGTGGGGAGATAGACTCGTCCGATGGGGGGGTGCGAAGCCATGTAATCCGAAACGGTGGTCGTTTCGAGCCAGTCGCCCTCCTTTTCCAAGGCGTCGAGAAACTTCTCCAGCCACCCGTTTTCGTACACGTGGGCGTACGTTCCCGGCCATACACCGAATTTTTCGCAATCGTCTCCCACGGCAAAAAGTTGGCCGGGGTTGTTTCTCCCCTCACGGAGGATACGCACTGTTTCTTCCGGTTCACGGAAGGGAATCGCGTAGCGGAAAGACTTCAAGCTGGGCACGAGGCGGAGCGGCGCACCCTGTTCTTCGGTGATGTAGATCCCATGCAAGCTTGCTGGTTCCAAGCCGGCCGCAAGAAAATGCGTATCGTCGAGCAACACGTACTCGACCCCGGCTTCGGCCAGCGGGCGCGCCAGACTTGGCTCCCACACCCGCTCCGCGACCCACGCGCCACGCGGCGCTTTTCCACAATGTTGAGCGAGGTAATCTGCTAACTTGCGTATCTGCGCGGCCTTATCGCCGTCAGGAATGGAGGGCAAGATCGGCTCATAGTAGCCTCCGCCCAGAAGTTCGACCTGACCACGTCCCTGCAACTCGCGAAGCTGATCGAAATACTCCGGGTGGCGAACTTCTAACCATTCGAGCAACACGCCGGAGTAGTGCAAGCTCAGCCGGACGCGTGGATGCTTGAGGAGTATCTGCGCAAAGGGCAAGTAACACTTCCGATAAGCTTCTTCAATAACGTGGTCGAAGTTTCCCACCGGCTGATGGGAATGGATCACGAGAGCGAAGAAGACTTTATCCAAGGCCAGGATTCCTTCCTACTACGCCCGAATCTCCCGACGTGCCGACCGGTTCTTCGCCGATTCGTATCGGCGAAATCAGCTCGCCATTGTCACCGCGAGTTCACGCCGGCGCCTGCCGGCGCAAAAGCCAGTGGCGCAAGTCAAATCAGCGCGCTCCGAGAGCGCACTATGGCGTCTACACTAATTAGAATAAGATGAAGCCTGAAGGCTTGTCAGTAAGAAAAGCATCACAGCCACGAGCCGCCGGCTTTCCGCAATCAGATTTCAGCGAGGTGCGGCCAAGTGACGCGGCCGCTTTGGAGGAGGAGAAACGATGAATGCGAAAGTGCTACTGGACTACTGTAAAAGAGAACTGGGGGCAATGCTCGTTTGCCTTCGACAGACGGTCGAGATTGAATCACCGAGCAGTTCCAAGGCAGCGGTAGACCGGCTGGCGGGCTTTCTCGCCAAAGAGTTCAAGCGGTGCGCGGGGCAGGTTCGGTTGCTCGAACACCCAGCGGCAGGATGCGCTGTCAAGGCAACGTTCTGGCCAGGTAGACACAAGCAAAAACCGATTCTGCTTCTCGGCCATCTCGACACGGTGTGGGAACTCGGAACGCTGGCCCAGATGCCCTTCGGCGTTCGCGGTCGCCAGGCTTTCGGGCCCGGAATACTCGATATGAAGTCCGGAATCGTCATCGGTCTTTGGGCTATTCGAGCCTTGAAAGCGTTACAGATTTCGCCCGCCGGTCCGGTGCACTTCTTTCTAAACCCTGATGAGGAAATATCCAGCGTCGCCTTTCGCGACGAGATTCTTGCTGAGGCGAAGCGCGCGCGTGCGGTGTTGGTGCTCGAGCCGGCGGCGATCGGCGGCGCGCTGAAGACCGCCCGTAAGGGAGTAGGCGAGTTCAAGATTACCGTTCAAGGCCGATCCGCACACGCCGGAGTAAACCCGGCGGCAGGGGCGAACGCCATCATAGAACTGACACGTCAACTCCTCACCGTGCAATCCTTCGCACGCCCGCGACGGGGGCTAACCATCAACGTGGGGAGAATTGAAGGCGGTACCCGCTCCAACGTTGTGGCGGAGTGCGCCACGGCGTGGATCGATGTGCGCATTCCGCGGTTGCATGACCGGGCCATAATCGAGCGAAGAATTCGCGGCCAGAAACCTTATGACCGAGGGACTCAGCTTGAAATCGAAGGCGGCATCAATCGGCCGCCCATGGAGAGGAAAATGACCGTAGCGCTCTTTCGCAAGGCGCAGGCCGTGGGACGGGCAATGGGCATGGATCTGACCGAAGCCTCCACCGGCGGCGGTTCAGACGGCAATTTTACAGCCGCGCTGGGCGTCCCGACTCTGGATGGCCTGGGTGGGGTCGGTGACGGCGCCCACGCCCGTCACGAGCATATTCTTATCCCCGAGTTACCCCCCCGGGCTGCTTTGCTGGCCGCCTTGTTGGCCACGCTTTAGCCCTACGTTCCATACTTCTTCACGAGGTAATTCCCGACCTCTTGCTCGAAGGCAGGGTAGGTGAGGTGAAGCTCACTTTGAAGAAGCAGACTGAAGTCAGGCTGAGCGGGCATGGCTTTGAGGAGATTGCAGATTTCGCCCATATCATAGTTGGCTCGAAGATACTCGAGGGCAGCCAGCGATTTGGCATACGAAAGCGCCACTTGCTCCTGGGGCATATTCAGGAAGGGGCCTTCCAGCGCCTGGAACGAAGCTAAGCGTCCGTCTGTTACCGCCCGCGCAAGCTGTGCTCCCAATATAGCCGTGGTATTGCCCTCCTCGAGTTGCGCCAAACCCTCGTTAAACCAAGTTGGGCAGTGGCCCATGGTAATCTGTCGCACGAAGGAGTGGGTCAGTTCGTGCTTAAGCACGCGGGCGAGGTCGGCGGTCACCTGCGTCAAGCCGGAAACGGGCACGCGGATTTTCCCGTCGTTGAGCGCGCCCACCCAGTTCGGCGAGCGGGTTATATCCTGGAAGGCCTGGTTGGGGTAGAGGATGACGATAATGACCTCGCGAGGAGAATAGTCAAGATCGAGCACGAGGTTCTGGAACGATGCCTCGAGGCTGTTCAGGACTTGGCCGCTCAGCTTCTCGACCGGTTCTCCCCCGTAACGGATCAGAAAGTGCTCACTGCGCAGCTCGCGGTAGTAGCCCGCAATTTCGCGTTCGCGCTCCGCCTTCGCAACCGCTTCACGGAGTCGCGCGTTATCCTGCAAGGCAAGTGCCTTGTTCCATTGAGCGATAGCCTCGTCCAAATTCTCCATTCCGTAAAAGGCCGACCCCAGCAACATCACAACATCCGCCGACTTGGGATATCGGTCCGAGGCAGGCAAGAGCAGGTCCACGGCTTCCAGATAGTGACTCTGGGTTACCTGCAGGTAAGCGAGCGCCAGAGTTAAGGAGAGATCGTTGGGGAGCAGCTTCAACGCCTGCTGGTATTTCTGTGTGGCGCCGTCGGGGTCGCCTTGGTGAGCCTGGAAGAGCGCGGCCTGCTGATATCCTTGCTTCAGTAGACGAGCATTTTCCGCGGACGGATCGAGAGCAAATTCGTCGCCCAAATGCAATAGATAGGCCTCATCAACAGCCCCCGCTTTGATGACAGGCGAATCACTCGCGGACGGAGTTTCGCCGAAAGGCAATGGAGGCAGGGGGACCTCGCGGACTTTCTCTTGCGGGTTCTCCGTTGGACGCGACGGCGGCGTCTCAGCAGCGGCGGGAGATCTTTCGATATGATCCACCATCGATTTTGGTATCGAAAGTTCCCCGCCCTGAACTGAGTAAACGACTTGCTTCGAGTCTTCCTGCGTCACCTGAGCGACTATCTTGCGGCCATTCTTCAAATAGATAACGTCCGCAGACGAAGTGAAAGGTATCAGCGTGACCAGAAACAGGAAGAGAAGCCGCCGCAAGCTCGTCGCGTTCTTCTTTCGTGGAATGCCTGCCTCCAGCATACGCTAAGTATAATACAACCCGCGCCGCAACCACTTCGAGTTGTGCTTCGAGGTTAAGCGCGCTAAAGTATGTGCGCAGAGGGTAAACCATGCCGGGCGCAGCCAACCAGCCAGGACGCTTTCATCTAGCCACAACCCTGAGAAGCGAATCGACGCTGCTTGCGTGCGCCGTTCTGGTCGCCATGCTGGGAATGCCGGGCCGAAGCTGGGCGCAGAGCGGGCCTGATCCGCAACAAGTTTTCGACCAACTCCAGAACATCAAGGTGGATGAAAACCAGGTTTATGTACTACGCCGCGCCCACTTGATTCGTGACCGCATGAAATTGTTCTTCACCCGTGGCTATATTGGGTTCTTCACTCCGGCCGCGGGGAAAATCACCGGCGCCGTTTACACCGGAGTAGGAGAAATCCTGTTAATCCCTCCCACGCGCACCGAGAAAGAGAGTCTGGCCCGATTCATTCACGCCCCCATTCTTGAAGAACAGTTCAGCACGGCGATTCTGCGCTTCACAGACCAGACCGCCAAGGAACTCATGGCTGTAGCGCAGAAACCAGAGCCCGACGACCCGGAGCGGCCGTCAGAGTTCCCTCAAAGATGGAACTCCTTGCCACACCTATTTGCTCTCGAAGATACGCCCCGGGTCTTTGAAGATTTGCTGGGCGACACGTCCATGCCGTTCTTTCACGCTCGTTTGGAAGGCAACAGCCTCAAGTGGTTCGACGTGGTTGACGACGAACGATCGCCGGAGGCCGTGACCGTGGTTGCTGCCCGCCGCAACGCGGATGCGGTGTTTGCTGACTGCTGGTGTGCTTTCCAAACTAAGACCTCAGCTACCCGTTTCGCCTATCAGACGCCCGGGACGGTGAAAGCCCTTGCCTACGATATTGACACGCATCTCGAGCCTGACCACAGCATGCAAGGCCGTGCAGAGGTCCTGTTGGAATCACTCTCTAGCACCGACCGGGTGCTGACTTTTGATTTTGCCCGCCTGCTCAAGGTCTCGAAGGTCTTGAACGAGCGGGGGGAAAGCCTGCCCGTCTATGCATACCCCGAGCAGGAGGATGACGAGATCGGGGACCGGAGCAAAGGTTGGATCCAAGTGGTTTTGACCGCCCCGCACCCCGCAGGCGAAAGATTCCGTCTCCAATTCACCTACCATGGAGAGGTCATTACCAACGTTGGGAATAACGTGTTGTACGTGGGAGAGCGAAGCGGTTGGTATCCGAACCTTGGGATGGCATCTCCAGCTTCCTTCGACCTTAGGTTTGATTGTCCGGAGAACCTCACGCTGGTTGCCACAGGAGCAAGGATCGAAGAGGAAACCGCCAACGGCAGGAAGCACAGCCGGTGGCGCTCGGACGGAGTGTTTCGGGTTGCCGGCTTCAATCTGGGGCCGTACCATTCCGTAGAGCGCCGGGCGGGAAAGACAACCGTGGAAGTGTATGCGACGCGCGAGGCGGAAGCGGCGCTGGAGGCGCGTCACTCGCAAAAGCTGGTTCCGCATTTTGTGATCCCCAACCTCGGGCGCCAGCACGATCCGCCCTTGTCGATTGCTCCCGAGACCATTCCTCCTCTTGCCCCCGCCGCATTGCTGCAAACGGTGGCGGAGAGCGCTGCACAGGCGCTTGTCTATTTCGAGAGCCTGTTTGGCCCGTTTCCCTACCCCCGTCTCGCCGTCTCCCAGATTCCCGGTAACTTCGGCCAAGGTTGGCCGGAGTTGATCTACCTTCCAACCCTGTCGTTCTTGCGCAAGTCGGAGCGCTCCGAACTGGGGTTTGCAGAGAAAGACGAAGACCTGCTGGGTCATGGGATGGTGGCCCACGAAATTGCCCATCAATGGTGGGGAAACCTGCTCGGTTGGGCAACCTACCATGATCAGTGGCTTTCTGAAGGGCTGGCGACCTATGCCGCAGCGCTCGACTTGTCGAGGCAAAAGGATGGCGATCACCGATTCCACGAGCTGCTGCGGAATTACAAACTTGATCTGCTCAACAAGAGCAAGAGTGGAATGAGCAACGAGGCGAGCGGCCCGATCTGGTTGGGCCAACGGCTCTCGAACTCCTTGACCCCGGGCGGTTATGACGCGGTCGTGTACAAAAAAGCGTGCTGGGTTCTGCACATGTTGCGAGGCCTAATGCGCGATCCTGCCACGGGTTCCGACGAGAAGTTCTTCCGCCTATTGCGTGAATTCGTCGCCACCAATCAGGGAAAGAGCGTTTCCACGGAAGACTTTGTTCTCGCGGCGGGTAAATGCATGAACCGCGCTAGCGACCTCGAACACAATCACCGGCTGGACTGGTTCTTCAATGAGTGGGTGTACGAAACGGGTGTCCCGACCTACAAGCTGGAATCGAGCGTGAAAGAACTCCCGTCGAAGAAATTCCTCGTCCAGGGAAACATCACTCAGAGTGGAGTATCGAGCGACTTCGAAATGCTGGTGCCCGTCATCGCTGAGGTGGGCAAAGAGAAGAGGACCAGCTTGGGACGCGTGGCCGTCACCGACGAAGGGGGGCGCTTCAGATTTACAACCGCGGCGAGGCCCAGGCGGGTAGCCATTGATACGGACAACCTGCTCGCCGACTCCGGGCAGTAAGGCTCGAAGCGCTGTGGTGCAACTAATCGGCGTAGCGCCGACCTTTAGAACCTGCCCTGAGCGCAGCGAAGGGTCGGCAAGTGCTGACCTAAAGGTCAGCGCTACAGTTGCACGCGACCCTAGCCCGGCGGCCAGTGAAAAACCCGTCCACCCAAAAGGTGAAGATGCAGGTGGAAAACGGTTTGGCCCGCCCCGGCGCCCGTATTGAACACCATCCTGTATCCGCGCGTCTCCAGACCGCGCTCCCGCGCCAGTTGCGTCGCCACCACGAGCATCCGGCCAAGAAGAGCAGCGTCGTCCGCGGTGGCATCTTTCAATGAGGCGAGGTGCTTACGCGGCACAATGAGGGTGTGAACAGGCGCTTGGGGATGAGCGTCCTCGAAGGCCACGATTTCATCATCCTCGAAGACGATCCTGGCAGGCAAGCTCCGTTCCACAATCCGGCAGAAAATACACTGATCCATGTGACCTTAGCCGTCGGAGATCAGCCCTCAGCTTTGTCTCAAGCCGCAGATTTCCCGCCGTCGCTCATGCCCGTCCGCAGACGGGTGCCCAGAAAACACGAAGACCGTGTCATTCTGAGCAGCCGTGGCGGCGACTCTGCCGCGTCATGCCCGACCGCCGGCTGATTGCTGATAGCTGACGGCTGATAGCTAATTTATGCGTACAACAAAAGTCTCCGTCGCCAAGTTGGCCCGCCGCAGGTTCTCGGCAAGAGAACTCGCCGCATCTTCGTTGCTTTCGCGGCCAACTCGGACGCGATAGAAGTGGCCGTCGCCGCGATCAAAATTCTGAATCGTCACCGGCCCGAACTGTGGGTATTCCGATTCGATGCGCTCCTTCAATCGTTCTGCATTGTCCTGATTTCTGAATGCTCCCACCTGTACCGCGAAAGTTCCCGGGATCGCGGCGGCTTGCTCGAGGTCCAGAATCTCCAGGCGCACTTGTGCTATGCCGGTCATGTGCATGGCCTGAGCAGCCGCATAAGAGAGGTCGATAATGCGCCCTTCGATGAAAGGACCGCGGTCGTTGATTCGCACCGTCACGTCACGGCCATTCTCGAGGTCGTGAACAGTCACGCGAGTACCAAAAGGCAAGGTTTTGTGGGCGGCGGTCATATCATACATGTTATAGATTTCGCCGCTGGCGGTCGGACGCCCGTGGTAGGGATGCCCATACCAGGAAGCGATTCCTCTCTCGCCCTGAACAATGGGGACGGGGGTTGACGGTCCGCGAGCCGTCGAGGGCACGCGCCCTGCGGCCTGAATCGGGTGATGCCGGTGCAGGCAGGCGGTCGAGGCTAGCACCATGCCGCCCACCGCCACCATCCGCGCCACTCGCCGCAAATCAGGCCGGCTCGGATTACCCGCCACGCTATTGGCCACTTTTTCCAGGCTCTTCCTTCTCCAGGCTCTTGGCCAACTCGTCCAAGTGGCACGATGCCCGCCGCAGCAGCGTAGCTAGCTCGTTACGGGTCGAGGGCTTCAGCTTCTTATCGACGTAGTCCGCAAGTTTTGCCACTTCTTGATCGACCGCACGTCCGGCTTCTTCGAAGTTCATGGCTCCTCCCACTCTCGCTTTGGCTATTCTAATCAACGCGCCGGTGCGCGACAAATGATTTTCCTGACCGGCCCGAGCGCGCCTGGACTATAATTGCTCCTGAATGGAACTTCCTCCCAAATTCTGGTTTCAACTGGAAAGACTGAAGAAAGCGCTTCGGTCCGCCTTCGGTTCGTCAGAGCAAAAGTACGACACCTCGCACCGGATGTGCCCGAACTGTCGCGCCCTGATTGAACGGAATGCCTCGGTGTGTCCTTTCTGCGGCGAGAAACTGCGCTCGCCGCGCGCGCGGTCTTCTTCCGGCACTCCGGGCCGGATCATGGGCATCATCCCGATTCCCTCTACCGCCACGTCGGCGATCGTCGCCGTCACGATCGCGCTCTACGGCATCTCCTGGTACATGACTGCCACATCCGGAGCGATGCAGGCGATGGGCGGGATCAGCGGCGAGGTGCTGCTGCGCCTGGGCGCCAAGAGTCCTTACATTTTCGTCGGCCAATGGTGGAGACTCGTCACCGCTAATTTCCTGCACGCCGGGCTGCTGCACATCGGAATGAATCTCTGGTGCTTGTTTGATCTTGGTCCGGAAGTCGAGTCGCTGTTTTCGACAGCCAAGTTCGTGGTGTTCTATCTGGTCACCGGCGTACTGGGATTCGTCTTGAGCCTTTGGTGGCGTCCCATGGGGATGTCCATAGGGGCATCGGGAGCCATTTGCGGGTTGATCGGCATACTGATCGGCGCCAGCTTTCATCACGGCCACCTCGGCAAGGCGTACCGCGGGCAACTCTGGCGATGGGTCATCTACATTGCCATCTTCGGCATTTTCCTTCCCATCGACAACGCCGCTCACTTCGGCGGGCTGATCGCCGGAATAGTCCTGGGCTACGTGGTGCCGGAAGGCGACGCGGAGACGCAATCCAGCCAGAACTTCTGGAACGCCCTCGCCGGGCTGTCGGTCGTAATCATCGCCGGCTCGTTTGCCCTCATGGCCTTGCAATTGGGCCAACCAGTCCGCTAGTCCGAGCGCACCCTCGAAACCCCACACAGGTCCGGTCGGGGCTGAGTTTCCAGCCTTAAGGACCGACTGACAAGCAGGCGGACACTGCGGGGGGCAAGCCTGTTCTCGGGCCTTGGGAGGACAAGGGTCCGAAATGTTATAATGCATCAAGTGAGGAATACAATGGGCTTTGCCGGTAAGCGCGTCATTAGCAAAGAGGCTCGCCCTGGACATGAACTCAGGGCCGGAGCGAATCTCGGCCGTCGTTGCGGCGACGGCACAACTGGGTTTGAACCTAAAAGCACCAGCCTGCGTTTCGTTCATCGTGGGAAATTTGTGGTTGCGGTCCCCAAGAAGCGCCACCGCAAAGCGTTTACCGCAGAAACTGTCGAAACGATACTTAACGCCATACGCGAAGAGCGCGTCTGAATTCGATTGGACACTCCAACCAAATCCAAGCCCGACCACTGGTGGGCGCTGCTGCCGGACGTCTGGTTCCTGCTCCGGCCGCGACGGGGCTTGCTGGCCATCGGCTTCGTGATCATGGCCGTGAACCGCGTGGCGGGGCTGGTTCTGCCGGCGTCCTCGAAATACCTCATTGATGACGTCATTGGCAAGCGCCACTTGCAACTGCTGCTTCCCCTGGTGCTGGCCATCGTCGGCGCCACCGCGGTGCAAGGCGTATCTTCTTACGCTCTGACCCAACTCCTCTCGAAGGCCGCGCAGCGGCTGATCGCTGAACTGCGATGCCAGGTGCAGGCGCATATCGGGCGGCTGCCCGTGGCCTACTACGACTCCAACAAGACGGGCGTCCTCGTCTCGCGCATCATGAGCGATGTCGAAGGGGTGCGAAACCTGGTTGGAACCGGATTGGTAGAGTTCGTGGGCGGAATGCTGACGGCAACGTTTGCCTCGATCATTCTGCTGCGCATCAGCGTTTTCATGACGGCCCTGGCTTGTGCAATTCTGCTCAGCTTCGGGCTCTTTCTCCGCTATTCGTTCAAAGTGATCCGTCCCATCTTTCGCGCCCGGCCCAAGATCAACGCCGAAGTCACAGGGCGGCTCACGGAATCGCTGGGCGGCGTGCGCGTGGTGAAGGGTTACCATGCTGAAGAGCGCGAGGCCACGGTGTTTGCCGCAGGTGTGCGGCGGCTTCTCGAGAATGTGCTCAAGACCCTCACCGCGACTTCCCTGATGAGTCTTTCCGCCACCACGCTGCTCGGCATGGTCAGCGCGCTCATTATGTTTCTGGGCGCGCGCCAGATTGTTGCCGGACACATGACGCTCGGCACCTTTGTGACCTACACCATTTTTCTGGGACTGCTGGTGGCGCCGGTTTTCCAGATCGTCATGATCGGCACGCAGATCACGGAAGCCCTGGCGGGGCTGGAGCGCACGCGCGAGGTGCTGCGCGAGCGGCCCGAAGACGACGACCCGGCGAGGTCGCTGCGCCTCGATCACCTTAACGGCGAAGTGGTTTTCGAGAACGTGAGCTTTGCTTATGAAGCCGGCAAGACGGTCCTGAGCGACATGAGCTTCCGGTCCGCCCCAGGCACCGTCACGGCGCTGGTCGGACCCTCGGGCTCGGGCAAGTCGACGATAATCGGCCTGGTCGCGGCCTTTTACACGCCCAGCGCCGGAAGGGTGCTGGTGGACGGAATCGATCTGGCGAAAGTGCGGCTGGATTCGTATCGCAGCCAACTCGGAGTGGTGATGCAGGAGACATTCCTGTTCGACGGAACCATCCGCGAGAACGTCGCCTTCTCGCGCCCCGACGCCGACGAGGAACACATCCTGGCGGCTTGCCGCATTGCGCGCGTGGATGAGTTTGCGGAGACCTTCGAGAAGAAGTACGACACGGTGGTGGGCGAGCGTGGCGTCAAACTCTCCGGCGGCCAACGGCAGCGTGTTTCCATTGCGCGCGCCATCCTGGCAGACCCCAGAATCCTGATCCTCGACGAGGCGACCTCGAGCCTCGATTCCGAATCGGAGGCTTTGATCCAGGAAGGGCTGTCGTACCTGATGCGTGGCCGGACAACCTTCGTGATCGCGCACCGCCTCTCCACCATTCGCCGCGCGGATCAAATCCTGGTGGTCGAGGCCGGCCACATTATCGAGTGCGGCACTCACGAGCAGCTCTATGCCGCGGGCGGCCGCTATTACGAGTTGTACACGAAGCAGCATGGCGTTGCGGCAAACCTTTTCCTGGCGCCGGGTGAAGGAGACAAGGTGAGGGAGGCCGGAGCAGACGCGGAACCCGGCGCCCCGGCAATGCGCGTCGAGACCATTCCCGAGGCGGTGCGTCTGCTGCGCGGGCGAGACCGGTAGCGACAGCTTCGTAGGGGCGGCCCTGGTGGCCGCCCGGGGGCGACCACGAGGGTCGCCCCTACGCGCGTGGACAAGCGTAATCCTATGCGCACTCAAATCGAAGCCTGGGTTTTCGACGCTTACGGAACTCTGTTCGACCCTTATTCGGTCGAGGGGAAAGCGGAAAGCATTTTCCCGGGCCGGGGCGAGGCTCTCAGCAGGCTCTGGCGCTCGCGCCAACTCGAATATACGTGGCTGCGGGCGCTGATGAATCGTTACGCCGATTTCTGGCAGGTCACACGTGAGGCGCTCATCTATGCCTGTCGCAGCCTGGGCTTGCCTTGCGACGAAACCCAGCGACTGGAATTGATGCGCGAGTACCTGCGCCTGGCGGTTTATCCTGATACGAGAGCAGGGCTCGAAGCACTGGCGAGCCGGCGCCTGGCAATCCTCACGAACGGCACTCCCGAGATGCTTGACGCCGTGGTTACGCATGCGGGATTGAAACCTGCCTTCGCCGCCTTGCTCAGCGTGGATCAGGTCAAGACCTACAAGCCCAACCCCATCGTCTATCAACTGGCGGCGGATTCGTTGAACTTGGAGAAGAACCAGATCGGCTTCGTCTCCTCCAATTACTGGGACGCCGCTGGCGCCGCCGCCTTCGGTTTTCCCGCCTTCTGGCTCAATCGCGCCGGAGCGGCCCCCGATGAATTGGGAACCTCGCCTGCCGCGGTCGTCACACGGCTTGACGAACTCGCAGCCTTGCCGTGGTTGCGCTGACTTCTCACGCATCGAGATATATCATGCCACGATATTTCATCCTTACAGAGCTTGAGGCCACAGTACAGGATCACCTTTCGAACTCAAGGAAGACGCTGACGCCATTTGGCAGGGTCCTGCGAGGTATGGAACACGGAGTAAACGGTCACGACATCTCCCGTGTGCTCGTAGAAAATGGCGTAAGGAAAGCGGCGCACTAACGCCCGGCGATAGGTTTCATGAACGACAGCGTACATCTCAGGACTCCGACAAATCGCTTGAATGCAAGCATCGATACAGCTTAGGAAATCTTCACCCAAGCCAGGCCGCCGAGCCTCATACCAGTCGTAGGCATCTGCGATGTCCCGTTCGGCCTCGGGGATTACGAGCGGCTTAGCGGCCATGGCGACTGCGGACCCTTCGTTTAACCTCTTCCCACTCGAGTCCCACGACCGCGTTGTTTTGCAGATTGGCCTTTCTTCGAGCCAATTCAATCTTCTGCCAGTCATGAACCGGTACAGCCTCGGGCGTAGACGCAAGGTCGTCCCACAGATCTTCCACAAGCTGTAACTTCTCCGAGGGGCTCAGATCAAAGATGTCAGTGGCACTGTGGTTCATATGAAATCCTCGTGTCCATTATCTCAGAACCTGGATAAACCGTCCACGATCCGGACCGCAGGTCGCCCTTTCAGGGCTTGCAAACACCGGCGGCGCGTACGTTTACCCGGGCCGTTTGGCCTGGGCTTTGCTGACCCGCCCCTTCGGGGCTTAACTAGGCTATCCATAAATCCCTTCCTCTTGCGCGGTTTCGATGAGCGCATGAATATTCTCCGGCGGAGTCGTAGGCGGGATTGCGCACCCGGCGTTCAGGACAAACAAGCCGCCGGGTTTCCAGATCGACATCAGTTGCTGCGTTGCCGCGCGAACTTCCTGCGGACTGCCGCGCGCCATGACGCCGCTGGGATCGATGTTCCCGAAAAGAACGTGGCGAGCCCCCACGGTGGTCTTGGCGATTGCGGCGTCCGTCTTGTAGTCCAGCTCGAAGCCGCAGAACTCGTATTGCGACAGATCGGGAAGGATTTTGGTGGTATCGCCGCAGATGTGGACAACCGTGAAAATCCCCTCCGCCACGAGCGTCCTCACCAGCCGTGCCTCGTACGGCCGGGCAAACCGGTTGAACATTTTGGGGGAAACGACGTCGGGGCCGGCAAGGCTGTCTCCGAGCGAGGTCAGATGAGCGCCCGCTTTAATCAAGGCGCGATGCACGGCGAGATGGCTCTCGAAACAAATCTCAAGAAGCTCGCGGATGGCAGGGTTTTCGGGCTCGGACGCCAGTTCCATCAAAAACTCTTCGGTGCCGCGCAGCATGCAGGCAAGGTCGAAAGCCATCTGGTCCGCGTTGCCGCGGATCGCCACCTCGTGGCCCACCTGGCGCGCCAGCAGGCGCACCGCTTCGAGCAGCGCGGGGATGCGGCCTCCGCACTCCGGGTTGATGACCTTCAGCCGGCCCACCTCCGCAAGGCTCTCGATGGCCGGGCGCACAATCCGGCCGGGTTCGTCGGGGGCGCATTCCGCCTGCGCGCCCATGGCCTCCGCCAGCAGCGTGGTGTCCGTGTCGATCAAGAGGCAATCGTGGCCGTATTTCTCCCAGGCCTGCAAATGGGTCTGGGCGATCGCCTTGGGGTCAATCCGATACCTTTCCATCGGAATCCCCGCCTCTCGTGCCGCCATCATGAAATTGTGAAGACACACTGGGATGCGGTCCGGAGTCTTGCCGCTTATTACGGCTTGCACTCGCTCGAGTGAATTCATAGTTTGGCTTCCAAAACGTATGGAGATCGCGTCATCGGGGCGACATTTGCGCCCGCCCTCGGGCCGCCACAAGGGTTGCCCTCACCGGCCACCGCCGGAACGGCCGGTTATGTGACAACTTGTCTTGTGAGTGGCGCGGCAAACATGCTCGGCCGACCCGTTCTACGGCGCGTCTTGCGCCTGAAATCGTACTCTCTTTCGCTTCGATTCGCACCTTTTCCGCGCAAAAATGAGTTCGTTTTGAGGACGCCATTTCAGTTATCCCCTGTCTTTGCAATAAATCTTTGAGTTCGTTCCCACGATTTTTAATGTTCTTGACGGCGGCGGCAAGGACCGCAACCATCCAGATCAGCAGCGCGCCACCATGCTCGTGCCGAGCGTCGCTGAATTCCTCGGGGACCGGCCGGATTGCATCGCCGGTTCCAGCCTGTCCCTTCGGGACATCGCAGCCCTCACAAGGCGAGGTCTGCGATGTCCCAGGCGCGGAGGGGTGTGAAGCCGCCGGGGCGCGGGTTCTGCGGCGGCAGCTTTGCACCCGCGTTGCGCCGTCCGGCGGGTCGCCCGCATCCGGCGGCGATGACGCTGCGAGGCTATCGAGAAGTTGCGCTTCGTTCTTCCGTTCCCGCTGCAACTCCATCAGCAAGCGGATTTTGTGTTCCAGTTGCCGGTTGAGCGAGTTCTGCTGGCGGATGATGGCCGCCCACTGGGCATGCGAGGGCGCCGTCGCCGCCACCCGCGCCGCCCGCGTGTTCGTCACGTGCTCTTGCAGGAAGAGCTCGTACTCCCGCTCCACCGCCGCGCACTCTTCCGCCACCAAACGCATCAGGGCCTTCTTGGCCGGCTGGAAGCTCTCGTCCTCGGGCTTGGTCCGGGAGAGCTTGTAGCGCCACGTGTCCATCTCCGCGCCCCGCAGGGTGTGTTCCGTGCCGTAGAGGTTGCGCATCGCTTCCTTCATGCGGTCGAATTCGTTGAAGTCGATCATGGCCAGCAGGCTGCCCAGCAAGGTCAGCACCTGCTCGTACTGGCCGGGGCTGCTGATCGCGCGGCGCAGGCCGTGTTCGCGCACGTCCCACTGGCTCGCCTCGCTATTGGCGTGCCCCACCTGGATCATCTGTTTGCGGCGATCGAGATCGTGCTGGTGCAGGTTCGAGACCTGCACGGCCAACTCCGCCTTGTCCACGCGACCCTTCTTCAGAAGCAGCAACGCGATGTCCTCGATGACGGCTAGCTCGAGAGCCCCCACGGGCCGGCGGGCCTCGATCAAGCCCTTCAGGAGGCGCTGGAATTGCCGCGGGTCCTCCCCCAACTCGAGGGCGGCGCCTTCGAGAAAGCTCTCGTCCGTATAAAGCCCGTGCTTGTGAGCGTTCTGGCACGAGCGCCGCTTGCCCTCCGCCGTGCGCGGGCCGCCGCCGCGCCTACCGGTTGGCGACAGGCTGTTGATGATGGGCGACTGGCTCGTCGCCTGATTAGTATTTGAATCTTCCATGTCTCGTTTCCTTTCCATTGGGGGGTACGCCATGGCGTGCCCGTACGGGGCGCCGACGGCGGTCGGAGACCGCCGCTACAACCGATAATCCCCCATCTTCCAGCCTATCAAAAGAAAATGAGAGAGTGGCAAAAGCTGAGAATAATGAGAAAATAAATATTTAGTGCAATGGAATCAAGGGGTTGGCAAGATGAGGAGCTTCCACAATGTGAAAATCAGGGGCCAAAGTGTGGCATTTTGACCCAAATATGCAGGACCGTCTATATATACGTGTAGGGGTAGGGCTTGCCCTACCCCGGATGGTGTGAGATCCGTCCAGCCAGGGGACGGCGAGCCGTCCCCCTACAATCTCAAGTCCCGGCGACACGCCGTCTGGACTCCTAATTGCCCCGGGCACCGCGGGCGCGCGGGCGAGGCACCGCCTCGCCCCTACCATTGTTCCCACGGGTCACCGTGCCGTGGCTGGCGCAAAACGAAGCTGTGCGGTTTGCAAACATTGCGCTTCGACGGACCGTTTGGCTACGCCCTGCGCCAGCCGACAGTGAAAATACCCAGAGCGAGATCCTTCGCTTCGCTCAGAGTCTGTGATTTTTTTGGATTTTTGGCCATTTTCGAGCACTTAACTCATTTGTTATCAATGGCACTTTTCGGCAACATTCAAAAAAATCACGCTCTCTCAGGATGACAGCGAAGGGCTCGGAATGACAGCGTCCACAAAGGTTTTTCAGCACCCGGCTACGGTTTCGGTGCGGTGCGGTTTTTCATCTCCTGGCGGATCAAGTCGGGATTGTCCAGAGGTTCGCCGGGCTTGGCCGCGAGGCCCGGTTCCTTCACCTTCGCCGGGTCGAAGATGCGCGTGTCGGAAGGCAACGGGTCGTAAGGGGTGAAGTCCGGAGTGTTGGCGAACATGTCGGAGAGGTCGGTGGCCGCGGCGTCGTACTGATTGACGAAAGGCATGCCCAGGATCAGGTTGATGGATTTGATGATGCTCGCCATGCTGGTGTGGACGTGGGAGACGCCTGGCTTGGCGTAAGGGCTGATGGCGAGCAACAGGCTGCGATGCGCGTCCACGTGGTCCTGGCCGTCCTGCGCGTCGTCTTCCGTCACGAAAACTGCCATGTCGTTCCAGAACGGGCTGTGCGAGAACAACTCCACCAGCTTGCCCAGCGCCAGATCGTTGTCGGCCACGTAGGACGCGTGGTAGGCATACCCGTCGTCAGGACGCGGGTCGGAGGTGTGGTCGTTGGGAAGCCAGATGTAGATAAACTGCGGCATCGGCTTTGAGCCGCTTACGAATTCGTCGAACTCTTTCTTGAACTGTGCGAAACGATACTGGTCGGAGACGTTGGTGTTGAAAGTGGGGAAGTCGCGCGAAGTGTTATCGAACAGGACCTTCGGCATGGGCACGTTCACGACTTGACGCGAGCCGGTGGGATATTCTCCTGTGCTTTCATCGTCGCCGGGCAATTCCATTCCCTCGCCGTAATTGCGGAAGGAGACGTGAGCGCGCGCCAGATTCTCCCAGAGCGAGCCGTTTTCGAGATAGGTCTCGGGAATGGTGGACGAGGCGCCAATGTCGAGCCGCCCGGGAGCGTCCTGGTCCGGGACGAAGTCAAACTTGCCGCCATAGCCGGCGGGCCAGGCCGACTCGAGGAGTTCGTTCGGGTAATTGCCCACCAGCCAGTGGTGGCCGTCCACGGAGACATCCGAATCCACGTAGAAGTTGTCGCCGAACGCGAAACGCTTGGCGAGGGCATGTTGGTTGGGCGTAACCTGAATGTGCTCGAGGGTCGGAGCCGGCACCTTCTCCTCCTTGACGGTGGCGTCCATCCCCCAACGGGCCAGCGTGGCGTCGCCATCCACACCGGCGCCGCCCAGATCGCCAAGTACCTCGTCAAAGGTGCGGTTCTCTTTGGTAATGAAGACCACGTGGTGAATCTTTGAACTGGGCGAGCCCGGGAGCGGAATGGGAAAGTCCGGGGGGCGCTGCGGCCCGGGTTTTGTTCCCTGCGCCTGGAAGCCGGGAACGAAGCCATTGTTCTTCATCACCTGGAGGGTGAACGGGCGCAACTGGTAGTCTTTCGGGACCGTCAGAATGGAGACTGTCCCCTTCGTGATGTCGCCGATGTAAGCGCCCTCAGGGCCAAGCTGAACGCCTTTTCCTCCATTGGGACCGGCGCCAAAGCCCTTGGCATTGGCAACAAAAAGCGTTTTGTTGTCGGCACTCAGAGCCACTCGCGAGGGGAACCAGCCCGCGGGAATGAAACCCAGGAGTTGCATCTGGTCGGTTTCGACCACCGCGACCGCGTTGATGCCTGCGCAGGCGACGTACAGGCGCTTTTCATTCGAACTGAGCGCCATGCCGAACGGCAGAACGCCGCGCAATCCCTTGACTTCGGTTGCGGGGGAGATCAGCGCATTCTGTTCCAGCTTGCCGCTACGGGCGTCGATCACCGTGATGCTGTCTTGCGTGGCGTTGGATACGAAAATCTTCTCCTTGCCCGCGACTACGGCGCCGGGACTGCTTCCGCCGACCACCTGATCGCCAAGCGGAAGCCCGGTGCGGATCCGGTCGAGTACCTGAGGTGCGTGCGGGTTTCTCACATCGATCACATAAAGCGAATTGGATTCCGGGACGTTGGGGTCGCCGAGACCGGCAATCTGCTTGCCCTCCACGGCGGCGCCGCTTTCCGCTTCTTTCGAGGGGTATCCAAAGGCAGGGAATGTGAGGCCGGTGTCGCGTGGGTTCTTTGGGTCGTAGTTCGGAACGACGCTGTAGCGGAACGTTCCAACGTTGGAGACATAAGCCCGCTTGCCGTCGCGCGACAGCGCCAAGCCAAAAGGCATGCGGCCGACGGGGAGGCTCGAGATCATCTGCTTGCTGCGGGTGTCAAAAACCACCAGGCGGAAGTGCGCCAAGTCCAGAACATACAGAGCCTTGCTGTCGCGTGAGAGCAGGAGTTCACCGCTCAGGCTGTTGGCGTATTTCTTGCCCTGAAACTCGCCGTCCAGGCTGAGCGAGCCCAGACGTTGGTAAGACACCAGGTCGAAGATTCCAACATTCCCGTTGTTGCCCTCGGAGAGGTAGAGCGTGCGGTTGTCGCGGGCGATCGCGGCGCCCAGAAAGACGCTCTGCGGATCGGCGTCCGAAGACTTAAAGCCGGGAGGGATCTGCGCCACGTGAGGGGCAAGTCCGAAAATATCCGTGATAATGCTGGCCGAAAAGGGATTCGTCCCGCCATTGACGGTGACCAGGGTTTTGCCGTCCGGGCTGAGGACGAGGCCGTAGGGATGAGGCGCGACCTTCACGTGCTTGCCAAAGGGAGTAATCAGTCGCCCGTTGGGTAAGACGGTCATACCGCGCGGATCAATCTTCACCGGCAAGCTGCCCGCCGGGGCTTCGAGCAGCGTGGGCTTGGGAGTCTGCGCATCTTCTCCAAGGCTCCCTTGAATGGGCGTAAGGAGAATATAAACTGCGAACCAAGCAATGAGAACGCGGCGCGGCATAGGCGGTGTCCCTTCAAGCATATATGGTGATAAGCCTTTCAATGTACCATGGGAAGGACTGGGTTCACGACGCTTATCGCGCCAAGGGGGCGGTTCCCAAGTCGCGTCTGCTCTTGCCGGAGACGGCCTGCGGCTGTGCCGCCCTGTCTTGCGGAAAGGCTTTGCCTTTCCGAAGAGGGCCTCGAATCCTGCTTTGAGGTTGAGGCTGCGCCTCAACCGGCGAGGCGCAGCCTCGCCGAAAACCTGGTGATTGGATCGGTGCGGGCCCGGAAAGGCGGAGCCTTTCCGCAAGACAGAGCGGCGGAGCCGCTTTTCGGTGGCTGCATGCCCTGCTGATTTGGACTCGCGCGGTCCGGAACCCACAGGCCGGCGCATGATTCTGGTATCCTGATACGGCGATAGAAGGCTCGACGAGGAGGACGGTTTTGTTGAAAAAGACTCCGATTACTCTATGGACCACGGTTCTGTTAGGGCTCTTCCTGCTCCGCGGGGCGATCGTCTGGAGCAAGGCTGACTTTCCGCGCCGGCCCAAGCTGCTTCTGATCATCGTGATTGATCAATTCCGTTATGACTATCTGGTGCGCTTCCGGCAAAAATTCGTGGCGGGTGGGTTTAACCTCTTGCTAACCGGCGGGGCTTGCTTCGCGGATTGCCGCTATGATTACGCCACCACCTCCACGGGCCCCGGCCATGCCAGTCTTTTCACTGGAGCGTACCCGAACGTGCACGGAATCATCGGCAACGAGTGGTACGATCACTCGCTCCGCCGCACCGTCAATTGCGTCGAGGACCCGGCCACGAAACTGGTGAGCGGTCCCGACGGAGCCGAGGCAAAACCGGGGTTCTCTCCGCACTACCTTATCGGCAGTACACTCGGGGACGAGTTGCGGGCGGCCACGGACTTCCGGTCAAAAGTCGTGGCGATCGCGCTGAAGGACCGCGCGGCAATTCTGCCCGGCGGCCATTCGCCGTCGGCTGCGTATTGGTATGACTCCCAGGGAGGCCGATTCATCAGCAGCAGCTACTACATGCCGGCGCTTCCCGCCTGGGTGGTGAAGTTCAACCAAAGCCCGCCGGCGAAGCACTACTGTGGACAGAAATGGGCCGCTCTACCGGAGAGCGGATACAACATGACGTTCAGCGAAGTCAAGGCGAGTCCGAACGAGCCGTGTCCAGGCCCGAAGTTCCTGAGCTGGCTTGGTCAAACACCATACATGAATGAAATCGAGTTGGCGTTTGCTGAGCAAGCAATCAGGGGCGAGCATTTAGGCAAGAACGACGACACTGATTTGTTGAGCATCTCGCTGAGCGTCAACGACTACATCGGCCACGCGTTTGGGCCCTATAGCCCGCAGGTTGGCGACGCCACCTTGCGAACGGACCGCGCCTTGGCGTCGTTCTTCGCCGAGTTGGACAAACTTGTGGGCCTCAGGAACGTTTGGATCGCCCTCTCGGCAGACCACGGCGTGTCGCCGAACCCGGCATTCATTCAGGAGCATAAATGGGGCGCGGGGACGGCGCAGACGGCGCTTCTGCGCAAAGCAGTGGAAGAAGCGATGACGGGTGAGTTTGGGAAGGGAGACTGGATCGCGGCAATCGACGGGCCCTATATTTACTTTGATTCCGAGGCTCTGAACAAACAACACATTCAGGCGGCGCGGGCGGAGGAAGTGGCCGCCGTGGCGGCGGCTTCTGTGCCCGGAGTGGCGGCCGCCTTCACGCGCGCGCAAATTCTTTCGGGAAACTTGCCCTCCTCGCCCCTGGGTCGCAAGGTGTCAAATGGCTTCAACCCACAACGCGGGGGAGACGTTTTCGTCGTGCTCGACCCTTACGCCTTGCCTGTCGCCGGCCCGACGAGCACTACCCATGGCGGCCCCTGGAATTACGATGCGCAGGTGCCGCTGCTTTTGTGGGGGAACACTTTCAAGCCAGGGGTTTACTTTAGCCACTGCCAGCCTATCGATCTTGCAGCGACCCTGGCGGCCGCGCTGGGGTTGACGCAGCCCTCGGGGTCGCAGGGGAACCCGTTGGTTGAGGCGATACAGTAGCGGTCAGTAACTGCCAAGAACAACTCACCGCAGAGGGCACGGCGCGGCAGAGCCGCAATTCAAAATTCAAGATTTGAAATTCAAGAGCATGTAGCGAGAAGGATTACCAGCAAAAACCTTGGCGCGCCGCGAAGAAATTCGAGAATGGTAGTACCGAGATCACTGAGAAGAACGCAGTGGCTTTTCTCTGTGATCTCTGTGCCCTCTGTGGTGAATATGTTTTTAGCGGACCTCAAATTATCTCGAAGTAGCGCTCCAATTCCCAATCGGTTACGGCGCGTCGGAACTGGCGAGTCTCCCAATCGCGAGTGGCGGCGTAGTGATCGACGAATTCGTCGCCGAAGATCTGCCGCGCGATCTTACTCGAACGGAAAAGCTCCGTACCCTCCTCGAGACTCCGGGGCAGCGGCGGCGCCTGCGACTCGTAGGCGTTGCCGGTAGGTGCGGGGAGTTCCAGGCTGTTCTCGATCCCATAAAGGCCCGAAGCCAGGCTTGCGGCAAGGGACAAATAGGGATTGGCATCGGCGGCGGGCAGGCGATGCTCGACCCGTGTGCTTTTGACGCCGGAGGAAATGGCACGGAGAGCGGTGGTTCGGTTGTCCACTCCCCAGGTGACGTTGGTGGGCGCCCAGGTGCCGGGCACGGTGCGTTTGTAGGAGTTTACGGTGGGGCAGAACATGACCGCCAGTTCGCGCATTAAGGCGAGTTGTCCTGCCATGTATTGCTGCATCAGCTTGGAAAGGTGCGAGTCCGATTTGGGGTCGTAGAAGAGGTTCTTCTTTCCCGCGCGGTCCGACAGGCTTTGGTGGATGTGCCCGCTGCAACCCGGCAGGTTGGCATTCCACTTGGCCATGAAAGTGGCGAGCAGGCCGTGCTTGCGCGCCACGATCTTGACCAGGGTCTTGAACATCGCCGCTTTGTCCCCGGCCCGCAAGGCGTCGTCATAGCGAATGGCCGTTTCGTAAACCCCGGGACCGGTTTCAGTGTGAAAGCCCTCAAGTTCAATGCCCATCGCGCTCGAGGTGTCGATAATGGCGTGCACGAGGTCGGAGTGCGCGGAGGCGCGCATGAAGCTGTAACCAAACATTCCCGGCGAAAGCGGCGTGAGGCCGCGGAAATGCTTTTGACGCGCGGAGAGCGGGTCCTCCTGAAAGAAGAAGTACTCATACTCAATCGAGGCCTTCGTGGCGTAGCCCGCTTTCTCTGCGCTTTCCACGACAGCGCGCAAAACCCGGCGCGGGGAGACGGGCAAGGGCGAGCCGTCCTGGCGGCAAAAATCCAGCAGGAAAAATGCCGTGCCCGGCTCCCAAGGCAGGACGCAAAAAGTGGACAGGTCGATGCGGGCCAGCGTGTCGGGGTAACCCGTGTGCCAACCGGTGATTTGGACGTTGTCGTAGAGCGCGTCGGAACTGTCCCAGCCGAAGATGACGTCGCAAAAACCAAAGCCTGACTCGGCGGCCGAGAAGAATTTCTCGAGTGAGATGTATTTCCCTCTCAGCACACCATCCACGTCGAAGCCTCCGAGCTTCACCTTTGCGATTTTGTGTTTGGCAAAAGAGTGCTTGATTTGCTGGAGAGTCATAAGACCTCTTCACCACAGAGGCACAGAGACGCTGCGGCGCACTACGTCCGAGTACGGATGTGAAAGCTCTTCGGGCGCGTCAAGTAAAGGAAGCCAAGGTGCGACAAGGTGCAGCCGTGCCCGCTGTCTTTGATGCCCACCCAGGAAAGCTCAGGGTCGAGATAATCGCAACGATTGACGTAGACCGTGCCCGCCGCCGTCCGGTGGGCCAACTTCTCGCCCTGTTTCATGTCCTCGGTCCAGATGGAGGCGGTGAGGCCGTACGGACTGTCGTTCATCAGCCGGACGCCTTCCTCGTCGCTGTCCACGGGCATAATTCCGATTACCGGCCCGAAGCTTTCTTCCATCATAACACTCATCGTGTGGTCGACATTGACAAGCACAGTTGGCTGAAAATAATAGCCAGGCCCGGGGAGGCGGCGTCCTCCGGTTAGTACTTTGGCACCTCGCGCGACTGCCTGGCCGACCTGGAATTCCATGAACTCAACCGTCTTGCGCTGGGCCAGCGGGCCTACGGTCGTGGTTTCGTCTTCCGGCGAACCTACCTTATATTTCTCCACCTCGGCTACGTAAGCCTCGACGAATTTGGAGAAGATCGGGCGCATCACGTAGATGCGTTCCACGGCGCAGCAGCTCTGCCCGGCGTTATAGAAGGCGCCATCCACCGTGTTTTCCACCGCAAAGGTGAAGTTGGCATCCTCGCGCACCAAGGCCGGGTCCTTGCCGCCCAGCTCGAGACCCATATCAAGCAACTGGCTTGAGGCTTCCTGGTAAACCTGGCGCCCGCCCTCGACCGAGCCGGTGAAAGAGATGAAATCGACGGCGTGCTTCTCAATCAGCTTGCGGATGGTGGCGTGGTTGACGTGCACCGATGCCACGAGGTCCTGCGGAAGGTCCGTCTTGCGGAAGGCATCCACGAAAGCGTCGCCACAGAGCGGCGTCAGCCGCGCGTGCTTGATCAGAACGGCATTCCCCGCCAACAGTGCGGGGACGATGACGTTGACGGCGATCAGCAGAGGGTAGTTCCAGGCTGGAATGTCGAGCACGATGCCGAGCGGTTCGTGCCGGATGAACCTGCGGAAACCCTCTTTGGGAGGGAGCATGTCGTCCTGAAGTGAACCGGGCGCCAGCCGCAGCATGGTCTCGGCGCGGTCGAGCATCGTGTCCACTTCCCGGCGCGCCTGGCCAATGGGCTTGCCCATCTGGCGGGTGATGTCCAGCGCAACCGATTCCTTCGTGGACCGAAAAGCCGTGATGAACTGACGGCAAATTTCTACCCGCTGCTCGACGGGGACATCGCGCCACAATGCCTGCGCCGCGCGCATCCGCAAAAGGATCGCGTCCAACTCCGCGTCGGAAGTGGGCGCGAGGGTGCGAAAGACCTCTTCGGTGGCGGGGTTGACGAGTTTCCAGGCTGAAGCCTCACTCATGCTCTTCTCCTTCTTGCCTTTCCAACTCGCTCTGTGGAAAGGGTAGCGCAGACCTGCTTGCCAGGCCCGCGGCTCTTGACTACAACGAATGAGAACAGCTCCGCGGACCTTGAAGAGCAGGTCTGCGTTACACACCTCGTTGGAACGGCGGGATCAAGGAATGGCTCCCCGGGGAACTGCCTCAGATATAGAAGTCGCTACGATGAGCGATTTTGAACACAAGAACTTCGCTGGCATCATCGTCGACGGTGTAGCCCACTCGCCAGTCTCCAATGCGGATTCGCCAGACGCCTTCTTCGCTTTTCACTTTCAGACATCCGTGGGGCCGGGGATCAGAGGCCAGGGCCAAAATAGCGGTTACGATCCGGTTTTTGACGGGGCGGTCGAGGCGCCTGAGGTCGCGTTCGGCGCTCGAGGTAATGTTGACCTTAAACATCGATTTCACCCGACGCGCGTAATTCCTTCGCCACGTCTTCAAACGACCGGCGTGGCTCAGATTTGCTTTCGCGTGCGGCACGGCCCATATGAAGGTCTTCCATCATTTCCTCGTATTCTTCGACGGGAAGAATAACGGCCTTCCTGTTGCCCTCTGTGTCGACTACAAATTGGACATTCTTAGGCATTGTTTGACGCCTCGGGTTCATTTTAGCACACCCTGTCGCTGACACTTGGCGTGCGTACCAAGTGGATCACCCTCCGACAACCGTCACCAACTCTCCTCGTAAAGCCGCAGGAGATCGCTTTGCGTGCAGGGGCGAATATTGGTTTTGTGGCAAGAGTCCTCAAAGGCTTTCACCGATAGAGGGCCGAGGCTCTCTCGGGGGACTCCGTGATTACGCAGGCCACGGGTTATGCCGAGGCGTTCGATCATGGCCTCGACTTCCTGCACGGAGCGCGCCGCCGCTTCCTTCTCCGACATCTGTTGCACCGGCACGCCAAAAAGACCTGCCAGACGCGCGTAGTGATTTGCCGCCGGCTCGAGATTGAAGCGCATCACGGCAGGCAGGCACAGCGCATTGGCCAGGCCGTGATTCAACCCAAACTCGGTGGATAGCGGGTGTGCGAGCGAGTGGGTTGCGCCAAGGTCTTTTTGGAAGGCGATGGCCCCCATGGTGGCCGCCACCTGCATGTTCCCGCGCGCCTCGATATCCTTGCCATTGCGCGTGGCGCGCTCGAGATAGCGGATGACCAACTCCAGCCCGTGGATGGCGATGCCGTCACAAATCGGGTGGAATACGGGGCAGGTCAGGGATTCAAGGCAGTGGGTGAAGGCGTCCATTCCGGTGGCCGCGGTCAGGAACGGCGGAAGCCCCACAGTCAACTCTGGATCGAGAATAGCGTGCTTGGGCATCAGCCAGGGACTGAAGATGATAATCTTCCTGCCCAGTTCGTGAGACGTAATCACCGAGGAGCGACCGACCTCGCTGCCGGTTCCCGCAGTGGTGGGGATGGCGATGATGGGGTCGTAGGGTCCGGTCATCCGCTCCATGCCGCCGGCCTGCCATTCGAGTTCGGCCAGCGCACCCGAATACCGGGCCATGATCACGACCGCCTTGGAAACGTCCAGGGCGCTCCCACCGCCCAGGCCGATCGCCGCGTCGCAGCCAGCAGTCCGGTAAAGCTCTGCCGAATTGAGCACGTCTTCCTCGATCGGATTGCCGTGGACCTCAGCGAAAACCGCGTGCGGGACTTGGGCGTCCTCGAGCACTGAAACGACTGCCTTCAACACCGGCGAGGCGCGGAGCCCGGGGTCGGTGACGACAAGCGGTTTGTTAACGCCAGTTTCTTTAAGACAGGACGGAAGTTGCTTGATCGCCCCGCATCCGAATACGATTCGAGTGGGAAATGAAAAGGTGGAAATTTCTTCGAACATCGTTGGATCAGTCTCCTTGCAGCCCGGGAACGTGTGAAGAATTGAGAATCTTTCATCCTGAGAGAGCGTGATTTTTTTGAATGTTGCCGAAAAGTGCCATTGATAACAAATGAGTTAAGTGCTCGAAAATGGCCAAAAATCCAAAAAAATCACAGACTCTGAGCGAAGCGAAGGATCTCTGTAGTTGTTGGAAAGTCGCCGGCCCTAAAACCAACTGCAGAGATCCTTCGCTTCGCTCAGGATGACACGCGATCGAATTTCTCCGCACCCTCTGAGCGTTCAAAGGAGCGCCACGGTGCGCTCCTACCGGCTCTGTGGCAGCACTATCTTGTTTATCCAGTTGCGGAATTCTACCTGGCGCACTTGGTCGGACAACACATCGTCGTCAATGTCCAGTTCCCAGCGCAGATCTTTCCGGTCGGGATACTGGTAAAGCGTTTCGAGCTTCTCGACGTACTGCCGGAGAGCTTCCGGATTTTGGAAGAAGCCCTCCGCCAACAGCTTGGGCGCGCGCGCCGTGATCAGGCGCGCCATCTCATGGAGATCGTACTCCGGGTGATATGCCAGCCCCCAGAAAATCCCCTTCCCCTGTTTCACTTCCATTGCCTGGACGCGGGTGAAGTTGTTGGACGCCAGCAGCGCCCCTCCGGCAGGAAGCTGGGTGATCTCGTCGAGATGGCTGGTGAAGCCGTTGAACACAGTCGGCTTCCCTTCGAACATCGGATGCCCAAGCCCCTCGGCGGTAAGGTGAATCTTGCGAGCCAGTCCCATTTCGCGTCCGCGCGGGTTCGCCGACACCACTCCGCCCGCCCCAGCGGCTGCCATCTGGATGCCCCAACAGGTGCCGAAGCCTGGCGTGCCTACTTCATAGCTCTTCCGGGCAAACTCGATCTGGCGCGTCACGCGTTGATCGTCGTGGTGATAGATGGTGAGGTTGCAGCCGGGCCAGAGTATGCCGGCGTAGTGCTCCGGTCCCAGCCCTTCCGGGGGAGCAGGGTCGTCGCTGGCCAGCCAGATGTTGTGCTGCGCCTCGGGCAGATGTTTCTTCAGCATTTCGACATAGAGCCGCGAGGCATGCTTCATTCCGACCACGTCGAATTCGTCGCGGCTGTGTTTCGGATAACCGTCGATGATGAGAAAGTGAAGATTTGATGGCATAGGCTTGTTGCTAGTTAACAGTTCACAGTTGACAGTCGACAGTTAAAAGTCCAGAAGTCGACTCCTGGACTGTTAACTGTCGACTGTCGACTGGCGACGCTCGACTTTTGACTGTCGACTGTCGACTCCTTTCCTGCCCCCCGCCAGGGCATCAATGATTTCGGGAAGTTGGCTGATCTCCCGACAGACGGCGTCGGCACGGGTGTTGGCGCTGTCGCGGTCCACCACGCCGGTGAAAAGGACGGCGCGGCAGCCAGCGTCTTTCGCGCCCGCAATATCATTATGCTCGCGATCGCCGACGTGGACGATTTCCTCGAGACGGCAGCCTGTAAGTTCCGCGGCGCGGCGAAACATTCCCGGCGCAGGCTTCGAGCAACCGACCTCGTCGGAGAAGGCAAAGGCCGAGAAACAATCCCCAATTCCGTAGCCCGCCAGCAAGGCTCGCAACGCGCGGCCTGGGGTGAAGATCGCGTCGGAAACTACCGCCAGCGTAAATCGCCGTCGAAGCGTTTCGAGTGCCCCGGCGACTCCCGGCACAAGGTCGGGACGGACGCGCAACTCCATCTCTTCGTGGAGTCGGACAAGCTCTTCGAGTTCGTCCTGCGGCAGTTCCCGCTTCAGGCCCGCCAGCAGAACCCGCAGGCGAACCTCGACCGGCCAAGTCACTTGTTGGTGGCGCCAGACGTGCCGGAACGCCGAATCCGTGGTGTCGTAGGCGCAATCGACCAGCGCCCGATCAACAAGGGCATGCTGCGACAGAAAGCGGTGAACCAACTCCCGGCGCTCGACGGGCTTTGGGGGCAGGCCCTGCTGAAGGCGCTTGGGCTCGTCAGAATCGTCGACGAAGACGGTATCCCAAAGGTCAAACGAAACAACACGGATCTGCGGCATTGCAGCTATTCGCATGAGTTGAGGTGTAATGAATGTGAAATTCTAGCACACAACGAGAGTAAAAGGTGATGAGGGCCATTTTTCCTGGGGCTTTCGCTCTTGGATCGGCCCGCCGCGTTCATGAAAAACTAACCCGTTCGTAACCTGCATTTCACATTCGCGTGCTTCAATGGCTCTCTGACGCGGTTGGGCAGCCCATTACTCTGAAACATATCGCATAGTTCGTCCAGCGCGCAGAAAGCAAGGCGCTCTCCACCTGATCTGCCGGGTGTGACGTGGAGAGAGTGTACCCCTTCATGGGAAATGCGACCTTTGACACCTTGACAAGAACGGGCTTTATCCGACTTTACCACTACGAGCTACAGAGTGAGTTTTCGGTGGGGCGACTATACGCTCAGAAACGGTGCAACGCACAGCGGAGGCACGGCTAACGCGCCCCCGCGGCCACTGGTGCATGTAAGCTGCGAGTGGCTACCGCGAGGGAACTCCTGTTTCCCGCGGACGCCTCTTGTGGTCAACATCCGTGATGATTATCTCAAAAAACGTTTAAGCCGTGGCCGCGGCTCAATTTGGTGTCGAAGATTTAACTCCGAAATGTTCGTGATGTAACGTTGGCTTCACAGAGTCGGATCAAACTCGTCTCCGCGTAACTGAAAAGTGGTCTTAAATCTCCAAGAGGAGGGGTAGCGATGAAGTTTTTTCATCCTTTGGTGTTATGCCTCCGGGTCTTGGCGGCACTTATTATTGTCGTCAGCCTAAGCACTCGAGCAACGGGGCAGTCCACGTACGGAGTAATCCAGGGAACGGTAACCGACGCGTCGGGTTCTGTGGTCCCCAACGCAGAAGTCGAGGCGCGCAACCAAGCCACAGACGTGTCGCAAACAACTCATACTGACAGTCAAGGCGACTACC
>Ga0326727_10004888_pt1 | contig 39182 bp, 27 predicted proteins | sample MB2enrmetagenome_FD_207643 | JGI IMG/M metagenome (GOLD analysis project Ga0326727, IMG submission 207643) | Lab enriched peat soil microbial communities from McLean, Ithaca, NY, United States - MB29MY | ecosystem: Environmental > Terrestrial > Soil > Wetlands > Peat | place: USA: New York...
AAGTCCAAAGAGCAGCGCGCGGCTGGCCTTCCAGCCAAAATTGATGCCCCAGCTCACCCACAGCGCACCCGTGCGCAGATACGCGGTCGAGAGCAGCAGGCTGAAGACGACGGAGACGGCGATACTAACGTGGCTAGATCCCGGCACAAAAGTCTGCACAACAGCATAGAAAGCCGCATAGCCCAGCACGGCTCCGAGCGGACCCACGGCATGAACAAAGCGCTGGAATCCGTAGCCCCGGAAGGCGACCTCTTCGGCCAGGGCAACCAGCGCGAAAAACGCGGCATCGGCCAACAGCCAACCCCAGGCCGAAGCCTGCAGGAAAAGCACAATGGCGATACCGCCGCCAACAACCATCGGAAGTACGCACACCACGGCCAGTGCCCAGCCCGCGGCTAGGCCCAACCCAGCCTCGCCCGGCCAGCCTTCACGCCTTGGCAAGCCTTGCGCTCTAAGCGGATGCTCCTGGTGGTCGAGCGCGAATCCCATGCAGGCATAGCCGATCACCAGCAGAAACGCCAGCATGGCCTGCTCGACGAGCGGCATCCACGGATCCTGAATCCACTGATCCCGAGCCAGCCCCAGAGCGGCGCTATAAGCCAGCGCCCGCGCAATAAAGAAGTAGACCAAAGCGGCGAGAAATTCGATATAGGCGCGCAACCGGCCGCTGCCAACCTCGGATGAACTCATCGGCATCCCCCACGACAGGAACGGCCACCGTTTGCCGCGCGCATCTGAGCGCGCATCCCCAGCCGTGAGCCGGAGTTGTTCAACTTGCTAATCCGTCTTTGCGCCACCAGAATCAACCTTCCGTATAGTATTGCGCGATATTGCGGAACTTGGTCTGGCGCGCGGCTACCAGGGCGTCAACCGGCATCTTCTGAAGCTCCGCCAAGTGCTTCTTGAGAACCGAGCCCAGAATCCCCGTGCCCGCCTCAGGGTTGGTGTGAATGCCACCCGGAGGCTCTGGAATGATCTCGTCCACGCAGCCCAGCGCGGCAACCTCAGGCGCGGAGATGTGCAGGGCCTCAGAGGCCAACTGCTTCTGCGCCGCATCGTGCCACATGATAGCCGCGCAAGACTCCGGGGTAATCACGAAATAGAGTGCATTTTCGAGGATCAGCACGCGGTCCGCAACAGCCAGAGCCAGCGCTCCGCCCGAGCCTCCCTCGCCGCTGATAACCGAAATGGTCGGCACGCGCAGCCGCGACATCTCGCGAAGATTGCGGGCAATGGCCTCGGCCTGTCCGCGCTCTTCGGCCCCCAGGCCGGGATAGGCTCCGGGCAGATCGATGAAGCTGATGACGGGCCGGCCGAATTTTTCGGCGATTTTCATGGCCCGGAGCGCCTTGCGATAGCCCTCCGGATTGGGCATGCCGAAGTTGCGCCGCACCCGCTCTTTGGTCGTTCCGCCCTTGCGGTTGCCGATGACCAGCACCTCTTCGCCGCCCAGCCGCGCCATTCCGCAGGCCACAGCCTCATCGTCGCCAAAGGCACGATCCCCGTGAATCTCACTGAAATCAGTGAAGATCCGCTCGATGAAATCCACCGGGTACGGCCGCTGGGGATTCCGCGCCAGTTCGATTCTGATCCACGCCGGCGACGCCGCCTGCGTCTGGTCGGATTTTTCTGCTTTCTCTTCGCTCATGGATTCCTGGTTCCGCTCAAGATTAGCGAGATCGACCGCTCATGCTGATTTTAAGGTGCGCGGCTGGCTGGGACAAATGTAGGCCACGCCATCCAGGACAGAAACTGTCTTTCCCCGGCTTCGAGAGGCCTTGACCTGGCAGAGGTCGAGCCTGCCACGGCAAGACCGGAGGTCTGAGCAGCATCATCTGGGCGATTGGCGTGCGGGAATGTCGATCAAAGGCTAACTGACGGTTGGCCGGTCACTCAGGCGCTACGGTTCTTTGGGGTTCAGCGTTACACTGCTTGCCATGTCACCAGCTACATCTTTGAGGACGCTCTATCACGGCCTACCCCGTCTCGCGCTCCGGCTTTCATTGGCAGGACTGATAATCGTCGCTCTCTTGTACTGCGGTCTCCGCGTTTACACGGTCAATCTCGGGCGCAGAAGTATCACCTTGCTTGACGAGGCAGCCCGCATCCCGATTGGCGCAAGCGAGGACTCCATCCTCCCTCTTGTCGCCCGGTACGGCGGCACTAAAAGTACGCCCCTGCCTCCGACTCCTACTGATGACTGCTTTGACAAAGCGGCCTGTGAGTATCAGAACGTGCATCGCCCCGACTACAGCTATGGCTTAGCGCTCTCGCCTTTCGATGTAATGTCATCACCCAAGGACCAGACCGGACGTGTCCACCGCTTGCTATCCCTTCTGATGGGCCGGACTCCTAGTGAATTGCGTGATCCTATCTCCATGCGCGACTGGTTGGTTGGCGTGGAAATCTCCATCCGTGGCGGGCGCGTGGTCGCTGTGGGCGGTTATCTCTACGTAGAGGGAAGGAATCGCTGGCTCGGAAATACGTGGACGTTGTCTGAAGAAATGCGAGACCTCGATATACGTTCGAAAGCCTACGCGATAGATGGGACTTTCCTAACGTTTCCTGGCAACGGCGGCGCTGGCACTATTCACTACCTGACTCCTGCCGCCATTCCTGAACAATTCAAGTCCGCACAAAGCTTCAATACGCGCTGTATTACGGGCCTTGTCCCCTGTCGCTGTCTTTCCGATCTCACGCCGCTCGCCTTCCAATATCTCGGCCACCATCCTGACGTCGGCAGTAGCATCGAAACGGACGATTGCCCCTACCGACTCAATCCTCGCTAGTTTGTCGAGGAGTGAGAAACGAAGCGCGGGCGAGTCGTCGCCTATCCGGCAGTTACTCCGCGATAGACAAGATTGCCGCCGACGCCACAGCGCAGAAATAGCACAAAAAACTCGCGTGATCTTGAGGCATTCATCTTATTGGACTCGAAGCCCATTCAAGTGGGCACCAATCGTTGGCGCAACTTCAAGCGGTCAGGAGCCTAGTGCGCGCCGTTCGTGGCATTTGTCTTTTGCGTGGCAAGGCGGCTGACCAAGTCGCTTTGCTTGACCATTTCCATCACAGAGAATCCCTTTTCCGCAAGCGCTCCTGTCGGACAGGCCTGCACGCACTTGCCGCAACTGGTGCAGTTCTGCGCCTTGCCCCAGTCGTCCCGGAGGTCGCTCACAAGACGGGAATAGATGCCGCGGGAGGAGACCTCCCACACATGCGCTCCTTCCACCTCCGCGCACACCCTCACGCAACGCGTGCACAGGATGCAGCGATTCTGATCGAGCACAAAGCGGGGGTGACTCATATCCACATCGACTCGCGGGCTGTTGTAGGCGTAGCGCACATGGGTAATTCCCAGCGATTGCGCCAGCGTCTGAAGCTCGCAGTGTCCGTTCGAGACGCATGCCGAGCAGATATGGTTGCGCTCGACAAGCAACAACTCGACAGCCATTCGCCGGTAGAGTGTGAGCTTTTCCGAAGTAGTCTTGATCGACATCCCGTCCTGGATGAGAGTCGTGCAAGCCGGCAGCAGCTTGTCGGTGCCTGCCAGCTCCACCATGCAAACGCGACAGGCTCCCACTGCGCTCAGGCCCTTCAGATAGCAAAGGGTGGGAATCTTCTTCTCGATTGCGCGGGCCGCTTCCAGAATGGTCTGGCCCTCGCTGGCGGTGACCAACTCGCCATCAATTCGGACGGAAATCGTTTTGTTCGGCAAAGCGACGCTCCTTTCTCAATGAGCGATGACAGCGGTTCTGAGGTCGCAGCGCAGGCAGCGCCCGCACTCGTCCAGCGCTTCATCCGCATCGAGGGCGGCAACCACTTCCTGTTGCGAAAGAACCCTGAGTGCGGCGGGTACGACTTTCGCCGTATGTCGGCGACTGGGAACGGGCTCTCCCGGCGGAATCTGGCTGAATTCAAAGTCCGGAAAAATCTTCTCCCAGCGGCGTTCGCCCGTCAGGCGCTCGTCGATATTGCGCGCCGCCTGCTTGCCGCCGGCCATGGCGTTGGAGACATTGGAGGCGCCGGTAATCACGTCGCCACCTGCGTAGAAATTGGGGCGGCTGGTCTCGAAGGTGAAGCGGTCCACGATGATCGTGCCCTGCTCCTTGAGGGCCAGTCCGGAAGCGCGGCAGAAATCCTGGTCGAAGGTTTCGCCCACGGCAAGGATGACGCTCGTGCAATCGAAGCGCTCAATATTGTCGGTGAGAATGGGCTTTTTGCGCCCGGACTTGTCGTATTCTCCCAGCCGTGTTTTGACGATCTCGATGGCTTTCACCTTGCCGTCCGCGTCTCCCAGAATGCGATGCGGCGCGGCCAGGAAGACAAAGTGCACTCCCTCGTCTTCGGCGGCTTGAATCTCTTCGTCGATTGCGGGCATGTCTTCGCGCTCGCGGCGATAGAAGACAGTGGCGCTGGCGCCCATGCGCACCACGGTGCGGGCTGAATCGATGGCCGCATTGCCGCCGCCGATGATGGCGACATTCGGTCCCATGGAAACAGCTTCCTGCCGTGCCACCGACTCCAGGAAGGGCAGCGCAGGATGGACGTTCTGCAACTCGGTGCCGGGAAGATAAAGCCACGACTCCTTCCATGTTCCGATGGAGAGGAAAATCGCCTCGAAGCGGTTTGCCAGTTCATTTAACGGCAAGTCGAATCCGACCCTGGTATTGAACTCCATTTTGACGCCGACGCCCTCAATCAGATCCAGCTCCCGCCGCAGGACCGACTTGGGCAGACGGTATTCGGGAATGGCGTAGCGCAGCATTCCGCCAGCCTCCGCGCGTTCGTCAAAGAGGGTGACGTCGTGGCCCAGCATGGCCAGGTAGAAGCCGGCGGTGAGCCCCGTGGGACCGGCGCCGATCACAGCCACTTGGTGGCCGGTGGGCGACAGCTTGCGTGCGCGAATCCGCTCCAGCATCGGCTCGAAGCGCTCCGATGGATAGATCTGATCCGCCAGGAAGCGATGCACCTCGCGCATGTTCACGACCTCGTCAAAGCCCTGGCGCCGGCAGCGGTTGTCGCAGGGGTGCTGACAAACTCTCCCCGTCGAAGCAGGCAGCGGGTTATCCATGACGACGGACTCGAAGGCGTCCTCAAGCCGTCCCTCATGGTAAAGCTCGAGGAAGCGAGGAATGTTCATGTGCAACGGACAACTGTTTTCGCAGGGCGAGAAGGTCAGCTCCTGGCATACACCGGCCCGGCAGCGGTGGGCAACGATGTGGTCCTCGTACTCTTCGCGGAAGTGGCGCAGTGTGGTGAGCACGGGATTGGGCGCTGTCTGGCCGAGGCCGCAGAGCGAGCACTCGTGGATCATCCGGCCCAACTCGGAGAGCAGGTCCAGGTACCTGGGCGTACCGTTGCCTTTGGTGATTGCGGTGAGGATGCGCAGAGCCTTGTCCAACCCCACCCTGCACGGAACGCACTTGCCGCAGGACTCCGAATGCGTAAACTCGACGAAGTAGCGGGCCACATCGACCATGCAGTTGTCTTCGTCCATGACCACCATGCCGCCGGAACCCATGATGGCGCCGATATGAGCCAGGTTTTCATAATCGACCGGCGTGTCGAGCATCTCCATGGGGATGCAGCCACCGGATGGTCCGCCGGTCTGCACCGCCTTGATGCGGCGTCCGTTCACGGGGCCTTCGCCGATGTCATAGATGAAGCTCTTCAGCGGAGTGCCCAGCGGCATCTCCACCAGCCCCGTGTTCTTGATCTTGCCCACCAGGGAAAAAACCTTCGTCCCAGGCCCCTTTGCGCATCCGGTCTCCGCAAACCAGGCAGGGCCGCGGGTGATGATGGGGGCGACATTGCACCAGGTCTCGACGTTGTTGATGTTGGTCGGCTTGCCCCACAGGCCCTTCTCCGCAGGAAACGGTGGCCGGGGATGTGGCCGCCCGGCGTGGCCTTCGAGCGAGGCGATCATGGCCGTTTCCTCGCCGCAGACAAAGGCTCCCGCGCCTTCCACCAGTTCAATGTCGAAGTTGAAGCCGCGGCCCAGAATGTTGGCGCCCAGCAGGCCATATTCGTGCGCCTGCTCGATGGCGCGCTGAAGGCGGCTGACCGCCAGCGGGTATTCGGCGCGTATATAGATGATGCCCGCGGTGGCGCCCATCCCATAAGCGCCGATAATCATCCCTTCCAGCAGCGAGTGCGGGTCGCCTTCGATCTCGTTGCGGTTCATGAATGCGCCGGGGTCGCCCTCGTCGGCATTGCAGATGATGTACTTGTCGTCGGCCTTGGCCTTGGCCAGGAAATCCCATTTGTTGCCGGTCAGAAAGCCCGCGCCGCCGCGTCCGCGCAGCCGCGAAGCCTTGATCTGCTCGATCACGTTTTCCGGGCGTCCGTCGATCAGCACTTTATAAAGGGCCTGGTAGCCGCCTACCGCAATGTACTCCTCGACGTCGGAGGGGCTGATGATCCCGCAGTCGCGCAAAACAATCTTCTTCTGTCCCTTGAAGAAAGAAATCGTACCCCACGAGGGAATATCGGGATAGCCCTGCCCGTAGGTCAGGTGGGCCGTGACGTGATTCCACTCCTCGATCTTGCAGTAGACCAGGTCGGCCGGCATAACGCCGGTGGAGACGGCTTCCAGAATTCGTGGAGCGTCGCTGGCTTCAACTCCGCTCAGAATCACGAGCGGACGGCCCGGCAGCCGGAGGCCCACCAGTGGCTCCTTGAAACAAGAGCCAAAGCAGCCCACGCCTGTCAGCATTACATCGAGACCGCTGCTCTGGATCGCCTCATTGAGAGCGTGATAAACCTCCTCGGCGCCGTTGCCCTGGCCGCAGGTTCCCATACCCACCGTGAGGCGCGGAATGGCTGGCATCAGCTTGGCAAGCCCGGCTTCACGCACCGCGTTGAAAACCCCAATATCCAGAATTCGCGGCATTATTTCCTCCCCTGCGTCAACGCCTTCACCGCCCGCTGCAGCGTGCGCTCATTCACGTGGCCGAGAATGCGGTGGTTCACCTCCACGACCGGAGCCAGCGCACATTGGCCAAAACACGCCACAGTGCGAACCGTGAACTTGCAGTCGGGGGTCGTGAGCATGAACTTGTCGCTCTCCTTGGCCTCGCCCGGCTCGTGCTCGCTCATGCCCAGATCAAGGCATACCTTCTCCAGCAGGCCGCGAGAGCCGCGAGTGTGGCAGGCCGTTCCGCGGCAGACGCAGATCAGGTTGTCGCCCTGCGGATCGAGGTTGAAGAGCGCATAGAAGGTCGCCATGCTGTAGATCGTGGCAGGGGGGATTCCTGTCCGATCCGCGATGTAGCGCAACGCCTCCATGGAGAGATACTTGTGCGCGTTGGCAGCCTGCACTGTTTCCAGGATTCCCAGCAGCGCTCCGGGGTGGCCGGCCTGTCTCGCAACCGCCTGGTCAATCAGCAGTCTTTCCTGTGCACTTAAAGCTCCTTTGGCGACACTCTGCATGATTCCTCCGCCTCTCGTGATGCAACCCCTAAGGGACGCAACAGCGAATTTCACCCTTCCAATAACGGACCAAAACGCTCGTTCCCTTCGACAGGCTTCCGGCAGGCTCTCGACTCCCCTGCACTTCGCTCATGATTGATAGTGCCGGAGCACACAGCAAACACTGGACCGCCCGGAAAACGGGCATCCGCTTCTGCCACTCCTGCATGATTTTGAACATCCTACTCGCAAGGCTCGACTCTGCCAACACCGTTAGGAAAACGGCGCACACTTGCCGCGAACACACTGGAAGGTGACGAGATGGAGAGGGCGACATGGGCCGGACCCGCTCACTTCTGGACCATATCCCGGGGAAAAAAGAAGATGGAAAAGAGCGTTCGCCTATGAAACCCGCATCCCCTGCAGGTGGAGATAGCTCATCAGAATTCAGCGCTATCCGGCGAAACCCCATCCCGGAAACTGTCCGCAAGGGACAATGACACCATGAAGGGATAGCGGGATGTGCCTTGCATCACATCGGATTGTGATGGCCGTCTGCGGTCCAAAGCAAGGAAACAACCTTGGCGGCAGCCAACGCCATGCAGTTCCTTTCCCGCTCGGCAACGCCCCTCAACGCCTCAGGCGTTTGAGCAGAATGCGGCTAAGCCGGATTGCCTGAATCGCCAGGGGTGTGCGCCGGCGGTTCAATCTCCTGCTCAGCCCGTTTCTGTGGCTCGACTGGCGCGGGTCGCGCATCTTCTACGCCGTTAGCGGGCTTGGCCGAAAACTCGATCTTCGGCGCTGGCGGCTCCCAGGGCTCGGTAGACAAATGCTGCGCTTCTGTCACCGCCTTCAGTTCAGCGCTGTGGTTTGCGATCTTGGGTGCAGCCGGCTCCCACTGTCCGGCAGGCATGCGACGAGACTCGTCCGCAGCCTTGACTTCAGCATCGCCTTTGGCCGCGAACTCGATCTTCGGCGCTGGCGGCTCCCAAGGCTCGCTGGACAAGAAACGCCACCCGACGAACGCCTCTGATTCTGTCTTGGGCTGGGCAACGTACTCGACACGTGAGTTGATCACTGGATTCTTCGGCTCATGCGGCCCGGCAGGCAGGGGCTGCGCTTCGGCTAATGCTTCGGGGTCTGACAGCGGTCCAACGGGGTATTCCATGGCACAATCGACCTCAGGCTTGGCAAGGGGATGATCTTCCGGTTCGGCTCGCTCGCCCGACTCGGGACACAAAGGCAACACATCCGCTGACGCTTCGTGTTCAACCTCAGCTTCAGTCTCAGGTTCAGCAGCCAAGTCAATTTCCGGCTCGGCTGACTTACTCGGCTCGGGGGATGAGGGTAATACTTCGACTGACGCTTCCGGTTCAACCTCCGGTTCTGACGTGGATTCTTCGGCAGGTTCGATCCTGAACTCGGCCAACGGATCTATCTCCAGTTCCCTCGGCTCAATCGGCTCAATCGACAAAAGCAGGGCTTTGACTGACGCTTCCAGCTCAACCTCCGCTTCCGACGCGGATTCTTCGGCAGGCTCGATTCTGAACTCGGCCAAGGGGTCAATCTCCGTTTCTGTCGGCTCACTCGGCTCAATCGGCAAAACCTCGGCTTCGGCTGACGCTTCCGGATCGGTCTCGGGTTCTGCGGGAGATTCAATATCAGATTCGGCCTCAGGCTCGATTACAGGATCAGTTTTCAGCTCTGCTCGCTCACTCAGCTCGGCAGACGGAGACTGCGCTTCCGCTGACGCTTCAGCTTCCGCCACGGTTTCAGGCTGAAGTTCGGCGACAGAGTCAATCTCTGGCCCTGCTGGCTCACTCGACTCGATGGCCAAAAGCCGAACATCGGCTGGCGCTTCGGGTTCATCCTCGGGTTCTGACTTGAATTCTGCGGCTGGTTCGGCCTCAGACTCTACGTAGGGTTCGATCTCCGGTTCCGTTGGCTCGCTTGGCCCCGTGGACAAAGGCTGAGCTTCAACAGATATCCCCGCTTCAATCTCAGGTACCGCAGGAGATTCGACAGAGCATTCGGCCTCAGGCCCGGCTGCGGGATCAGTTTCCGGTTCTGCTGGCTCACTCGGCTCGATGGACAAAGGCCGGGCTTCCGCTACCGTTTCGGGTTCAATCTCTGGTTCTGCGGCAACTTCAGCCTCAGGCTCCACGACGGGGTCGATCTCCGGTTCTGCTGGCTCACTCGGCCCGGGGGATAAAGGCTCTGCGTTGGCTGGCGCTTCCGGCTCGACCTCGGGTTCTGACTTGAATTCTGCGGCTGGTTCGACCTCAGACTCGGCCACGGGGTCAGTTTTTGGTTCGGCTGGTTCGTCCCGCTCGATTGGCTCACTCGGCTCGGGGGACAGGGGCTGTGCCTCTGCGAACACTTCTGATTCAGCCTCGGACTCAGCAGCCGACCCGGCTGCGGACTCCGTGGCCTGTTGTGTACCTGAATCAGCCTCGGAGACAGGCTCTCCGGCTGCGGGCTCCGTGGCGGAGGGGGCCAGCAGCAGATCCACGCGGTAGCCGGCAGCCTCGGCGGTTCCCAGAGCATCTTCGATGGTTCTGCTCATCTCTTCGGCCGCAGCACGGCTGGGACAAGCTTCTCCCGCCAGGCGCAGCAAGGACGGCATGAGCAGCCACCAGAGCAACTCCTCGTAGGACTCGCGCACAAGGTAGGAGTGGCCCTCCGCCTCGTGCACGCCAGTCAGCCAGCGCACATCCGGATCGCGCCAAAGGGCTCGCGAAAGTGTAATCTGTTCGTCGGTGGACGATGCCGCTTCTGCGGGCGCGGGGGCAGAAGACGCTTTTTCCGGCTTGCCGACTCGAGCACGAGCGAGCAGTAGGACCTTGATGCGCGCGGCGACGCGCCAGCCCTCATCGCCATCGAATCCGAGCGCGTTGAAGGCCTGGGCGAATGGCTCGCGCAGACGGAGACGATCAAACAGATCCAGAGCAAACCCTTCGGGGTTCTCCGGATCAATGGATTCGGCTAGCAGCTCCAGCACGCACCAGCCGAGCACAGGCCCCCACATCGACGTGGCAGTCAACTGCGGGCTAGGACTGGGCAGGACACGGCGGGCAGTCACGCTCCATGGCTCAGGGAAGAGGGATTCGACGGCCGGGATACGCATGGCTGCACGCAAGCGCTCACGGAAGGCCGTGCGCAGCAGTCCCGGATTAGCGGGCTGAATGCCGCTTACTCCAGCGCGAGAAAGATACCCCTTCTGGGCCAAGCACAGGAAGCTCTCACAGCGCTCCCAGGCCTGATCGAAGAAATCGGTGCGCTCCGTCTCGATCTGGTTGTTGATCCCGACAGCAAGAGTGCGCGGATGTTCGGCCAGATCGGCGAAGAGACGCACGATGCCAGAGTCCAGTTGCGCGCGCAGAGCGTCATGCACCGGCTGCAACTCCAGGTTCACCAGCGCGTCTTCCAGATCGGGCACACCGCGGCCGTTGAGCTGGTCGCAGAGCCGGTCCCAGGGCTGCTCCACGGTGGCATACATCTCTCGCCACTCGAGATAGACGTTGCACTGGTAGGCGCGCAAATTGAAGGTAAGGCCGTGCTCCGCGAGATCGCTCGCGCGGCGCAGGTATTTCAGGCCCGTAAGCGAGTCGCGCCAGGCGAGGATGGCCGGAGAATTATCAGTAAGTCCCAGTCCTTCCCTCAGCCGCTGCTGGCGCAGTTGGCCGGAGCTCTTGTCGGCGTAAGCCGCCGAATAATCAATCGTTCCGCGCGTCTCGCCGTAGTGGTTGTTGTAGACGATCAGGGCGCGCTCGTTCCCATTGCGATTCGAGTAAGCAAAGACATTCTCGTCCACTTTGCCCGAATCGAGGAAGAAATCGTAGAGCAGGAAGTTGCTGCTCTCGGCAAAGAGCCGTCGGCGCTTCAACAGAGGCGCGATCTCGCGCTCGTGTCGCTGGACCATCCAGTGATCGGGGCTCTCGTCGTAGCGCGGCCGCTGATACTCCATGCCGTATTTCTCGGTAAAGCCCTCGATCTGGCCATGGCCGAACATGGGCAAGCCGGGCAACGTGGCCATCATCACTGACACTCCAAAACACTTGTCGCCCTTGCCAAATTGATCGATGGCCGTGCGCTCGTCGGGATTGCTCATGAAGTTGACGTAGCGCTTCATGATGTCAGGATCGAACTCCAGCGTGTTCTTGATGACCGAGCGGTACTTGGCGTTGTCCTCATCGCGCAGCATCACCATGAAGGCACTGTTATAGACGCGGTGCATCCCGAGGGTGCGGACGAAATATCCCTCCATCAGCCAGAATGCCTCGGCCAGCAGCAATGTACCGGGGACCTCGGCGGCCACGCGGTCAACCACCTCGCGCCAGAACTCATGCGGCATGGCGCGGTCGAACGCCTCCTGGCTCATGCCGTATTCGGCGCGTGAAGGAATGGCGCCGCTCGCTCCGGGACCGGGAAACCACAACCGGTGGAAATGGCGCTTGGCCAGGGTCATGGCGGCATCGAAGCGGATGACGGGAAAGAGGCGCGCCACGTGCAAAATGGTCTGAATCACCTGCTCGCGGACGGCGGCATTCAGATAATCAAGCTGCGCCGTATCGTTCCAGGGAAAGCTGGTACCGTCGTTGCCGTGGTAGATAAAGCGGGTTTCGCCACTGGCTCGATCGCGGCGGCGAAAGACCACGGCGGCGTCCGACTGCTCAAAGTAGTGGTCCTCGATCTTGATCTCGACGCGCCCGTCCTGCGACAGATCGGGACCGTTGAAGCTATACGCCGGATAAGGCGGCTCCGGACGGGAGATGAACCAGTCCGGGTGCTCCACAACCCAGGGCGAATCGATGCCCATGTGGTTGGGAACCATGTCGCTGGCCAGGCGAATGCCGTGGTGAAATGCGCGGTCGCGCAGATTCACATAGGCCGCTTCGCCGCCCAGCTCCGCGGCAATCTTGTAGTCATAAAGCGAATAGGCGCTAGCCACGGCGTCCGTGTTGCCGCATAGCTGCTTGATGGTCTTCGACGCGCGGCTGCGCTCCCAGATGCCGATCAGCCAGAGCGAATTGAGCCCGCGACGCGCCAGGGTTGCCAACTCCTCGTCGGGAATCTCGTCGAGACGGGCGATTCTGCGGCCATATTGCTTGCTCATCTGCGCCAGCCACACGTAGGTGCTCTTGGCGATCAGCACTGCCGTAGGCATCCAGGCCGTGTCGGGCGAGAACTTCTCGTATTCGTGCGCCGCATCGCCAAATTCCGGCACCTGGGCGCTACTGGCGGCCGCAGGCCACTGCTGCTTCCCGCTCTCGCGGCGACGTTGAGCCGTAACATCCGGAGGATTGAACTGCATCCAGATGGCCAGCTCCTCCTCATGGAGAATCTCTCCGGCAATCAGCAGAAAGTGCTCCAGGCTGTCGCCCAGAAGCGGTTTCCACATCTTGCGGATGAGGGCCAGTTGATCGGCCAGGGAGCCGGGCGCGCCCATCGCAGGCGCACGAAGCAAGTCAAGCAGATTCATCGACTTGGCATTGGGCAGCGGAATCAGGGGACGGGTGGCGAAGTACTCCGGGAACTGCCCGGCAATCTGCCGGTAGACGGTCTTCTCGGCCAGCGGCTTTTCTTCGAAAAGCTCCTCAAAGGGTCTAAAAGCCTCATTGCGATTGGCGGTCCAAAGCAGCAGCAGTTCTTCCAGCGCGGCGGCCCGGTGGGGCGTGCCATCGGTCGTGCCTGCCAGCCACTGCAGCGGCGTCTCCTCACCGCGAATCACCGTGATGCCGGGAAACTGCTCAACAAAAGTAAGCAGCAAGGTGTCCAGCGCTTCTGCGCCCACCTTGGCGGAAAAAAAGTCCAGGGCGCTGGTCATCACAGCGGGGTCGAACTGCTCGCGGTAGCGCGCCATCAGCACATGGCTGGCCTCGTCGATCAGTCCCATGGCGTAGAGTTTGCCGGCATGAACCGCCAGTTCAGGATGCTTTTCAACGTCGCGAACCTGGTTCATGCGGTGCGCGAACTCGCGGCACGCAGTCACATTGGCAAAAATGACATTCCCTGTGTAGGAAAACAGCGATTCCGCGAACTTGTACCGTTCACGCGCATTCCGGGATATATGGAATTCCATCATCAAAGGCGAACTCCCAAACGCTTCGTACCAACATCGCGCCGCACCCCGCCAAAAAGCGATTCTGTCCGCAAGTTCGGCTCATGGACCCAGCTTAAACAAGGCTAAAGGCTAACGGTACATCAAATATCGCAATTACGCTGGACTTGATTTTATCCCTTGCACGGGCTGGCTGGTTGCCTGTCCAGCCTGCGGAGATTTTCTGCCGCCGAATTGCACGATTTCAACGGGAAGGCCTCGCCGGCTCCTCAGTCCAAAGCCTTGCGGAAGCGGAAGACTGAGACCGTGAGCAGGGTAACACCCAGTACGGCCATCGCCGTCATCTGCGGCCAGAGCACATCCATCCCCACGCCCTTGAGATAGGTGCCGCGGATGACGATCAAAAAATACCGCAATGGATTGAGATAGCTGCAATCCTGCATCCATTGCGGCATGGTTCTGATAGGAAACCCGAAGCCGGAAAAGGTAATCGCCGGCATGATGAAGAAAAACGAGGTCACCATCGCCTGCTGTTGCGTGGAGGAAACGGTGGAAATCAGCAGCCCCACGCCCAACATGCACAGCAGGAAGAGAACGGCGCCCGTCGCCAGCACGGAAACATGGCCGCGAAACGGCACCTGGAACCAGAGCGACCCGACCACAGCAATCAGCGTGACATCGAAGACGCCAATCAGGAAGTACGGGAGCGTCTTGCCTAGGATGAACTCGACGGGGCGGATGGGCGTAACCATAATCTGTTCGAGCGTTCCGATTTCGCGCTCGCGCACCACGGCAAAGGCGGTCAGCGTGATCACGAGCACAACCGTCAGGCTGCCAATGATTCCCGGCACAAAGAACCAGCGGCTCCGCAGGTCGGGGTTGTACCACGGCCGCGGCGCCAGCTCGACCGACGGCATCACCTCCATCAGCTGCGGAGCGATGCGATCAATGCGATCCGTTTGATATTCCCGCGCAAAGCCCAGCGCGATCTGCGAAATATAGCCGGAAGCGATCAGTGCGGTATTCGAGTTGGTCGCATCCACGATAACCTGCAGAGGCGCAGTCTGGCCCTTGCGCAGCTTCTCGGCAAAGCCGGCGTGGATCTCCAGGCCAACCGTAGCCTTTCCCTCATCGATCAGATCGCCGAGCTGGCGCGAGTCCGTGAGCTGCCGCTGCACATTGAAGTAGGGGCTCGAGGTAAAGCGCGAAACCAGCTCGCGGCTCTCCTGGCTGTGATCCAGATCGACCACCACCGTCGGCACGTGATGAATTTCGTAGGTGGCGGCGTAGCCAAAAACCATCATCTGAATGATGGGCGGACCGATCAGAATGAATCGCGTACGCTTGTCGCGCAAGGTCTGGATGAATTCCTTGATCAGCATCTGTTTCAGGCGAGCCAGCATCATCTCTGTTCCTTATCCCAGCCTCTTGTGGAAGCTGTGCGTAGCTACGAGCGCTAGCACAAATGCAAAAACAGCCAGAGGAACCAGATCCGCATACAACATGGACACTGGCGTTCCCTTGAGGAAGATCTTCTTCAGCACCGAGACGTAGTAGCGAGGCGGAAGAATGCGCGTGAGCCACTGCAAGACAATCGGCATCTGCTCAATCGAAAACAAAAAACCTGAAAGCAGAAACGCCGGAAGGAAGGTAACCAGCAGCGCAATCTGGCAGGCCAGAAACTGCCCCTTGGCGACGACGGAGATGAGGAATCCCATCGAGAGGACCACAATCATGAACATGGCCGACGCGACCATTAGCGTGACCCACGAGCCGCGAAATGGCACATGAAACCAGTAGATCGCGATCAGCGCACTGATGACGGTGTCGACCATGCCAAGCACAAAATAGGGCGCGAGCTTGCCGAGCATGATCTCCATCGCGGTCACGGGCGTCGAGATAAGCTGCTCCATTGTGCCCCGCTCCCACTCGCGCGCAATGGTCAGCGAGGTGAGAAAGGCGCCAATGACGGACATCACAAGAGCCAGCACGCCGGGAATAATGAAGGCGCTGCTCTCCAGGTTTTCGTTGTACCATGTGCGTGTCTCAACGCTCATCGCGGTCGGCGGGAGGGCGACGCCGCGCGCGCTCAGCCAGTTGATCTGAACCTGGGCCGAGTAGCTTTGGACCACCGCTTCCGAGTAGCCGATCAGCACGTTGGCTGTGTTGTCGTCCGAGCCATCGACAATCGCCTGCACCGCAACGGGACGGCCGTCGCGCAGCCGTTGGGAAAAGTCCCATGGAATCACGATGCCCATCTTGGCGCTTTCGTTATCGAGCGCGCGCGTCAGTTCCGGATAGCTGCTGACAACACGAACGACATGAAAATACTCACTGGCCTGAAAGTGCTTGAGCAGATCCTGGCTCTGCTGGCTCCCGTCCTGGTCGTATACATAAACGGGCAGTCCCTTGAGGTCGAGATTGACGCCATAACCGAACAGCAGCACAAGCACTCCCGGCATAATGACGACAATGATGAGGCTGCGCGTATCGCGGAGGATCTGCATGACCTCCTTTTTGGCAATGGCGACCAAGCGAGTCAGGCTCATGGCTTTTGCTCCTCTGCCGCTTCATGCTCTGTCGTGAGCGAGACGAAAGCATCCTCCAGGCTGGGACGGATCTTCTCCATGCGGCCTACAGTGATGCCGCGTTCGGCGAGGAATCTCTCAAGCTGCGGCACGGCAACCGCGGCATTGCGCACCACCAGGTGCAGGGTGTTGCCGAAGACCGATGCATCCATCACGCCCGGAGCCGATTGCAGCGCTTCCACAGCATCGCCGAGCTGCGAGCATTCCACAACCAGAAGTTCGCCCTTCATCGCGTCACGCTTCAGTTCCGTGGGCGTTCCAAGCGCGACAATCCTGCCGCGGAAGATCAGCGCGAGGCGGTTGCAGTATTCGGCCTCCTCCATGTAATGCGTCGTGACAAAAACGGTCACTCCGTCTTCGGCCATTTGATGAATCAGCTCCCAGAACTGGCGCCGCGTGATGGGATCGACGCCGGAAGTCGGCTCATCGAGAAAGATGATGGGCGGTTTGTGCAGCACGGCGCAACCCAGTGCCAGGCGCTGCTTCCAGCCGCCCGGCAGCGTGCCGGTTATAAGATTCTCCTGGCCCTTCAGGTTGGCCATCGAGAGCACCCATTCAATCCGGGCATTGAGAACGTCGGGCGGCACGCTATAAAGTCCCGCAAACAACCGGATATTCTCAATCACCTTGAGGTCGTTGTAGAGGGAGAACTTCTGCGACATGTAGCCAATATTCTGGCGCACCGCTTCGGGCTTGCTGCCCACATCGTATCCGGCAACCTCGGCCCGGCCGGAGGTGGGCTTAAGCAAGCCGCACAACATGCGAATCGTCGTAGATTTGCCCGCGCCATTCGGTCCGAGAAAGCCGAAGACCTCGCCCTTGCGGACTTCCAGGTTGATCCGGTCCACGGCGACAAAATGCCCGAACCGCTTGACGAGGTTCTCTACGACAACCGAGTTGGGCATCTCAGGCATGGGGTGCGGCTCCCTGGCCCACGGCATCGACAAAGAGGTCTTCGATGGAGGGCGCTACCACTTGAAGGGCCTCGAAAGAAATGTTGGCGCTCTTGAGGCGGCCTTCGAACTGAGGAATGCGGTGTGCAGCATCGTCCACAACGACGTGTACTCCGTCGCCAGTCAGAAGCAGGCTTGAAATTCCCTCCGCGTCTTCGAGCTCTGCGCGCACTCGGCGCGGCTCCGGCGCTGTGATCGATAAAACGCCCTTGCCGAAGTCCGCTTTCAGATTCGCGGGTGCATCACAGAAGAGCAGCTCGCCCTTATGCAACAGCGCGACGCGATGACAGCGCTCGGCCTCGTCGAGATACGCCGTCGAAATCAGGATTGCCACGCCTTCCGCGACGAGTTCGTAAAGGATGCGCCAGAAGTCATGACGCGAAACAGGATCGACACCGGTAGTCGGCTCGTCGAGCAGAATCACCTTGGGCCGATGAATGAGCGCGCAAACCAGGCCAAGTTTCTGCTTCATACCGCCGGAGAGCTGACCGGCGAGCCGCTTGCGAAACTCGCTCATGCCAGCCGCTTGAAGCAGTTGCGTTGAGCGGGCATTGCGCTCTGTCTTGTTTACGCCGAAGAGGTCACCATAGAAGCGGATGTTTTCATCCACGGTGAGGTCTTCATAAAGCCCAAAGCGCTGCGGCATGTAACTGAGCGCGTGCTTGGCGCCCTCCGGGTTACGCGCCACATCAAAACCTGCCACCCTGGCCCTGCCCGCATCAGGCGGAAGAATGCCCGCCAACATGCGCATGGTGGTCGTCTTCCCTGCCCCGTCGGGGCCGACAAGCCCGAAAATCTCTCCGGCTCGCACCTCAAAACTCAAGGAGTTGACCGCTCTTACGCCGGGAAAGCTCTTCGTCAGCGCGTCAACCACAATTGCGGATTGGAGCTGAGCCGTCATTTGGCTGCGGGCGCTCCCGAGGACTGCGCGGCCGGCTTGGCGGCGGCCAGCACAAGGTGCGCATCGGCGGGCATGCCCGGCTTCAGTTCATGATTCGGATTGTCGATATCGATCTTGATTCGGTAGACGAGGGTCACGCGCTCCTTGGTTGTCTGCACGCTCTTGGGCGTAAACTCGGCCTCCGAGGCGATGAAGGAGATGCGCCCATGGTACTGCTTGCCGGGGTAAGTGTCGGTTGTAACCGTTGCTTCCTGGCCCCATGCGATGCGGCCCAGATCGGTCTCGGCAACGTAGGCGCGCAGCCAGATGTGGTCGAGGTCTGCCAGCGTGACGACAGGAGAGCCGGGCGAAACCACCTCTCCCAACTCCGCCTGTCGCACGGTCACGACGCCGGCCGCTGGAGCCCGCAAAATCGTGTAACTCAGATTCACTTGCGACAGGCCGAGAGTGGCGCCGGCTTCGTTCAGGTTGGCGCGCGCAATGGCAATGTCTTCCTTGCGGCTGCCTTCGACAGCCTCGTTGTAGCGCTGCTGGGCGACTTGCTCGATAGCCTGCGCCCGCTTCAGCGAGGTCGCCGCCAAATCGCGATCCTGCGCCGAAACCTCGTCCTTGGCGAAGAGCCTCTGCGCTCGCTCGCTGTCGAGCTTCTTCTGCTCCAAATCGGCCTGGGCATCAATCATGGTCTGCTGCGCCGCTTTCACTTCCTGATGACGCGTCCCGGCCAACATCAGCGCAAGATTCGATTCGCGCACGCCCACCGTCGCTTTGTCGACGCGAACTCGCTGCTGGTAGTCGGCGTCGTCCAGCCGCGCCAGCAGCGCGCCTTGCGCTACCTGCTGGCCCTCTTCAACAGGCAGGTCGACGATGCGCCCCTGGACCTTGAAGCTAACCAGGCTCTCATGCGCTTCAATGTTGCCTGAGAGCGTGAGCTGGTTCGTAGGCTCGGCCTTCTTCGTCAAACGCGGGTAGAAGTACACGCCTGCCGCAATGACAGCAGCCAGCAGAATCAAGACAGGAATAATTCGTTTCATCGCTTCAAACCTCGCATGCACTTCTTTTAATTGCGGCCCCACAGTCAACATCGTTTGATGAATATGTGCCTGACAAACCTTCGTCCTCATCAAAGGGCATCCAGCAAAGCACGACGGTTACTTCTTACTTTTCGAGGAAAACTCGATTCCATTCTCACGCAGGGCATTTTCCGCTGCTTTCCTTATCTGCACGCAATATTCATTACCTCCCGTTGGACAAGAATGAATTGCATTTGCACGAATCATTCTCAGATATTCATCTTTTGTCGTAGAATCGATATGTTTTAGTGCAAATCTATGGAATCCAGCGTCGCTTGCAAACAATGGAATTGCTTGTGGAAGTGTATTCCAGTGGTACGCTAACAACCGCACCACAGAATCACTATAACCTTCCCAAATTGAACCATCATCGCAGCCAGAATAATGAAGATATGAATGATATAACTTATCCCATGCCTGCAGCCTGCTTGCTTCATAATCTGCTTTTTCCGCATCAGCATGAGAACAAGATATCGTCTGACTGACCATTCCGGTTTGAGATAAAATGACCAGGATGAACATTGCGGCAATTTGTTTTCCGCCAAGAATCATTTCGTTATCCCCCATCAAAAATCACCTTAACTGACTTGGATTCCCAATGATCTCAAGAATGTTCTTCTCCGTATCGCCCATGGCGCGGGCAAGCGCAAATTTCGCGTCCACGTGGCTGGAAACGGCGAGGATGTAGTTCTCCTCGGCGCGCGCCAACTCGTCCTGCGCCGTAACCACTTCGACATTGTTTGCGGTTCCCTGCTGAAAACGATCCTGCGCCAATTCCAGCTCGCGATGCGCCAGCTGCTGGCCTTCCTGCGCCACCGCCACCTGCTGGGCCGCCGAATCCAGATTCAGAAGCGCCTCGCGCAGATCTTCCTCAATGCCGCGGCGCAGATCGGCAATCTGATCGTCGATGCGCTTCACGCGGCTGGCAAGCTCGAGCGCTTCTCCATCCCGGTCGCGGTCGAAGAGCGTGAAATCGATCTGTCCTTGCACCAGGCCTGTATCCGTGACTCCGCCAATGCTGCGGCCTATCCCGCCAAAGTTGCCGTTCAGACTCAACTTCGGATAGGAGCGTGCGCGGTTGGCGCGCTGCTGCTCCACTAGCGCCTGACGCTGGCTGGCAAGCGAAAGGTAGTCGGCACGGGCAACGAGCGCCGCGGGCGCAAGGACCTCCGCCTCCGGCTGGCTCAATGGATGATAGATAAGTGGTTCGGCAAGTTCCAGCGGAGTGGCCGGGCTCATGCCCAGGTTCCGCGCCAGGGCCAGCAGCGATTGCTTGGTCTGATTCTCGGCAATCAGCAGCGCCTGGCGGTCGTTTGCCAACTGAACCTCGGCCCGCAACACATCCACGCCCGTTGCGGTCCCGGCGTCGTGCCTGTCTTTGGCCAGCTTCAACAGTGTGCTTGAATCGTTTACGCGCGATTGTGCCGCCTCAGCGCGCGCCGAGGCTGACTGCGCGTTCAGGTAAAGCGCGGCAACGGCACGCACGATCAGGTCGCGCGCATCTCGCTCATCCATCTTGCCTGCATCGACCGCGCGTTCGCTCGCCTTCAGTCCACGATAGCTCTGCAAATCGATTACATTCTGCTGCGCATAGACGCGGAAATCATAGTTGGAAAACGGGCCAACGACCTCCGGCATTCCCGGCAAAGACATTCCGAAAGCGCGCAGGTTGCGATTCTGCACATTGGCGTAGGTTTGGACGTTCACGCGCGGAAGCAGCGCGGCCGAAAGCCGTCGCTCACGGGTGCCTTCCGCCTCTTGGACCCGCGTGCCAGCCTCCAGCACGCTCAGATCGGCCTGAAGCGCCTTCTGAATTGCATCCTGCAGCGTGAGCCGGTAAGGCGCTGCTTGCTGCGCCACTGCCGCCGCGCCGAAAAGCGACCCCGGAAGGATGCTAGACAGCGACAGAAGAACGAGAATGCGGAAATCGAGTTTCATCATGTCTACTCTTCGCCAGAGACGGCGATTGCTCTCCAGAAGTGCTGAAAGCTGTTTTCCATCCACACCTTGAGCGCAGGCCCCTCGTGCAACGACCAGAAGAGGACTGTGCCCATGATCGTCTGCATCATCTGCATTGCTACCGTATCACTCTTCAATTGCGGGTTGATCTCCCCGCGCTCTTGCCCAGCCGCTACAATCTCGGCACCCATCTTGCGGCCCTTTTGCATGTTGCTGGCGATAAGCTGACGCACACCCTTGCTCGCCAGAAAGGAAGAAATGAGAGTGCGGGCAAGCTCCGGGCTTCTTCCCGGCTCCTCCGCCAGGCGCAAGAAAAGCCGGTGCAACACAGACTGAATCGTATGCCTGCTGTCCGCCACCTTCGCCAGGGCTTCCGCGGCCTTGCCGAGCTGAATCTCAGCCATCACGCTCAGCACGTGATCCTTGCTCTCAAAATAATTGAAGAAGGTTCCCTTGCCCACGTCCGCCGCTTTCGTAATCTCTTCCACTGTGACATTCGGAAAGCCCCGTTCGGAAAAGAGCTGCAATGCGCACCGAAAGAGCCTCAGGCGCGTTTCCGCGGCGCGGCGCTCGCGACGGCCCGTGCTTGACTGCTGAGCTGCGCCGCCGTCCGCCACAGCACGGGAAGCCGATGCGGGCCGCCCAATATGACCATCGGCCAATTTCGAACGTTGGACATTTATGACCATAAGTCACTTATCGATCGGAGAGATGCTCCTTGTCAAGAGAAATCTTCAGCGGTTGCGTTCCACTGCCAAAAACGCTCATTCCCCTCACGGAGTCCTCTGGTTCCGCGTGGTGTGCTTTTCCCGTCCGCTCCAATGCAATGCACAGGAAATACGGCTTCGGCGAGAACTTTTCTCCGCTAGGCGGCAAAGACCGGTACCGCCGTATCGCGTGGGCATTGCAAGCCTTGCACGTTTGCCAGTAGACTGATGAAGGCGGGTTGCATCCCGGCCGTAGACGTTGAGTGGTCGCTTCGCGAAGTTTCGGGTTCAATCCAGCAGGAAACGGAGAGAGCACCGAAATCAGCGCTGGCGCTCAGGAGGACGCAAGTAGTTCCCGTAAGTGATTGAAAACAAATCGGAGAGGTGGCAGAGCCCGGTTGAATGCACCTGACTCGAAATCAGACATAGTCGCAAGGCTATCGGGAGTTCGAATCTCCCCCTCTCCGCCATATAAACAATTCTGAATCAAGAGTATAGGACACACACTCAAGAGATCATGGCTACCCCTTCCGGGTGGCCTTTTTCGTGCCGGTGGCTGTTCTGGTGGCTGTTGGTTTTTTCAGTGGCTGTTCAGCCGGGATTGCGCCGGAAATTAATTCCACGGCGCTCTGGAGGTGACCCGGCGACAGATGGGCGTACCGGGCCGTCATCTGAATCGTCTTGTGCCCCATCAGCTCCTGCACCGCCTTCAGCGAGACTCCTGCCATGACCAGGCGACTGGCGAAGGTGTGCCGGAGGCAATGCCAACTGAAATTCCTGATCTGGGCCTTCAACATCGTATCCTCAAACCAACGCCGGATAGGCTTCCGGATCAAGGGCTTTCCGTCATCGGCGAGGAACACCTGCTTCGCATGGCCGGAGACCAGAAATTGCCGCTCGAAGGCGGCCAACGCCGCCGAGTTCAGGGGAATGACCCGGCCCGATCCGTTCTTGGTCTTGAGCAATTGAATTCTCTTCCCCTTCAAGTCCACTTGATCCCAGGCAAGCGAAAACTGCTCCGACCGTCTCATGCCGGTATGCAAGGCAATCTCGAATTCATTCAGGAATCGCTCCGGGTACTCCTCTACAAGAATCAGGCGGATTGACTCTTCCTCTTCGTCGGAAAGAAAACGGATGCGGGCGTTGTCCTCCTTTTTGGCCTTGATCAGCCGGGCCGGATTGCGCTCTGTCCAGCCATTCCGAATGGCTTCGCGGTAGATCATGCTCAAGGTGGCCCGGTAACGATTGAAGGTCGCAGGACTGGTATTGCGAGACTCCAGAAAGGCCGCCAACTCCTGCTGCGTCAGGGACGAGCCCGAACGACTGCCGAACTCGCCGGTAAGAAGCCTGATCTTCTGTTCGTCATCCGCGGGGTTCGATTTGTTCTTTTTGGCATATTCGAGGGCGTTTTCGGCGAGTTCATGGAACGTCCGCTCGCGCTGTCGGAGAGGCTTGTTCAGCTTCTTCCCTGCTGCCGCCTCGGCCTTACGCTGGTGATAGAGCTTAATTGCATCCGTCTTGCGCCCGACCTTCTCACGCCGGCGCTTCCCCTCGGCATCCACATAGTGAATCCACCAGATGCCACTGTCCGGCACCTTTTCCCAAACGCCTCTGGGCATGAATGCCTCCCTCTGACGCCCTGATTATAATCAGCGGATTGTACGGAAATACAAGGATATTTATGAATATGGTGGCTGTTTCAAACAGCCACCAAGGCTCGATCTGACAACACTCGATATCCGCCATACCGTCCACGATAAATTTGCTTTTTATTTACGCAGTTTGCGTCTATACTTACTCGTTATGCGTACGAACAACACTCTCGACGCGCTATTCCCGACAATTCGGGCGGGTGTGTTATCCGCGGCCCTGCTCCAGCCGGACCACTGGTGGTTCATGACCGAACTGGCTCGGCATCTGGAAACCTCGCCCTCTAGCCTTCAGCGGGAACTTGAATCCCTGGTAGCCGCCGGCCTGCTTTTGCGCCGCCAGGATGGCCGCCGCACCTATTTCAAGGCAAATGTCGATTCTCCGCTTTTCCCTGACCTCCGCGGGCTGCTGGACAAGACTAGCGGGCTTGTGCCAACGCTGAAGTCCGCCCTCACCCGCTTGGACAGCCGGATTGAGCTTGCCTTCCTCTATGGCTCCGTCGCGCGTGGCGAGGAACACGCGGCCAGCGATGTAGACTTGATGGTCATTGGAACTTTGAAGCAAATTGATCTTCTACCCGTTTTGCGGAAGCTGGAAGCCCGCTTCCACCGCGAGGTCAACGTCACACTCTATTCTCCGGAGGAGTTCCGCCGGAAGCGTGCGGCGGGGGATCATTTTCTTCATTCCGTTTTGAAGGGCAAGACAATTCCCCTGAAGGGCACGCTCGATGAGTTGGAAGAAGCTGCTTCAAGACAATAAGGTTCATCAGCACGCGACGAGCCGCCAGGAATTGGCAGAAATCCGCCGCCTTGTGGCGCGCGACGTTGCCGATGCATCAATTCCGGCGCTCTCTGAGGATCGCCGCTTCGCCACGGCTTACAACGCGGCGCTTCAGACCGCCAAAATGGCCATCGCCTGTGCCGGATACCGTATTGCCAGTGTGCCAGGTCACCACCGACTGACCTTCGAGGGAGCCAAGTTGGCTCTCGGCAAGCCAGCCGAGCAACTCGCCGACTACTTCGATGCCTGCCGCCGCAAGCGAAACGAGATCGACTACACCGGCGCAACCATCGCCACCACCACCGAGGCGGACGAGTTGCTATTGCACGCCAAATCATTTTTGAAGCTTGTCGAGGAATGGATCGGCTCGACTCACCCAACACTGAAGGCATGATTTGAGAATCTGTCCTCCGGCATAACCCAGCAGCAGGTCTTGGACATTCGGATACTATGCCACACATTTTCGACAACATTGATCAGCAATTGCTTCCCACTCTCAAAACAACGCTATCCGTCTCCCATAGATCAGATTTTTGCGTCGGGTACTTCAACCTTCGCGGATGGAGGCAACTCGATGAGCAGATCGAAAAGTGGGCAGGGGGCGATGGCGAATGCTGCCGACTTCTGGTCGGGATGCAAACGCTTCCCCAACAGGAAATTGCCGGTGCATACGGCATCATCAAGAAGGATGCAGAACTCGACAACCAGACCGCGACCCGTCTGAAGAAGGCTCTGGCAGAACAGTTCCGGCTTCAACTCACTCTTGGTGCGCCGACTGACGCTGACGAGACCGGGCTTCGTAAACTTGCCGCACAGATTCGCGCCAAGAAGGTTGTTGTCAGACTTTATCTCCGCCATACTCTGCACGCAAAACTCTATCTGCTTTTTCGGCACGATCCGGTGAGCCCTGTCGTTGGTTACTTGGGAAGCAGCAATTTGACCTTCGCTGGCCTTTCGAAGCAAGGTGAGTTGAACGTGGATATTACGGACTACGACGCGTGCGAAAAGTTGGCGCATTGGTTCGAAGATCGGTGGGGCGACAGATGGTGTCTGGATATTTCCGACGAGATTGCAGACATCATCGATCAGAGTTGGGCGCGGCCAGAGCCGATTCCGCCGTACCACATCTACGCCAAAATGGCCTATCACCTCTCTCAAGAAGCGAGAGAAGGTATCGTTCAATATGGCATCCCGAAGGATTTCGGGGACCAGCTTTTTGAATTTCAGGAAAAGGCTGTCAAGATCGCTGCCCATCATGTCCAAAAGCGCGGCGGCGTCTTGCTCGCCGATGTCGTCGGCCTTGGCAAAACTCTGATGGCAACAGCCCTCGCAAGGGTTCTTGCAGACGAGCTGCTACTCGAAACACTTGTCCTATGCCCGCTGAACCTCGTCAAAATGTGGGAAGACTACTGCCACGACTATCGACTTCCATCGTGCAAGGTTATGTCTTATTCCAAAGTTTTGCAGCAGCTTCCCGATCTTCGCCGTTATCGGCTCATCATTCTCGACGAAAGCCATAACCTACGGAACCGTGAAGGCAAAACGTATAGGGCAATCTCGGAATACATCCAAAAGAATGACAGCAAGTGCATTCTGTTATCCGCGACTCCCTACAACAAAGACTATCTCGATCTTGCCAGCCAATTGCGCCTTTTTGTGCCGCCCGACAAGGAGCTTGGGATTGGCCCTGAGCGGCTATTTAAGGATGTTGACCGCGCCCAGTTCAGGGGCAAGTTTCAATGCGGAGCGAATACACTTGCGGCTTTTGAAAAAAGCGAGTATCCCGACGACTGGCGCGATCTGATGCGCCTATACATGGTTCGCCGTACACGCGGCTTCATCAAAGCGAACTATGCCAAGACGGATCTGGACAACGGACGGAAATATCTTGAGTTCAAAGACGGAACCCGTTCGTACTTCCCTGACCGCCTCCCCAAGAAGCTCCCCTTTGCCGTGGACGAGAACGACCCGAACGATGAGTACGCGAAGCTCTACTCCGCACCCGTCGTCGACATCGTCAACAGTCTGAGTCTTCCCCGCTATGGACTGGGCAACTCTCTTCTGGAAAAGCCAACAATTACCGCCTCAACAGACGACGAAGCAATCCTGGCTAACCTCTCTGCCGCAGGGACTCGGCTTATGGGATTTTGCCGGAGCAACCTGTTCAAGCGGCTGGAGAGCAGCGGCCACAGCTTCTTGCTCTCAGTGGAGCGGCACATCCTCCGCAACTTTATCTTTCTCCACGCCATCGAGAATGGCCTGGACATTCCGATTGGCACTCAAGACTCTGGTCTCTTGGACACCCCAACGCCCGATGAGGAATCCGAGCCGCAAGAAACACTCGACGAGATCAGCCACACGCAGGGCCATCTTCGGTCGCTTAGTGCATTCCGTGCCCGCGCTGCTGAAATCTACGGGCTGTATGTAAACAGCTACCGGACCCGGTTCCAGTGGATTCGCCCTGGGTTCTTCCAGCCGCAACTGCGCAATGATCTTTTAACAGACGCCAAAGCCCTGATGCAGATCTTTGATCGTTGCGCTGCCTGGAATCCCCAAGAGGATTCCAAGCTTCAGGCTCTCATCAAGTTGGTAAGCCAGAAGCACAAGACAGAAAAGATTCTGGTTTTCAGCCAATTTAGCGATACGGTCCACTATTTGAACCACCAGCTTGCGGCGGCCGGCATCAAGAGGGTTGCCGCGGCAACAGGCGATTCGGAAAACGTCACTGACCTTGCCTACCGGTTCAGCCCGCAAAGCAATAAGAAGCCTATTCCCCCAGAGCAAGAGCTGCGTGTCCTGGTGGCCACCGATGTCCTGAGCGAAGGTCAGAATCTCCAGGACGCCTTCATCATCGTGAACTATGACCTGCCATGGACGATCATTCGGCTCATTCAGCGGGCCGGCCGCGTAGACCGTATTGGACAGAAATCAGACAAGATTCTCTGCTACAGCTTCCTGCCGGCAGACGGAATCGAGAATATCATTCATCTTCGCAACAAGGTGCGCCAGCGTCTGCACGCCAACTCAGAGGTCGTTGGCACGGATGAGTCGTTTTTCGATGATGACCGGAACAATCAGGCCGTTAGCGATCTGTACAACGAAAAGGCGGGGCTTCTGGACGGTGAAGAGGATTCTGAAGTTGACCTCGTCTCGTATGCGTATCAGATTTGGCAAGACGCGATTGCCACTGACCCGAGCCTCAAAAAGACCATCGAGAATATGCCGAATGTGGTCTACACCGCCAAAGCGCATCAAGCCACTCAGCCATCGACCCAAGGTGCTTTGGTCTATTTGAAGACTGCCAACGGAACCGATTCGCTGGCTTGGGTGGATGCGCAAGGCCGTCGCGTTACCGATTCGCCCTTCCGAATTCTCAAGGCCGCGGAATGCCTGCCAACCACGCCAGCAGTGGATCGCCTGCCAAATCATCATTCGTTGGTTGAAGGCGCGGTTAGGGAACTTGCCGCGGAAGACAAGATCGTTGGTGGTGGCCTTGGCAGCGCCTCTGGCGCGCGCTACCGCACCTATGAGCGTCTTAAACGGTATACCCAGGAAGTCAAAGGTACCTTGTTTGACACTCTTCCATTGCAGCGAACGCTTGAAGATGTATATAAGTATCCGCTTCGGTCCGCAGCAACTGACGTCTTGAATAGGCAGATGAAGGCGAACTGCACGGACCAGACTTTGGCTGAACTGGCCATTAGCCTGCGGGAAAACGGACGACTTAGCATCGTCGAAGGCGATGGGGATCAGGAAACTGTGACGCAGATTATTTGCTCACTCGGACTTGTAGAAAGACAGGGAAATGGCAATTAACCGCGAACGTGCTCGGCAATGGCTCAAGACTTTTGACTTTCACAAGCTCTTCATCGAAGAGCTTGGCTGGGACAACCTCTCCACCCAGCTCACAAAGCAAATTGATGGCACGGACTATTGCTTTCACGCAGTGGCCGAGAAACGCGGAGTTGCCGTGTTGGTTTCCGACGGCATCCCTGATTACGCAGTCCGCGTAAAACTCGACAAGCTGATTGCCAGGGATCACTTCGAGCACCTAATCATCTTTGCCGACAAGGCACACGGCCAGCAGGTATGGCAATGGGTTCGCAAAGAGCGGGGTAAGCCCACAGCGGTTCGCGCACATCGGTACTCGACAACCCAGTCGGGCGAACTGCTCTTCCAAAAGCTCGACAACCTTGTCTTTACGTTGCAGGAAGAGGAAAATCTCACCCTGACCGCGGTTATTGATCGCCTGAAAACCCTCGACGTAGAAAAGGTCACCAAGAAGTTCTATGAACGGTTCAAGACCGAACACTCCAGTTTCCTGAGCTTCATCAAGGGGATTCCCGACAAGCAGATGGAAGGCTGGTATGCCTCTGTCATGATCAATCGTCTGATGTTTCTCTACTTTATTCAGGAGAAGGGATTCCTGAACGGAGACCAGGACTACCTGCGCAACAAACTCGCTGAAAGCCACGACCGCAAGCCAGATGCCTATTACCGGGACTTCCTCTGCCCGCTCTTCTTTCAGGGTTTCGCCCGCAAGAAAGAGGAACGCTCGGCTGCTACGAACAAGTTGCTTGGCGAGATTCCCTACCTGAATGGCGGCCTCTTCCAGAAGCACCAGATCGAGGAACTTCACGGCAAGACCATCGTCATCGCGGATCAGGCTTTTCAAAAGCTCTTCGACTTCTTCAAGGAGTACGACTGGCACCTCGACGAGCGCGAAAACCGCACCGGCAACGAGATCAACCCCGATGTGCTCGGCTACATCTTCGAGAAGTACATCAACCAGAAGCAGATGGGCGCGTACTACACCAAAGAGGACATCACCGAGTACATCGCCCAGAACACCATCATCTCATTCCTGCTGGACGAAGCCCGCAAGGGCTGCGCCGTGGCGTTCGCGCCCGAGGGCTCTGTCTGGCGTCTGCTCCAGGATGACCCGGACCGCTACATTTACGATGCGATGAAGAAGGGCGCCGATCTTCCGCTGCCCCCAGAGATCGAAGCTGGAATTGCTGACGTCGCACAACGCGCCGGCTGGAACCGGAAAGCTCCAGAAGAGTTTGCGCTTCCCACCGAGATTTGGCGTGAGTCCATCGACCGCCTTCAGCGGTATCGCGACATCAAAGCGAAGCTGGCCGCCGGCGAAGTCCACCAGGTCAACGATCTGGTCACACTGAACCTGAACATTCGGCGGTTTGCTGAGGATGTCATTCTCGACTGCGAGGGGCCGGAACTGCTTCGCACCCTCTGGAAGGCCATCAAGAATGTGTCTGTCCTCGACCCTACCTGCGGTTCAGGCGCATTCCTTTTTGCCGCTCTCAACATCCTCAAGCCTCTGTATGCAGCTTGCCTCATTCAGATGCGGACCTTTGTCAAAGACCTGGAGGCTACCGGACCACACCACGCGAAGAAGTTCGAGGACTTCAAAGACACCCTGGCGAAATGCAAACTCCACCCCAAGCAGGACTACTTCATCCTCAAGTCCATCATCGTCAATAGCCTCTTCGGCGTGGACATCATGGAAGAGGCGGTTGAAATCTGCAAGCTGCGGCTCTTCCTCAAACTGGTAGCCCAGGTTGAATCGCAGGATCGTATTGAGCCGTTGCCCGACATTGACTTCAACATCCGCGCCGGCAACACGCTGGTCGGCTATGCGCGATACGACGATGTAAAGAAGGCAATTTCGTCCAAGTTCGACTTTGGCGATGCCATGAGCCGCATCGAGGATAAAGCCAAGGTCCTGGATTCAGCCGTTGCAATCTTCCGAAAGCAGCAGACGGAACTCGATGGAACTGTAACGGCACAGGACAAGGCAGAACTGCGCAGCCGATTCGCCGAGTTGGAAGAAGAACTCAATGATCACCTTTCCGGCGAGTATGGCGTCAAGAAATCTGGCATCAAAAAGTGGAAGGAATCACACAAGCCATTTCACTGGTTCTGCGACTTCCATAGGATCATCTCCGCGGGCGGCTTCGACGTGATCATAGGGAATCCCCCGTACGTCGAGTTTGCAAAGATACGAACAGAGTACACAATAAGAAATTATTCCACGCTTGACTGCGGGAACCTGTTTGCCTTTGTGATCGAACGGTGCAAACAAATAGCTGGTCCGAATGGGCGTGAGGGACTGATTGTTCCTTTGAGCATCGTCTGTACAGAGAGGATGAAGTCGCTTCGCGGCCTCATCGGAGACGCAACAGTCTGGACGCCGAGCTTTGATATGCGACCAAGTTCCCTTTTCGAGGGCGTTGCGCAAAGGCTCTCAATAGTTCTACAGCACAACGACGCTGCTGCTCCTGAACGAATCAGCGGCGGATACCGGCGATGGGCAAGCGCGGAGCGGGAAGTACTGCTAGATACAAATCGCTTCGTAAAGTTGGCCGAAAAGGAAAGCACAGAAGTGATTCCGAAGATTGTCAGCCCATTGGAGGCGTCAATACTCGATAAGCTCGGCTCACGACAACTTGAATGGTTTGTACGTGAAGACGCTGCGCCGATTTTCGTTCATCGGATCGTTCGTTACTTTATCAAGGCACTGGACAAGGCGCCAGTTTTTATTGATGCGAATGGCGAGTCTGGTAAATCAGATGACTATAAGCCATTTTCGTTTGATCCAAAACTGAGGGCATATATCGTGCCGCTTTTGAACAGTAGCCTTTTCTATTGGTTTTGGAGGACGCATTCTGACGGCTTTCATTGCGGATACGGGGATGTCTATAGAATGCCATTCAAGGAGGGGTTGTCTTCTTCTGCGGCAGAGAACTTGGAGAGTCTCGGAAAGGCGCTCCAACGAAATCTGCTCGAAACTTCAGCGAAGAAGAAGATCCGAACTAAAGCGGGTTCCATCACATATCAGGAGTTCTACCCCAAAAAGTCCAAGAACATATTGGATGAGATCGACTCTGTGCTGGCAAAACACTATGGCTTTACAGGCGAAGAACTAGATTTCATCCTCAACTACGACATCAAGTACCGCCTGGGCGCGGATGCGGATGAAGATGAGGAATAGGCATGATCCTCGACGAGCAAGTCGCGGTTGTTCATCAAGGAAGTTCAGGCTACCCACAGGCCTTGCTTGCAGGGTTTGGTATAGAAGCGCCCAGTGAGTTCTGGGCCGCTGGCCCACTGCAACTTCTCGATCAACCCAAGACCGGCTTCTTCTGCTCTTCTCAATGCCCGGGCTCCATCGTCCTCAAGACCTTCGATGCAATCACCCGAATGCGTGACGAAGGCCAGATTCTCATTGGCGGCTTCCACTCCGTGATGGAGTGGGAATGCCTGGGCATCCTGCTCCGTGGCCACCAGCCTGTCATCTGGGTTCCGGCCCGCTCCATCGTCGGAATGCACTTGAAGCCGGAGTTGGTTCCCGCCTTCAATGCCGGCCGCCTCCTGATCCTCTCCCCATTTCCCCCGAAAGACGAGCGCATTACCGCAGCCTTGGCCGAAGCCCGCAACCGCTTCGTCGGCGCGCTCGCCGACCGCGTCTTCGTCCCCCACGCCGCTCCCAACAGTCGTACGCTCGCGCTCTGCAATGAACTGCGCGCTGTCGGCAAGCAGATTCTAGGCGTGGATGAGAACTCCAATTGTTCAATTAACGAAAGGAAGTGACTATGCCAATTCCAGATTACCAATCGATCATGCTGCCGATCCTCCAGTTCGCATCGGACGGAGCGGAACACCGCACAAGGGACGCCGTCGCCGCAGTCGCGGGCAAACTGCAGCTCACAGAAGAGGAGCTGAGCAAGCTCATCCCAAGCGGTAACGATTACATTTTTGCGAACCGCTTCGGATGGGCGCGCACCTACCTCAAGAAGGCCGGGTTGATTCACTACCCCGGGTGGGGCAAGTTCCAGATTACAGATGCGGGAAAGTTGCTGCTGGCCAAATCTCCGGCCAAAATCGACCTGACAGTTCTCAAGCAATATCCAGAGTTCCTGGAGTTCTACGGCGGGTCAAAGCCGGAGGAAGGCCCATCTATCGGCTCCGCCACTGAAACCGCGCCCTCCGATGAAACGCCTGAGGAACTCATCACATCTTCCCATGCAACTCTTCGGAAGCTGGTGCAGGCCGAATTGCTGGCGAAGATTGTTGCAGGTAGCCCGAAGTTCTTCGAGAGGCTCGTTGTTACTCTCCTGACGACAATGGGCTACGGCGGCTCACTTGCTGACGCAGGACAGGCACTCGGAAGGCCGCACGACGGTGGCATCGACGGCGTTATTAATGAAGACAAGCTCGGGCTCGACCGGATCTACATTCAGGCCAAGAAGTGGAAGGACACAACCGTCGGCTCGACCGAGGTGCAGAGCTTTGTCGGTGCTTTGGCTGGGGTCAAGGCTCGCAGAGGAGTGTTCATAACGACTTCGAAGTTCTCGCGAGAGGCTATAGCCTATGCCGCCTCGCTTGAAAACAGGGTGATCCTGATCGATGGGGATCGGTTGACAGATTTGATGTTTGAATACGGGCTGGGTGTATCGACGTTCAACACTTACGCGGTGAAGCGGGTCGACAACGACTTCTTCGATGAGGATGAAGTGTAAAACTCGGGAATCGAAGGATCGGCAGCGGAAGCTACTGCTGATTGTTGAGAGACTTCTTTAGGAGGCACGGAATGAGCGTTGTGTTCGCGATTCGCCACAACGACTTGGAGCACTTCATCCAACTGGCGAGCGACAAGAAGCCCCCTGAGGGGCAGGGTTGGATTGCACATATCACGATCAACGAGCGGATCGGGAGATTCTCGGCAGGCGGCATTTATGAGGATTACCCTGTGATGGTCACCCGCGCAGGACAAGTGCAACTGCCGCTCTCATGCCTTGAGGAAGCTATCGTTGGAAGAGATACCAGCTTGGTCCAGGTGTACTGCGAAGACGGCAGGGTGATTTGCGGGTATGACGCCTGTTGCAATGATTCGATTCGACTCGCCTGTGGAGAGGATGGCCGCGTCTACTTTCCATCGCAGCTGGAAGTTATCCTTCTGGGCCGGCTTATGAATGATGATGAAGCGAAGAAAGTTGGGTTGGAGGAACGTATTCCTGCTGCGCAGGACCGGTTGCAGCGTGAGATAGAGAATGCAGCTGGCTCGCTGGAACGATACGGCGTCACCCAGGAGGATTTGAAGAGAGTCGTCGAGAGCGCTCTGGCGCGAGGCGAGCCAGCCATGAGAGACGGTCTCTATCGATGGATCATTCCATCGGATACCTCTTCGCCTGAAGATCGTACCGCGATTCCCGAAGATCTTGAATCGCTTCGCGCTCTGGACGAACTATTCAGGGTCGCTGGACAGTTCTCGACGCGGACGGAATATGCTGATCTACTCAAGTTCATCGCTCGATTCCGGATGTACTCACCTTTCAATGCGATGCTGGTTCACACGCAGATGCAAGGCGCGACCTACGTTGCAACTCCCAAGCGCTGGCTTCAGCTTTACAAGCACAGAATCCTTCCCGGCGCAAGGCCAATTACCATTCTGCAACCCAAGGGACCGGTTCTCTTTGTCTTTGACGTAAGCGACACGAGCCCTCTGCCCGATGCTCCAGAACTTCCTCAATCCGTAACCAACCCATTCGCCATTTTCAGCGGAAAAGAGAACGGCAATCTGGACAAGACGATTGAGAACGCCAAGCGCGACGGTGTTCGCGTAACCCAGCACGAGTTCGGCTCGCAGCACGCCGGTCAAATCCAAACTGCGAACACATCAGATGTATTTCATTTGTCGGAAGGCCCGAAAGGCAAAGAGAGGCACGTGACTGTCCCGGTGCGCTATGAACTGTTGCTCAATTCCCACCAAACCCGCGAAGAGAGATACGCAACCCTTGTTCATGAGCTTGGACATCTTTACTGCGGGCATCTCGGCACTCCGAACGCGCAGCATTGGCTAGACCGGCGCGGCTTGAGTAAGCAGGTGGTTGAGTGTGAGGCAGAGTCCATTTCATACCTCGTATGTACCCGGCTGGGAATCAAGACGCCCTCTGCTGAATATCTTTCGGGTTACCTCAGCGAAAAAGGCAAGATGCCCCTGATTAGCGTGGACACAGTCGTCAAAATGGCAGGACTGATTCAACAAATGGGCAAATCAAAGATGCCATTGCGGAAGGAACGCGAGGAGTGAGCATTGAAGCAACAGCTTACAGCGCCTTATCCAGCGACTCAGTGAAGTGACTCCAATCGCAATGGCAACTTCCCGGGACCTATTTCCGTGCGCGGAGTCTTGTGCTGGACCTCCGTCGGAGAGTATCTTTGAGGCCTTTCCGAAGAAGTCGTCTGGGGCGAAAGTTTTGGTGAGATATTGCGAGGCGATCAGTTACCGCTCTATTACCCTCCACATTTTGGGCACTTATAGTAAGGGTCACTTTCCGTTTTGGTTTGGGAAGGTAAGTGAAAGTCGCTGAGTATCTTCTGGACCATTGGCTTATCCTTCAAGATACATTTGTCTGCAAAAAGTGTAAATGAACGTGTTTCTTTGTCGTAAACGACGCGCCCACGGGGATAGTCATGGTATTCGGAGTTCCGAGGGACAACGCCTACGCGTTGATACACGGGCCATATTTGGGAGTGGCTCTTGGGATCAAAGAAACCCACCCGTTCTCCGGCCTCATTAAGTGGAGTTCCGTCGATGAGAGGTTCTTCGTCAATCACCCAGAAAATTCCGACTTGTGGGGCGCCGGCGATCCTCAGCTTTTTCCGGGCCTGTCCTGATTGGTAAATCTTGGCGAGCATTTCCTGTGCTGTTTTTGGCGTTGAATCTTCATTCCGGGTCATACAAAACCTCTGTCGCTATATTCGGATACTGGCTCCGCTGCCGGGCACGACTCGGATCGTCATGGGATCACCATCGTTTCACCGTCGGCAAGGCGGCACACCATTCCGAAACCGTGCGCTTCCTCGTTCCACTTCGCGCCGTGCACCGGCACAACCATCTTCGGCCGGACCGCGGCGGCGAACGCGCGAAGATCGGCTGGAGAGGCGTGGCCACTCGTATGTATGTAAGCAATCTCCGCGCCGGCCTCTCGTAGCCAGTCCATCGGGGCTGAGTAATACGAGTCAAAGGGCTCGGAGAGGTATTCGCGCCACATCGAGAAGTTGTACGCATCATCTGCGGTCGGCACGACTCCTGCCCGCTGATAGTCGGCGAGCAACCCGCTGCGCAGCATGATGATATGGCGGCCACCTTCGAGTTTCTTCGCGGAGATGCCCTGCCCGGCCTGTGCGATCCGCTCGATGAAGTCTTCGCGGCCTTGATTTCTGTAGTTAGATCCGAGGCGGCGCGTGACGACGACCTTCAGGTTCGGGAAGCCTGGGCGGGGGAGGTGGTTCCCTTCCGAGATTCGGTCGAGGACGTCAGCGGTATACAGGTCTATCGCAAGCGTTCGGCCCGTTTTCTTTGCGGCCCGGTAGATGGTGACGGTACGGTCGATATTCTGGCCAGACCAGGAGATGAAGACTCGGCCCTTGGTCCGGTTGAACAACTCGGCGAAGTCGGACTCAAGCTCCTTCTCCGTCACAACCGGCTTGTCTGATCCGAGGTTCGTGCCCTCGCTCAAGAGTACGTCGATATCCGCCGGCGGATTCGCCATCATCCTATCGACCAACACGGACTTGCGACCATGACGCCGGAAGTCGCCTGTGTAGAGGATCCTTTTCCCGGCCCCCTCGATCAGCAGCATGTAGGCATCAAAAGCGGAGTGGTCCGTAAGGATGGGCGTCACGGTAAAAGGCCCAACGGCAAATGGTCCCGTGCGGCTATTCCAAGTTTCGAAAGTCCGGGTAATCGGACGACGTGTGATGTCGCCGACGACGGCAATCAACTTCGCGGAGTTGGATCCAGTCCAGATTGGCCAGGAAGCGGGAAGTTCGTTGATCAGGCCCCAGTGGTCCTGGTGCGGATGGCTTATGAGAACGGTGGCTGGGCGGCTAAGGTCGAGCGAAGCGGGCAGTAGTCCGGTCGCGCCCTCTGGGGCGTCCAGCGGGCGCCCGGCGTCGAGGATGAGGCGATCACCCTGCGGGTGCTCGATCTCGATGCAGCTACCACCGATCTGATGCGTGCCGCGGTGGACAGTCAGGGCAAGGCTCATAGTTGCCCACGCAGAGCCACTTCGCTGAGGCTCTTCACGATCTTCACATGTAATCCAGCTTTGTCCCTTAGCTTGTCTAAATGCCTCTTCTCAATGAATGACTTGTCGTTCTTATCGTAGACAACCAGCAAGCGCGGATCCATGTCGACCAAGAGGGGAGGCGCATCATTGGCTGCAACCGCTCGAATCCCTGCTCCGAGTTCCTCAATATTCGGGCCGATGCCGCTTGCAATCTCGTGCAGTCCGACGAGCAAGCGGCAATTCTCTTGATAGGCCTCTGCCACGAGGCTTTCGTTATCGCCGTGCATGAGCCAGCGAGTATACTGCTTCAACTGGTCCACAACCTCCGGCAGTTCGTTTCCCTCGCAGCGTGCACGCCCATCGCCGACGCGTTTAACTTCCCACAGAACGACCCTCCACCAGCCCTCATGCGGCTCGAGCGCCACTAGGTCCATACGTGGGGCGCGCTTCTTGCCCGGGAGTTCGGAAATGGCAGGGAGCCCCATCTCAAGATCGATCACGTCGGAATTGTGAGCGACAACTAGGTCGACGAAACGCTTCTCGTGACCGATCTTGCTGTTCGCATTCGATATCCATTCTTGCAGACCGCCATAAGGTATTGGCCGTCCTGTACTGAGTTCAGGAAATCCCTTGGACATCAACGTAACGTACTTCTGCCCTGTGCCTTGGAAGCCGTAAACATACTTCACATGGATCTTTGCCTGAAGTCCGTCACGGCCGAGATTCACCTTGGCAATCGACTGTCCACCACAGTAGAAGTTCATGTAATTCTCGCGAAAAGCTACGCGGAGATGCTGAAACTCACCTCTATTCCTCACACGGTCTCGCACGAGCAACCCTTTTCCGTTGTCGAGAGGGCTGTTGACTGCGTCGCCCGCCGGATGCCACCTACGAAGCAAGTCGGTGAACCAGCTATTCTCTTTGAGAACGGTCGGGGTTAGGAGATGAATTGGGAACTTTTTGCCAAAGTCAGTCATAGTTGGCCTCTTGAATTACGGTTGGTTGGGTTAACCGAAAGTGATCTTCCGCAGCGCGTCATGCTATGAAATTGCGTCCAGTCTCTAGCGGCGACGAATGTGAAGATCGCCGCGGTTGCTTTCTTGATCGTTGCGCGTTCGATCTCCATAATGTGGTCCTAAACTCCATTTATCTGATCGTTTCGGCCTGGTTGTTTGCACGTTGCGAAGGTAGCGCTGCAGAACCCGCAGTGCCGTCTTCTTGGAGCTTCAGGTCAGCTTTGGTTCTACGCTTGAGAATGGCGGCGACTGAACTGCCACCCGAATCCGGGAACCGACGCATGAAGTCATCCACGTGGTCGATCAGTTCGCGATGCCGCCCAAGTTTCCCTAGAATGAGTGTGAGCCGGTCCAAGATTAACTCGTCTCCTACGCGGCTCCCGAGCAGCTTTTCATACCCGTACATGCTGGCAAGTGCTTCTCCGTAACGTATTGCCGCAATTTCTGGATCACTGGATTCAAGTGGCCGCGTGTCGGAAACGAAAACGCGATTCGTGTTCTGGAGAGTGTTATAACGAGCTTGAGTGCTGGAGTCCACCGGTACAGTAGTCCACCGGACTTTCTCGCCAAGTACTTCGACCGCCTGAACGAAAATGTGGACGGTTCGTACGCAATCCCCTAGTGCCCGGTGACTGTCGATCGTCTGGAGATTATGCAGCTTGGCGAGATCAACGAGTTTGTGACTAGGCAGTTCAGGCCAAGCCGCCCGGGATCTTTGAAGCGCGCATGTATACGGATTAGCAAAAGAGAGTCCGCACCTCTTGGCGGCATTGCGAACGAAGCCCATGTCGAACTGCGCATTGTAGGCTACCAGAGGGCAGTCGCCTACAAACGCCAGGAACAGCGGGAGAACTTCCGAGACTGGACGCCCTTGGGCGTTAAGCATTCCCTGAGAGATCCCGGTCAACCGGGTGATTCTCGCTGACACCTCGCGACTCGGCTTCACAAGAGCTTGAAATGTGAGATGCGACTCGGCACTCCGAGCCACGCGAATCGCACCAAACTCGATGATTTCGTCCGTCGCTGCGGATAGGCCTGTCGTTTCAAGGTCGAATACAACAAATTCATCGGGCAAGAAGGCTGAACCATCAGCCTCCTGTGCCCGGCCAGACATCTGGAAGCTGAATGACTCAAGCGGCGCATATGCGATTTCCGTGGCGGGCTCCTTTACGTCAGATACGGCATTCGCCTCACAGAGGCGAGATGTGCTTGCGTGCTCATCGGCATCGCGTTCTGATGTGCGCCGGTGCCGGGACTTCACGAAGAAGACAACGCCCACCACGAATGCAGCAATGACTCCCGGGATGGCTAGTTCCATGCGAGTTACCTTTTGGATTTGTACTCACTACTCTAATCCATGTGGCTTAGAAATGGGCGCAGGGCCCAAAATTAGAAATTCGCTGTCGAGAGATAGGCCCGTCTGGATGAGGCACGGAAGCCAAAGGCTCACCACATCATGAAAGACCCAGGGACGGAGCCGTGTCTTGCCACCCAACCTCTGCCTAAAACCGAGTGAATGTGGGCAATGATATTCAAACGTGTCCGCCCGGGCAGCACCATGGTTGACGGGTCTGGGTAGGAGAACGAACCGGTCTATGGTGAGCAGATCAACTGTTTTCGTACCAAGGGTCTGGCGGGGTGTTGATCTGTTCAATGGGGATGCCTTGGGTGAGCATGGTCCAGGCGATGCGTCCTGATGGACGAAGGACGCGGTAGTCGCTTCCTTTGATGGAGTCTGCGGCAGGTTCGACGAAGACCCGACCACATTCGATCTTGGTTACGATGCCTCTGCCCGAGGAGCCGCGGCCTGTCCACCAGCTGACGTCTTGGCCGACTGTGATGGGTTCCGGATTGGTGTCGTTTTGGGTCATTTCCTTTGACCTTGCCCCTGGAAAACGTACCCCATATAGCGCTCTGAGATACTGGCGAAGGAGCAGCGAAGATGGAGCGTTTACCAAGGAAGATCTACACCTACGAGTTCAAGATGGA
>Ga0326727_10004890_pt1 | contig 39178 bp, 29 predicted proteins | sample MB2enrmetagenome_FD_207643 | JGI IMG/M metagenome (GOLD analysis project Ga0326727, IMG submission 207643) | Lab enriched peat soil microbial communities from McLean, Ithaca, NY, United States - MB29MY | ecosystem: Environmental > Terrestrial > Soil > Wetlands > Peat | place: USA: New York...
ACGATCCCATCAACACGGATTACAAGATAATCCGTGGTGAGGAATACGAGAGCGCTAGGATTGTCGATGGGCTGTGAAAGCAGCTCTGCAGGGTAAGCTGTGCTGAGATCGACAGAAACCGAAGGATTTCCATCGACAATCACGCCACCGAAAATGCGTGATGCCTCGTAAATATCGTACGGGCTCGGAGAACCGTTAGACACCGATGCATGCGTAGCAGGATCCAACGTGTTACTGAACGTGACAGTAACCGTCTCAGGCACCGGAGTCCCGCCGTAAGTGATAGCGTCCGGAACCGTTTCCGACCCAGAAGGCCACTGAACGATTTGCGGCAATGCATTCTTGGTTCCGAAACGGATCCCAAAGAGCGGCGCGTTATTCTGGATTTGAGAAGACAGAGTAAACTGCCCGGAACCGCTAGGTCCAGGAGTCACAACCGTCGCCGTAATGGTGTCATCCTCGATTCGGTTGTACCAGAATGTGGCAAATGCCTGGTAATCTGCCGGAACAGGGTTCGCCAATACGAACGTGTTGGTGGCAGAATCCACCGACAAGACGGTCACAGGAGGACGAGAAGAAGCATCGCGCCATGTCTTCCCAACATAAACCGTCACAAGGTCCGGACGGTTGGTCGGAAGATCGATACGACCATTCGTGATGGTCTGGTAAAGAGACACACCGAGTGGAGTATCACGCCCGTTGCCCGTAGTTGGGGTTAGAGGCATCACGAACGTAGTCGTTGAAACCTGATTCGTGGTGGTGTTCGTGAACCGAGTGCAAGGAACTCCAAAAATGCGATCGTCAACCAGCAGACCAATCATCTGCACATTGTTGAACGGCGTTACTCCAGTGGTGAGACCGGCATTGATGAGGAAAGCCGTTCCCCATTGAATGAGTGACTGGTCTCCCTCATTGAGAATAACGAAGTCAGGACCGTTGAGATAGTCCAATCGCCCTGGAGCGATGCCGACATTGCCAACAGTGACAATATTGTTGTTAGGCAGGTAATCGAACGTATCCTGGAAGGTGTTGAAGAAGTACTGGATGGTAACAGTTGCTCCAGCGCTCGGGGCGAAGGGCAATGTGACTGCCTGGTTCGCTCCGTCCACTGCGCTTGCAATGACCTGAAGACCATTAACCAAGACCACAACCTTAGACGGATCCGTGGTCGTAATTCCACCGCCAGAACCATCAACAATCGGACCGTTGAATGTCCGAAAGACCTTATTGCGGTTAGTGTAGGCACCCGGATTGAATCCGAAGACTCCTGTCGCCGTCCCGTTTCCAATCAAAACATTGCCTTGGGCAATGAGTTGAACATGGTTCAGGCCCTGATTATCAACATGAACCGAGGCAGACAGTCCAGGCGATGCAGAGTTATTGATATCGTTGGCAACCTGAGTGGCCGATTGTGTAGGCCCAGGAGTCAACGTGATATTAACCGTGGTCGCATCGTTGATCGTCACCTGGAGGACGTCATTGACTCCCTGAACGATGTTGTACGTCTCAGGGCTCGGCGCAATCAGCACAGCCGGTCCTGGTGAAACTTGGGTAGTGAGAATGTCCGTGATGCGAGTATCACCACGGTGGAAATTGTAACTCACCAACACAACATCGGTTGGCTGCGTCGGAACGAGAATCGAAACGAGTCCGTATGTTCCGTTGACTGCTGAGACTACAACTTGCTGTCCGTTGACAGTAACAGATACCTTGGTGGTATCGAAGGTAGTCTTACCCATGCCGGAACCATCCACGATCGGGTAGTTTCGGACTTGGAACTGGCTATAATTGCCATTCTGATCGCCGAGTTGAGGATTCTGGGGTGTACCACCAGTCACCCAACGCCCGGTCGCGTCCTCGTTGAAAATCGGAGTGTCAGCAACACTGCTCGAACCACGGATAATTTCAAAATCCGTCTGCGAGAGTGTCTCCTGAGCAACACCGATTAGGACGGGGATGCGAAGACCACTGAGGAGCTGACCGACAATCGGCTCCGTGATGGTCTGCGTGTAAACGCCGGGGGGCGCGTAGGTGGTGAACGGTCCGATGCCCATCTTGACTCCTTCACTCGAGCAGAAGTCTAAATATGTGTTTCTCCCCGAGGGGCCAAAAACAGGTCTATGTTTTCAGTATTGGTATGATCGGACTCCGCACATGAGCCGATCATAGGAACTCGATTATGAGTTCCTCTCAACACTGACTCAAGTTGTGGGAGCTTTAGGAGACTTTCTGGCAGTTCTCTTTCCTTTAGAAAGAGTATTGAGTCCAGTTTCTCTCAATTTAAGAACCGCGGGATCAACTGGCGCTGTTCTACCGCCTGCTGTCGAAATCGCATTGGTGCCTGATTCTTTGCGAATTTGATCTCGCGCCGATTTGCGTTTGGCGTATTCAGCCCATTTCTTCTCAGAAGATCTTCCAATGGCTTTATCGAGAGTCGGGTAATCCAAATCATGGGATCCAGACTGCCCATGGACTCCACTTCCTTGAGTTTGACCAGCCGGGGCTTTGAAAACAGGAGGACTAGTCAAAGAAATCGGAACTCGTGAAGCGAGTTCATGACACTTACCGCATGGATGTTTTTGTGAATATTGTTTAATGTCATCCGGAAGAATTAGAATTTCTTCAAATAAAGCTTTGCACTTTTCGCAGTAATATTCGAAAGTGGGCATACACCACTTTACCGATATTCGAGAGTTACTATCTCATTCTTTCGTAGCCAATATAATTTCCAATCACCGCCGGAGTTCCAGCAATTTCAATGGCCGACCCAGCAGGTCGAACCAGGTCAACAACCACAGATCCATCCAAGTATCCAGTCTGTTCTTCTTCTGCCTTAGAAACCATTTCGGCACGGAAGACTTCGATCGGAAGCGGAACCCATGTTTCCCAGTCTACTCGAAGGCTCAAAGCAATTGAGCTCTCATAGTAATATGTATCGTCAGTTTGGTTGTAAACCTCTTCATTTTCCCCACCCGGGGAAATATTGAGAAGCTGTAAACCTTCGAAACCCAACGCATTTTGTCGTTCAAGAATTTTAGCGACAATATGATCGCTCATTTTCTCGCGATCTTCAGCATCACGATTGAACGAAATTAATTCAAAATTAACTTCAAATTTCCCACCATAAACTTCAGCCACATCGGTTCTATCAGATGTCACTACAATAGCGAATTTATCACCGAGTTGCGCCCGGTCACCAAAAGCCATAACGACTCCAGGAATAGCCGTGATATTTGATTCCTCATAGAAAAATGGAAACGGACCTTGAATACCGGTCTCGTAGCGATAGTCTACGAAAACTGTCAAGCCAACAGGAGGGGTTCTCAAGAAGGTGACAGCACCGCTGGGATAATCGATGTAATAATCCACGTCAACCAGCAGAGGACGCCTACCATCCAACCACAAACGCGCAGAACCTGGATAAAGATTGTCACGGGATAGCTGAGCCTCCAAATTAGAGACACTCCCAAAAGTGATCAGTGGCTCGTCTGTAACAGTCAAGATGGGCCTAATGGTGAATTGCCCAGGAACGTAACGAGCCTCATCGGGGAGACGTATTACTTCAACAATGTAAACCCCGGGAGGACTAGGGAAAACATCCCGCCTCGGTGAATATTGCTCAAGAAGAGCAAAATTTTCTCGAATCCACTCGAGCGTTGTGTTGGGATGATTCCCAACAGGAGTTTGCATGCAAAAGGAACTGAGCCGGCCGACGTAATTATCGGCCGACAGATATACGCGATCCGCTGAAGTAGAATTTACAAAAACACCACGTTGAGGACGAGATTCAAACGAATATTTATTGTAAACGTTCTCAGAATCCTGATGATAACGTGGATGCTCATACAGGATACGCTTCAGTTCCCGTATGATCCTCTTTTTGGTTGGGTTCGTGATCCACGTAATCACGGCCGAAGCCTCCGATCACGACCAAACTGATTCAATGCGCGTCGGGGATCGGGTCAGTCTCCACGTCGATCTCCTCATTGACTTCCACCGAAGGGGCAGGTTCAGAAACCTCCACAGCCTTCACAGGACTATGTACGGGGCTCTTCATAGTATGCTTGACACCGTAGCAATGAGCCAGAACGTCTTTTTCAGTCAGGAGGAGGCTGTGGACTTCAAGGCCTTTGTGATTTGCCATATACCTATGATGAGATAAAAGGCGACTCATTCATATCCAATATTCGGAAGCCACTACTCTTCCATTTGAGACAACAGTAGTAATCCAGTTGCTACCGCAGTCATTGGGTCTTTCGCAGACCGGATATCGGAGATCTGAACGGGGAACTTCTCTCTGTGGACTTGGAAGCGCTCCTTGAATTTCTCGAGAAATCCCGTGGCCAATGAGGTCCCGCCACTCACAATGAGAGGAATCGGCTTCGGAATGAGAATTTCCCGACGAACTTTAGAAAACTGTTGAATAATGGTAGAAATGGAATAATCGATCAGAGTTTCAATGAAGAGTGAGATCGCCTCCCCCTCAAGGGTATCAGCCTTCTTGCTGATGTCAACCCCACCTTCTTTGAGGGCGCAAATCTTGGCAGCAGTAACACTGACAGATTTAGCGGCTCCATTGTCGATCCAGTCCCCTCCTCGACCAACGGAGAACTCCAACGCACTCATGGCATTGTAGGAAAGACAAATATTGGTCATACCGGAGCCAAACGATATTCCGAGGCCAGAGAAATTTTCAGATAAGCACTCAGAATAAACAATGGCCTGAGCTTCGTTAGCGGGCTCGGCTGTATACCCAAGCTCCTTCAAAATTTTCTTCAAAATGAGAGAATGGTAGGTGACATCTGATCCAGAGACGTCAACAGCCGGAGCCGGAACTGAATAACAGCACTTCTCGAGAGGAACGCGCGGTTCTCCGAGAAGTTGTTTGATCATGAGTCCAATGATCTTCTGAGCGTCAATCTCACCGGGGGTAATAACTCCGCCAGACATAGGACGACGGGCTTCCCTATTGAAGAGATTGGCCGTCTCTAAAGCTTCGTCCCCGATCACCAGAAGCCGTCCGTCGAGTTCAATATGACTCGTCTTGGACATTTTCAACATACGCCGATTATCTAGCGGCAAGTCCAGAAACGCATCCCGAATGCGAGATGTCTTGACGTTCTTACCCGTTTTACGTGCGGCCACAAAATTCATAGTGCCGCAGTCAAGTCCAACTCCGGGATCTTCAGACGAACCACCCGGTTTCATTTCATTCTTACTCATTTGCGTCTCCGTATCGTATGCGAACGTCAAACTCTACCGTGAGGTTCGCGTACGAATATTATCGAAGACTGCAAGCAAATTCTCCAAAGCGTCAATTTCAGCGCGAAGACGGATTTCAACGAATTCTTCGAGCTTTTGGAGAGCAAGCGGATCGTTAAGAAGAGAAGTCCCTCCGCTCCCGTCATAAAGTCCGCCAATAGTGGCATATTGATTAAGACGAGCAATAGCTGTCAAAGTTAAAGCAGCCACGCGTTCTGCAAGATCGTCACCTTTATCAACGAGATCTTGTCTACCGGCAGTTAGCAAAAAATCCCGAGCCTGGTCACTCCAAAATTTCATCGACTACCTCGAATTCGCTTCAATACTTCTTGACTTTGATCGAAATCATCTTTCTCAACTTCAGTTTCCTTCACTCGCATCGTAGAACTCGAGGTTTCAGGGACGATGCGATCGGGAATGAACATAGGATCAGCCATTACGGGGTTTGAGCTTGGTAAAACAGGAACCTTGTCGTGTAGACGTTCGGCCAAAAGCTCTAGAATGCCTTTAGTATTCAACCCCACTTCCATGAGTTGCTTAGACAACTGATCGAATTCTTCTCGAGAAGGAGATGGTGGCACAGAAACAGTTGCAATAGGGGGTGGTGGGGGTAGGGGCGGCGGTAGAGGTTTGGGAGATGAAACGAATACCGGATGGTCAGGAGGTGGAGGAAACAAGGTAGGAATGGGAGGAGTCGGAGCCTGTTCCGGAAGAAGTTGAACACGAATGAGCTTGGCAACTTCTTGAAGGTCTTTAGATCTTTGGACAGAATGAGCACTGGCCAAGGCAGAACTCCCTTTGCCAGGCAAATGTATGCCAAGGTCGGGAATCGCAACCCCAGCTGACACTAAGCAAGTGATTCGGCAGAGTCTCATGCAGTATATTTCTTCAATACTTCTTCAAGCGCTGGAGCGAATTTTTTAGCTACTACTTGAGTAAATTCATCAATGAATCGAGCAAGGAGTCCTTGAAATTGTCCCTTCGGGTAGTGGATTTCAGTCTTAGTCTCTCGAAGACTCCGGCTAAACATGACAGAAAGCTTACCCTCTCTTGTCACATTCATGGAACGTGGAGCGTGAAGTGCCACTTCGTGTCCAAGTAGACGTTGACCAGATGTTCTTCTCGCGTCTCTTGGGGGCTTCCGAGCATCGCGACGAGCATCTCTGACTGGCTGACGGGCGTCACGCTGTCCAATGACGCGTTGAGCTCCATGTTTACCAATACCATAAGTTCTCGCAGCCTCTGAAACGGCTCCCGGTTGAGCCGATTCAAGCATCTCTCGAACTTGTTGTTCTTTCTGCTCAAGAGCGCTAATGTCAACAATAATTTCAAATAAGATCTTTCCACCGTCAACATGAGCTAGAACTTGATAGTTCTTTAAGTATGGAGAACGTGCAAATCCAGAAGAGTCTACAACGTTCTTTAGAACTTCAAGACCGTCCTGAGCGATCTCATCAATGAGACCGTCTGTTGCCCTCTGTAAAGCGAGCTCGAGACTAGTAGAAATGTCTGTCATGAGTTTAACATCTCATGGCAAATTTTTCCGGCTTATCGACGCTGCTCATTGGCCCCCGCCACGGTAGCCGAACGGATCTGACGTTCAGCCGGAATCGTCGGATCGTCAGTCATCATGGGAGTAGCATCGCCCTTACCAGGAATAGTGTATCGAGTTTGAGGTGCAACCAAGACAGTGGTATTCAAGACCGGCACCTGATAACGAATGTCTGCCTCATCGAGTTTTGAAATCTCGAAAAACTGAGCTAACTGCATCCCACGATTGCTCGGCATACGAACGGGACCGACAGCACATCTATCCCCATTCAATTTCACGATGAAATCACGTTGACTCATCAGTGGACTTGGCAGTGTCCATACTTCATACGCATGATCGACTGTCCTGCCGCGATTACTTTGAGCAATAGTCTTGGCAGCATCATCGGGTGCAATATTTATGTCATATGGACCGTCATATCCCCCGATTACCCCAGTTCCGTAACAAACTACACAATCTGCATTCGGTTGCCTGTAGTAACTCGAATAACAACCGCATTTCCTTCCGGTAGCTTTACGAATCATGAGTTTGACTCGTTCCCCTCCTTGATCCAAAATCCACTTTTGGCGACGAACAGCTTCTCGCCACATGTAGTCCAATTTCTCAACTTCAAAATTATTTGCTACAGTAGCTCTCGAGAGTTGGGTCTCAAGGAGTTGTCCAGTTTCCGGATCGAAAGCCACAGTCGTAATCCGATAGAAGATACGCTGGGCCAAAACAGTCGGAACTTGATTCGTCAAATATCTGTAAGTGGCAAGCACTACATCAGTCGGATTCTTCGGCAGGACCGCATCTGTCAAAGTCTGATTCACAACATTGAAGGTAGGTTCCCTACGAAGCTCCACCTCGCCGCGAGGCGCATTAATGGAATCCACAAAGGCCGGCACACCATTCACGGTGACTTGCACGTTCAAATTAGTAACATTCTCAGAACCCGGTGAAGGATAAATGACGATCGGATTAAAATTCGTCTTGAATGCATATCGACCGTCTGGATCTGAAGTCGGTCCTCGAAAAAAGAAGTTTTGAGAGACGTCTTCTTGGAGAGCTAGAACTGTTCTAGTCTGGTCACGCCAATAGGTCGAACCAACCGGAACATTATTTAAGCGCTCCCATGGACCATATTCAGAGTCGAAACTCCGATAAATATTAACCCCAAGGATGCTAAATTTGGAATTCGCCTGGAGCTCGCTCGGGAGCGTCCAACGAATGTCAAAAGTTTCCTTCAGAAAGGCTGAAGAAACAAAAACATTCAGAGGCGGCAAGGGCAGCGCAGGATACGGCTGCTCCAGAATATCAGGCGGAAAGCGGTCCGGAGGGAAAGGCATCTTCCCTCCTATAGCGCATTAAGAGGCAGGAACTGGAGGATTTTGAGGCGCTGGAGAAACAGAGTTGACGGCCGGGATGGAATCATTGGCAGACTTTGCTACCACGATTGCCGTCATCTTACTTCCATCCGCTGATACGTCAATCCGAGCAATCTCACTCGGGTTTAGACCTGCGTCCTTGAAGATCTTATCAAGGATCTTCTGACGAAAGCTATATAGACTGTTCAATCCGGATTCCATCTCTCTCAAACGGAGAGTCTGTTCCGCGAATGCGACAGCTTGCATTGAAATAGTTGCTGTAACCTTGGCTAGGTTGACGGCATCTTCAGGGGCAGGAGAAAGGGTCTTAACTTCCGGAGTCTGAGTTTCCATTTGAAGACGTTACCGACGACTCTTTCGCTTCGGTTTTGTGAGTTCCGCTACAGGTTCCGACTCAGTTTCTGATTCAAGTTCGGGCTCCTCCTCAGGAGTCCCCATATCGTTTACCGCGCATTCAATTCGAATGGGCTGAACATGAACTCCTCCGCTCGTGAGTCGGAATTCTCGCGCAGTCGTAGTAACACCTTCTTTAATAGCGGCTACAAGTTCCGTGCGAAGCTTTTTGAGCAATTTCTGCTTTGGGACTGACCCTTCAAAATCTGCAGTCAAAGACAATTCAACTTGACATGAATACTCCGTAGAAGGAATAAGCATGTCTTTGGTCTTAATAGGCTTAGATTGCGAAGGCAAAATCCTTTTACGTGCGATTCGCGCTGCCATGCGATGGAAATCGAAGCTTGAAGCAGCTTTAATCGCCGGAGCGGCTTTCTCTTTATCAGAAAGGTCCAATGTCTTTAGAAATGCTTGAACTTCATCCCCCGATTCGCCTTCCTTCATATCATTGAAGGCTTTAAGAACCGCTACTTTAGAACCAGGAGGCACCACCACATACATGGTGTCCGATTCCCAATTCACACTAACAGCACCAGCTTGCATGAGCTCTAAATCAATGGAATCCTGAATGGAGCCATCATCCGATTGCATTGTTTCATTTTCTTCATATGGGTCTGCTTGGAAGACGAGAACGAGATTCTCCTCCACAGCAGCCAGAAGCAAACGCAATTTGAGCTCGAGTAACGGCAAGCTCGGATTTTCCGAGGCCTCAAGACTTGTAGCAATGCGACGCAAAGCTTCAGCAATATGAATCACAGATTCAGAGGCCATAGAAGCTTGCTTCCCGGAAGCACATTTCCGACAGTGTTTACGATGGTCAACAACCCCACCACATTGATCACAAATCTCTCGAATTTCGACTGCTACGCCAAGAATCCCATCTGGAACATGGCCTGGTTTGGAACCCTTTGGGATCCCGACCATAACGCAAGGATTCCCACTTGAGTCAATGTCACCGAAAATAGACAGATTTGGCAAATGAGCACGCAAAGCATTGGCAGCCGCATGCGCAATAAGAATTTTGCCTTTCTCGGAAGAATAGACATGTTTCAAAAATTCGGCAGGCGGTCGAACTGAGTGGATTCGAACATAATGAGATAAACCTTCAGGCCACAGCCAAATGTCATCTGTTAGATCTCGGCTACCATTCATAATGCCGCAGATTCGGCAGTCAGACCAACCTTTGTAAGCTGCGTGTTCAGTGCCTGAGTCTAGATAGAGAGCAACAACTTGACGTTCTTCAGGCAGCCATCCTGAATCAACCAGCTCGAGAGGATCTGGGAAATCCGGTTCGTTTTCCGAACGCCAGAAACCAACCTGTGTCAGGGGTCTTTGATTAGTCCTGACATCCATAGGTGAAGATGATTCTTCTTCCGGAATATGACCATTCACGTCTCTAGAGCCCATAGAAGGCTCGAAGGAATCACTGTTCCATCACATCCCGAACAGTGCCTGTACGCCAAGCTTCCACTAGTTGTTCTTCTGTCAAATCAAGTTTCTTGGCTACTCGAACGAGATCTTCCAGAACGTCTCCATTAGTTACGTTCCTAGTCATTTCTGTCCATTGGTATCCGCATCTATGACATTTGAGATGAAAGTGATCTGTACCTTTCGGACAATCTAATGAGCGCAGTTGTCTTTTAAACCAAGAACCATGACACAAAATCCTAGGAACATCGTTGTGGGGCCAGAGAGCCATCCCACATTTTTGGCAAAAAAGCCAAGGACCGGAAGCCTTTTTCTTTCCGGTTTTTGGATCAGTATGTTCTGCTTCATGAAGCCCGTATCCGAACGGAAACATGAACTATCATACATAAGACGCTAGATAACTTAGATTCCGAGGAATCGGCGCGGTGTGAGAGCACCCCGTCCAACAGAAGGACCGAAACTGCTTCGAATACCGACACCAAATCTGGATTGACGCAAACCGCGAATGACTTTTACAGTTTCCTTAGCAGCTACAACCATTTCAGCGAACCGAGCTTGAGCGTCGTTAGCCATACCTTGGTATTTACCACTCTTCTCTACATCGAGAGAAACACCACCAATAGAGTAATTAAATTCATCAGCCACCCAGTTTAAAGCTAGAGCATTGATCGCATGGACCATTGCTCCAATAAATAGTAGACTTCTCCAATCACGATGTTGTGACATCAGTTGGTCAAGCGTCTCATAGAATGTCTGAGGCGCATACATATTGATGGCATCGTTAGATACCTTCAAAAACTCGAGAAGCTCAGCGTCTTCCCAAAGATACCCGAACACCCGAGTAAATTGATTAATTGATTCCTCACCCGCTGGAGGTACAAAGTGGTAATTTCGTCCAGGGTTATTGTCCCGAAGCATAATACGCAGCCCTCGAATTAGATCGAATTCGATTGCTGAAATTCCAGCGATAGTCACAATTTGTGTTGCGTTCTCAACAATGGCAAATTCTTGAACTACCTCAACCAACTTGGAATTGAGAAGCTCCTGAAAATACCATCGAATCCTATATCTACCAACATTAGCATCAAACGGAATAATGAATGAGGCAAAGTATTCACCTACGGTCGGGTTGAAAGGGGCCCGATTAGGAGGTGGCAAAAGGACTTCTACCCCTGTGGTGAAATCAAAAATACTATAGGTTATAACGGCTGCATTCTTCGGACTGCCATCTTTCGCTTTCAAAAAGATGTTGAGCCCGTTCTGACGGGAAAGTTCCTGTCCTCGTTTAAAGGTAGTGCTCACTCAGCCCTCTTCGAATGGCTTTCTACCATACTTTGAATCGATTACGGATTGATAGGCTGCCCCACCACTCATCCCAGAAAATGGGTGCGTCCCATGTGGATTATCAGAAACTCCACGGGGTTTCTTCTCTACTTTATGTTCAACTTGAGTGAACCCATAGTCCTCAAGTTCCTTAATAATTTTGTGAGTAGGAGTCTGGGTCCGGAAATTTAGATTAACAATATCTTCACGATCGAAGGTGCTTTCATCATTATCCGCAAGAAAGGTAGCGAAAGCGTCTACGCTTTCGTATTCAGCGTCTGATTTATCTCTCTTACGAGGAGTCTTAACAGGCTCTTCTCCCTCATCTTCTTCGTCTTCTTCAACATCTGGTTTTCTGATAGGCGGGGGTTTCGGTAAAAGCCGCCGGGCCTCTTCGTCAGGCTTGTAAGGATTCTTTTCAGTTGGAACTCGACGAGGCTTCTTCTTAAAATCAATGTCATACTTCCCTAGAGGTGGAGTCTTGTTGACTGGAATAGCAGCTTCAAGTTCTTCAGCAAGAGTTAAGAGACCGCTCGCTTTAGCATGTTTAGCAGCTTCTACTTGCTCGAGACGTTTGTTTGCTTCAGCCTTCGTAGGATAACACCCACCACTCCAGTCAGGGTTATGTTCTGACTTTACACAGTATCCTTTACCCTTAGTCTTCTTGACATAAGAAGTGGTATCCACTTGCGCGATGCGGGCAGCAATCGTAATGAGATCAAACGCATTACTAGCAAATCGTACTTTGCGAGTCCGACCTTCAAGAACCGATACATCGCTAGTAACAATTCGGGCAGCAATGAGCGATAGGTCCATCGAGAAAAAATAAAAATAAAAGGGCGGAAGCTACTACAATTGCGATGAAATCTTAGCCGTCATCTTTCCCATGCAAGAGGGGCTTAAGACCAGCAGCCCTTCGAAATTCATCTTCAACCCACTGACGTGCAGTCACAATTGCTTCTGGAGTTAAACGATCATGCGATACCCAGGACCGGTATTCTCCTGGCGTACCTTTATATAACACAACGTCTTTTGAAAAATCAAGGGAAGCTTTGTCGAATTGAATGTTGTGTTTCTCAGGAGACTCGAAAATTGGCGTACCCTCATATGGAGTCGTAATGGATACATCTGCATCATCGAGGCCCTCTTGAGCCATCAAAACTAACCAGTTCCGGAGAGCCTCAATAGACTCCGGTGACTCTCCTGGCAAACCAACCTGCGTGAAAACCTTAGGTCGAATTTTATGCTTCACACATAGACGAACAAAAGCCGTGTTGTCTTCAAGCGTCGCACCTTTTCGAATATCGCGAAGGATCTTAGCGTCAGCAGCCTCAGCACCTGTGCACATTTGCACGCATCCGGCCTCAGCCATTTTACGAAAGACTTCATCTGTCGTAAGATTCTTCCCATTTTTAAAGAATGCGCGCCAAATCACGCCTTCTTCTTTCAACATAGGCAGAAATCGATTAACGAAGTCCGGTCTTAAATTAATCTCGTCGTCATAGAACATGAAAGCGCGCAGCCCGTAGATTGAACGGATCTGACGGATTTCTTCGCGTACACGCTCCGAAGACTTAGCCTCGAGCTTCCGATATCCATCCCAGTGTGAGCAGTATGTGCAAGCAAACGGGCATCCCGTAGCGCTAACGATCGAAGTTGCACGTTCTCCACCCACAAGATAATGATAGCTCGAAAGATCAATCAAATCGCGCGCTGGCAAAGGCCAACGATCATTTTGATAGACAATCCCTTCGTGAGTAAAAGAAGCAGCTTCTTCCTTAGGAAGACGACTAGGGAGCTTAATGATTCGTTCGTTGTTCTCCCAGCCAACTTCGCAGTTGTCCTTAAGAACTCGAAGTCCAGTCGTTTTACGACCAAGATCAGATCGATTAGCCAAACGCTCTTTAGAACGAGAGACGCGACGTAGGAGCTCAAGGAAACCGGGTTCACCGCCACCGCCGCCTTGATCTGCCACTACAATGTAATCAAAGTCATCATCCAAACAACGAGAAGGAGCTGTATTGGCGTGAGGCCCTCCCAATGCAGTAATGCACTTAGTATTGTGAGCCCGAATAAAAGCGTTCAGCTTTACAACTTGAGGATGCTGGGCAGCCAATGAATAGAACCCAACGAGATCAGCATCCTTCGCGATGTCCCAAAGAACTTTTTCAGCTTCATCCATGACCGCATCATAACTAGCATGGATAACATCAGGACGCCGCTGCTTAAAACCTGTCAAGTCAGCAACACATACCTCATAGCCCAATTCTCGAGCCACTGCTCCAATTTGGAGAGGTCCGAGGAAAGGGAAAGCCCGGTCATCGAGCAGGAACGGAGACGGCGGAATGACAAGAACGACCTTGGCCACGCTCATACTCATTCATGAATGACCTAGCGTAATGTCATTCTAGTTTTGAGTATTCCTTCAAGGCGTCGAGCATTATTCTGCCAAGAAAATTTAGATGCTCGGATTTTAGATCGAGTATTAATTTCCGCACGGTAATCAGAATCTTGAAGCAGTCGCACCACTTCATCCGTAAATTTATCTAGATTATGTTTAATATCGTGAATCGTGACAGCTGCTCCCCCATAAAGTTGGCCGAGCGCATCCACGTCTGACGTCACGGGAGCAGCTCCGGAATAGCAGGCTTCCATGAGGGTATTAGAGAATCCCTCAGTCCATCGAACGGGATCGCAAGGGTAAGCTAGTACTTCAGCCTCACTCATCTCTCGAGCGATGCGTTTCCGGCTTACAGATTTGAAATGTTCAACCCCATAATCTTTCAATCTATCAAGAGCTTCCATGCAGTATAGAGCTCTGTGTTTCTGCTCTTTCATCTCTGGGTCCACATTTGGACCAACAGATCTCATGTGTGCAAACCAAGGATCGAAATTGTAGAAAATTCGCAAATGCGCAGATGGAACACGACGTCGAATATGAGGCCATTGTTGCAAAAGTAAATGCAAACCTCGATCGGGGGAGGATGCATAAATTACGCGTCCTTTGACTTTCTCACAAACATCAAAAGAACTCGTGTCTACTCCGTTATAGAATGATTCCCATTTGTTTGTGGGAACGGATGGTGCACAAGTCTTGAGGTAATCTGTATGAGTCTCACTCAGGCCACCGATCATATCAACAAACGGTTCCCAACCTGGACGACAGTATCCGAAGTCATTCAACTGTTGATCAACCACCCGAAGCGGGCCCGGTTCCACTCCGTGAATGAAATCTGGATTCATCCATGCCATGATGACATCAAATTGACGTTTATCAGAAGCTACATACGCATCATAATGGCGAATGGTAGTTCCATACCAGCTCCAGGCATCAGGAGTGTTGACAGTGATAGTAAAAATCGTAACTTCATGCCCGAGAGCAGCCATTTCTTTGGCATAACAGAAGCAAGCAACCTCTGAACCCGTTAACCCTCGATCATCATCAAAAAGACGTGTGAAATCAAATGGTCGCGAGATGCAAAATGATCCGAAGACAAAAGCGATCTTCATGATTGTCTCCGGATCAGAGCAGTTTGAAAAATCTGCTCGAGTCTGTCAGTCAGTTTTGACCAGCTATGCTGCTCTGCAAGAGCTCGAGACTTGGCAGTAATTCGTTTTCGATAATCTTCATCAGTCAATGAGCGAATTACCATCTCAGTCCATTCATTCAAGTGTTCCCGGACAGGGCTCTCAACCATCGTTTCAACCCAGTCACCATAGACACATCCAAGCGAGTCCACTTTAGCAGTCACAGGGATTAAACCGGCGGCACAAGCTTCCATGAGAGTAGCGGAAAAGCCTTCAGTATATGTCACCGTGTCACATGGGTATGCAAGCACAATGGCGGATGCCATTTCTTCTGCCATCCTGACACGACTGATGGATTTGAAGTGTTCAACTCCTTGGTTTTTGAGTCTAACAAATGCCTCGCGAATATAATAAGCGCGATAAGCGCATTCGCGAATGTGTGGATGGTGCCCTTGTCCGTCACAACCTAGAAGATTATTGGCCCAGTCATCGAAATTATAGAAGACTCTCAGAGTCGCATCCGGAACCCGTCGTTTGATTAGAGGCCATTGTTGCAGCAACCAATGAAGACCCCGATCGGGAGAAGACGCATACAGAATTCGACCGGGAATCCTATCCATTGTCGGATAAACGGTGGGGTCGCATCCATTAGGAAGCACGGTCCATTTATGGGCACTTCCATATACTTGAGTCATATGGGCGAGATGAGCCGAACACGGACTCGTGAATATATCTACGAATGATTCAAATCCTGGTTTGCAGTATGTGAAATCATTTAGTTGTTGATTAATGATTCTAATGGCTTTCAATGACGCATATCGAAGTTGATCGGGTTCATTCCAGGAGAGAACGAAATCTGAACCTTCTCCTCGGTCATCTGTCCACATACTAATAGGAAAAACTCGAATCCCATCCCAAAGGTGTCCTTCAGCAGGACATGAAACTAACGGCGCGAAAATTCTAACGGAATGGCCGCGAAATGCGAGTTCTTTCGCGAAACTGAGAAACGAGATTTCAGAACCGGTCAATCCACGAGGATCATGATAAATCCTCGTGAAATCAAAAGGTCTGGGGCCACAAGCCCAAGAACCGTAGACGAAGGTCAGTTTCACTTTTTTGCCGGGTCTACGTTATTCCGAAACCATTCAACGGTCTTTTCAATCCCGCTACCGTAATGGACTCTCGGTTCCCAGCCAAGCTTCTCTCGAGCTTTGGTGATGTCCGGACAACGTTGCTTCGGGTCGTCTTCAGGAAGAGGTTTGAAACAAATTTTCGGATTATTTCCAAAAGCAATCTGAACATCTGTAGCGACTGATAAGATAGAACGTTCGTCAGGATTACCAATATTAATTACTGGAACAATTCTCGGAACATGGTCCATCTCGGACATGCAAATGAGACCTTGAACCGTATCAGTCACATAACAAAAACTGCGTGTTTGACTTCCATCTCCATAAACGGTCAGACCTTCTCCTCGCATGCCTTGCATAATGAGATTCGGGAGAAGTCGACCGTCGTCATGCGCCATTCGAGGACCATATGTATTGAAAATCCGTGCGATGCGAACGCTAGTCCCATACTGTTGCGCCCATGAGACAGCAAGGGATTCACCCACCCGCTTGCCTTCATCATAGCAGGAACGAATCCCGACAGGATTCACATTGCCGAAATAAGTTTCAGGTTGGGGGTGAACTGTCGGATCTCCGTAGACTTCAGAAGTAGAAGCGATAACAATTCTCGAGCTCGCATTCCTAGCACACTCCAATACGTTGAGAGTCCCGAGAACTGCTGTCCTAATCGTGTTAACAGGATTGCGTTGATATTGAACAGGACTAGCAGGACAAGCCAAATGGAAAATCACATCACATTCAAGATTCCAAGGTTCGCAAACGTCGTGTCGAAAGAATTCGAAATTAGATAATGGAAGCAAATGTTCAATATTAGCACGCCTGGACGTGAACAAGTTGTCCATACACACAACATCAAATTCGAGTTCACATAACTTCTCGCAAAGATGACTCCCAATGAATCCAGCTCCACCCGTCACTAGCGCTTTTGTCATGACATGAAGCCCTTATATTGAGGGACAACCTTCAATGAAACATCTTGAATGACGTCCCGAATCATCTTATCCCATTCACGCGCCAGAGTCTCCCAACTAAAATGGTCTCTGGCGTAATCTTGAAGCTTGAGACGATCAGACTCGTTTTGTTCTCGCATGGCTGCAACAACTGCATCAATGAACTGGTTTTGATAATTTAGACTCAACCAATCTCCAGGGATCATAACTCCCCGAGAACCGACCGTCTCATTGAGTGCTGCAATAGGAGAAGTGACCATTCTCAAACCAGCCGCATGAGCTTCCATTGCTGAAATACAAGAAGTTTCTGCGAACCAAGTTGGATAGGCCCAAACACCGCTCTTCAAATATTCTTCTGCGAGCTGACCTTGAGGAACTCTTCCGTGGAAAGTAACTCCGGCCGACTCGTAGTCATGAAGCAACTTCTTTAGAGATGAAATAAGTATTTTCTGACCCTCGTCAGCACAAGCTTCCCAGGTCTGGAAGCCATAGAAAATATGCAATTCTGCGCCAGGGATTTTTTCTCTTACCCTTGGCCAAATTCGACAGGCCACTTCCATTCCTCGATCGGGACTAGAACTATAGACAGCGCGATAAGGATTACGGGTTATATGTTTATCGAACCGCTTCAAATCAATCCCATTTCGAGTTTTGATCATTTGTGATGGGTGCAAATACGGATAAAATCCTAGGACATTTTGAAGATGCCAGTCCGATAGAACTAATACACGATCGATTTTAAGGGCTCTCTCATGAGTGAGACTCCCGCCACAGTGAATATCGTGAATCCAGCAAAACGTTACTTTCCTCGAAACATTGTGAGATACATCCACAGCTTCAGGCCTACGAGATGTAATCAATACGTCGCAGGTGATGTTACAATATTTAGAAGAATCAAGATACTGAACCCCGTCAAAATTCCCTTCCAAACCTTGCCGACAATCACCGTAAACCCGAATATGGTGGCCCATCCTGGCCAAATTACGAGCCATCTCAATAACGGCTGTCTCTGATCCACCAATCCCATTCTTTGTTGCTGTGTCGGGATTCCATGGTTCAACACCATGGCCCACATAGAAAATAATGTCGACCGGAGACGAAACAGGTTCAATGACTGGCTTCGGTACTAATTTCAAGGTGGGTCGATCACTGATTTTATTTTCCGAACGACGCCCACGAGCACAGATTGAAGCCTGAGTAGGAATAGGGACGGGTTGCTCTGATTGATCAATCAGAACTTCGATCCCTTCAACATCAACAAGCCCGGCACTTCGAAGGTCATCTAAAACTTCTGACAAGATCGGAGCGCGAACGTGTTCGCGCGGAGATTCAACATCCCACTTTGGGTGAAATACTACTGAAGCTCCTTGACACCATGAGCCTCGAGGAGTGCTCAAAACTAGAGTGCCGCCCGGCTTCACATAAGCCGCAGCTCTCTTAATAAGAGCAACTGGGTCTTCTACATGCTCATAAACTTCGAGCAATGAAACCACATCAAACTGTGTCGGGAAATTTGCTGGCAGTGGATCTTCACCAAGAAGTGCTGCAATATGCTGGGCTCCGGTATTAAATTCTCTAGCCTTTGCATTGGCGATTTCCACCATGCGTGTTGACATATCGACACCCCAAGCTTTAATCCCCATCAAGCCAGCGCGATTTGTAATCCATCCATCCAAACTTCCAATATCCAAAAGTGTACCAGTTCGGTATTCATTTAGAACATTGAACAAGTATCTGTATCTCGCATATTGACCATGCGGAGGACGAATTTCTTCAGGAATCGGGATGGCTTCGCACTCAGCGCCATAATTCTGATAAATAGAACGATATGCTTCAGGGTGATCAATGTGATTAAGCATGACGTCGATTTTGCGACGCATCTCTTTAAGATCCGGATGATTTCGAATGCTCCAAGGAGCTGATTTCAGTAATGAACGAGCGGCCAACACCTCATCATGTCGAAGCAACTGGACCCACAGCAATTTGATCATTCCAAGAGTTGTCCACCCAGGAAGCTCGATAGGATCGAAAACTTTTGGAATATCTTTCGGGATGATAAATCCAGACGGTGAAAGCGTCATTGTTGGATTTGAAGCTAACATATGATCAGGAAGAGGTGATGCTGACACAGAAGGGGCCGGCAAGGAATTTGATGGTAGCTTTCCAGCGATCGCATCCAAAACAACCTTTTGAGTTTCAGGTGTCACGGCTCCGATATCAATGAGCTCGAGGAATCCCTCTTCTACTTTTTTACGGGCCAAATGCTTTACATAAAGCTGTCGATTTTGCTGACATCCTGCATCGTCAGGTCGGACACTCAATGCTTTATTTGCACTTTCAAGAGCTCCAACCACGTCACCAACATGATTCAACGCCAAATTCAGGAATTTGTGAATTTCAAATTCTCTCTCGAGTGGGTTGATGAACAGCATGGTCTTGGTGGGAGGAAGCGCAAGACCTGCACGGAAAAAGTGAATTGATCGTTCCCAATTTCTTCTCTCGTGTGGACCCTTTCGCTGCGCCAGAAAGTAAAAACTTCTGCCTAGTGAAAAATAGGCTTCAGCCCAACCTTCACGCACAGTGAGAGCTTTAGTAGCCCATTCCACTGCATGATCATAGTCACCTGTCGATGAATAATGATCTGCAATCTTTAAACAAGCTAGGAAACGTTCATCGTCCCAACCAGACAATTCAACATATCGCTTGTGAAATTTAATGGCGTTGTCAATATCACCGGCATTGCCGTATTCGAGTCCGAGATAATAAAGCATCCGGACGTCTTCTTCGCCCTTCTGCGCATACCACTTCTTCAGAATGCGAAGATTTCGTCCTGATTCAATCTTCTTCTTTGTGAAATTCCGTCGATGAACGATCCGGACTTTCTCATATTCCGGTTTCATGACCGGTTGTTCGGGGTTCAAGATCTCATGAACGGGCCCCAACCAGCGAAATGCTGATTTCGGGCCTGATGCAAGTCTTTCCCGATAATGGCGACAAGTTACGTTCCCGAGATCGTCATGAGCGTATTCGTATGGAAAGAATACGAGTGTCGGAAAATTATTACGAATCTTGTCTTGTTCGATAATGATCGAACTCAAATGTTCCGCCCCTACGACTTCATCATCACCATCGATCCACATGGTCCATGGCTGAGTAGCCATTTCATAACTACGCTGACGAGCCATTGAAAAATTCTCGATCAAACCATCTACATCATTGCAGGCGGTAAAGACCTCGAATTTATCAGCATATTTCCGGGCAATATCCGGAGTGGAATCCGTAGAGCCCGTATCTACAATATTGATTTCCGCGACATGCGGACGAATGGATCGAAGACAAGCTTCTAGCTGTGCCTCCTCGTTTTTGACGATGAGGCACAGCGAGACAGGCGCGGTCATGCGCCACTTTACCGAGGTTAACCTCGGTAAGAAATCAGGTCATTGCGTCGTAGGAGGAATTCGGGGAAGCCAGGTTGTACTCTTCGATGGCTTGACCACGGAAGGAACAATTCGTGTTCGGACTAGCCGTGAAAGTGCTGGAGATCGTCGTATGATTGGACTCCATTGCGGCGATGGCTCCAGAAAGTCCCGTCCAATACGTCGTCCCAGACGCTCCATTACTATCCGTGAGTGAAGCGCAGAAAAGACCGCAGTCCAAACCAAGTCCAGTTTGGCTCGCATAGTTAAACCAAGGTTGGAACATCGAGACCTGATTATTCCCGCTTCCACTGACAACGTTTGAATAGCATTGAACGACACAGAAGTCGGCCACGCTCATGAGATTGAGTCCCTCGAGCTGGGTAGGGCCACCATCATAGGAGAAAGAGAGAGCCGCAGATCCGGAATTGGCGAGCCACCAAGTCGGACAGAATCCAACAGGGATGTGCAAGATACGCTTCATAGCGACCATAAGATCGCACATACCGATGGGCTCAGTAACCGTGTACCCAGGAACAGTCCAGTATTCAGCGTCAAGACAAACGCCATCAAATTGTGCATTTGGATACGTCGAGTTATTTACGCAATACGCTTGATACTGGGCAATATTCTTGACGATATTACCCATAACCCACTGCTGGTTATGGCCCCAATCTGTATTACCACAGAGAGCCATCACACGAATGCCACTTGCGTGGGCGTAGTGAATGAACTTTTGAAAAGTTTGTGCATTGGTAGTAGACCAGTTTCCACCACCAAGATATCCCCACATATCGAGGAAGAGAAGATTCACACCTTTCGACGAACACCAGTTGAGTAGATTCTGCATCTTTGTATCAGATGCCAATGAATCTTGGGTGGATCCCGCAGTCCCGATCCATACGAACATGGCCCGGTCGAGGTTGCTATTCGGAGGTGTCGGAATGGTGACAGCGCTTACAGTCATTGAATGCTCCTTTAGTAAATTCCAATATAGAGGTAAATTAAAATTGCATGTATTCAAATCCAGCAACAGCAGTTGAAGTTGTTGCCACAACTGGTCTTTCTACCAGAAAGATGAAATCTGGGCCAGGAACTCCAAGTGGAATTTCAAATTCATGATCCCAAGTGCCGGCTGCTACGTGCATAATAGTAACACCAATTTGCTGCTGAGGGACGTTTGTAGATAACGGATTACCCGTGTGATTTATGTTCGTTTGACCAGCAGCGACAGTTGCACCAGCAGTAATGCTCAGAATGTAGCAAGTAACGCCGGATGGAACATAATGGTGAGCCCAAAAAGTTTGATTATCACTTGGAGCGATGCTCCCCCAAACAGAGCCTCCGCCTGCTGTAGCTGTGAAAATTTGAATAGTTCCAACATTGCCACCACCAGAACCTACTGTAGCTACTGCCATGCTTTCAATGAAAGCAATATTTGTCCCAACTGTGTTAACTGCTGTAGTCCCATTTAAGGTCACAGTCTCTGAGTGGGATGCAAAACTTGTATCAAGATAATTAATTGTAACAGTTTGCGCACCAGTACCTGCAGCTGTATCAGCTGCATTAGTAGAACTGATACTGCGTTGAGAATTTGTGCCTTGAGGAGTATAAGTTGTAGCTCGAATAGCTTTACCACCAGTAGAATTTGTCCCTGTGTAACCTTGAGCGCGTCCTGTTAATGCACCAGGTAAAAGACCGAGCATTGCAGCGTTTTGAAACGGTGTTTCAATAGGATTCCCAAACTGATCCGTTCTTTGAATTCGAGCATTGGCTGATGACTGATAAGTAGTCTGGAAAGTACTCAAATCGGAATTGTTTTGAGTTTGAGAGTATCCGCCCGCAATGACACCATCAGGAACTGTTCCGTCCCACATAATGGCTGAGTAAACAATTGGCCCGTCAAAAGCGAAGACAGTTGTGATCGTGCTGTCATCTGTATATTGCATCAATAACTTTTTCGACGTAACAACAGATAAGAAATTGGTCCAAGTCGATGAAATTACGGTAAAACCGCTGCCAAATGCTACGGACATACTTCCTCAACTCTCTTGATAGAAATCAAAAGATAGCCAATAAGTGGATGTTGTAGCTTGATCAGGAGTCACATATCCATTAATTCTAGACGGACCGGTCACTTGAAGAGGCGTGCCATAAGTCCTCAAGAAAGAAGGTTGAGATGCATTACCGCCTCCACCATTTCGTACAAAATCTGAAATTTGGACTTCTACGGCTCCTGTAACTCCAATAGATCTAGATGTACAGAAGAACGATGCACCAGCATTATCATTAGCTCCTGCCACCAACCCAGTAATATAACAAGTATCACCCGTTGGAACATAATGATGACACCAAAAAGTTTGATTAGCACCAATCGCAATAGTTCCAATAGCAGTTCCTCCACCAGCTGTGGCCGTCCATAAAGTAATGGTTCCAGCGTTAGAAGCTCCACTACCAACTTGAGAGACAGTGATACTCTCAATATAGCACATAGTAGTGCTAACTGTGTTTACAGCTGTAGTTCCATTAAGAGTAATAGTTTCACTATTTGGACCTGCACCCGTAGAATCAAACCACACAATCGTAACTTTTTGAGCCCCTGTACCAGCGCCTGTGTCAGCAGCACTAGTAGAACTAACGCTTCTTTGAGCTCCAGTAGTTTGCTCATTGTAAGCAGTGGAACCAACGAAATTTTTCGTATTAGTAGTTAGTGCAGCAAAACCATTAGCAAAACCGGCAAGAGCAGCCAATGAAGAAGCAGGAGATGTAATAAGTCTCCCTTGAGAGTCAACCGCTACTGCAATGAGTGTAGTTCCATTATAAGAACCTCCAACCAAAGCAGTGGATGGAGGCATGGCACCGTTAGTCGGTCCGTCAAATAAGGTAGATGGATCGGTGCGTGTAGTAGCTCTAACGGTAATATTTGCTGTTCCGGACGTATAAGCAGAAACGCGAACACGTGTGATATTTGAACCACCTACTCCAACGATAGTTGCACTAGTTGCGGCGTTGGCAGAACTAAATACGATAGAAGAAACTTTCCCAGTAGTTGGAGTATCGAAATAAGTCGAACTCCATGTGGTTCCACCATCGAAAGAAACTTCAGGGACAATCGTTCCAATGAGAGTTCCAGCCGCAAGTTGGAAACCGACTGTCAAAAGACCGGGATGCGTAAGAGATACCGCAGCATTGAGAGCTCCTAAGGCTCCTGTCGCGGTAACATCTGCAACCCCAGGTGTAGGAGAACCAGGTGAAAGTGCCACCACAAGGGCTTGATCAGTAGACGCAGCTGGAGTGCTTGCAGCTTTAACAGCTGCTGGTCCATTCACTCCATCTGTCAAAAGAGTGGTGGCTACTTTAGCCGTCAAAGTTGCGTATACTTGAGTAAAAGTTGGAGTAGCCGAGCCACCAATAGTCCAACTTACTTTAATAGATCCACCATAACTCGAGAGAAGAGTAATCCGTTGAATACCAATAGCATTAATGACTGTGCTCGAAACTGAAGTCCCGATTACAGTCGCACCATCCCCCGGATCAACTTCTTGAATCGTATATTGAAGAGTCGGAAGTGTGCCAGTCGGAGCAGCTTTAACATTGATGAAAAGACTGACCTCCGCAGCTCCGTAACCTGTAAAAACATTTGAGCCGCTCGCAGTAATAGTCGCGTTCGATTGAACCGACTGTTGATTCGGATCATGAAAGATCGGTCCAGGAGCGGCTAGAACAACGGCAGTCATCAAATATTCCTAGTTTCAGTGTAGGACGTGAGTGTATTACCAGTATATGTGTAAACGATAGTCACTTCTCCAATCACGATTGTTCCAGTAGAATCGTAAATCTTTCGGACTTCTTGCGTGAGCTTATTACCTGTGTATGTGTAGTCAATGGATTTAATCAGATTTCCAGTTGAAGCATTCGTCCAGGTTTCTCGAGTAAGTTTGTTGCCGGTATAAGTTGCAGCATAGTTATTTGTAACCCAAACTGGGTCGTTACATGCAAGCAGAACGTCATTAAAATATGACGGACCAGTTGCACCTTGCGGACCAGTTGCTCCAGTAACCCCCGGAGATCCTTGTGTTCCTTGAGGTCCGGTCACTCCCGTTGAACCTCGAGGCCCGGTAGGTCCGGTGGCACCAGTAACACCAGGCGAGCCTTGTGTACCTTGAGGTCCGGTCGCGCCAGTAGCTCCAGGAGATCCTTGTGTGCCTTGAGGACCACCAAAAGGACCTGTAGCACCGCGGGCACCAGTTACTCCGGTAGCACCTTGAGGACCGGTGACTCCAGTAACTCCAGGAGATCCTTGTGTTCCTTGGGGTCCAGTCGCTCCAGTGACTCCACGAGCACCAGTGGGTCCAGTCGCTCCAGTGACACCTGGTGATCCTTGTGGACCCATGGCACCTTGTGGCCCAGTAGGTCCGGTTGCACCAGTTACTCCCGGGGAACCCTGTGTACCTTGCGGTCCAGTTGGTCCAGTAACACCAGGTGATCCTTGTGTGCCCTGTGTGCCTTGCGGGCCCGTAGGACCAGTTGAACCAGTGATTCCTTGCGGTCCCGTCGATCCTTGCGGTCCCGTAGCCCCAGTTAGTCCTGTGACCCCTGGAGATCCCTGTGTTCCTTGCGGACCAGTCGCACCGGCTGGACCAATCGGACCCGTTGCACCTGTGACTCCTGGCGAACCCTGAGTGCCCTGTGGACCTGTGGGTCCAGTCGCACCTTGTGAACCAGTAACTCCGGTGATGCCTGGCGACCCTTGAGTGCCTTGAGGACCTGTGGCTCCTTGCGGTCCTGTTGGTCCGGTCGCACCAGTTACTCCTGGAGATCCTTGTGGACCGGTAACACCTGGTGATCCTTGTGTTCCCTGAGGACCAGTTGCTCCCGTGACTCCAGTAACTCCCGGAGAGCCCTGTGTTCCTTGAGGACCGGTAGCGCCTTGTGGCCCCGTGGGTCCAGTGGCGCCGGTAACACCAGGTGATCCTTGCGTGCCTTGAGTTCCCTGAGGACCCGTTGAACCCTTAGGACCAGTTGGACCTGTGGCTCCAGTAACTCCGGTGACGCCCGGTGAACCTTGAGGTCCAGTTGGTCCAGTTGCACCTGTTACCCCGGGCGATCCTTGTGTGCCTTGAACTCCTGTAGCCCCTTGAGGACCGGTGGCACCTGTAACTCCAGGGCTACCTTGTGGTCCAGTTGGACCAGTTGGACCAGTCGCTCCAGTGACACCCGGGCTACCTTGTGGTCCGGTTGCACCAGTAAATCCAGTTACTCCAGGTGAACCTTGCGTTCCTTGAGGACCAGTAGGCCCAGTTGCTCCAGTCAGACCGGTAACACCAGGCGAACCTTGTGGCCCTGTAAACCCGGTCGCTCCTTGCGGGCCCGTAGGACCAGTTGCACCAGTTACTCCGGGTGATCCTTGTGTTCCTTGAGGACCAGTAGCACCTTGCGGCCCAGTTGGACCTGTGACACCCGTGACACCCGTGACGCCAGGAGATCCTTGAGTGCCTTGTGGCCCTGTAGATCCAGTGACTCCAGTAACTCCTGGAGAGCCTTGCGTCCCTTGAGGTCCTGTTGCTCCCTGAGGACCAGTTGGTCCAGTCGCACCAGTAACACCGGGCGATCCTTGCGGTCCAGTCGGGCCAGTCGCACCCGTGACACCAGTTATTCCAGGCGATCCTTGTGCGCCTTGAGGTCCTGTAGCGCCTTGCGGACCCGTTGGACCGGTCGCGCCTGTCAGACCAGTAACACCTGGCGATCCTTGTGTTCCTTGTGGACCAGTTGCACCTTGCGGTCCGGTGGGCCCGGTTGCACCCTGCGGACCTGTAGGCCCGGTCGCACCAGTAACACCCGGTGATCCCTGGGTTCCCTGAGGACCTGTCGCGCCAGTAACTCCGGTGATTCCAGGGGAACCTTGAGTGCCCTGCGGTCCTGTTGCTCCCTGTGGTCCGGTCGCTCCCGTGACTCCAGTAACACCTGGAGAACCTTGGGTGCCTTGTGGTCCTGTTGCTCCAACTGGTCCAGTCGGTCCGGTGGGTCCAGTGATACCTGGACTGCCTTGCGTACCTTGCGGACCAGTTACACCAGTAACTCCGGGCGATCCTTGAGTGCCCTGCGGTCCTGTTGCTCCCTGAGGACCAGTAGGTCCGGTGGCTCCGGTGGCTCCAGGGGATCCTTGTGGCCCTGTCGCTCCGGTGACACCAGTGACCCCGGGCGATCCTTGTGAACCTTGAGGACCAGTTGCTCCCTGTGGTCCTGTAGGTCCAGTAGCACCGGTTGCACCCTGGGGGCCCGTCGCGCCTGTAACTCCGGGAGATCCCTGTGTGCCTTGTGGTCCTGTAGATCCAGTTAGTCCTGTGACTCCTGGGGAACCCTGTGTTCCTTGTGGTCCAGTTGCTCCTTGAGGACCAGTTGGGCCTGTGGCTCCAGTTGCGCCTTGTGGGCCGGTAGAACCCGTGACACCAGGAGATCCTTGTGTTCCTTGGGGGCCAGTCGCACCAGTGACTCCGGTGACACCAGGACTACCCTGCGTTCCTTGAGGACCTGTAGCACCAGTTGTCCCTTGCGGTCCCGTAGGTCCGGTGGCTCCGGTAACACCTGGAGAACCTTGGGTGCCTTGCGGACCAGTTGGACCTTGCGGACCAGTCGGTCCAGTCGCTCCAGTTAGGCCAGTAACACCAGGCGAGCCTTGTGTGCCTTGAGGTCCGGTGGGCCCGGTTGCACCTGTGGCTCCAGGAGAGCCCTGAGGACCTGTAGGACCAGTCGCACCCGTGACACCGGGCGATCCTTGCGGTCCAGTCGCACCTGTCAGACCGGTGACACCTGGCGATCCCTGCGTGCCTTGAGGACCGGTTGCACCTGTAATCCCTTGCGGACCAGTTGCACCTGTAATCCCTTGCGGACCAGTTGCACCTGTAATCCCTTGCGGACCAGTCGGTCCAGTGGCCCCGGTGACACCGGGTGAGCCCTGGGTTCCCTGCGGTCCTGTAAATCCGGTCGCACCTTGTGGTCCGGTCGCACCAGTAACTCCAGGAGAACCTTGGGTACCCTGTGGACCTGTTACTCCGGTGACTCCTGGAGATCCTTGCGGTCCCGTCGAACCTTGCGGACCCGTTGGGCCGGTCGCGCCTGTAACTCCGGGACTTCCTTGTGGTCCAGTTGCACCTTGAGGACCAGTGGGCCCGGTTGCACCCGTGAGACCGGTGACACCAGGAGACCCTTGCGTTCCTTGAGGACCAGTGGAACCTGTGACGCCTTGTGGTCCAGTCGCTCCTGTTACTCCAGGTGATCCTTGAGGACCGGTCGCACCCGTGACACCCGGAGATCCTTGCGTGCCCTGGGGACCGGTTGGACCTGTTGCGCCTGTGACTCCGGGAGATCCCTGCGTTCCTTGAGGACCTGTTGGTCCTGTTGCGCCTGTAACTCCGGTGATTCCGGGGGAACCCTGCGTTCCTTGGGGACCTGTGGCTCCTTGCGGACCAGTGGGGCCCGTAGCTCCAGTAGTTCCAGTAACCCCCGGAGATCCCTGTGTTCCTTGCGGTCCTGTCGATCCTTGAGGACCGGTAGGTCCGGTGGCACCTGTGGCGCCTTGTGATCCAGTTGCACCAGTAACTCCTGGTGATCCTTGAGGGCCAGTTGGTCCAGTAACACCAGTAACACCCGGTGATCCTTGTGTACCTTGAGGACCAGTCGCGCCCGTTACTCCAGGTGATCCCTGAGGACCGGTGGCTCCTGTTACTCCCGTGATGCCTGGTGATCCTTGAGTGCCTTGCGGTCCAGTTGCACCTTGTGGCCCAGTAGGACCAGTTGCACCGGTAACTCCGTCAGCTCCAGTTGCTCCAGTAACGCCTGGCGATCCCTGGGTGCCTTGCGGTCCAGTGAAACCTGTTACTCCAGGAGATCCTTGCGTGCCTTGTGGTCCTGTCGGGCCGGTTGCGCCCGTGACACCTGGGGATCCTTGTGGACCAGTTGCACCTGTGACGCCATCTACACCAGTAGCTCCTTGCGGGCCTGTGGCACCAGTAACACCCGGGCTACCTTGTGGACCCGTGGCGCCGGTCAATCCAGTAACACCAGGCGAGCCTTGTGTGCCCTGAGGTCCGGTTGCACCTTGAGGACCAGTGGGTCCGGTTGCACCAGTAACTCCATCAGCTCCTGTCGCGCCTGTTACTCCGGGAGATCCTTGTGGACCAGTCGGGCCAGTGGCACCAGTTACTCCAGGAGATCCCTGTGTTCCTTGAGGACCTGTGGCTCCTTGAGGACCAGTTGGACCTGTCGCTCCGGTGACACCATCCGCACCTGTAGCGCCTTGAGCTCCAGTCGCTCCTGTAATCCCAGGCGAACCTTGTGTTCCTTGTGTTCCTTGTGGACCGGTAGGCCCGGTTGCACCAGTGGTACCCGGACTGCCCTGAGGGCCAGTTGCTCCATCAGGACCAGTCGCACCAGTGACACCAGGCGATCCTTGAGGACCAGTAGGCCCCGTCGCGCCTGTTATTCCAGGTGATCCCTGAGTGCCTTGAGGACCAGTCGGACCAGTAGCTCCTGTAACTCCGTCTGCACCAGTTGCACCCTGAGGTCCCGTCGCACCTGTGACGCCCGGGGATCCTTGAGTACCCTGTGGACCGGTGGGCCCAGTAGCACCGGTCGCGCCATCGGCACCAGTTGCACCCTGTGGACCAGTGGCTCCTGTAACTCCATCAGATCCAGTGGCGCCTTGAGGTCCGGTCGCACCAGTTACACCAGGTGATCCCTGAGTACCTTGCGGTCCGGTCGGCCCTGTGGCACCTGTTACTCCATCAGCTCCAGTTGCGCCCTGAGGGCCAGTAGGACCAGTTGCTCCGGTAACGCCTTGCGGACCAGTCGCTCCAGTAACTCCATCCGCTCCAGTAACTCCAGTGACTCCTGGTGATCCCTGAGGACCCGTAGGGCCTGTTGCTCCAGTAACACCAGGTGATCCTTGAGTGCCCTGTGGACCTGTGGCACCAGTTACTCCGTCTGCACCAGTAGCACCCTGAGGACCAGTTGCTCCCGTAATGCCTGGTGATCCCTGAGGACCGGTAGGGCCTGTCGCGCCTGTTACTCCGTCTGCACCAGTTGCACCTGTTACCCCGGGAGAACCTTGCGTCCCCTGTGGACCAGTTGGACCTGTGGCACCAGTAATTCCGGGACTACCTTGTGGACCAGTTGCTCCGGTAACACCGTCAGAACCAGTTGCTCCTTGTGAACCCGTAGCTCCCTGTGGTCCTGTTGGACCCGTGGCCCCTGTGACACCATCCGCACCAGTTGCGCCTTGCGGACCAGTCGGTCCGGTTGCTCCAGTTACTCCATCAACTCCCGTTGCACCTTGAGGACCAGTCGCTCCAGTGACACCTGGTGACCCCTGTGGACCAGTAGATCCCTGCGGACCGGTAGGTCCGGTTGCTCCGGTTACTCCATCTGCACCAGTAGCTCCCTGAGGACCTGTAGGGCCAGTTGCACCAGTAGTTCCATCAGCTCCAGTCGCACCTTGTGGACCAGTCGCTCCAGTAATGCCAGGAGAGCCTTGTGTGCCTTGGGGACCAGTGGGGCCTGTCGCTCCTTGAGGTCCAGTGAATCCTGTGACACCAGGAGATCCCTGTGGACCCGTAGCCCCATCCGCACCAGTTGCTCCAGTTACTCCATCTGCACCTGTTGCACCTTGTGGCCCAGTGGCACCAGTTACTCCATCAGCCCCTGTGGCTCCGTCAGGACCTGTAGCCCCTGTTACTCCATCAGTTCCAGTTGCACCTTGCGGTCCAGTTGGTCCTGTGGCTCCAGTAACTCCATCAGGCCCGGTTGCTCCTGTGACTCCGGGACTACCTTGAGGACCTGTTGCGCCTTGCGGACCCGTAGCGCCTGTTACTCCGTCTGCACCAGTCGGACCTTGTGGACCTGTCGGTCCTGTGGCCCCGGTGGCACCATCAATTCCAGTTGCTCCTTGAGGTCCTGTGGCTCCAGTAATTCCAGGTGATCCCTGTGTACCTTGTGGTCCTGTAGCTCCGGTAACTCCATCTGCTCCAGTAGCACCTGTGACACCCGGAGATCCCTGTGGGCCAGTTGCGCCAGTTGCGCCTTGGGGTCCAGTGGCACCAGTTACTCCGTCTGCACCAGTTGCTCCATCTGCACCAGTTGCTCCGGTGATTCCAGGTGAACCTTGAGTGCCTTGTGGTCCAGTTGCACCAGTTACTCCATCAACCCCGGTTGCACCTTGTGGGCCCGTAGGTCCGGTTGCACCAGTTACTCCATCTGCACCAGTTGCTCCAGTTACTCCATCGACACCAGTGGCCCCTTGGGGTCCAGTTGAACCAGTTACACCATCGACACCAGTAGCACCTTGTGGCCCAGTTGCGCCAGTTACCCCTGGTGATCCTTGAGGACCTGTAGCCCCCGTTACACCGTTTGAACCTGTCGCCCCTTGAGGACCGGTAGGTCCAGTTACTCCAGTAACACCATCGGCACCAGTTGCTCCCTGTGAGCCTGTAGGTCCAGTAGCACCGGTTGCACCTTGTGGGCCAGTCGCGCCAGTAGCTCCAGGAGATCCTTGTGTGCCTTGAGGACCTGTCGCGCCTTGGGGTCCAGTGACACCAGTTACTCCATCAATTCCAGTTGCACCTTGGGGTCCAGTCGCGCCCGTTACACCTGGGCTGCCTTGCGGACCCGTAGCTCCTGTTGGACCAGTGGCTCCGGTAACACCTTGAGGACCAGTGGCTCCGGTAACACCGGGCGATCCTTGTGGACCAGTCGTGCCAGGTGATCCTTGCGTTCCTTGGGGGCCAGTAGCTCCTGTGACTCCAGTTGCTCCAGGAGAGCCCTGTGTTCCTTGTGCTCCAGTCGGACCAGGAGATCCTTGCGGTCCAGTTGCACCAGTAACTCCATCAGCTCCATTCGCACCGGTCGGGCCTTGAGCACCGGTCGGGCCTTGAGGACCTGGAAGTCCAGTAGCTCCTCGAGGACCTGGCGTACCTTGAATACCTTGCGGTCCGGGTGGACCAGTAGGACCTGTCGCACCCGTAGGGCCTGTTGCGCCAGTTACTCCATCTGCACCAGTAGCGCCTTGTGGACCTGTGGCTCCTTGTGGACCGGTCGGGCCAGTTGGCCCGGTAGCGCCTGTAATCCCTTGTGGACCCGTAGCACCTTGCGGCCCAGTAGCACCCTGCGGCCCAGTTGGACCGGTTGCACCAGTAACTCCTTGTGGGCCAGTCGCTCCTTGAGGACCAGTTGGACCAGTAACGCCTTGTGGCCCAGTAGGTCCGGTTGCACCAGTTACTCCCGGGGAACCCTGTGTACCTTGCGGTCCAGTTGGTCCAGTAACACCAGGTGATCCTTGTGTGCCCTGTGTGCCTTGAGGACCAGTAGGACCAGTTGAACCAGTGATTCCTTGCGGTCCCGTCGATCCTTGCGGTCCCGTAGCGCCTATTGGACCGGTCGCGCCTGTAACTCCTTGAGGACCGGTCGCGCCTGTAACTCCGGGAGATCCTTGTGGACCAGTTGGACCTTGCGGTCCCGTAGCACCAGTGGGTCCAGTCGCGCCTTGCGGCCCGGTCGCCCCCGTGGGTCCAGTTGCGCCCTGAGGACCCGTGGGTCCAGTTGCGCCCGTTACACCTTGAAGTCCGGTCGCACCTTGTGGACCAGTCGCACCTTGTGGACCTGTTGGTCCGGTCACTCCGGTGACACCCGTCGCGCCCTGAAGTCCCGTCGCGCCCTGTGGGCCAGTAACACCAGGAGAACCCTGCGGTCCGGTCGTTCCGGGGCTTCCTTGGGCACCCGTAGCTCCAGTGACTCCTTGCGGACCAGTTGCGCCTTGAGGACCAGTTGCGCCTGTTACTCCAGGGTTGCCTTGAGGGCCTGGTAGTCCTGTGGCGCCTCGGGGGCCAGGAGTCCCTTGGATACCTTGTGGCCCCGGAGGACCCGTGGGTCCAGTTGGACCAGTAGCACCGGTAACTCCAGGCGATCCTTGCGTCCCTTCAGGACCAGTTGCACCTTCAGGACCAGTTGCACCAGCGGGGCCTGTGGGTCCAGTCGCACCCGTAACGCCTTGAAGGCCCGTCGCTCCTTGAGGTCCAGTTGGACCAGTCTCTCCAATAGAACCGGTTACTCCTTGCGGACCAGTAGGGCCTGTAGCACCCGTCACACCTTGCGGGCCAGTAGCGCCGGTAACTCCCGGAGATCCTTGAGGTCCAACTGGACCAGGAGAACCTTGCGTTCCTTGAGCTCCTGTTGAACCCTGAGGCCCAGTGTTTCCTTGTGGCCCAGTAGCTCCAGTGACCCCTTGAGCTCCTGTAACACCGGTCACACCATCGGCGCCCGTTGAACCTTGAGGTCCAGTCGCTCCAGTTGCTCCCTGCGGACCAGTGGGGCCCGTAGCTCCCGTAACACCTTGCGAACCAGTTGCACCTTCAGGACCAGTTGAACCTTGAGGTCCAGTCGGTCCTGTCGCACCAGTTACTCCATCAACTCCAGTTGCACCCTGAGGTCCAGTCGCTCCTTGAGGTCCAGTTGCACCGGTAACCCCGTCAACTCCGGTCGGGCCCTGAATACCTGTCGGCCCTGGTGATCCTTGCGGGCCTTCAGGGCCTGTAGCGCCGGTCACTCCAGAACGACAAGGTGCTCCTCGAGGATTATCGATCATGAGTCAGCTGGAAGCCGTTAGAGTGATACCAAGTGTGCCTGGTGCTCCAGGAACTCCTTTCTCTGAGGCAATCAGTCTGACTGTGGTGCTCCCACCGGGAATGGTGACGTAAAGAATGAAACTAATGGGATTATTGTCTTGAGGCGCAGGACCATCCAAATCTTGCAGAAACATGTTTTGAGTGGAGTATGGAGAAGAAATTGTGATGCAAGAATCAACAAGAGTCTCCTGAGTCTCTTCAACACCGTTTCCCCACAGGATATAGAAAGTCGGGAAGCCCCCTGGAGCTCCACGAGTGTAGGTGATATAGAAAGTCACATGATGCACCCCGTGTGGAATCATGTAGGGCGGTTGACTGGTGACATTCCCACTCGGCGGCAGGATTTGAGTCAACAGATGGACGGTCCGTGGAATCTCAAACGGACAGCATGAACCACTTGGGGGAATTGGTGGCACAGGGATCGGAGGAATAACAGGCCCACATGGAGCCGGCGAGTATGAATTAAACGTAGGCCCGCAACCACAAGGCTCAGGTTCTGAACAATTAGAAAGAAATAATGGCGCCAGAATTACTGGAGCGCGAGAACACGGATCGAAGCAAGACGTGCCGCACAGAACAGGCAAAAGTGGTGTGTAAGGGTTAGGAGGATTGATGACTGAGAAGCGCATCGATCTCGACTCGAGCGGCGAGTCAGAGCAAGCCATCCATTCCCAAGTGATAAGATAATCACCACTACAAACTGAGATATGCCATACGGCATAGTATTCACCAAGACATGCATTCACTGCATAAGTCTTGGGCGAAACGCACCGCCCCACAGCATCATAAATTGTCCAGAAAACTGCAAAGGCGTTGATCGGCACGCCATCAGAGTTTTTCAAGAAAAGTGGCAGGTCACCACGTCGAGTCGTATAACCGGACAAATATGTAAACTCGCCCGGCTTAGGAATGGCTTCCTCAGTGAGAGGCTGGCAGCCGTAACTCGAAGGATCGACTACGAAAAACTGTTCAGTAAATCTGCGAGCAGGAAGCCCTGATTCTGGGCGAACTTCCCAGTCAATGCGATAATTTCCGTTTTTCGCGTTAGCAAACCAAGGGGCATAGTATTCACCCACTTTGGCTCGAATTGCTGGTAATCTTTTACCAGATGTCAATACTCCATCAGAAGCAAACACGGTCCAGAGGACCTCAAATGCATCTTGAGGATAGCCAGAGTCATTACTCAAGTAGAGCCTGAGGTCTCCTCTGGATAGCGCACTTCGAATGAGAAAGGCCGCCATGTACTCACTGCTTCACAAAAGAGGCGTTTAGACCGCCGCTTGGCCCCGAAGATGCAAGTGCTCCGGCAGGAACCACGTCATAATCACGGATGAGTTCAACCCCGAGGCCGACGTTGGTGAAGATGAGACGCCAATAACCGACTCGATCTGGGAAGAATCGAACGGAATAATAAGTCAGCCAGGGTGCCGCCAACTCATAGAAATAAACCGTTCCAGAAGCCACGGACGAATCTGGAACCAGTGTTCCGTCTTGAAATGGCCAAGCTTGGGGAACATTGTTATAAAAAAGCTTGGGCGCCAAATTAGCTAGAGTGATACCGGTGGCCCGAACAATCCCGCCCGGAGGGTTGTAAAAATCGAGCTGATCGTAGACGATGGCACCTGCAGATACGAGTCGACCCATACCCACGTCAGAAATAAGTGTCTTAAGCGGTTGGTCGGTATGATTTATCCATGACTAATGGGTTCGATGGCGGATTTGGAGGAAGAGGGTTTGGCGGGAGAATGAGCCAAGATAATTCTCATCTCCAGGAAGAACTTGCAGATTTGCGAGCATCTCTCGAGCATATGGAAACTGCGCCCTGTCCGCGCGCCACGGTTGTGAGCGTCACCGATAGATTCGTGCTTTTAGCTGCCGGATCAGGATCAATTCTTGAAGTACCAAAGCCAGGTGTTAGCTGGGCTTCGAAATTAAAGACCGGAGTTGTGGTCAAATGTCTATCTGAAAATATGGCTATCCTTGGGATTGTCGAGAATCCTGAATCTCTCGGTGAGATTTCAACCGTCCGAACAGACGGTAAAGGCGGCTTCTGCGAAATCGATTACAAAGGAAACGCCAAACTCATTCGATACGGCTTCAGCCCCGATCCGGAAGCAGGAGATCGCATTGTAGTTGATAGCACTGGTTCCGTCGCCATTAAATCTCTCGGGAAAGACGACACAAAATTCTCCTTCACGGGGACTACAGGGATCTCATGGGATGATATTGGCGGTCTAGATCAGGCCAAACTAGATTTGCAAGAAGCCGTAGAGCTGCCCTTCAAATACGCAGAGCTCTACAAGGCATACGGAAAGAAACCCGCTCGAGGCGTTATGCTATATGGACCTCCGGGATGCGGAAAGACTTTGCTCGCGAAGGCAGTTGCAACAGCCATGAGCAAAATCCATGGAGGTTCCGCTGCCGAAACCGGCTTCATTTATGTGAAAGGACCGGAGCTTCTAGATAAATTCGTCGGCATGACTGAAGCGCAAATTCGAGCTCTCTTCTCGAGAACTCGAAATCATTACAAGAAACATAAATACCCAGCTGTCTTGTTCATCGACGAAGCGGACGCTTTGCTCGGGAAGCGAGATGCTCGCCTAAATATGGGAACCGAGACTACGGTTGTCCCTCAATTTCTAAGCGAAATGGACGGGCTCGACGATGCAAAATGCGTCATTCTACTAGCTACGAATCGTCCCGATACATTGGATCCAGCCGTCACACGCGAGGGACGTGTAGACATCAAAGTCCGGGTTACACGTCCTGAACAAAAGGATGTCGAAGCCATCATGCGTTTGAGTTTGTCCAAAATTCCAACTATCGGAGATCCCATGGACAAACTAGTGGAACTCGGGACTCGAAGTCTCTTGAGCCCGTCGCACGTGCTCTACGAAATCACACTCAAAACTCGAAAGACTGAAAAATTCACGCTCGCCAATATGATTTCTGGAGCCATGGTAGCAACAATGGTCGACAAAGCGACCACATTAGCTATCCACGATGATATTAAAAGAGGTGGTCCACCAAAAGGTCTCAAGGCTGACCATATTCAAGAAGCCGTGCGACTAATCTTCCAGCAGAACCTTCATACTAATCATGATGAAGCCCTGGAGGACTTCTGTGAACCATTCCACGATCAAGTTGAAAAGATCAGACGCCCGAACGAGAAATCATCTCTTTTATTACTATCTTAACTAATTTATTCAAAGCACAATTGCTTGAAATGTTGGATCTGTTGCGCGTATTGATTCGCGACTACTTTTGCTTGGCCTGAATAAAACGCCTCACGCATCTGTTGCATCGTCCCACCGACATTCGTAAAAACGAAGTGGACACGAGAGCCAGCTTTGCGTTTGCGCAAATATGTACACCCAGCTATCGCAAAGTATGCGGCCAGATAAATATCATGAGTCTCGTACGTCTGGTCTAGGTCTTCAGGCATCTGATTTCCAAATCTCGTATTCGCGTCGACTGCAAAACATTACCAGTGGCATTTCAAATACGACTTTGAATAGCACGAGCCGAACGTGCGCTACGAGAACCTCTCAATCGAGAACAAACACGACATTCTCGAGAACCTCTTGGATTAACATAAGTGTTATCTGGAGTGTATTCATGACCTCGGGAGCAATGAGTCTTAAACTTATTTAGACTAGCACCAGTTAATAGACCTGATTGACACCGCTCACGAAAATTAGGATTTTCCCACAACTTCGCGTTATTAGATCGATATTCATCAGTCCACATCGCAGATGAAGATTTAGATCTCTTTGCTCGACTCTCAGGACGAGCAAAAGCTTCTTTCATTGCAGAAGCTGCATGGTTTTTAACTGCGGGATCAGAATACGCTTCTCGATTGGATGCAGTAACCTGCTGCCGGAATTCAGGATCATTCCAAAGAGATTGAGATCTTTGGGATCTTTCAGCAGATGTAATACTAGAATTTGCACGATCAAGATCTGCTAATCGCGCAGCTCGGAATTCAGGGTCATCCCAAGGATTCCGATGAATCGGATGAGGAATATGCGCACCACCCTTCGCGAGGTTGAATCCCTTCTCGGGATTCCTTGTATCATAAAATTCAATCCAGCATTCTTCTGCGAGATTAGCGGTTTCCAAATCATCGCAATATGCAAGAATACGATGAATAAATGCATGTTTCCCATATTTACGAATCGCAGCCCAAAAATGAGCGCAGCCCTTGCCCTTTTTGGCCTTAGCGTTGGAAACATGTTGATTCCAACGCTTCATCATTGTGAGCTTCGTAAGCCCGATGTAACGGCGACCAGATTCAGTATGAATGTGGCAGTAAATAGTCCAGCGAGTTCCCATATGAGAACTATACCGAACCGATATTCGAAAGCCGCTAAATAGTGAACGGAGTCATACCATCATCGTGAACGATGGCAGCCGCCACTCCAGCCGGAAGGCCGGAACGCGTATTACCAGGCTGAAAATTCGGCGAGATGTACTTGGAGAGGTTCCCGGAGAAGAACGAAAGGAGAACCTGCCCGGTCTCAACCAAAGACGGCGCGATAATGTTCGCAATCGCGTTGTCGAGGTTCGTCTGAGCCGTGGGGCTCAAGAGTGCAAATGTGGAGAGTGCATTGATGGTGGCCGGGGCAACATTCACACCCACATAGGTGTACTGCGCCCAGTGAACAGCACCACTCGAATCCGTGGCGGCATCGGGATTAGCGATCACAACCGACGTTGCCGAGAGGAATTGAGTGATCCAGAAGGTCCCGTTGTTGCCAGGTGAGGCTGAACTCGAGATAGTTAGAGCTTGACCAACAGCCGATGCCGTCATGCCCGTCAGACCAGTGACCGTCGCGGTAACCCCATTGGGGTTAGAGATGGAAGCTGCTGTGCCAGTCTGACCCGAGATGGCCGTAACACCAACATAGACGGCATTCTTCAATGTCGCCATAGCGAGGGGTGTCACAGCCGTAGTGCTAAGGCCGAGAACAGTCTGAAGAGCCGCCGCAGACGGACTAGAAGCGCTGAGATCAATATAGGCATTTGCACCTGCCAATGTCGTATCAATGGTCACCTGGTTAGTGCCCGAAATGCGAGCAACAAACGGGAGTCCATAGAACGCAAATTGGCCATTCAAATCACTTACGATCTGAGTCTTCGTCACCGCTGCACCAGAGGTCACCACGACCTGAGTGTAAGAGGCAGCAGCACTAGCTTTGATGTTGAGCTTGGTGCCGTTAGCTACGGTCGTATTGGCCGTCGCTCCCATATCGATTCCTTGAAGGGTCAGGAACGCGTACAGGTTAAGCTGAGCTTGAATTTCCGCATCAGTCGGCATATGGAAGTAGCGCGACTGCCCGTAAGGCTGGCTGGAGAAATCCCGTTGCGAGGAGTTCTCGACATCCTGCAGGTAGATGTGCCCGATATCCGCGCGAACGATTCCTACTTTCATCGTGATCTCCTCAGCTCCTCGCCATCAAAACGCTGAAAAAGGGTCTATCGTCCGCTCAGGTGAGCGCGAGTGAATTGCTCTGCTTAGAGTTGGCCTGAACCACTACGGTCCAACCAACTGTCGGGACTCCAATAGTCACCACACCATTGGGGATGACAATTGAAGTAGCCCCGATCGAAGTAAATGCACTCTGAGGAATCTTCTGCGAGACCCCCAAGAGATTGGTGAGAGTAGCGTACGTCACATCCGGAGAAACGGACAAGAACGTAGTTCCCGTCAAGGTGAGCGAACCTGCAACATCGTGCGCTACAGTCACGACCGGCGCAGCGATTAGGCTCGACGAAATCACCGAATAGGAGATTTGTCCAGCGGTAGAAAGACCGCCGATAGTCCCCTTTGGCTGCATAGCCAAGAGAACTTCATCAGTTTCCACTAAGTCCGTATATCCCTTAACAGAAGTGTCGAGAGGGTTGACGTATGGAACGTAGATTTGCTGCTTCGGATGTTGGGCGTACATCTCGAAGTTGCTCTGACTCACATCGATCTTATCCAGAAGGATGGATCGAACGAGCAGCTGCTGATGCACAACCCGGACGAGGTTAATCGACATTTCCGAATCTCCTGGAACAGCGCACCAATAAAAGATGCATTAGATCGTCGGGTTGTTGTACTCTGTAAAGATCGCGTTAATGGCAGTTGGGGCACCATTACCACGAATAAA
>Ga0326727_10004891_pt1 | contig 39174 bp, 31 predicted proteins | sample MB2enrmetagenome_FD_207643 | JGI IMG/M metagenome (GOLD analysis project Ga0326727, IMG submission 207643) | Lab enriched peat soil microbial communities from McLean, Ithaca, NY, United States - MB29MY | ecosystem: Environmental > Terrestrial > Soil > Wetlands > Peat | place: USA: New York...
GCCCGGCCAGGGCCTCCGGGGTTATCCCGGCTGCCAGCTCCGTGAGCGCGGGGGGGAGGTTGAATGCCAGCCAGTGCACCCAGTCTCCGACTGGAGCGTCCGGGTCGTCCATGAGCACGGCCCAGGTCACGGTTGCCGGGGGCAGGCCGGAGACAGTGAGGCGCGGGGAGAAATCCCGGCCGTCGCAGGTGTACTCGGCGGGGATGGGTTTCCCCTCTCCGAAGGCCTCGCTGGCCACCACGACGACCGGAATCGACTCGCTCACGGAAGTCTCCTAGGAGGCCATGCGCCGCTTGAAGGCCGTGACGGTGTTGGTGAGGAGCATGGCGATGGTCATGGGGCCGATGCCTCCGGGCACGGGGGTGATGGCCGAAACGAGGTCCTTGACCGCCTCGAAGTCCACGTCGCCGCACAGCCCCGCTTCGGTGCGGTTGATGCCCACGTCTATCACCACCGCCCCGGGTTTGACCATATCCCGGGTGACGAAGCGGGGTCTGCCGATGGCGGCAACCAGGACGTCGGCCGAGCGGCACTCCCCGGCCAAGTCCGGGGTGCGGGAATGGCAGATGGTGACCGTGGCGTTGGCCGCCATTTCCGCCCGGGCCAGCATGAGGGCCATGGGTTTGCCCACGATGTTGGAGCGTCCGATGACCACGGCCTTCTTGCCCTCGCAGGAAATGCCGTAGTGCTTGAGGATCTCCATGACCCCGGCCGGGGTGCAGGGCGGCAGGCAGGGCAGCCCGATGGAGAGCTTGCCCACGTTCATGGGATGGAAGCCGTCCACGTCCTTGTCCGGGTCCACCAGGGACTGCACGGTCAGGAGGTCGAGATGCCTGGGCAGGGGAGCCTGCACCAGGACGCCGTCGATGGCCTCGTCGTCGGAGAGTTCGCCCACCAGCTCTTCCAGGTCGGCCTGGGTGATGTCCGCGGCCACGCGGCGGGCGCTGGAGGTGATGCCCGTTTCGGCGCAGGCCCGTTCCTTGTTGCGCACGTAGACTTGGGAAGCGGGGTCCTCGCCCACCAGAACCACGACCAGGTGGGGCGGACGGCCGTGGACGGCGGACAGATTTTGGACTTCCACCGCGAGTTTCTGGCGGATGGACAGCGCAGTGGCCTTCCCGTCGAGAATCTGCATGACCTGGGACCTCGTGGAGGTGATGTTTCCGGACGCCGGCTGGGAGGAATCACGGCGCACTGTATCTGGAGAATAGGCGAAACGGTCGGGCTTGGCAAATTGTCCGGACCCGTCCTGTTGCGAGCATGCGGTGCGGTCGTTTTGCTTGAGAAGGTCGCGATGGGCGCACATGGGCTCCTCCTTGGGTAAGGAAGGTTGGCATCGGCGATCGATGCAGCCCAGGCGAGCGGCTTTGACGTCGTTCGCGCTCCCCCGTGGTTGCCCACGTTTCTCGCCAGTCGCGCGAACGGTTGTTTTCAGACGAGTCGGAACTAGCCCACATCGGGCTTAGGCGTCAAGACGCGGAGGCGAAAACCGCCCGCCCCCGGGGCTTCCCTCATCCCCGCTCGCCCGCTCGGACCCGGCGCGCCAGGAGCTCCCGGCGTTGCGCCGCGGGCAGGCTCCCGGCGTACACTTGAAGGGCGCTGAGGAACGAGTCCATGGCCTCCTCGGGAGTTTCGCCCAGTCCCTGGCATTGGCTCAGGCAAGAGCAGTGGGCGAAATAGCCGATCTCGTTGCGGCTGAGATGAACGATCAGGGTGTCGTCTGACATGCTCGATTCTCTCCCGGCAAGAAGGAATCTCTCTTGATTTCTATTACCCCTGAGCGGGGTTTTGTCCAGGACATGGCCGCTCCTGAGCGGCCCCTATGCGTGCGCGAAACGGAGACGCCGGGCGGCCCCGATGCGCCCGGAAGACCGAAAGTCGCGGACCGGGCCGGGCACGAAGCCCGGCCCCTCCCTCCCGACCCCGGCGGGGCGGGCGTCATCCCATCTGGATGTCGATCTTGCGCGGCTGGGCCTTCTCGGCCTTGGGCAGGTGCAGTTCCAGCACGCCGTTCTTCAAGGTCCCCTTGATCTGGGACTTGTCCACGATGTGCGACAGGGTGAAGCCCCGGTAGAATTCGCCGTTGCCGAACTCCACGTGGATGAGCTTTTCGCCTTCGGGGCTCGGATAGGACGTGCGCCCGGAAACCTTGATCTCGTCCTCGTTGAGGTCGATGATCAGGGTCTCCTTGGAGACGCCGGGCATGTCCATGTAGATGTAGAAGCCGTCGTCGGTCTCCACGATATCTGTGGCGGGCTTGATGCGGGGCAGGCCCTTTTCTTCAGTCTTGGTGCTCTCGCTCATGTCGCTTCCTCCGTAAATCAGGCGATGTCGATGGAGATCTTCTTGGGCTTGGAGGCCTCGGACTTGGGGATGGCCACTTCCAGGAGTCCGTCCTTCATCCTGGCGGAGACCCTGTCCCTGTCGATGGGGGCATGGATGTTCACGATGCGCTGGAAGGCCCCGGTGGGCCGCTCCTGGCGGTAGTACTTGCCCTTGGCCCCCTCGCGCTCGCCCTTGATCACCAACGAGGATTCGGTGAGCGTCAGGTCGATCTCGGAGATGTCCATGCCCGGGATCTCGCAACGTACGGTGATGTGGTCCATATCCTCGGAGATGTTCACCGGCGGATAAGCGTAGGGTCGCTGCGAAATGGACATGCCGGGGGACCAGAAAGCCTCGAAGATCCGGTCGAGGGGCGTTTGCTGGCCGAAAAACGGACTGAAGTCGATGACCATGCGTTTGTCCTCCTTGGAGAAGTGACGTTTTTCCAGGCGCCGCCCAGGGGGCCGACGCCGGCGAGCGGACAACATTCCCAATAATCACGACGGGGAAGCGGTCAAGACGCCCGCCCCGCAAATAAAGGATCGTTTCAGTCTATACACGAGCCGGCGCCAAGCGTCAACGCCGCAAAAGAAACGCCCGCCCCGCCTTGACAGGCTCCCGGGGCTGTTTAAGGTACTGCGTTGATCGGGACCCGCAGCGCCCCTCCACCCGGTCCGGGACCTGGCAAGGGGGCCGGCCGGGCGTATCACAACCACGAATCGAGAGAGGTCGGAAAATGTCGGAAAATGTGAAGGCCACGAAACGCGAGTTCAAGGCGGACATCGTCAAGCTCTTGGACATCATCACCCACTCCGTCTACACCAACCGGGAAATCTTCCTGCGCGAGCTGATCTCCAACGCCTCCGACGCCTTGGAGAAGCTGCGCTTCGAGCTGAACCGGGGAACCGCCCTGACCGACCCGGACCTGCCGCTCACGATCAGCATCGGCACGGACAAGGAAAACGGCGTGCTCACCATCACCGACACCGGCATCGGCATGACTGAGCTCGAACTGGTGGAGAACATCGGCTCCATCGCCCACTCCGGCTCGGAGGACTTCCTCAAAGCCCTGGGGCAGGATGCCTCCCAGGCCAGTTCCATCATCGGACGCTTCGGCGTGGGCTTCTATTCGGTGTTCATGGCCGCCAGCCAGGTGGTGCTCACCACCCGGTCGGCCACCCCGGGCGAGGCGGCCTGGGTATGGGTGTCCGACGGCCTGGGCGGCTACGAGATCACAGCCGCGGAGGGTGAGGTTCCGCGCGGCACGTCCATCCAGATCCACCTCAAGGACGACGCCTCCGAGTTCGCGGACCCGGCCCAGCTCAAGGCCGTCATCAACCGCCACTCCCACTTCATCTCCTTCCCCATCCTGGTGGACGGCGAGCGGGTGAACACCGTGGCCGCCGTGTGGCGCGAGCCCAAGACCGCCGTGACCGCCGAGCAGTACAAGGAGTTCTATTCCTTCCTGACTCACGATCCCGAAGCGCCGCTCGAAACCATCCACATGAACGTGGACGCCCCGGTGCAGTTCTCGTCCCTGGTGTTCGTGCCGGCCAAGGCCGACGAGTTCCTGGGCGTCCAGAAGCTGGAGCGCGGCCTGGACCTGTACGTGCGCCGGGTGCTCATCGCCAAGGACGCCCCCGAGCTTCTGCCCGAGTACCTGCGCTTCTGCCGGGGCGTGGTGGACACCGAGGACCTGCCGCTCAACCTCTCCCGTGAAACCCTGCAGGAGAACATCGTTCTCAAGCGCGTGGCCCAGGTGGTGGCCAAGGACATCCTGTCGCACCTGCGCAAGAAGGCCACTTCCGACCCCGACGGCTACGCCGCCCTGTGGAATGAGCACGCCAAGATCTTCAAGCTGGGCTACTCCGACTTCCTGAACCGCGAGGCCTACTCCGAGCTGTTGCGCTTCGATTCCTCGGCTCTGGACGAGGCCGGAAAGCTCACCAGCCTTACCGACTACGTGGGCCGCGCCCGGGACGGCCAGAAGACCGTGTACTACCTCTCCGGCCCGAGCAGGGAGGCCATGGAGCTGAACCCGTACCTGGAGATGTTCAAGCGCAAGGGGCTGGAGGTGCTCTTCCTGTACGAGCCCATCGACGAGTTCGTGCTGGAGTCCATGGGGACCTTCAAGGAGTTCGCCTTCAAGTCCGCCGAGCAGACCCAGGCCAAGGACCTAGCCGGTTTCGAGGACGCGGCCGAGGCCGGCCCGGAGGCCGCTCCCCTGACGACCGAGGAATCCACGGCCTTCGAGGGATTGCTCAAGCGCATGAAGGAGGTCCTGGGGGACCGGATCAAGGACGTGCGCGGCTCTGAGCGCCTGAAGTCCAGCCCCTCCTGCCTGGTGTCCGCCGACGGCCAGATGAGTTCGCAGATGCAGCGCATCATGCGGCTCATGCAAAAGGACGAGACCGTCCCGGACAAGGTCATGGAGGTCAACCCCGACCACCCCCTGACCCGCAACCTTCTGACCATCTTCGGCGCGGACCCGGCCGACCCCTTCATCGCCCAGGCCACGGAACAGCTCTACGAGTCGGCCCTGCTGCTGGAAGGCTACCTGTCCGACCCCCACAAGATGGTGGGTCGCATCAACGCCATCCTGGAACAGGCCAGCGGCTGGTACGCCGGGCTCAAGAAGGAGGCCTAGCAGCCTCTTGAAAAATCCTCGCTGGCAAGGCGCAAGAATCCACTCTTGCAACGGGCTGCCAGGGAGGAAGGTGCGGACGAGGTCATGGAGACGCGACTTGCCTGAGCTGCCCCGCTAAGCGGGGCGGGATGGGCGGGGCGCGGGATTATGCGATGGAAACACGCGGCGGGACCGGCCTGGAAGGGCCGGTCCCGCTTTTTCGTGTGGGCTCTGTTGCTCTTTAATGAAGAATGGTCCGGCATCGACGACTATCCGCAGCAAGAACCGGACGCGCAGGAACCTGAAGAACAGCCGCCACCACCCAGCTCCATGCTGGAGTGAATCTGGAACCCCATGTAGCCGAGGTCCACCGTAAAGGGTTGGCCCTTGCCCAGCAGCTCTTTTTCAACCAGGAAAGTATAGCCATACACATCGAAACTCTCGTCCGCATCCCCTTTTTCATCCATGGCCAGGGCAAGGCGCGGTCCGGAGCAGCCTCCTTCCGAAAGATAGATGCGGATGGGAGCCTTGGGTTTATCCACAAAATAGGAATCCAGTTGTTTTTTGGCGGCTTCAGTCAATGTGATCATCGCAACCCCCGTTATTTAAATTTTCAATGACAATTATCAAGATTCCAGCTGGATTTGTCAAAAGGAAAGCTCCATAATGCACGAATTATGGACGCGCCGTTGCACGGGATGAAAGACCGCCAGGTCAAACCGCATCGACCCGTTTGATTTCTTCACCAGGTTTCATTTTTTGACACATCATCTGCCAGGAAGTGCTTATGCGACTCTCGATTCAAGTGATCCTGACTCTTGCTCTCATGCTGCTGCTTACTTCGAGTGTGATGGCCGCCCCGCTTGTTTCCATTGTATTTTCAGCAAACAATTGCGGGAATATCGCCCCCTGCCCCGTCTGCGGCAACAAAGCCCTGGGCGGTTTGGCCCGCCGGGCGACGGCTTTTGATGGAATCCGCAAGAACCAGACTGCGGACAGCCGGACCGTTTTCATAGCCGGACCCTATGAATTCCTGGACGAGGACAATTCTGCCGCGCCGGCAGATGCGGCTTGGCCCGCATTATCCAAGGCCTTCAACCTACTGGGCTACACTTCAGGATGCGTGTCTCCAGCCGAAGCCAAGGAGTTTGCCGACCGTGGACTTTCCATACCGTCGAACTGGAAAGTTTTGGGAAAGGATGTACAGAGCCAAGTGCTTGAGACCCCCAATGGCAAGATCGGCCTGGTGTTCTTCCCTGTGCTCAATAAGCACGAAGCCACCCCCTCACCCGAGACGATCGACTCAATCGTCAAGGAAGCCAAGAGGCTGAAGCCGACCGTCAAATTACTCGTGGGCGTAAGCGGATGGGGCGTCTACAACGAGTCGGTATTCCTCGACAGCGCTCTGCCGGTTCTGGATGTTCTCTTGGGTGGTGGTGAAGGGGCAGGTTTTGCCGCAAAGCCTTCCACAAACTCCAGGACATTGTGGATGCACTCCTACACCAAGGGGAAAGCCGTATACGCGCTAGACATCCTGGCTTGGCCAACGGCCACGGGGTTCACCGGGGAGCCTGGCACCCAGTACGCCTCTCGGGCAATCCTCCTGGACATGTCCTACGCTCAGGACCCTGCGATGGAAGGGCTTTTCAAGGACATCACCCCGCCGCAGGACAACCCCAAATAGGTGACTTGGCATCAGAGCAACCAGCAGGCAGTCGAGGACGACATCCTCGAATGCGCTCTGCGATTTGCAGGTCGGGGCGCATAAGGCCGGTCAAAGGCCCGCCGCGCAGGGCCTTCTCGTCCTTCACGCCCCCGTCGCCTTCCGGGCACGGCCGCGGAGCATCCGCTCAAGCCCGGCCACGCCGCGCCGGAGCACCTCCATGTCCGGCCCGAAGCTCAGCCGGATGTGGTCCCGGTAGCAGGAGTGGGGCCTCCGCCGGTCGGGGTTCACGTCGAAGAACACCCCGGGCACCACGATGACCTTTTCTTCCAGGGCCCGGTCCAAGAAGACCATGGCATCGCGGAACTCCCTGGGCAGCGTCTTGAGGCTCGCCCAAACGTAGAAGGCCCCCTGCGGCGCGGCCTCGATGACCAGGCCCAGACGGGCGAGCTCCCGCAGCAGGTAGTCCCGCTTGCGGCCGAACTCTGTCCTTAAGGCCGCGATCTCCCGCCCGGCCACTTCCGGAGTGAGAAGCTTGATGGCCTCGCGCTGCAGCGGGTGGTTCGCTCCGCCGTCCAGGAACGACCCGGCGCTGGCCACGGCCTCCATCACCGCGCTCGGCCCCACTATCCAACTGACCCTCCAGCCGGGATAGCGCCAATTCTTGGTGACTCCGTCCACCACGATCACCGGGTCCTGGTCCACGTCCTCCACGAACTCCGTGGCCGAGACCCGGCGGTCAGGCCTTCCGTAGACGTAGTGGGAATAGAACTCGTCCATGATCAGGGCGCAGTCGTGGGACCGGGAAAGCTCCACCCACTGCCGGAGTTCCTCGCCCGCCACCAGCTGTCCCGTGGGGTTGGACGGATTGGAGGCCAGGAGCGCCCCGAGACCCCGGCTGACGATTTCCCGCTCCAGGGCGGCCGGAGCCATCCGGTAGGCGTTCGCGGGGTCCAGAAGGATGGGGATCGGGGTGAAGGAGCGGAACACGGACAGGAGTTCCTCGTAGGCCGTGTAGTCCGGGATGAAGTGACCGAGGTTGATGTTGCCGAGGGCCGCGGCCACGCGGGTCAGGGCCGCCCTCCCGCCCGGCGCGATGCAGACGTTGCGCCATGTGTACTTGGAGCGTTTCCCCTGGCGGTGGAAGTGGTTGTAGAACTCGGCCACCTTCGTGCGCAGGTCCTGTCTGCCGGCGACCGGCGCGTACTCCTGGTCCCAGGCATCGCAGGCGATGCGCTCGAGGCGTGGAGGAGCGTCGGGGAGCCACGAGGTGGAAGGCGCGCCCTGCCCGAGGTTGGCCCACTCCGGATGGTCGGGGGCGAAGCCGAGCGCCCGGGCACGGTGCATGACGTGGATGACGCCCGTGCGCGGCACGGTCCGGAAGCCGGGGACGCTGCCGGCGTTGTTCGGAATGGCCCGTAGCGGCTGCTGGGGCATAGCATGCGAGAACTGAAGGTCGGCGGACTGCGGTGAGTACACGATATCTTCTCCGTGCTGCGTGTTCTGCGAACGAGCGGCACCCGGCCGGCGACGCAACGGCGGCGTGAACGGCACGCGCGAAGCGGCAAACCGGCGGGCGGTCGCGACTAAAGGCCTAGGCCAAGGAGTTGTTCCGGATCACGAGGATCAGCCGAGCTGGGCGCTTGGAAGCGCGGCCCGGCTATCCAGCAGCGGCGGCGGTTGACCCGGGGGCGTTCCCGGGAAGACGGGAGAAGCAAGAGGAACGTGACGGCAGGGATGAGTTCCCCAAGCCGTCTGGCCGTACGCTTTCGGGACTACGTCCATCGAAGCGCGGACTGGATGGGCATGTGGGGTCTGTGGACTTCATCGGGGAATCGTAGGTGGAGAGGGGCGGAAAGGTCAAGTGCCGCGGGCGGCCATGATGGCAATGGCCAGGTTTCCCGACATGATGCTCCTCCTTACCCGCAAACCTGGTCTGCGACGAACCGTACGGGTACCGCCACTCGAGGTCTTCCATCGAATGTGAATCCAGCCAACTCGATTGCGTGTCCGTTGGATTCATCCGCCAAATCATACAAGACACCGTACTCGTCCAGGCGGAGACGAACCTTTTCCACGGAAATTATTTCTTCGGGCTTCCCAAGCATGTCGGCCACATACCGCAAACAAGCCGAAGGATCTTTAAAACGGGAAGTCAACTTCTCCAATTCCGTTTGCATCTGATTACGATACTCTAGAGCCTCGGCGAGATTCTTGCGTTCGTCTACCGCGTCAGAGAACATGCCGCCCAGACTATTGACGTGAATTTCCAAAAGTTTCACCTTGCAGTTCATTGAAACTATATTTTCTTTTAATCCCGTTATTTTTTTATCATGCAGTATCATTTCCTCGGAAATTTTATCAGCGCAAAGCTGCATCAATCCTTCTGTTATCAAATTATTAAAATCACTTTGACTAGTGGTGACAATCGGGCATTTATGATCGATAAAAGTAAGACTTGTTTGTAAAATGTCTCGCTGTATCAATTCGCCGACTAGCGCACTTCCTGTCGTAGTACCTCTTGAAGGTGTCGCCGTAATCAAGGCAAACAACGTTTCGTCATGACTCACATTTATAAAATTAATGACGAATTTTTTACTGCAGAGCAATTCCAGCATTTGCCCTTCTGACACAAATAGAGCATTCAATGTTTTATTGGTGAAGAATGATTTTCGCTCAAGGGGTATGAACTCTCTCATCGAGGCGACGATCCCTTCAATGTAGTCAATCGTGCGGGCTGCCGGACCGGTCAGCTCACGGTAGAAATGATTGGTGTCCTTGAGCTTGGGAAACGACTTTGGCAACAACTCACAAGCAAGTCGCTTGGCCAATGCCGACTTTGTCGATTCAACAGGGTCATCGCGACCTGTTGCGAACAATCTGGAAAATACTCCGAACATGGTTCACCCCGGCGCAAGGACGTTTGCCGTGTTGCAACGCGCGAAAGGCTCTCGTCGCCAAGAATTCACTCATAGCTCAAGGGCAAGAGCGTTGACAACATCCATGAAGAACGCTCCGAAGTGCCCCTCGGACAGGGCGCAGGCTGTTCCAGGCATCCCTCTTCGGCCGGCCCGGACGGGGGAAGTTGTTCGGGGCGGGAGCCCGGCACCCGCCCTGCCGTTCAGACCGGCTTAAGCCGGATCACGGCCCTCAGTCCGCTTCGGTCCTCGCGGTTCTCGAGGACGAGCGAAGCCCCCGTGCGCCGGGCGGCGGTTTCGACGATGGCCAGGCCGAGGCCGCAGCCTGTGGGGGCGCGGTGCCTGCCACGGTAGAAACGCTGGAACACCAGGGGAAGTTCCTCGGCGGGGATGCCCGAGCCCTCGTCCTCCAGCACCACGCTCCGGCCGTCGGGGGCGAGCCGCCAGGAAACAGTCCCGCCTTCGGGCGAATGCTGAACCGCGTTTTCATGGAGATTGCGCAGGACAACGCGGAGAATCTCCCGGTTCGACCGCACCGTGAGGTCCTCAAGCGCCGGGTCGAGCTCCACGCGGACCGCCGCCGGGTGCGACGCGTCCACGACTTCCGAGAGAACCCCGCCCACGCAGACCTCCTCGTCGCCGTCCGGTTGCTGGCCGGAATCGAGCTTCGCCAGGGCGAGCAACTGGCGGACCAGGCGTGCGGTGCGGTCCACCGAGAAGAGGATCTGGTCCAGCGCGCCTTGCCGGACAGCGGGATCGGTCGAGGCCTTGGCGATTTGCGCCTGAGTCTTCAGGCCGGCCAGCGGGGTGCGCAGTTCGTGGGCCGCGAAGGCGGTGACTTCCCGCTCAACGCGGCGCGCCTCCTCCACCTTGTCGAACAGCGCGTTGAGGGCCTCGAGCAGGGGCCTCATTTCGGAGGGAGCGCCCCGGGCATCGACAGGGCTCATGTCGTCCACTTCCCGCGCCCGCAGTTCGCCCGCCGTACGGACCAATGGACGCAAGCCGCGCCCGACGCTCACCCAGATCAGCACCCCAAGCGCGGGAACCATCAGCAACGCGGGAACCATCAGCCCCTTGGCCAGATCAACGACCAGCTGGTTGCGCTGTCCCAGGCGGTCGCCGATCATGACCCGGACGCCCTTGGCGGCGCTCTCTATGGAATAGACGCGCCACATCTCGCCGTTGATCATCCGATCCGAAAATCCGGAAGCCCTGTCGCTCAGGAGCACGTCCGGCGCGCCGCCGGAACGGGCCACCAGGTGCCCGTCCAGGGCCCATATCTGGCAGGAGAGCTGGCGCTCGTACTTCACCCCACCCGATGCCCCGCCTACTGCGTTGCCCGGAGCCTCTGCAATCGCGCCGGCGCCGCCAGTGCCGACAAGGGAGATCACCATCCGCGCCGCTTCCTGGATGCGGGTGTCCAGCACGTGTTCGAGTTCGGCCTTGGCGCCGATGGAGATCCACACGATGCCGCAGAGCCAGATCAGGCCCGTGGCAGCGACCAGGACCACGAAAAGCCGACCGCGCAAGGAGTTCACGAGTCGCCCCTCATCCGGTAGCCCACCCCGCGCACCGTCTCGATCCTCTCCCGGCCGACCTTGGCGCGCAGGTTGTGGATGTGGACCTCCACCGTATTGCTCTCCACCTCCTCCTGCCAGCCGTACAGCCGGTCCTCGATTTCGCCTTTGGAGCGGACCTGGCCCGGCCGCTCCATGAGAAGCGCCAAGACCGCGAATTCCCGTCGGGAGAGCGTCACGGGCTCGCTGTCCACCGCAGCCGAAAGGCTCGACGGATCAAGCACCACCCCGGCAGCGGCCAGGCGGGAAGCGGCCCTGCCGAAGCCCCGGCGTCCCACGGCGCGCACCCGCGCCGCCAGTTCGCCCAGGTCGAAGGGCTTGCCGAGGTAGTCGTCCGCCCCCGCGTCGAGCCCTTTGACCCGGTCCACGACCTCGTCGAGCGCGGTCAGGAGCAGCACGGGCGTGCGGTTTCCGGCGGCGCGGATCTCCCTAAGCACGTCGAGGCCCGAGCCGTCCGGCAGCATCAGGTCGAGGACGACCACATCGAACGACGTGGCGGCCACTGCCGCGCAGGCCTCGGCTCGGGTCCCGACCATGTCTACAGTCATTCCGGCCAAGCCGAGTCCCACCTTCAGCCCATCGGAAAGGACCTGGTCGTCTTCGACAACGAGTATGCGCATATCCATCTCCTTCGGGCCGGATATTTCCCGCGCTCCTTAAGGCTGGCTTAAGGTGGACTTGAAATCAGAGGGCAACGCCACTTGAGGAAGGAAAAGCATGACGAACCGATTGCCACGAAACATCCTCGCGCTGCTCCTCGGCCTTCTGGCTCTCGCACCGGTCGCGGCCACGGCCCTGACCCCGCAGGCACCCCAGGCGACCCAAGCTTCCCGGCCCCCCCTGCCGGTCAACGAGGTTTTCCGGCTGGACGTGGGCCGGGTAAACGGGGGAGCCGTCGCATTCACCTGGACCATCCTGCCGGGCCACTACCTCTACCGGGACAGGATCTCCGTGGCTGCCGACGGGGGAAAAATCCTGCCTGTCCGGATGGATCCCGGCGAAATTCGGGAAGATCCGAACTTCGGAACGACGCAAATCTATCGGGACAAGGCCCGGGCGATCCTCGACGCCAGCGACGCGCCGCAGTCAGGCACGATCCGCGTTTCCTACCAGGGCTGCGCCGCTCAAGGAATCTGCTACCCTCCGGTCACCAAGGCGATCAACCTTGTAACGCTGGCGGTGGCCGATGACAAACGCGACCTCGGCGACGCCGGATCCGCTGGGGCGGCCGGGGCTGCCGCAGACAAGGCCGGTGTCGATACCGGCACCGGCACCGGCAGTGGCAGTGGCCCGGGGGTAGCGCTTTCCGGCAGCCTGCCCGCGATGCTGGCGACGTTCCTCGGTTTCGGCCTGCTGCTTTCGCTTACGCCTTGCGTCTTCCCCATGATCCCGATTCTGTCCGGGATGCTGGCCCGCTCCGGCGAAAGGCTGTCGGCCTGGCGGGGCTTCACCCTTTCCGGGGCTTACGTCCTGGCCATGGCCCTGGCCTACTCCGCCGTCGGCGTAGCGGCGGCCTGGTCCGGCCAGAATCTCCAGAACATGCTGCAGACGCCGGTGGCTTGGGGCCTTCTGAGCCTGGTCTTCGCGGCCCTGGCCCTTTCCATGTTCGGCCTGTTCGACCTCGAGCTTCCGGCCGCGTGGACCGCGCGCCTGTCCGGCAAGGGGGCCAAGGGCAACGGGTCCGTGGGCGGGGCCGCGCTTCTGGGCTTCGGGTCCGCGCTGGTCGTCGGCCCCTGCGTGACGCCGCCGCTGGCGGCGGCGCTCCTCTACGTGGCCCAGACCGGCGACGTGGCGCGGGGCGCGGCGGCCCTGTTCGCGCTGGGTTTGGGCATGGGCCTGCCGCTGGTCGTTTTCGGCACGTTCGGCGGCAGACTGCTGCCGAAATCCGGCCCGTGGCTGGTTACGGTCAAAAAGGCCTTCGGCTTCGTCTTCCTGGGGCTGGCCGTGTGGATGCTGGGGCGGGTGCTCTCCGTGGCCTGGACCCGCGCGCTCTGGGGCGCCCTGGCGGCCGCCTGCGGCATCTGGCTCGCAATGCCGGGCGTGAGCCCCCGCCGCGGGCATCCGGTCGGCCGCATGGTCCTGCGGGTCGCCGGGAGCGCCGCAGGGCTCTGCGGTCTTCTCCTGATGGCGGCTGCCGTCGGAGGAGGCGTGCCGGATCCGCTTCGCCTGGCGGCCGGCCCGGGCAGCACCGAATCCGACACGGCCCCCGGCACGGTGCCCGATACTGATATGCACGCCGGCTTCTTCCGCAAGGTGTCCACGCCCGAAGCCTTCGACGAGGCCCTGGCCGAGGCGCGGGCTCAGGGTCGCCCGATCCTGGTCGATTTCACGGCCGGCTGGTGCATCGTCTGCCGGGAGATCGACGCCACCGTGATGGCCGATCCGAAGATTCTCCCCCGCCTGAAGAACGTCTCCATCATCCGCGCGGACATCACCGCAAGCACCGGCGAGAGCCGGAGCCTGATGCGGCGCTTCGCCGTGGTGGGGCCGCCGACCATGCTGTTCGTGGACCCGCGCACCGGGCGGGAAATCGACAACACGCGGACGATCGGCGCGGTTACCGCCGACACGTTCGGCCGCGAACTGGACCAGGCCGGCGCCTGATCGAAGCCCGGGCTTTAAGTCCACCAACCCGCAACCCAAAAAAGGAACAGCTCATGAACCGCAGGATATTCCTCACTGGCCTCACCACGCTCGCGGCCTTCCTCGGATCGTTCGCCATGGCCGCCTGCCTCCTCGCCAGCCCGGCCTCGGCGCAAAACCCGGTGGACGACGCCATGGTCGACGACCCGGCCGCCCCGGTGGCCGGCAATCCCAAGGGGGACGTCACCATCGTCGAATTCTCCGATTACAACTGCCCGTATTGCAAGCAGTCGTCGGCGGAACTCGAAAAACTGATGCAGGAGGACAAGGGGATCCGCCTGGTTTACAAGGACTGGCCGATCCTGACCCAGGCCTCCCTCTTCGGGGCGCGGATGGCCCTAGCCGCCAAGTATCAGGGAAAATACGACGCCGTGCACGCCGCCCTGATGAACATTCCCGGACCGCGGATTCCGCAGGACCGGATGCTTGCGGCCATCCGCGGGGCGGGCGTGGACATGGAGCGCCTGGAAGCCGACCTCAAGCAACACGCACAGGACATCGCCGACCTGCTCAAGCGCAACTCCGAGCAGGCTGAAGCCCTGGGCATCGAAGGCACTCCGGCGTTCCTGATCGGCCCCTTCCTGGTGCCTTCCGCCGTCGACTACGAAGGGTTCAAACAGGCCGTGGCCCAAGCGCGGGCGCAGACGAATGGATAGCCCGGCCCAAACCTCCGAGGCGGAAGGCACCACCGTGAGTGTTGTGTTGCCGCATCCGGGTGCATCCAGCAACGGCCTTGCCCCCGGACAGTTTAAATTGTAACAATGCCGGTATAGGAAGGCTTCCAGTCTGGATTGGAACACCATCAGGTTTGCCAATCCCGCATGTGTCCAACTTCTTTTCCCTTCACCAAGGAGTACCGACATGGCTATGCTCGCATGGAACGACCGACTTTCCGTCAACATCAAAGAGATCGACGACCAGCACAAGAAACTGGTGGCGATGCTGAACAACCTTCACGACGCTATGAAGACCGGCAAGGCCGATTCGGTCTTGATGGGTATCGTCGACGAGATGAAGAAGTACGCGGCGTCTCATTTCTCGCTTGAAGAGAAGCATATGAAGACTCATGCCTATCCGGAGTTCGCCAAGCACAAGGCCGAACACGACAAGTTCGTGGCCAAGGTCCTCCAGGTGGAACAGGACTGCAAGTCCGGGAAATGCGCCATGTCCATGGACATCCTCAACTTCCTGAGCACCTGGCTCCTGGAGCACATCAAGGGGACCGACAAGAAATACGGCCCCTACCTGAACGAACGCGGCGTGAAATAGCCTTCGCCTATGCCTCTCTCGGCAACGACTCCTGGAGCTCATGACGAAGTGCTGACTTCGAGCTGCTCTCGGTAAGAGAACTACACGAAGTGGATACAACCTTCCAACCTAGCTAAGGATTTTTTGCATGAGGACTCTGATTCTTCTGTTTCTGATTGCCGCATTCGTGTTCAGTTCAGTCAGGTCGAGCCTGGCCGCCGCCCCCCCCAAGGAGGCCGGGAAGCAGACCAAGCTCGGCAAGTACCTCACCGCCGTCGAAGCATATCAACGGCTCCAGAACGCGCATGGCAACGTGACCCTCATAGACGTCCGCACCCCCCAGGAATACGATTTCGTGGGCCATCCGAACATGGCCTGCAACATCCCCGTGAAACTCTGGTCGGGCAAATTCGACCCGAAGGCGAAGCGCAACGTGCTGGTGGAAAACCCGGCCTTCGTGGACCAGGTCAAGGCCAGGTTCAAGGCCGGGGACGCCTTGGTGCTCCTGTGCAGGTCCGGGGACAGGAGCGCGCTGGCGGTCGACAAGCTGGCGGATGCCGGCTTCACCGACGTCTCTTCCATCGTCGACGGATTCGAAGGGGACATGGTCTCCGACAAGAACGACCCCGATTTCGGCAAGCGCACGCGGTCCGGCTGGAAAAACTCCTCCAATCCCTGGACGTACGATCTGGATGCAAGGCTGGTCTACGTCGCCCCGGAAAAATGACCCGGCAAGGCCGTCCTGCCGGACGGATGATTCGGGTAGGTCGGCTTGCCCGGCGCATGGCGGACATTCCAAGATGAAGAGAAATCACGGGAGGCAGGCGTGGATCGCAGATCTCTGCTGGAGATGTTCTCCTTCGGCCAGAAGGCCCCGGAGGCCGAAACAGGACCGGTGGGCTCCGTACGGCTTGTACCGTCAGTCCGTTACGTCATGGCCATCGACGTGCGGCGCTGCGTGGGCTGCCAGGCCTGCACCGTGGCCTGCGCCATGGAAAACCGCACGCCCCTGGGATCGCAACGCACTTTCGTAAGCGATTTCGAAGTGCTGGACGGAGACAGACCCCGCAAGTCCCCGGTCCCGCGGTTGTGCAACCATTGCAAGCGTCCGCCCTGCGTGCGGGCCTGCCCTGTCCAGGCCACGTATCAGCGCCCGGACGGGCTGGTGCTGGTGGACCCAGCCCGGTGCGTGGGTTGCGGCTACTGCGTGCTCAACTGCCCCTACGGCGCCCGTTTCCTCAACCATTATGCCAAAACGGCCGACAAGTGCTCCCTGTGCGCCCATCGCCTGGACGCCGGACTTTTGCCGGCCTGCGTGGAAACCTGCATCGGCAAGGCCCGCATCATGGGCGACGCAAACGATCCGGATAGCGCCGTGAGCAGGCTGCTGGCCGAGGCGGGCCCGGCCGTCAGGGTGCTCAAGCCGGAAGCGGGAACGGAGCCCATGGTCTTCTACCTGGGCCTGGCCGCCGGGACGCCGGTCGAGATGCCGGGCTCGGAGATCCTGCCCCTGGGAAACCCCGGCACCCCCGGCCACGTGCGGATCACCGAGGAGAATTTCCGATGAGCCCGGCCATCGAACTCACCGCGTTCCGGGGCCAGCCGGTCTGGGAGCTGCCCGCCGCGCACTACCTGCTCATGATCCAGGCCGGGGCCTGGGCCATGCTGGCCGGTTGCCTCCCCGCATCGTTCGGCTTCAGGCATTCGGGAAGCTTGCGGCTCTGGGCCGTGCTGGCCGCCACGGGCCTGGCCCTGGCCGCGCCGCTCAACCTGGTGGCCGAAATGCTCTCCCCCGGACGTTTCCCCACCATGCTCTACCGTGTGCACCTCTCCTCCCCCCTGTCCTGGGGCGTGGGGGCCATCCTGGCCCTGACCGCGGCCGGGCTGGTCGAGTGCCGTTTCCTCCTGCTGGGCGACGCGGCGCAGCGGTCCACCGGCTCCCGCCTGGCCTGCCTGGCGGCCCTTGGCGTGGTGGCCTACACCTGGATCGAAATCGACCGGGCGGCGGGGATTCCCCTGTGGTCCGGCCCCTGGCCGACCATGGTGCTCCTGGCCTCGGGCATGGCCGCCGGGCTGGCCGTGAGCCTGGGCCTCCACCGCCTGGCCGGGGGAAACCCGGGGATGGCCCCCAGGCTCACGGTCGCCCTGGCCTGCGCGGTCTCGGGGCTGTCCCTCTTCGGCTGGGGCACGCTTGGCGTGTGGCCTGAGCTTCCGGGCTGGCCACCGGGCACGGTCCTGCCGGCCTGCGGGGGCTTGGCCCTGCTCTTGGCCGCCGGACTGTTCCTGGCGAAACCCGGCCCGGGGCTCCTGTGGGCCTGCCTGCTGGCCTTGGGCGGAGCCTGGGCCTCCCGGGTGGGCATTCTCCTCATCGGGCAGGCTTCGGCGCTGGGGCGCAACCTGGGCGAGCCGCAACTCGTCGGCCATGCCGGGCTCCTGGCCACTCTGGCCCCCGCGGCCCTGTGGGTATCGCTCATGTTTGCGGCGTCCCTGGTGGTGAGCCGCCGGGCGGGCCTTGTTGCCGACGCGGGAGGCCGATCATGAGCCCGCCCGTAAGTCTGACACGCCGGGACGTCCTCAAGGGCCTGGGCGGGGCCTGCGCGCTGAGCGTCTTCGCGGTCGGATACGAACCGGTGCTTAAGAGCATCGTCGAAAGCGCCGTCAAACCGGATGCAACGCCCCCCACCGTGTCGCTTGCCCCGGAAGCCGTGGTGGACAAGGCCACCGGGCAGGTGACCTTAAACCCCGGGCAATACCTGGCGGGGAGCATCTGCGTGGGCTGCACGTCCATCTGCGGCGTGCGGGTGCGCGTGGACCGCGAGACCGGGCGCGTGCTTCGGGTGTCGGGAAACCCCTACCATCCGCTGGCCGCGCAGCAGCCCGTGGACTACGAGGCGTCCCTGGCCGAGAGCGTCCGCAATATTTCGGGCCATCAGGAGTCGGGGCTCGCCTGCCGGGCCACGGCCTGCGGCAGGGGCAACGCGGTGCTGGACAAGCTGACGGACCCCTTCCGGGTGCTCACGCCGCTCAAGCGCGTGGGGCCGCGCGGTTCCGGCAAGTGGGAACCCATCGGCCTGGACCGGTTGGTGGAGGAGATCTCCCAGGGCGGAGACCTGTTCGGGGAAGGCCACGTGGAGGGGCTTGCCTCCCTGCACTCGGGCCTGCGCTCGGGCAAGCTCATCGACGAGGGGGCTCCGGAACTGGGCACGACGGCCAATCAACTGGCCGTCTTTCTGGGCTACGCCAACGGGCGCATGCAGTTCCCCCTGCGCTTCGCCGGGGCTTCCTTCGGCACGATCAACGTGGCCAACCACCAGGGCAACTGCGGGCTCAGCGCGCGCGCCGGCTACGCCGCCCTGCTGGGCGATTTCCAATCCTACCCGCACCTGAAACCCGACTACGACCACTGCGAGTTCTACCTCTCCATCGGCTCCGCCCCGGCCAACGCGGGCAACCCCTTCATGTACCAGGCCGCCAAGGTGGCCAAGGCCCGCGCCGAGGGGCGCATGAAGCTCGTGGTGGTGGACCCCGTGCTCACCAATTCCGACAACCGCTCCTGTGGGGACTTCACCCGCTGGGTGCCCATCCGGCCCGGCACCGACGGCGCCCTGGTGATGGGCATGATCCGCAGAATGCTCGAAACCGGGCGGGCCAACATGGCCTACCTGGCCTGCCCCGGGCCGCAAGCGGCCAGGGCCGCCGGGGAAGCGTCCTGGACCAACGCCACGCACCTGGTGGCCGCCGACCCGGCCGACCCCGATTTCGGGAAGTTCCTGCGGGCCGGAGCCCACTTCCCGAACCCCGACCCGGGTGCCCCAGGCTCCACCCCGGACTCCCCGGGCGCCCATCTGGTGCTGGACGAGACGAGCGGGCAGCTCGCCGCGCACGACCAGGCCACCGGCCCGGCCCGGCTTTATTTCGACGGCGCGGTGCAGCTTGGGGACAGGACCGTTCAAGCCAAGACGGCCTTGCAGCTCCTGCTGGAGGAGTCCCAGGCCTCTACCCTGGCCCGGTACTCCGAGGCCTGCGGAGTGCCCGAAGCGGACATAACAGCCCTGGCGGACGAGTTCTGCAGCCACGGCCGGAAGGCCGCGGCCGACTGCCACGGCGGCACCATGCACTCCGGCGGCTTCCACACCGCCTACGCCGTGGCCATGTTGAACGCCCTGGCGGGAAACCTCAACCGCAAGGGGGGCGCGGGCATCGGCGGGGGAAAGTTCAAGGACGTCGCCAAGGGGCCACGATACGACCTGATCGATTTCGAGGGGAAGGCCAAGGTTGGCGGAGTGCGCCTGTCCCGGCAGGGCTTCCCCTACGAAAAGACCGCGGAATTCGGGCGCAGGAAGGAGGCCGGCCTGGCCCCCTACCCCGCCCGCGCCCCCTGGTACCCCTTCTCCAACTCGTTGCAGTCCGAGTACCTGCCCTCGGCGCTGAACGGCTATCCCTACAGGCTCAAGGCCTGTCTGTTCTGGGCCACCAACCCGTTGTACGGCCAGGCTGGGCTCATGAACACCTGCGCCGCGCAGTTGGCCGACCCCAAAAACATCCCGCTTATGGTCTGCGTGGACGCCTTCATGACCGAGACCGCGGCCATGTGCGACTACGTGGTGCCGGACGTGGCCCTCTACGAGGGATACGGCTGCGCCACTCCCTGGGCGGGCCCCCTGGGCAAGGTTTCCAGCGTGGCCTGGCCGTGCGTGGACTCGCCCGTGGCCAGGACGGCAGGGGGAACCGGGGGCGACCCGGTATGCATGGAGACCTTCCTGATCGCCCTGGCCAAGCGCATGGATCTGCCGGGCTTCGGACCTGGGGCCATCAGGGACAAGGACGGCAACCTCCATCCCCTGGAGCGCCCGGAGGACTGGTACCACCGGGCCGTGGCCAACATGGCCTTCGACACCCGGCCCGTGCCCGAAGCAACCCCGGAAGACATGGCCGCAAGCGGGCTTGGCCGCCTGGAGGAAAGCCTGCGCCGGGTGCTCGCCCCCGAGGAGGTGAAGCGGGCCGCTTTCGTCTACAGCCGTGGCGGGCGTTTCGATCCGTTGGAATCGGGATGGCAAGGGGACCTTCTGACCTCGCGCTGGGAAAAACCGCTGCAGATCTGGAACGAAACCGTGGCCCTGGTGGTCAACTCCATGAACGGCAGGCAGTTCAAGGGCACGGCCGCCTGGATCGAGCCCGGATTCTGCGAGGGAACCCCCCTGCGGGCTCTCTATCCCCTCGAGAAGTGGCCCTTCAGCCTGATCTCCACCAAGTCCCAGCTCATGGCCGCCGGGGCCGTGGGGGCGAAACGCCTGCACGCCATCCGTCCGGAAAGCGAAGTGACCGTGAACGACGCCGACGCCGACCGCCTGGGGTTGGCCACCGGAGATAGGGTGCTGCTGGAGACTCCGGGAGGCCAGGCCTATGCCCGAGTGACGGTGCGTCGGGGCGTCATGGCCGGCGTGGTGGCCGTGGAGCACGGCTACGGCCACTGGGCGTCGGGGGCCAGGGACATGGAAATCGCGGGCAGGCTCCTGGCGGCAAGCCCCCTGCGCGGCGCGGGCTTGGCCTCCAACCTGCTCGGCATGGAGGACCCTTATCGCCCAGGGCGCTCCACCCTGGGCGACGTGGCCGTCGGCTCCAACGCCCGCAACGCCCTGCCCGCCCGGCTCACGAAACTCTAGATGGACGCCCTGGCGCACGAGCATCTCTTCGACGCGGCCGCCGCGCTCCTGCTCAAACGGCCGGAGCCGGACCTGATCCGCCAGGCGGCCGCCCTTTTCGGCAGGACCTGGGACAAGGGCGAACGGCTTCTTGCCGAAGAGGACTGGCGCGACCTGTTTTTCGTACCCACCTCGGGCCGGTACCTGCCTCCGTTCGAATCCGCTTTCCGGGAGAAGCGCCTGGGCGGGCTTCTGGCCGCAAGCGTGCTGGCCGACTATCAAACAGCCGGATTCGAGCCCTGCGCCCTGGCCGTGGACCCGCTCTGGCTGGCCGTCCCTGGCCCGGATCACCTGGGCGTGGAGCTGGCCTTCGTCAGCGCGCTTAAGTCAGGGGCCGCGCGCGACCCCGAAGCGGCTCCCGGCCTCATGGCCTCGGCCGCTCGTTTCCACGCCGCCCACCTGGCCCCCTGGGCCGGAGACTACGGCCGCGAGCTTGCCCGCGCGGCCCGCAGCGCCGTCTACCGCGACCTTGGGGGGCTCCTCACGGAGCTTGGGGGAGGAGGTGCCTGGAAACCGTGAGGCTTTCGAACCTGCGTAGACCTGGCCGGCGTAGACCTAGCCGGCGTAGACCCGGCCGGCCTGGATATCCTGCTCTTCACGACAGGCTTGACCAAGGCGGCGGTCGGCGGCGCCCTCTACCGCTTGACGCCGGAGTCGCATTGGTTCAAGTCTGATGCCAGACTCAAACTTCCTCAAGGATCAGGTGCAGACCATGACAACTAAAGACTGTCTGGATACCGACAATGATCTTTTTTCATCATCCCTGCATGGCGATGTTCTCATACTCAAGCAAAAACGGCACATCCTTCACTTGAGCCATGACATAAACAAAGTGCAATATTTCTATGATTATCTTGATTCAATATTGAACAGTAATAAATTCAAGGCAATGATTTTTTTCGGTGAGTCCCAGAAAGAGCCCATGACCGAATATATCCGCTTCCTGTGTGAATCTATGAGCTCTTTTCAGGGGAAGGTTTATATCTATCGGTTGTTCAACGTCTTCAACAGGTTCATAACAACCCTGGCGTCATTAAACGCCGTCACTGTGTACGTCGGACGGGATCATGTCTCTTTGTTTCGATTGAATATAGGCTTGGCCTATGATTACCGAATCCTCGCCGAGGGCACTGTCTTTGAAAACCTCAATGCGGACATAGGCCTGCTGACCAAAGGGAGCGGATATTTCATGCCCCGCCTGCTGGGTGTAAAGAAGACGACCGAAGTCCTGCAGTGGAGAACCTTCAGCTCCGAGGAGGCATTGCAGTTGGGGCTCGTGGACCGGATAGTCCCGCTCGACAGGCTGGAGGAGGAGACTCTGGAATTCGTCAAGATGCACCTCCAACAGCAGACATCCACTTTCCTGGCGATTCGAAAGCTTTTGAAGTGCGATCAGCAGGCGCTGAAACGCAGCCTGGACCTGGAGGACGAACTGATCAAGGAACGGTTGGAAGCTCCTGATTTCAAACATGTTTTTGAAAAATATTGCCTCACTCGATTCGGAAAGGATGTGGAGACTTTGCTCGCGACGGGCTAAAAGGAGTCATCGGTCTGGTTTGTTCAGCACCTTGACCCTTTCCAGCACGCGATCCAATTCCTCAACGACGATGGGCTTGGAAAGATAATCGTCCATCCCGGCGGCGAGCAGCCTTTCCCGGTCTCCCTTGAGCGCGGCCGCGGTCAACGCCGCTATCGGCACCCGGGGATTTCGCGCCTCGCCGGCGCGCACGCGATGCGCGACCTCTTCCCCGTTCAGCCCGGGCATGCGGATATCCAGAAAAACCAGATCGAAATCTTCCTTCTGCAATGCTTCCAAGGTTTCCGAGCCGGTGAAAACGCTGGTGACGCTGTGGCCTCGCTTCGTCAGAAGTTTATGCGTCAGCAATTGACTTGTCGTGTCGTCCTCCGCCAGGAGGATCTTCAACTTCGGGACTCGGTTCGTGTTCTCCGTTTGCGATTTTCCGGATGACTCTTCTTTTTCCTGCCCTTCCAGGCCGAACACGACGGTGAAAGAAAAAACACTGCCCGTCCCCACCTCGCTCGAAGCCCAGATCCGTCCTCCCATCATCTCGACAAGTCGTTTGGTGATGGCCAGGCCAAGCCCCGTGCCTCCGTACTTCGTGTGTGTGGCGGCCGCACCAGTGGTGAAGCTCTCGAAGACCTTTTCAAGGTTGTCTTTCGGGATGCCGATGCCCGTGTCTTTGACCTTGAAGAGAAGGCAGACCTGATCGGAGGGGAGCGACGCTTGCTCAGCGGCTTCCACCGCAACGGCAACCCTGCCCTTGTCCGTGAATTTGACAGCGTTGCCCACGATGTTCGTGAGCACCTGCCTGAGGCGTCCCCGGTCTCCCACCACTTCGTCGGGGACGTCCAGCTCGATCGAATACTGGAGCTTGAGTCCCTTGCCGCGCGCCGTGACTTCCAAGGGTTTGAGCGCCGCGCCCACGGCCGCCCTGACGTCGAACCGCTCGTTTTCCAGTTCTGATTTTCCCGATTCGATTCTGGCCAGGTCCAGGATGTCGTTGATGATGACCAGAAGGGTCTTTCCCGAATCCTTCAGCAACTGGAGATACTCCTGGGCCTCCGGTTCCCGGCAGGACATGAGGACGAGTTCCGTCATGCCGAGAATACCGTTCATGGGGGTCCGCAACTCGTGGCTCATGTTCGACAGGAATTCGCTCTTGGCCATGTTGGCCGCCTCGGCCTCCTCCATGGCCCGCTGCAGCTGCGCTGTCCGTTCCTTGACCCGTTCCTCCAGTTCGATCTCGACCCTCTTGTTGCGGATGGTGTAGCGGATCGACCTCTCGAGCAGATCCGGGGTGAGCGCGGCCTTGGAGAGGAAGTCGGTGGCTCCCGCTTCCATGGCCAGGACATCCAACGCGTAGTCCCCCTGGCCGGTCAGAAGGATAGTGGGCACGGCTATGCCCCGCCGGGTGATTTCGGCCAACAGTTCCAGGCCGGTGCGTTCTCCCAGGCGGTAATCCAGGAAGCAGACGTCGACAGCCTCCCTCGTAAGCAGGGCGAGCGCCTCCTCGTACTCCGCAACCCGTCGCAGGTCGTAGCTGCGGGTCTTGATCCTTGAGAGAATCGAGGAAAAAAGAAGAACATCGTCCTCGTCGTCCTCGACCAGCAAAACCTTTACCGGGGCGCCCATGTCCATATCCTTTTGTCAGGCTTTTGGCTGGAGGAGAGGAAGATCGACGATGAAGGTCGAACCCTGGCCCATTACGCTTCTCACCGAGACCGTCCCGCCGTGCCGTTCGACGACCTTCTTGACCACGGCCAGCCCGATCCCGGTCCCTTCGTATTTGTTTCTACCATGCAACCGTTGAAAAGGCTTGAAAATTCTCTCCGCGTACCGTTCGTCGAAGCCGATGCCGTTGTCGTGGACGAATATCCTGGCCAGATCCAGGCCATCCCCGCCTTTGACGATGTCACCCGTCACCTTGACCAACGGCGGCTTCTTGTCATGGTATTTGAGCGCATTCGAAAACAGGTTTTGAAAGACCCGGCGCATCTGGGGCACGTCGACGTCCGCCGTGGGCAGGTCCGCTATCTCTACCCTTCCGCAGGTTTGCTCAATGACCCCCTCGAGATCGACCAGGGCATCGCGAGCGACCTCGCCAAGGTCGGCAGGAGAGAACGGACTGGGGCGGGTGGTCACCCGGGAATACTCGAGCAGGTCCTGGACGAGGGTATGCATCCTTCCGGCCGCGCTTTCCATGCGCCGGAGGAAGTCCTTGCCTGTTTCGTCCAGGGAACCGGCATGGTCCTCCCGCAGCCTTTCCCCGAACGATTTGATCTTCCGAAGCGGCTCTTGCAAATCGTGGGACGTTATCGCCGCGAATTCCTCCAACTCGTGGTTGCTTCGTTCCAGTTCGTCCGTGCGTTGTTTGAGAAGCAGCGAGGCTTTCCCCAAGGCCCTTCCGACCTCGTCCGTTTCCTGGAACTCGAGGTTGCCTACGCTCACAAGATTTCCACTCGCCAGTTCGATGGCCGGGGAGATCAGCGCCCGGATGGACCTGGCGATGCTGCTCCCGATCCAGAAGGCCGAGGCAAGGCCTGCAACCGACAGGAGGATGGTACCCGAGACCGCCCACCACACCCATCGCCACAGACTGGCCGTCACCACCGCCTTGGGCACGTTAACGACCACGGCCCACCCGGACGTGTCGGACTCGCTGATGCTGGCGATCGACAGGGTGTTGTCCAGATTCACGAGCTCCGCCGTTTGTTTCCGGCCACCCAGGCTACCGAGCTTAAGCGGCGGGATCCTGGTCCCGACGAAGCGTTCCGGGAACAGGGCCCGGGCTACGATCACCTGGTTTTGGTCCTGGATCGTCCCCACCCAGCCCGAGGGAAGTCGCTGCTGGAATAACACGGCGGCCACGCGATCTGCGGGAAAGGTCATGGCCAGGTCGTAGGCCACCTTGCCGCCAAGAAAGACCGGCACGTCCACGCCGACCAGGAACCGCCCGGTGACGGCCCCCTTGAAGAGCCCGGTGACGCTCGGCTTACCCTCCTTGAAGACGCGGCGCACCTCGTCCGTCAAGGCTCGCTTCGGCAAGGGGCTGCCCTTGGGCAAGAAGGAGTTGACCAACTGCTGGCCGGTGGCGTCGGCCAGGATGATGTCGGCTCCCTCGAAGGACTTCAGGAGTTCGCCCGCCTGGTCGCGGAACGCGGCGAAATCACCGGCTGCCAGGGATGGAGAAGTGGCCAGTGCGCTCAAGGCGGCCTGGACGGTGGTCAACTCCCGGTCCACGTGAAGGGACAGGGACCGTGCCGTTTCCTGCAACCGTTCTTCGATGGCCGCCATCTTGTCTTGGTACTCGACGTAGACCAGGCTGCCCGCGGCGCACCAGACAGGCAGCACGCAGACGAGCACCAGCCAGGCGAGTCTGAAACGGATAGTCCTCCGCCAGGTGTTCCATATCCGGGATAAAATCATGTCATGACTTCAAGGGAAGTTCGCCGTCCATTCTGCCCGGCTCATACGTTCGGCAGCTTGACTATCTGGAACCAGAACTCCCCGAGCTTGGCCACCACTTCGCACATGCTCTGGAACGTGACCGGCTTGGTGATGAAGCAGTTGGCCCCGTCATGGTAGCTGCGGGAAATGTCCGTGTGTGTTTCGGAAGTGGTGAGGATGACTACGGGGATGCTCCTGAGGTCCGGGTCCGCCTTGATCTCCTTGAGGGCCTCGCGGCCGTCCATGCGGGGCATGTTCAGATCAAGGAGAATGATGTCCGGACGGGGGGACCGCACGGGGTCGGAGTGCGCGCCTCTGTGTTTCAGGTAATCCAACAGCTCCACCCCGTCCTCGACCACGTGCAGCTCGTTTAAGAGCTTTGTCATCTGAAAGGAATCCCGGACGAGGACGACATCGTCCTCGTCGTCTTCGGCCATCAGGATGACCACGGATCTGACTGCGCTGCCCATATGCCTCTCCATATTCATTGCCTGCGAATTATCAAACAGTTTACTCAACTTCCGGGAGTCTTGCCATGACCTTCTTGTGCTCCAACGGAAGGATGACCGTAATTTTCGTCCCCTTGCCGGGTTCGCCCCTGGCGGAGATCGTCCCCTCGTGCCGCTCCACTATCTTGCGGCAGATGGTCAGGCCGATGCCGGTACCCGGGAATTCCTTGCGTCCGTGCAGGCGCTGGAACGGCGTGAAGATCTTGTCCCGGTATTTCTCGTCGAAACCGATGCCGTTGTCGGACACGGTCAACTCGCAGACTTCCCCGCCGTCCGTTCTCTTGCGCACCTCGCCGCGCACGAGGACATCCGGCGGCACGCCCGGTCGGTGGTACTTCAAGGCGTTGGACAGGAGGTTCTGGAAAAGCTGCCCCATCTGGACCTTATCGGCTTCCACCTGGGGAAGCGTTTCCACCGTGACCCTCCCCCCTGTTTCAGCGAGGCGCGCCTCCAGATCGTCCAGGACCGACTGGACCACGTCGTTCAAATCCACCCGGTTGAGGGCTGCCGGCATCTTCGAGAGCCGGGAATAGTCCAGGAGGGAACCAATGAGATCCCGCATGCGCTCAGAGGCGCTCACCATCCTGTCCAGGCAGTCGCGGCCGGACTCGGTCAAAGAATCCCCGTTCTCCTGCCGCAGGCGATCGCTGAAAACCTGTATCTTGCGCAGAGGCTCCTGCAGGTCGTGGGAGGCCACGAAGGCGAAATCCTGCAGCTCGCGGTTGGAGCGCTCAAGCTCGCGGGTGCGCTCCCGAACCTTGACCTCAAGGGACTCCGCCAGCCGGTCGGCCTCCTCTTTGGCCTCCTGGAACATCCTCTCGACCCGCTTGCGCTCGGTGATGTCCTGGACCGTTCCGCGCAGGGCCACAATCCGACCATCGCCGTCCCGCACGCACTCGCAACGCGTTGTGATCCATATGGCGGCTCCCTTCCGGAAAGCCGGCACCTCCAATTCGTAGCCGATCCCGGTCCGCACGGTTTCCTGGACGGCCGCGTGCACCCGCTCCCAGCTCTCGACAGGGTATTGCCGCCCCTTCTGGTCCTGGAACGCAGGAAAGGCTTGCGTCGGGTCCAGGCCGAAAATATTGTAGATTTCCACCGAACCGAAGGTGGCGTCGCTCGTAGCGTCCCAATACCAGCTCCCGACATGGGCGATGCGCTGGGCCTCCCTGAGTTCGAATTGCCTGAGTCGAAGATTCTCCTCGATCAGTTTGCGTTCGGTGATGTCCTCGCTGAAAATGATGATCCCGCCCACTTCGTTCGTAGCCGTATGCCAGGGGCGTACCTCCCAGCGGATCCATTGCGTGCTCCCGTCGGCCCGGGCGAAGGGTTCCGCCGCCGCGCGCTCGACCGCGCCGGCCAGGCAGCGGCGATGGATTTCCTTCCAACGTTCAGGGATTTCCGGGAATATTTCGTAATGACTTCGACCCGGGAGTTCCTGCCCGACCAGGCCGTACTCCTCCAGCCAATGGTTGCTGACGGCCAGGTAGCGCATTTCCCTGTCGAACATGGCCATGGCCGCCGGAGAGTGCTCGATGAACAGCCGCATCAGCGCCTCGCTCTCGCGCAACCGGACCGTCCGCTCCTCTACCAAACCTTCCAGGCCTTCCTGGTGGCTCTTCAGGCTGTCCAGGGAAGAGGCCAAGGCCCGGGTCATCCTGTTGAAGTTTCCGGCCAGTTCCGCCAGTTCGTCTTTCCCCCGCTCCTTCACGAGGTGCTCCAGGTCCCCCTGCGCCACGCGCTTGACGCCCTCGTTCAGCCTGAGGACTTCCCGGACTATGGCGTGGTTCGAAACGTAGGAAATGCCGGCATTGACGAGGATGATCAGGGCGAGAAGGACTATGACCAGGACCTGGGCTTGGTTCTGGGCGGTGAGGATGCGGGCCTGGTTTATGTCCATCAGCCTGGTTACGTCGTCCGAGATGGCCCTGGCTTTAATCCGGAGTTGGGTCGCGAGCAGGAGCTTTCGATCGGCCTCGAGGCTTACGTCGGGGCCGCTCTGATTCTGGGAGAGCTGCCCGAGAAGCGGTTCCAACTTCTCGTAGTTTTCCCATGCATGCTCGAACTGGAACCGCTCGGCTTCGTCCTGGGGCGAAATGCTCCCGAGCATTTTCCGCAGACTTGCGTTCACCATGGTGATCTGGCTTATGACGCGCTCGCCAGGCCGGTCCTTGAAGTTGTTGACCAGGATGTCCAAAGCCGAAGCTTCGTTGATGATGTCCAGGTATCCCGCGCTTCGCGAAAAGTCGCGCCGGGTGGCATTGATGATGGAAGCGACCACGCAGGCGATGGCCACGGAGATCAGAACGGAAGCCGCGATGCTGAACCAGACTCTGGATTTGATACGCATGTCGACCCTTATCTGAAGATGGTCACGGCTTTGGGGTCGAGTTTTTCCAAGGCGTCCTTTGCGATATAGGCCAGTACGTTGGGGAGGGCTTGGGTCGTCTTCCCCTGTGCCCGCAGTTGCCAAGCCGCCCCGTTCTCGAGACTGATGACCAGGGACTGGTCGAGGCCTACGCTCAGGCTGCACCGGTTCCAGAAATTCCGTACGAGCCCTTCATCGAGATTCCATCTGCCCATGACGATGCGCTGAGCTTCCTGTTTATGGAGCACGACATACCCCTCCGCCTTCCGGAGCGCCCGAATCATCCTGTCCACGGCCTCCGAATCGGCCTGGTCTCCGGGCACGACCAGGTTCCAGTAATAGTCCTGGCCGTTTTGCACCGACCAGGACACGGCTTGGTCGCCAAGCAGCCTGGTCGTCTCGTCGACGTATTTATCCCAGGTGACGACCGCGTCCACCTGGCCCTCGGCCAGGGCGGCGGCGACCTTTTCCGGGCGGATGTCCACCAGGGTCACCTCGGTCCGGACGAACGGGGAGATGCCGTTGGCCAGGAGGCAGGTGGCCAGATAGTATTCCCCCGCCGTGCCGAAGGTGACTCCGATCTTTTTCCCCCGCAGATCGGTCGGGGAGGTGATGCCGGTGTTCTTCCTGGTGATCATCTCAAACGAATCCACGGTGGCGATGGTGGCCACGATCACCTGGGACGGATTTTCAGGCAGGGTGGACAGGAAGGCGAAATCCGCTCCCGTGGCCATCTGGACCTGGCCTTGGGCGAGTTTCTTGAGCGCGACAAAGCCGGAAGGGCAAGACTGGACATCCACATCCAGCCCGGCGTCCCGGAAAAAGCCCTTGTCCTCGGCGACGGCTATCAGAACGGAAGAGACGAATTTCTCGGTCGCCAGGGATACCTTGAGCGGCAGGTTCCGAGATTTCTTCTCTTCTCCCGCGCGGCCCCCCCAGAAGGCCAGGACCACGACCAGCAAGACGAGTGAAAGAATCCTTTTCTTCTTCGTCATTCGCGACTCCCGGCAGGCTACCTATTCTCCAATAGTCTTCTCTATGACTTATGAAAGCGAGGGAGTCAAAATCAACAAAATAGTCCGCCCCGCCTCCCCTCACGCTTGACCTGCCCCTCCCATGGCCGTATTACTTAAAAATCGATAAAAAGAACAAACCCTTGGAACAGGCATGGAAAAACAGCACCACTTCACCATCTGGTACGTCATCGCCGCCCTGTGGGCGCTTATCTTCATCCAGGACTACTACGCCAGGTCCTACGGCCCCAAGGCCCTGCCCTACTCGGAATTCCTCAAGGAACTGAAGGCCGGGCACATCGAGGAGGTGGCCATCGGGCAAGGCACCATCCAGGGCAAAATGAAGGTCTACGCGGACGACCACGAGACCGAGCAGCGCTTCATCGCCCTGCGCGTGGACCCTGAACTCTCCAACGAGCTCTCCAAATACAACGTGGAATTCAGGGGCCAGCCCGAGTCCACTTTCCTGCGCGACCTCATGAGCTGGGTGGTGCCGGCGGCGATCTTCTTCGGGCTGTGGTACCTGCTCATGCGCCGTTTCAACCCCGGCGACCAGCTCCTGGGGATCGGGCGCAGCAAGGCCAAGATCGTGGCCGAGTCCGAGATGAACACCACCTTCGCGGACGTGGCCGGGTGCGACGAGGCCAAGGAGGAACTCAAGGAGATCATCGATTTCCTCAAGGAACCCCAGCGCTTTCAGCGACTTGGAGGGCGCATGCCCAAGGGCGTCCTGCTCGTGGGGCCTCCGGGCACGGGAAAGACGCTCCTGGCCAGGGCCGTGGCCGGCGAGGCCTCGGTGCCGTTCTTCTCCATCTCGGGCTCGGAGTTCGTGGAGCTTTTCGTGGGCGTCGGGGCCTCGCGAGTGCGCGAGCTCTTCACCCAGGCCAGGGAAAAGGCCCCGTGCATCATCTTCATCGACGAGCTGGACGCCATCGGTAAGGCGCGCGGGATCGCGGTCATCGGCGGCCACGACGAGCGCGAGCAGACCCTGAACCAGCTCCTGGTGGAGATGGACGGCTTCGACCCCCGCGTCGGCGTGGTGATCATGGCCGCCACCAACCGCCCGGAAACCCTGGACCCGGCGCTCTTGCGCGCCGGGCGCTTTGACCGCCAGGTGCTGGTGGACAAGCCGGACGTGCGCGGCCGCGAGGAGATCCTCCAGGTCCACGCCAAGAACGTGAAGCTGGCCCCCGACGCGGACCTCAAGGTGCTGGCCCAGAAGACCCCGGGGTTCTCCGGGGCCGACCTGGCCAACATCATCAACGAGGCCGCGCTGCTGGCCGCGCGCCGCCGCAAGGACGCCGTGGGCATGGACGACCTCTCCGAGGCCGTGGACCGGGTCATCGGGGGCCTGGAGAAGAAGAACCGGGTGATCAACCCCATGGAGAAGAAGATCGTGGCCTACCACGAGACCGGCCACGCCCTGGTGGCCTCGTACACCCCGGGCTCGGACAAGGTGAGCAAGATCTCCATCGTGCCGCGCGGGCTGGGAGCCCTGGGCTACACCCAGCAACTGCCCACCGAGGACCGCTACCTGATGACCAGGCAGGAACTCCTGGGCAAGATCGACGTGCTCCTGGGCGGCCGGGTGGCCGAGGAGCTCGTTTTCCAGGAGGTTTCCACGGGTGCCCACAACGACCTGCAGCGGGCCACGGACATCGCCCGGGCCATGGTGGCCGAGTACGGCATGGGCCAGACCCTGGGCCTGTCCACCTATCCCCGGGGAGCCCGGCCCATGTTCCTCTCCCCCGAACAGGCCCCCCTGGTGGGCAAGGAGTACAGCGAGACCACGGCGGCCAGCCTGGACGCCGAGGTGAAGTCCATCCTCGAGGTCGCCGGTTCTCGGGCGCGGGCCATCCTGGAGGAGCACAGGGACCGGCTCGAGGCCGTGGCCCAGCGGCTTCTCCAGAACGAGGTCATGGACTCCGCGGAGTTCGAGGGTTTCCTGTCCGGCAGGGAGCCTACGGCCCCGGCCTAGCGGCCTTGCCGACAAATTCGCCTGTGGCGGCCCGTCCGTAAGCGGATTATTCAGCGGTGAGCGTGCATTTCCTCGCTGGATATGAGCTTGTCGAGATCAAGCAGGATCAGCAGCCTGTCGTCGAGCTTGCCCACTCCTTTGATGTACTCGGAATCGATGCCGGACACGACCGCCGGGGGCGGCTCAACCGTGTTCGACTGTATGCGCAGCACTTCGGACACGCCGTCGACGACGAAACCGATGATCATGGCATGAATCTCGACCACGATGATCCGAGTCTGGCTGTCGTGCTCGCGGGGTTCCATCCCGAAACGCGCCCTCAGGTCGATGACGGGAATGACCTTGCCCCGCAGGTTGATCACCCCCTCGACGGCCGGGGGGGAATTCGGGACCTTGGTGATGTCCATCATGCGGATGATTTCCTGCACCCGCAGTATCTCGATGCCGAACTCCTCCTCGGAGATAGCGAACGTCACCAGCTGAAGAAGCTCGTTCTCCCGGCCGGCTGCTTGCTCGGCGTCCATATCCTGCCTCCTGTTACCGCAGCGCCAGAGCCGGTTTCTTTGAACCGCCGATGGCCCGCCGCGCCTTAAGGGAGGCCGAGCCGTCCTGGCCTTGCAACTCGTTGATGAGGTTTTGGAGCACCTGGGTCTGCCTGGCCAGTTCGGTAACCGCTTGCGTGGCCTGCTCCATGGCCTGGGCGGTTTCTGCGGAGATGGTGGCCACCTGCTCTATGGAGCGGTTGATTTCCTCGCTGGCCGCCGACTGCTCTTCAGAGGCGGTCGCGATCGAACGGACCTGATCGGAGGCCTGATCGACCAGGGCCACGATTTCCTTCAAGGAGTCGCCGGACATGCTCGCAAGGCCGGTGGCCTCTTCGATGGTCTTGGCGGAACGGTCCACGTTGTCTATGTTCTTGCGGGCTCCTTCCTGGATTCCGCGGATGGCGTCTCCGACTTCCTTGGTGGCGGTCATGGTCTTTTCGGCAAGCTTGCGCACTTCGTCGGCCACGACGGCGAATCCCCGTCCGGCGTCCCCGGCCCTGGCGGCCTCGATCGCCGCGTTCAGCGCCAGCAGGTTGGTCTGGTCGGCGATGTCGGAGATGACGTTCAGCACCTGCCCGATGCCCTCCGCCTGCTTGCCCAGGGCGCTCATGTCCTGCTTGAGCGCGAGGGCCTCCCTCTGGACCTCTCCTATTCCCTTGACCACCTGGCCGACTATCTTTTCCCCTTCCTGGGCCTTCTTGCGGGCGTTGTCCGATGTTTCGGCGGCCTGCGAGGCATTCTTGGCCACCTCCAGCACCGTGGCGTTCATCTCCTCCATGGCGGTGGCGGTTTCGCTCACCCGGTTGGACTGCTCCTCGGAGCCTTTGCTGGACTGTTCGATCTGCGATGAGAGTTCCTCCGAGGCGGAGGTCATCACCTCGACGACGCCTTCCAGCTGGCCCGCGGCCTGGAGCATGCCCTCAGCCTTGGCCGTTTCGGCCTTGCGGGTGGCCTCTTCGGCCACTTGCGCTGCTTCCTTGGCGGCCAGGGATTCCCTCGAAGCTTCCTCGCTTTTCTGGTCGGCCTCGGCAATCTTGCTCTTCAGGTTGCCCACCATCTTGATCAGCACCGGGTACACGCCCTGCTCGCTGCGGGTTGGCCTGAACCGGACGTCGAGGTTCCCTCCGGCGATTTGCGAAGCCACTTCCAGCAGATAACCGGGGTCCTCCGCCAACTGGGCGAGGACTTTCCGGGTGAGCAGAAACGCCAGGGCCCCCCCGACCAGCAGGGACACGACCATGGCCACGATGATCCACGTGAAGCCGGAGCTGTACGCCGCGACCGCCTCAGCGGCGCTCTTGTCGGCGCCCTTGGCGTTGACCTCTATAAGCTCTCCGAGGATGCGCTCGGCTTCCTGAAACACCTTCGCCGACTCGGTCACGGCGATCTTGCCAGCCTCGTCATTCTGGTTCTTTTGCGAGAGCGCCAATATCCTCTTATGAATCTCGAGGTATTTTTCCCAGTTATCAGAAAACTTCGGATACCCTTCACGTTCCCCCGGCTCCGAAATCAACGGTTCATAACGTTTGCGGGTCTTTGCAATCGTGTCCTGCTGCTCGTTCATCCGGCGCTCGTATTCCCGCTTCCCTTCATCCGACGCCGTCAGGATGTGGATCAGCTCGGCACGCCGGAAACTAGAAATCTGGTCGTTCAACTCGCCAAGGACCTTGATGGAGGGCAACCAGTTGGTGGCAAGATCGTTCGAATCCTTGTTGAGGGCGGACAGCTCCACGATGGAAAATATGCCAAGACTTAAAATTAAAAGGAGAAGCAGAGCGAACGATCCCGCAAGCTTAGTCGAGAACTTCATATTTCCCCCTTGGCAATGAATGGAACGAACGACTCTGAATAGAGACCACGTTATAACGGCACGCTGGACAAATGGGATCCCCATTGCGTCCGGCAATTCGGGCTGGGAATATCCCTACGAGCTTAATACCATATTTTTCGAGAGATGAGCAACAGGAAAGAAGGAGGCGAGACGTCACGAAGTCGCAGTCGTACACCGTCGAAAGGACGATGCACGGTCCTCGTGCTAGGTTTTCGAGATCGCCCGCCCGGGCCCCAGGGCTCCGGCCAGGCAGCCGAGCCCCAGGATGGTGACGGCCATGGGCGCTCCCAGCCACTGGGACAGGCTGCCGGCCAGGAGCGATCCGAACGGGCTCATTCCCACGAACAGCGTGGTGTACAGGGACATGATCCGGCCGCGCATGTCGTCCGGGGCCGTCAGCTGGAGCATGGTGTTGGTGCTCGGCATGAGCACCATCAGGCAGAACCCGGAAGGGGCGATCAGGGCCACGGCGGCCCAGTAGAACGGCGCCCGCGCGAAAAGGACCAGGGCCGCCCCCAGCCCGGCGCACCCCCACAGGGCCAGGGAGCGCAGTCCAGAGGAGTCGCGGCGGCCGGCAATGTACAAGGCCCCGGCCAGGCTGCCCAGACCGGAGGACGCCGTCAGGTATCCCAAGCCCCGGGGCCCCGCGTGGAACACGTCCCCGGCGAACACCGGCAGGAGCACCATGGCCGAGGTCCCCATCAGGCTGGCGATGGTGATGAGCACCAGGATAGCCCGGACGAGCGGCGTGCCCCAGGCGTAGCGCACCCCCTCCAGAAGGTTCTCCCTCACCCCGCCCAGGCCGCCAGCCTCGCCATTACCGTCGTTGCCGCCGGGCCTGGCGGGAGCGGCCTCAAGGCGCATGGCCGCCAACCCCACGATCACCGCCAGGAAGCTCGCGGCGTTCAGCCCGAAACACCAGCCCTCGCCGATGAACCCCAACAGCACCCCGGCGGCAGAGGGGCCGAGAACCCGGGCCAGGTGGAAGATCGAGGAATTGAGGGCAATGGCGTTGTGCAGGTCGTCCTTGCCCACCATCTCCACCACGAAGGAGTGGCGGGTGGGCATCTCCACGGCATTCACCAGCCCCAGACAGGCCGCGCAGACAACCACCTGCCAGACCTGGATGTGCCCGGACAGGGTGAGCAGGCACAGGACCGCCGCCTGGAGCATGGCCAGGACCTGGGCCCAGATGAGCAAGGAACGCTTGGGCAGGCGGTCGGCCAGCACCCCGCCGAACAGACCCAGCAGCAGCACCGGAAGCATGGCCGCGAAACCCACCAGCCCAAGGGCCAGGCTGGACCCGGTCAGCCGGTAGACCAGCCACCCCTGGGCGGTGTTCTGCATCCAGGTGCCGGAAAGGGAGACCAGCTGGCCGCAGAAATAGAGCTGGTAGTTGCGGTGCCTGAGCGATCGGAACAGGGAGGGGTTGGACACGGGCGCGGTTGTAGGAGCGCGGTCTGGGGACGTCAAGCCCGAGGGCGGGCCGCAGCCCCGGGCCACCTACTCCTGCCCGGGCTCCCCAGACTCTTCTGGCCCCCCAGGCTCTCCAAGCTCCCGGTCCACCTTCACCTTGAGCACCCGCCCCAGCCTTTCGAAACCCTTCACCCACTCGCCGGCGGCAGCGTCCCCGGCCCGGGCCTTGCCCCGCATCCCGGGCAGCGCCTTGCGTACGGCCTCGAAGCAGGCGTTCTGGGCCTTCCAAAGCCGAAGCGGCATGTTCAGCGGCAGGCACAGCTCCACGGCCTGGAGCAGAGCCTGGAGCATGGCCGGGTCCCGGGGCCTCTTTTCGAAACTCTCGGCAACCCCCCCGATGAAGCGCGAGGCCATGACCGCGAGACGAACGACGTCGAGGGGCAGCTCCCAGCGCTTCACCTGGGCCGTCAGTTCCTTGAGCGGGGCTTGGTCAACCACGTCGCCTGAGAAGAGGGCCTCCAGGTCGTGCTGCACGGCGTGGCGGCCGGCGTCCATGACCTCCTGGGGCAGGGGCGAGCGCAGCCAGGCCAAAAACTTCAGGCTCTCCAGGTTCTCCCGGAAAATGCGCCGGTAGGCCCGGACCGCAGCCTCCATGGCCGGGGCCATCACCCGGGCCAGCACGGCCCGCTGCTCGTCCTTGAAAAGCCGGGCCAGGGTGTAGGTGCGCGCGCCGAAACGGGTGTGCAGGATGGACAGGGCGGATGCCTGGTCGCCGCGCTCGAAGGCCCGGCCCAGGTCGGACCTAAGGGCGAGCAGGTCCTCGGAGCCCTCGAAGCGGTCCACGCCGCAGCTCACATGGTGGCCGCCCATGTGCACGACGGCGAAGGCGAACTCCTGGCTCTCCCGGGTCAGCTCCGAGGAGACCTGGCACTGTCCGCTGGCCAGGGCGAAGCCCGTGGAACGCAGCACGCAAAGCCCGGTCATGCGCACCTGCCAGCACCCTAGGGCGTAGGTTTCCGGATGGGGGGAGAACAGGGCGGACATGGCCGCGTGGGCGGCCACGTGCCTTAAGCCCGCCTTTGCGGTCCGGGCGTAAAGTTCGTAGGCCCTGGCCCCGTTCTCCAGCACGTTGGAGGGAGCCTTGGCCAGCATGGCCGTGAAGCGCTTCTCCAGGGCCCGGCCGGAGATCTCCTCGGCCAACTGCACGCAACGGGCCGCGTACTGCATGATCTGCACGCCCTCGATGCCGGAGATCTCGTCGAAGAACCAGGCGCAGCTGGTGAAGGTCAGCTGGGCCATGCGGGCCATCTCCAGGAGCTTGCACATGGCCACCGCGTCCTGGGGCGTGGGGGAGGCCACGGCGTGGTCGGCCAGGAAGGCGGCCACGGATTCGGGGGAACGGTCCAAGATGAGCCTGATGGAGTCTTCGTGGGCGGCAATCGGGTCCTTGAACAGGGCGGCCCCGCGCGCGGCGTACACGGCGTCCGCCTGGGAGGCCAGCCAGTCCACGGCCTTGCGCAGCGGGGCGCGCCAGGCCTGGGTCCAGCCGGGGCGGCCCCCTGAATTGCAGCCGCAGTCCGCGCGCCAGCGCTCCACCCCGTGGATGCAGCTCCAGGAGGAGTTCTCATGGATTTCCACCTCGAAGGCCGGGGTGTGCTTGGCCAGGTACTGGCCGTAGTTGGTCAGGGTGACGCCCGGGTCGGCGTCCAGGCGGTCCAGGCACCAGGCCAGGGCCATGTCCCCGCCCGGATGGTGGTGGCCGAAGGTCTCGCCGTCCGCGGCCACGTGCACCAGCTGGGGCCAGTCCCGCCCCTCCTGGGTGAAGGCCTGGAGCAGGCGGTGGACCATGGCCTGGCCGTCGCGGGCCAGACCGGTGAAGGCCAGATCCGCGGAGATGGGGCCGTCGTGGAAGAACACGGCCATGGAGCGCCCGGAGGGCAGGTAAACCTGACAGGCGGCGGTGGGGTCCACGTCGCCGTGGTGCTCGTTCCAGGGGCCGGTGGACCTGCCCAGGCGGCGCGAGCGCCTGGCCTGGCGCTGGGCCAGGACCACGAAGCGGATGCCGAACTCGGCCAGCACCGTAAGCGACGCGGTGTCCACGGCGCATTCGGGCAGCCACATGCCTTCGGGGTCGCGCCTGAAACGGGAGCGGAAGTCCTCCATGCCCCAGTGGACCTGGGTGCGTTTGTCCTTGTCCCTGGCCAGGGGCATGATCATGTGGTTGTACACCTGAGCCATGGCCGAGCCGTGCCCGCCGAAGCGCTTGCGAGAGAGCTTGTCGGCCTCCAGCACCCCCTCGTACACGCGTGGGGCGTGGCGGCTCATCCAGGAGAGCAGGGTCGGCCCGAAGTTGAAGCTCATGCGCGAGTAGGCGTTGACGAGGTTGACGATGCGCCCCTCGGAGTCCACAATGCGGGCCTTGGCGCAAGGGCCGTAGCACTCGGCGGTGATGCGCTCGTTCCAGTCGTGGTAGGGGGCGGCCGAGTCCTGCAGTTCCACCTCGCCGAGCCAGGGGTTTTCCCGGGGCGGCTGGTAGCAGTGGCCGTGGATGCACACATATCTGATCATGAATCTACTCTAGGGCAATCCTTGGAAAAAGGCATTAGGGAATGATGAATGAGTTCCACTTCGGCTGCACCCGATGCGGCAAGTGCTGCCCCTCCGGACAATCCGGCCCCGCCGGCCAGGCCGGCCTGCCGGGCGTCCCCCTGGGCCTGGCCGAGGCCCTTGACTACGACCGGGAATTCCTCCTGGCCCTGACCGTGCGCATGGAGACCTGGAACCTGGGCGACTTCGACCTGAACCGCCCCGAGGTCCCCATCAGCCTGGACGACCTGCTCACCGCCCTGGCCTTCCGCAAGGACAAGCTGGCCACGGACATGAGCCGGGACATCGTGTTCCAGATGGGCCGGGTCAAGGCCACGGGGGAAAGGATCGTCACCTTCCTGTCCGTTCATGCGCTCGCCCTGGGCGACACGCAGGCCTTGTCGGCCAGGTGCCCCGCCCTCAGCCAGGACGGCGCTTGCTCCCTGTACGATCGCCGTCCCCTGGCCTGCCGGGTGTTTCCCCTGGACCCGCTTTATCCGGAAATGCTCCAGGGCGTGCCCCTGGCCCACCAGGCAAGGCGCCTGCCCTGCGACTTCTCCGGGCAGGCGCCCCTGCTCCTAAGCCAGGGGAGTCTCAAGGACGCTCAGGCCAAGGCCGACCTGGAGGCCCGCCAGGAGACCATCCGGCGCGACTCCCTCTTCTTGCCCTTCTACGGCCTGGCCGCGCCCACGTTCGCACCCATGCTCCGGCTGGCCGACGTCATGCTGGCCATCAAGGGCACCGGCCGGCTGGACCTGCCCTTCCTCCCGGCCCTCGCGTTTCTCACGGCCACCGGCCGCATCGACCCGGAGCGGGCCGAGCTGTGCGTCACCCGCCAGGCCGCCAAGGCCTCCGATGCCGTGGCGGCCGCCATGGCCCGCAAGAACAAGGCCGAGCGCTCCCGGACCACCCTTTTGCGCAACTCGCTTACGATAATGGAGTCCTTCCAGGGTCGCATCCAGGAGACGGCCGACGCCCTCGCGGCCAAGGCCGATCAGGAAGACGACAACGAATGAACCGGCAACCGACCAGGGTTGCAGGTTTTTCCCGGAAAACCCCGGCCGTCGACCCGCCGCCGGCGCAAAGGCCGAATTGAGCGGCCGCAAACTGGCCAGTGGACACCTTATCTGATAAACTTATCCAAATAGGTGCCCGTGACCGACTCCAATTCAAGACGAACGAATTCCGGGGTCGCAACACCAGGAGAATCCGGATGCACAGACGCGGCGCGGGCGTACTCCTCCACGTGACCAGCCT